>Ga0070712_100002243_pt1 | contig 11889 bp, 16 predicted proteins | sample LARL81metaG_FD_71396 | JGI IMG/M metagenome (GOLD analysis project Ga0070712, IMG submission 71396) | Corn, switchgrass and miscanthus rhizosphere microbial communities from Kellogg Biological Station, Michigan, USA - LAR L8-1 metaG | ecosystem: Host-associated > Plants > Roots > Rhizosphere ...
AAAAAACTTAGGGTTTTTGCTGGCGTTGCTTTTCCGATTCTTCAATCGCCTTCTTGAACTGCTCCACGGCCTGAATCTCTGGTCCGGACAATGCGTTCTTGGCGCTGTACCGCCAGATGGGCGGCGCATCCAGCGGGTAGTCTGACCCTCCCAGGTAGACCTCAAACATATCTTCGGACGACCCGATCTGGCTTCCCAGGTGTGGACCTCGGTCGCTCGCCTGGGGATCGGGATCCGGGCTGGTGAGGTCAGGAGGGCGTCCCTGTTGGCCACCGAGACGTACTCCGGCACCGGGTATGCCGCCGCCCTGCACGACAACGGGACGATCATCCGGCATGTTTCTGATCATCGGGCCGCCGGAGTGTCCTTTACGAATTGCGATGATTAGATCAGCAGTTGAGGACTCCATCACCAGATCGTATCGGTGCCATTTCGAGATGGCTGATTCCACTGCATCCTGCGCAATTCGGTTGGCCCTTGGATCAGTCAGAGATTCACTTGCATCGGGATGGATTACCACGAAAACTCGCTGAGCTTTTAGCACTACATCTGGTAGTTGTTGCTTCTTTTTGCTTTTCGCCGTGGCTGGAGAAATTGAAAGGGAAAATATCGAGATTACAAAAACAGCCATGACTGGAACCCGCATCGACATAACTGCCTCCGGCGAACTGATGAGTACGGCGATTATAGGCTGGGAGGAGTCGCTCCGACAGCTGATAAATCGCGATGTTCGGATCAAGGCTGATTCTGTGCCACAACCGCTGCCTGTTTTCTAAGCAGCTCTGCGCCCTGAGCGAAGGTCAAATCGTCCGGCACGCGGTGAAAGTCACTGTAAATTTCGGTTGACTTAATGTTCAAGGTTTTGAACAAGAGCATCTTGCCGGTCAACCCAAGTTCCATGCGGGTGATAGACCAGTTGTTATCTCCTACATCCGTTTGATCAACTAGAAAATGCCCGCCGCGATCCAGGTGCCCCAGAATGCCCCACCCAAAACCAACTTCCTTCATGAGAGTTCCATCGATTCTGGCCAAATGCTGGGTCTGCGGATCAACCAGTATCACCCCCTGCATCCCGGTGAGAACCTGTTCAACGTGGCTTGGCGGCTCATATTTCGGATTAGGAATAAACCTAAGGCGCACAAGTTCACTCCCCGGCTTTCCCACGTTTGGCTTGGCTGGTTCGGTTCCGTCGTACTGATAAAGAAAGGCATCGGGCAATGCCCGCAAGATCCGTTTGACCCGTTCTGCATCTTCTTTCTCTTTACTACGCTTTCGCCCCAAGTCCGCCGGATCATCGATGAAATGCTGGATCCGGCCAAATTCTCCCAGCCGTTGTTCCTTACTCAGAGGTCTGTCGTTATAGGCCACGACCATCCCCACCGTGGCCTCTCGAGTTTGCACGAAGAGTTTAGTCTGCGAGCCCTCGGGGGTCTCCTTACGTTCGCGAAACATATAGTTGGAGTTCTGGTCGGCGGATCTGAGTTCGTTCGCGATGGTTTGCCTGATCAGATCGTCGGGGGGGCGCTCAGGAGTTCCTTCCGCTACACCCCTGGCACCGTCGGCGAGCGCTAGCGCGACTAATAAAATCCGTGCGGCTGTGCGGCAGTGGTTCATTGAGAGGTAGTACGCCCTGTCAGGTTAGACGAAAAACCCCCTATCGGTGTTGTCTAGATGGCCACCGGGAGACCTGGGAACTATTGATGTCAGAACCGCGAAAGCTACGGGCTTAGCAAAGGAATGCGTCCTTCAACGGTTGCCCCCATGGGAACTGTGAGATATAGTTCGATGAAGCTAATGGCATGCATGCAAGTGTTGGGTCTACTTTCCCTTAAGCCTGTTCCGGTTGTGGGTGTTTCGGACCAGATAAACGGGTAATTGGGGCTTCCGCGTAAAGATCAGTAACCCACAAGGTCGAGGAGGTGGAAAGCTATGGAGACGCCGAAAACGGCCGAGTTTGCCCACATTGGAAAATCCGTCATCATCAAGGGAGAACTTTCCGGAAGCGAGGACCTTTACGTAGATGGCCAAGTGGAGGGTAGCATCGAGCTTTCCGGGAACCGTTTGGTCATCGGCCCTCATGGGCAGGTGAAAGCGAACGTGAATGCCAAGGCCGTAATCGTGCAAGGCAAGCTTGATGGCAATATCCGCACCACCGAGCGAGCAGAGTTGACCAAGTCGGCCATGGTTGCGGGCGATATCGTCACCCAGCGGGTTGCTATCGAAGAGGGCGCGTATTTTAAGGGTAAGGTAGATATTCAAAGAGAGTCTGCGAAGACGGATGGACCGAAGGCAACCTCTACCCTGAGCCCAGCCGCTGGCGCCAGTTCTGCTTCCGCTGGAGCGGGTTCTGTGTCTGCGACGAAAACGGAAGCAAAGTAGTCCAGCCCAAGTCCACTCAACTCCTCATGCGAGTTCAGGTCGATCGTCAGCTCGGACAGTAAAATAAACCAGATGCCCGGCGGTCACCAAGGGCGTCAGCAGCGTAAAGGTTGATGAAATTTTTTCGTAGCTCATCTGACAGTGCCGAGAAAAATCCCGGGTCGGCCCAGGGAGCGAAGCGTCTCACCCGCCGGTCGAGCAGCATGGGCCAGTTGGTTAAAGAATTAGACTCAGAGGAAGCGCTCTGCGTGCTTGATCTGGGGTCGACTTCTCCTGCCAATATTCGCTATTGCACGGAACGCGGGCACAAAATCTACAGTGATGATTTGCTAGTGTCATCCACCGATCCATCCCTTGTGACCAAGGACGAGACCGGCAAAACAATTCTGGACAGCAAGCGGTTTCTGGAAGAAAACTTGGTCTATCCGGCAGCGCAATTTGACATCGTGCTCTGCTGGAATCTCGCCGACTATCTGGATGAAAGCTTGGTGAAACCCGTTGTCGGGCGTCTCTGGTCATTACTCAAGCCAGGAGGCAGCCTGTTGGCATTCTTCCACACTCAGGAAGCCGGACCCGACGCGCCCTGTTACCGCTATCACATTGTGGGTGCCGACACATTGGAAATGCAGCTGATCGATTTGCGGAGCGATGCAAAAAAGGGAGCAGCACGAAATTCATCGCCGAATAATTTCCGGCTGCAGCGAGTGTTTAATAATCGGAACATCGAAAACCTGTTTCGCGATTTTGCTTCCCTGAAATTTTTTCTTGCCCGGGACAACGTCCGAGAAGTTCTGGTTGTCCGCTAGCCGGCGATAAAATCAGGTTAGCCTTACCGATCTATTATCTGGTTTTCCTGACCGCGAACCGGGTAATTGCCGGAGCACTCTCCAACAACATCAGCAAGGGTTTCCTTACCATTTGGGGTAATCGCAGCAGCTGGCGGATCTTCGAAGAAGCGCGAAATATGGGGACCAGTGTTTGCCTGTAGAGTTCGCGATATTGAGCTGTCGCGTCGGGAAGAGAAGTTTCCCCCGCGAAAAACTTGCCGAGACATTGCGCAGCCAACGATCCGCTGCGCAATGCAAGCGATATGCCGTCCCCGACAAACGGGTCGACGAAACCAGCGGCGTCCCCAGCCATCAACATCCCATCTCGCTCGGGGCGCGGATCACGGAAGATCAGCGGAGCTGTACTGACGGGATCGCTGGCCGCGATCCAATGCTTGCTGCGTTCGTGCAATGCGGGATGCCGCAAGAAGATCGCCTCCAAAGTAGTGCCTACGTCGGCACGAACCATTGCTGAGGCGTTTACCCGTCCCATGCCTAGGTCCTGGCTTCGAACACGAACTGGTTGTACTCCACAGTAACCACCATCGAAGAAATACAGATCCACCGAAGGTTCACCTGACGGTTCGGTGAAATGGCCTTTGATCCCGAGCCACTTTTCTGGGGGTGTTTCTTCGATGAATGGAAGGTTCAGGTTCGACCATCGTCCGGAGGCGTTCACCACCGCGGGTGTCTCAAATTCACCGATTGTGGTTATAACGCGAAACGGTTCAATTCCAGTAACTTGCTGCACCGTGACTTGCTGTCGTGTGTCAACGTTGGCGCTAATCGCCGACCGCCAAAGCGCGGCATCGAGGTCGAGCCTGGCAATGCTGGCCGCGGCGGGACTTACTGTCGTCCGCAAGATCCTGCCATCGAGGAAAACGCGAGCCTTCGAAATCAGAATTGCTTCTTGTAATAAGCCGCTGTCATCCCGATTGAGCAGATTGGCGAGCAAGTCCAACGATTCAGCCGATACGAATTCACCGCAAACCTTGTGGCGGGGAAATCGACTACGTTCGAGCAACAAAACGTTGGCACCGGAGCGAGCCGCGGTGATGGCAGCGGATGTGCCCGCTGGTCCGCCGCCGATGATAATCAAGTCGTAATGCGCCACGAGTTTCAGGCCGCGAATGCCGTCATTTGTGTTTATCCGGCGTCTGAAGTTCTAGAACCGAAGTCGTCTTTCCATCCTTCCAAACTGTTGCACCCATCCTGAACAAGTAGTGGCGGCGAATTTCAGCTCGCGCTGTGGTGGCTTTTGTCACCATGGCCCGCATTTCGTCAGTTGTATAGGCCTGACGAACCGAGGCTGGAGCGTCATGCCGGGTAAGCCGGCTGCGATATAGAGGCAGCCCGGCATACACCAGTAACAGATGCAAACGGTCACGCACCAGATCGTTAATGAGGACCGCTACCCTGCAAACTCGGAGGCCCTCCTTCACAAACTGCACCACTTCTTCTGGATTTAGATGATGAGCGAAGAGACTGCAGCTTACGAGGTCAAAACTATTTTCACGAAAAGGCAACGCCAGCGCATCTCCTGCTACCGCCCGGTGTCCCCCACCTAAATGCGATCGAGCGCGATCGAGCGACGTAACTTGCAGATGCAGCCCAAGAATTCGTAGGTGCTGCTGAGCCATCTGCGGGACGTATCCAGACCCGGCAGCTACCTCCAGAATCGAGAGGGATGACGAATTGATTTCGCGGGCAACGCGGCGGATCATCTCTACCGTGGTCATGACGCCTCCGAACCAACGATTGATTCGTCGTAAGTCAGCAATGGAATCGGAAATTTCGGAAGGCGTGCCCGAGTCGGTGTCAAGCAGTTCGGGGGTGTGCACTCGCTTCATAGGGGAAGCAGTTGTCGGTGTTCGGCAAGACAGATCCGGCACGCCACGCCGGCACACGAAGACTGACTACAGTCTCAGACTTCGGCTAGTTCCTCTTCCAGCAATTGCCTGTTGTAGAGGTCACTGTAATAACCGTTCCGCGCTAGCAATTCTTCGTGCGTACCTAGTTCCACGATCCGGCCCGCGTGCAGAACGGCGATATTGTCGGCATTGCGCACGGTGGAAACGCGATGGGAGATGAAGATGGTCGTGCGGCCGCGCATAATGTCGCGAAGATGATTGAGGATCTTGTCTTCGGTCTGGGTGTCAACGCTGGAAAGTGCGTCATCAAGAATCAAAATGCGCGGATTACGAATGATGGCGCGAGCTATTGCAGTCCGCTGTTTCTGTCCTCCCGACAAGGTGATGCCGCGCTCTCCGACCATCGTCTGATATTGCTCCGGGAATTCCTCGATGTCAGTAGCAATGCTGGCTGCAGCTGCCGCCGCACCGACTTCAGCGTCGGTGGCGTCTTCCTTCCCGAACGCAATATTTTCCCGCACGGTTTCACTGAACAGAAAAGTCTCTTGCGGAACGAAACCAATCTGGTGGCGAAGCGGCGCAAGCGGATACTGGCGAACCGAACGTCCATCAATCAGCACGCTTCCGGGTTCAGCGTCATAAACACGTGGGATCAAACTGACGAGGGTGGTCTTGCCGGAACCGGTGGGGCCGACAATGGCTAGGCTGCTCCCGGCGGGGATACGCAAATTGATGTCATGCAGAACCGGCACACCGTTATAGGCAAAATTGAGGTTACGAAATTCGACCGCACCTTCGATCTGCGTGGCGCCGTCCCCCGAGTCCAGCGCCCTGACTTCGGCAGTGTCTTCGATCTCGGATTTCTCCACGAGGATTTCATTGATGCGTCCCATGGACGCCGTTCCTCGCTGAAAGATGTTGATTACCCAGCCCAACGCGATCACCGGCCAGGTCAGTTGAACCATGTAGGTATTGAAAGCGACGAACCCGCCAGGCGTAATGCGTCCACTCAGAACTTCACGACCACCGAGCCAAAGCACCAGCACGATGGCTAGTCCAAGCATGGTTTCCAGAGTTGGCCAGAGCATGCCCATCAGTCTGACCAACTTCAAGCTGCGGTTGATGTATTCCCGGTTCGAGGTCTCAAACGAGACGATCTCGGCCTCTTCCTGAACATAAGCCCGAACCACGCGGGCACCGGAAAAATTTTCCTGCGCACGGGCAGAGATTTCAGAAAACATGGCCTGAATGGTTTCGAACCGCTCGTGAATGAGTTTGCCGAAGTATTGAACCACAATGCTCACCGCCGGCAATGGCAGAAAGGCGTAAAGCGTCAGCTTCGGACTGATCGAAAGCATGAAAACCAGTGCACCGGCCGTGAATACGATTGTGTTTGCCGAGTACATAATCGCCGGCCCCAGCAGCATGCGCACGGCGTTCAAGTCATTGGTGGCCCGAGCCATGATGTCGCCGGTACGAGTGCGCTGATAGTAGGAGTAGGACAGGCCCTCCAGGTGCTGGAACAGGTCATTGCGTAGATCAAATTCAATTTCGCGAGAAATTCCAATCATGATCCAGCGGGTGAGGAATTGAAAAATGCCCTTGATCGCGGCTACGGCCAGCAAAAGAAGCGAGTAGGTAAGAAGCTTCTGATGATTCACTCCAAGCCGAAGATCATCAATGGCGCGCCGGAGCACCAGGGGGAAGAAAATCCAAATCCCGTTGTTGCACAGAACACAAATGGTCCCAATGATGAAACTGTTGCGATACTTCTTCAGATAAGGGAACAGAGGGCGCAGGCTTTTGGGCAGCATGTGCTTCTAATAGATGTGATTCTATCAGCACAGGCTTCAAGAACAGCAAATTGACTGAATCAAATTGGCGGAACACTAAGTGATTGAGCCTTAAGCGGAATCGCTCTGGAAGGCCAATGCGCAGGCCACCAAGAGCATAACCACCCAACCCAACAAAAAGAACCCACTCCAGGCGATGAGGTAAACGTACATTGCATCCATGCGAATTGACTCCGTCTCCGCGACGAGTTCAGCGCCCTGCTAATCAAACTCCATTTTGCCGGTGATGAGCTTATAGCTCCGGACAATTTCGTGAACGGCATTAAGCCTGGCCGTGGCGCTGAGTTTACTGTCTGAGAGTGCCGACTCGATCTGTGTCATCCAACAGTCAACCGCAGTCTCGACTCCATAGGCCATCTCTTCGGCAATCGCCCGAATCACATCTTGCTGAGTCGCTGTTGCCACGTTTACGTCCTTTCTGACAGTTATGCTGCCTCAAGACTTCAAAACGACGAATTTCAAAACAACGAACCGCACCAAATCGGTTACTGGTTCTGCGTTTGCCCTTGAGTCGGTTTTTGCATGTGGTTCATCATTCGCTGTTCGTGCTGGGTGACGATTGTGGTCAACTTGGTTTTCTGCTCGGGAGTCAATAGTTGGAACATTTCCGACTCTACCCGAGCTCTTTGCACGGTAAGTTCAGTTACCGTCTGGGATTGTTGCGCGGCAAGCTCGCGAACCTTGGCTTCATCGAAGGAGCCACTCATGATCAACTGCCGCATTTGCTGGCGATTTTGAGCCATTTGCAACATCAGCGGTTGAAAGTTGGGCTTTTCCTTCGCCATGATTGCCTTCACTTGAGCGTGTTGTGTCTCGGTAAGGTCCAGTTGATGGGCAAGATACCGCATACCGCCGCCGAACATGCCCTCACCGCGCATGTGCGCACGCCTTATGGTTTGCGAAAATCCGATGGCGCCCAACACCGCGACCAACAAAGCCGCCGTGAAAACCTTAAAATAATTCGACTTCATACTTTCCTCCACCGGCCCCTGCGACTCGCTGAAACCTGGTCAATGCCTGAATTATTAAACCCCCTTCCTGCAAAATGAGCGGTAAAAAGACAGTCAAGTGGAGTAAAGTTTTGTAAAGGGTAAACTCCTGCTTTGACAATTCTTTACCGCAGGACAATACATGCTGTTGTAGAACTTACTATGAAGCCTGTGGATCGTATCTTAGTCATCGATGACGACGTCGAACTGTGCAGCCTAGTCAGCGAGTATCTCGAGCCCGAGGGCTTCCAGGTTCAGTCAGCGCCAGACGGTGCTCGCGGTCTGGAACAGGCCCTTACCGGGGAGCATTTGCTGGTTGTACTCGACGTTATGCTACCGGGTATAAATGGTTTTGAGGTCCTGCGGCGCCTGCGCGACAAGTCTAAGATTCCCGTCCTCCTGTTGACTGCCCGTGGCGAAGACGTCGATCGCATTGTTGGCCTGGAAATAGGCGCCGACGATTATCTTCCAAAACCTTTTAATCCTCGCGAACTCGTGGCTCGGATCCGCGCCATTCTGCGACGCACCCGTTCTTTGGAACGGGGTGGCGGTGGACAGCCGTCGGAGGTCCTGCGGGTCGGCGAAGTCGAGCTAGATCCTGGTACTCGTACCGTCCTGCAAAAGGGCAAAATGGTGGAGTTGACCTCGGTTGAGTTCAATTTGCTCCATGTGTTGCTGCGAGAGGCAGGGCGAGTGGTTCCGCGAGAGCGTCTGGTGGATATCGTTCTGAGCCGAAAATTCTCGCCTTTTGATCGAAGCATCGATATGCACGTGAGCAAGATCAGAAAAAAATTAGGTGATTCGGATTCCGGGATCGACCATATTAAGACCGTCCGCGGCGTCGGTTACATTTTTACCCGCCCTCAGGAATCCGCTTCAGAGAAGGCGGGCACGGAAAAGATTGCTCAGGCAGAGAAAACCAGGAGTGGTGTGTCATGAGACTTTTCCTGAAGATCTTTTTGTCATATTGGCTGGCGCAGGCGCTATTCGTGGTGCTGGCGATCTTGATCACGGTCGCGATGCGCGAACGCGGTGAGTCCGCCATTTGGGATGCCCAGCAGGGTGCTGTTTTGACCAAAGCGGTGCAGGCCTATCAACACGGCGGCGAAGCCGAAGTGAAGCGTTATCTGGACGAAGTACGCGAATCGCAACATGTGCGCGCCTACTTACTGGGCGATCAGGGCGAGAGTCTCTCGGGGCGTGATTTGACTCGTTGGGCGGAATCGCTTGCGAAGGGTGTCGAGCCACCCGCGCGCGACTTTTGGCAGCGCATCATGCCAAGTCCGTTCCGGCGCCAGGCTTTAGTGGCGGCTGATGGTCATCGCTACACTCTCATTGCCTTAGTGCCTCCGAGCGGGCCATTCGGTCCGAGTGGCATTCCCGGTCTGAGCATTCTAATCGGGATCATCTCATCCGGGCTCGTCTGCTATCTGCTGGCCCGGTACCTAACGTCCCCTGTGGTTCGGCTGCGAGCGGCCACGCAACGGTTGGCGGCGGGTGATCTTACTGCGAGAGCGGGCGGAATGACCGAACGCCGGCGCGATGAAATGGCGCAACTGGTGCGCGATTTTGACACCATGGCCGAGCGGCTTGAGGAGTCGGTGAACGCTCAATCCCGTTTGTTGAACGACATCTCGCATGAGCTTCGTTCACCGCTGGCACGCCTAAATGTCGCGTCAGCGCTGGCTCACCAGCGATCAGGGCCAGACGCGCACAGCGCGCTGGAACGCATCGATCTGGAAGCTGATCGCCTGAATAATCTAATTGGAAGTCTTCTCACCATCGCCCGCCTTGACAGTGGCAGCGATGCGCGACAGAAGTCCCCCGTTCTGTTGGGGGAAATGATCGAGGGAATCGCGGCGGATGCGGATTTCGAAGCGCAAGGTCATAATTGCGGCGTGAAGTCCGTTATCAAGAATGACTGCCAAGTTCTCGGAGTTCCCAGTCTCTTGTACAGCGCGATCGAAAACGTTGTCCGCAATGCCGCTCGCTACACAAAGGAAGGCACCAGCGCGGAAATTTCGCTGGAGCGGAGCCAAAACGGTAATGCTGGTGAAGCTCTCATCCGGATTGTTGATTTCGGTCCAGGAGTTCCCGAGGACGCCCTAGACAAACTGTTCAGGCCGTTCTATCGCATAGATGATTCACGCGGCCGACTCACGGGTGGCGCCGGACTAGGTTTGGCCATTACCGACCGTGCGGTGCGCCTGCACGGAGGCACCGTCAGGGCCTCCAACCGGGTGGAAGGTGGCTTACAGATCGAGATTCGTCTACCTATTGCGCCAGTTGATGACAACATAACGAGGGTGCCTGCGGAAGCCAAAATTGACCCCAAGGTTGCGGGCGAAGTTCGCTCCGTGGCGGTTCCGGCAGAAACTACCTCCAGCCGTTCGACATGATCGAATTGCAGGCAACTTTATTGTTTCTAATTGGTTCCAACCAACCAGCGCTGGTTGCTCTTCACAGATATTCCTGATACACACATACCCGATTCAAAATCATGCAATAGAACTGCGTGTTTGGTTGCTAAAGCCACTGTTGGCGCGGGTTTTAGCGGTTTCTGTTCCGTGCAAGACTTTCTGATCCGTTCAGTTCAGATATGGTAATCTCAGTCAAAATTGATATCATTTGATATCACTCCGCAGGTAGGATGCAGCGAGGAAAACAGCCATGTCTCTCCTGACTCGGCAACCCAGAGGGAGCCACCTACCTCGCAGGCCCACCGCTTATCCATTTCCTTCAGAAGTGTCATCCCTTTTTTATTTCGACGTTGTCAATTTTCTGCATGATTAGCTCCGCCCACTGGACAGACGCGGCAATTAATTTGTCGGTTCGCGGGCTTTCATTAGGGCCACCGAACAAATCATCAGCTCGGGGCATGTGGTGGGCAAGGAGAATCCCAGCGATAATTCCGATCACGCGCTTGCGGCCTTCGTCCACGGAGGCAGTTTAGCACTTTCGCTTTATGTTCGCTATGAAATCTACACTTTTTCTTCGTCTTGACTTCGATATTTTCCGTGGCCAATAATTTAGAAAAAATCTTGCCCTTGGAGGCGGCAGGAGGTCGTATGAGCATGGAATACGGTTGGTTTAATCTGTACAAAGCAGCGGTCTTGGAAACAGACTGGTCGAAAATAAACGAGCGCATCGAAGCAGTAGAGCTTGCGTTGAAAGCTAGACTCTCTGAATTCTCTCTGAACCACGGCGGAACTCCCGAAGAAAATCAGGCCATTATTGACGCAACAAACAAGCTCAACATCTTGCGTAGAGAAATTGCTGCGTGGCAGGGATCGCAACGGGCGGGTTAGGCATCAAGCTATTTTGTTCAGTTCACTGCAGAGTTCGCGGAGGCGCTCATCCCGTTCGGTATATCCAAGAATTTCGTCTGGGGCCATTGGCCGCGCGAGTAATCCAGATGTGTCGTTCAGCAATGCTCGTTGCTGATCCACAAGCTTTGACATCTCAGCGCTTATTTCGCCAATCCGCGTATGGTTCATGCGATGCCCCTAATATTTTAAAAAACAATTCCACCATTCTGTCTGCCCGCTGGCGTACCTGTAGGCATACAGTGTTTACTGTATTCCGTTCCCCCTCTGTTCTTGTGGGGCATCTGTGGTGTTCAGGGGGCTAGGAAGTACTTTCCCTAGTTCGCCCACCTTTCGCCGTCTTTTCTACATGGCATTCCAGCCGATGCCGCTTCTTCGCAGACCCGCGCCCTTCGACCATTCCGAGTAGATATTCGAACTAAAATACGACGTTTTCGTTCACTCGTCGTCATCCAGAACGGGCGAACGGAACTCATTTCGTCGCAACGGCAACTCCTTCAAGTCATTTGAAGCGCTGCGCAAGCAATTGAAATCGCCAGATGCAGGCAAGACTGTGCTGGACGGCGAAATCGTGTGTCTGGATAAACGTGGCAAGCCGCAGTTTCGTGATCTGTTATTTCATCGCGGTGAGCCATGCTTTTTTG
>Ga0070712_100002248_pt1 | contig 11877 bp, 15 predicted proteins | sample LARL81metaG_FD_71396 | JGI IMG/M metagenome (GOLD analysis project Ga0070712, IMG submission 71396) | Corn, switchgrass and miscanthus rhizosphere microbial communities from Kellogg Biological Station, Michigan, USA - LAR L8-1 metaG | ecosystem: Host-associated > Plants > Roots > Rhizosphere ...
CTGAAGACTTTGCCCGAGTCACCAGTGCTGTTAGCAGCAAGTCCGCCAGCGCCCGCCGTCGACGACGTGCCCGTGCGGCCAAAGTCGGCGATAACTAGAGAGCCAAAGCTACAGGTCGACTGAGCGCCCGTCGCTGGGATGGCAGTCGTAACTGGGAAGGTCGGGCTCTGGTTTGCCCCAGCAGCATATGCGCCGCCGCCGCCACCTCGACCGCCGACAGATGCACTACTTCTCGCTGACCCTGCGCCACCAGATCCTACGCATTCGATCAGATTGGATGAGGCGTTCCAATCTCCAGGATCAGGGTACGAAGTCGTCCCGGTGAGGAGAAAGACCTGCGTCATTTAGGGGGCGTTACTCGGCCCCTGACATGCGGCGAATATGACGGTCTGCTAGTTCTTGTACGTCCTTGAATGTCAGGGTGTTGTGATAATCGCCCCGAGCCACCTTAATCAGCCTGACAGGTTCTTTCTCCTCATTCTGAATCAGGAGATGACGCGGGTTCTCCAGCTCATGGTCATGATCCGGATTGATAACCGCATAGACGCGATCGGTGTTTGCCCCCACCAGGAGGCCGATATAATCAGCCATCTCTTTATCTCAATGAGGATTGGACGGCGCAGTCCCGACTTGCGGAACAACGAATCCTGGTGGCCCCCAGCTTGACGGCAGGCCTGGGAAAGACACTGGGCTGTTAAATACCGGACTGGCGCCGCTTATCGTATAGGTCCATCCATTTATGAGTGGATCACCTGTCACCGCATGGGAGTCAGAAAAGGCGCCGCCAGAATTTACCGAGGCGCCGACATAGTTGTGATAGAAGTTATTTTGCACTGCGGGCACAGTAGATGCGAAGGGAGTAGTGATTTGCGAAGCGGTAGCACCGTTGCGAGGCGCAGTGACGCCCATTGATGTGGCGATCATTCTCAGTAGACTATAATGGTTCGCCGCAGTCGCATAAGTCCCGTGAACTACTCCGTCTCCTACGAAGATTGTCGGCACCTGATTGGTACCAGAGCTATCATCCTCGTCCCACGTCACTATAAGCAGCGAGTTGTGGGTCTTAGCCCATGTCTCATAGGCTGCTATGTTGTTCTGTAGCCAAGCATCACCGTCAGCAATGGTGCCATCATGCATATCGTCGTTCAGGTCAGGAATGACGAACGAGACGTTCGGCAAGGTTGAAAAGTCGGTCGGGAACTGGCTGAAGTCCTTTTCGACCGTCACGCCCTCTGGGAAAGACTCCCAGGGGTTATGTTTGCGAGGACTGGCGGTCTCGATATAGCCAGTGAAAGTCTTGCCTGCTGCATTGAGGACTGTATACAGCGAAGGATCAGGCTCCGAGTAATCCCCATCATCTGTAATCCCGAACGTGCTGCCGGCATAAAGCGCGAAGTAGTTCGGCTCACTAGGATGCGTGATGGCCTTATAGTTGCTCATCAATGCACCGTCCGCGATCAGAGTATTGTTGATGTATGGCGCGTCGGTAGTGTCGCCGACGATCTCGCTATAAGCGTGGTTCTCCTCCACGACGATCACGATATGGTCATAGGTTATCGGCGACGTGGTATCGCCGCCATAACCGCCACCACTGCCAGACATCCCGGCAATGATAATATTGTTGCTAAACGAGTTCCCTGGTCCGTTGTTCCCTCCGCTGCCCTGGTCTCCATTCTGAGACAGCAGAATATTGGTGGAGCTAACTGCCGCCAGGTCACACAGATTGCCTGTATAGGTGTTATGCCATCCGGCGTGGATATTATAGCAGGTCGTTCCCGCACCTATGACGATATTCCCGGAAACGGTTACACCACTCGCGCCGTCATCCAGGTATATGCCACGCCCCCCGGACGAACTGATATACGAGTCTCGAATGTAGTTGTTTAGGATTCTCATATTCGTCGAACGTGGCGACTGGAAATCGACAATGTAAATGCCGCCACAGTCAGGCTCCTGCTGGCAGGAATTCTGAATGTAATTTCCGGAAACCAGAGCGTTGTTAGTGCCGCCGCCACAGCCCGCCTGAAAGCAGGGGCCAATGGATATTCCCCTCTCCGGAGTGCTATAGATGTAATTGTTCAGCACTTGCGCATTCTGCGCGGTTGCACCACCGATATTCACTGCGCCATTGTTGCTGTGATTGGTGTAGTCATGTAGGGTGTTATTCTTGATCACGACATTTGGGTCATAGACCTGGATCAGAGTCTGGATGAACCTCTGAATCTGCAAGCCATTTATTGTAGCCCCATTGGTTCCGTTGATGCAGAATCCATTGAAGATACCAGTCGTCGGACTGGTCGAGCCGCCATCAATAATTGCTGTCCCGGGACCATCCGGTGGATAGTCGGACCAGGTAGTGCCAGTGTCCTGAGACTGTAATTGGATCGCCGCCGTTCCATCGCAGTCGCTCGCGGCTCCAGTGACGTTGTAGGTTCCGGCGCGAATATAGGTGGTCTTCTTAGTGGTGCTGTTGCGCATAGCTGTGCGCGCTGCCGTTAGGGTCGCAAATGGCGCAGCTAGGGTTCCTGGGTTGCTGTCACTTCCACCATTGGCAGCCGTCGCAATGAAAAACCCAGGCGCAAGGTTATTATTACGGTACCTAACCCCACCTATAAATGCACCGCGCGCAAATGCGCCGTCAGCGATACAAAGCAAAGCGCACGCCCAGGATAGCGCCAGGAACGCCTTCGTCATTGCATGTCACCCGACAGCACCCACTCGTTCGTGGCGCGCTTCTGTATGAAGCCAGAGCCGTACTGCGCCCGCACTATCAAGGAAGTTGGCGTCCGGATCGTCACGCCGCTCGCTCCGGCAATCGTCAGAACCCCAGTGCCGTATTGGCGGAAGGAAATAACGGCGCCGATATCAAAGGCGGCAGTCGCATTTGTTGGAACAGTGAAGGTCGTCGCGGATGACGATGTGCTCTCGACCATCGTGCCTCGATCGGCCAGCACGAAGGTGTAGCTAGTTCCCGCCTGCTGCGACGTGAACATGCCACTAATGGAGTTATTCAGCGTACGGATACGCGCAGCAGAAATCGCTCCTACTTGACTGTCTTCAAAATAGTTAGTGTCCAGGTCGTTCGGAGACGTAACCGTAGCGCTTGAATGTACAGCGAGGCAGCACAGAGCGATGGCTGCCCACCATAGCCTTTTCATCGTTAGCTCCAATTATCCTAGATAAGACCGACGCATATCCTGCGAATGACGCTTTCCCAGTCTCCCGGTTCGCGTTGGCGGAAGATTTTCATGGCCGGATACCACTCGGTATTCTGATCGTGCCAATCGCTCTCTTCTGGCCATCTCCAACGCCAGCACGCATCGAACCGAGACAGCATCCACGTCGGCTTATCCAATGCCGCAGCCAAGTGACAGACAGCGCTATCGATCGTAATCACGAGGTCGAGCTGCTGGATCACAGCAGCCGTATCGAGGATGTCATAGTCCTCTCCGATAGGTTGCATAATCCGCTTATCATCAACGCTATGGTTAGACTGTTGCAGAGAGACGAACTGGATGCGGTCTGATAGCGCCAGAAGCGGCTCTAGGAGAGGGAAGGGGACGCTGCGCCGCCTGTCGATCGCGTAGGCCATCAGATGGTCTGGACGGCTTGCACCGGCCCAGACAAGCCCTACGCGCAGTCTCCCATCCCGCTCACCGATTGACCGTTCTTGAACGAGAGCGTCCGGAGGCGGAAGAAAGTACCGCTCGTTCGGGATATTGTCGGTTCTCTGGTCCAAGATAGCTGGAGCATCTAGCATCGGCAGGACCACGTCGCATTTCATGACGCGCTCCATTTCCGACTCCATATGGCGACCGGCTATGACCTCATAGTCGCCGTCCACAATGAGCTGCTTAGCCATACGCTCCATTGAGCGAGGTACGCCGATAGTCAGCTTGGAGACGTATTTCCGCAGGATAGGGGCATACCGGATGAACTGAAGGCAGTCGCCAAGGCCTTGCTCATGGATAAGAACCAGATGCTTGTCGCGAATCTCATCCAGCGTCTGGGCGAGCCGAAGTCCGAGGTCGGCTATCTTCGACTTGGACTGGACGGTGTCACGCAACCGATAGAGATGCCATGCCTCAGGCCAGTTGCCGTTCCCCAGGAAAATGAGGCTCTTGTTGTAGAGCGTCCCCTTTCGCTGCGGGTCTCGGACTTTGTGCTCCAGCATCCAGAGCGCCTCGTCCCTGCGCCCGAGGTCCATGAGGACCGAGGAATGGTTGTTAACAACGTCCTCATATGCTCCGCCTTCTGCGACCTCCTCTACTTCTTCGCAGCAAACGAGAGCCTCGTCGTATCGACTGAGCATATGGAGCGCGAAGCCCTTGCTCATCTTCGCATGGTAGAAATACGGGTATTTCTCCAGGCATTCGTCGAATGCCTTAACGCCGTCCTCGTATGCGAGCGTATGGCAAAGGTTTATGCCGCGTTGATACAGAAGCTGGAGATTATCGGGAAACGCCTCAAGACCGTTGACGACGAACGCCATTGAGTGGACGTACATCTTCTCGTCACAATAGGTCTTGGCGCAGTTGATATACCACTCGACCGGAGGCTTCGTCAGCGCTAGAGATGCGCAGGCGAAATCATATCCCTGGTCATAGTTCCCCAGCTTAGGAAGCGCCACGCCACAAATATGGATCGCATCGAATGCTAAGCTGTCCTGGAGGATACGCGCCCCAAGTTCCGCTGCTTTGTGGTAGTCGCCCTGCCCGTAAGCGTCGAACATTTCTTCACGGCGCTTATGGAAGTCCGGATGGACGTCAATAGTGACACTCATGCGTAGACCTCCGGCACCGCTAGAAAGTCATTGCCGAAGTCTTTGATGAGATATCCCAGGCTGGTGAGTTTCTGCTGGAGGTTGGGCTTGTCGACCTTCCCGTATTCCACAAGCATCATCGGACGGTGCATGCCGATCGTCTTCGCTGCCCCATCGAGGACTTGCATTTCCATCCCCTCGACGTCGATCTTGATTAGATCAACTCGACGGAAATTCCACATATCCAGAGGAACAAGAGAAACGCGGTCTGCTTTATCCGGATCGTTGCCGCGCTCTTGGCTCAGCCGTTCACGCTGAGTATCGCCGAACTCAATAGAGCCAAAGCTACAAGGCTTTGTGTAGTCGAACTGCGGAACCTCGATTGATCCGTGGTGATCGCCAACGGCGGCATGGACACAGTAGACGTTGGTCCAGCCATTCAGAGCCACAGACCCGGCCAGCATATTGAATATCAGCCGTTGCGGCTCAAACGCATAGACGGTGCTGCAATAGGGCCTGAGAGCGAAGGAAAATGTCCCGATATTCGCTCCGATATCGACAAAGACGGCACCTGGGCGCCTTTCGAGAAGCGATACGAGGTAGTCTATCTCATACCACTGCTGCGCAATCCCGGCAGAACGCAAAGACGGCGTCTGGTTCGTATCGCAGGACGGCACGATCATATCGCCATACCGCGTGCGGACGACCTCGGAGATTAGGTTCTCACGAGGCGGTTCCTCTGGAACCTCTGCCTCAGGAACAGCGCTCCCCACGGCGACTGTAGCGCGCACTGCGAAAGGCTGCCGTCTCATGAGGTTGACTGAGAACCTCCGACGACCACCCGGAATGAAGCCGTGCATGACGGCGTAATTCGATCGAGTGAACTCCCCCAACTCATTTTCCAGATCAGGGGGAATAATCGCGACGACGTCGTGCGCTACGTCGCAGATCCGACCAGCCTCGCGCGCCATCGCTTTAATCCGGCTGATTTCCGGATAGGCCTTCGGGTCATGCGGTTGAGGAGGGATGAAGCAGGTAGCGTCATCGATCAGGATGGCGTGCCGATGCGGAGAGCAGAGGATCGTCATCAGCTCTTCGATAATCGGACAGTCATCCGGCCCATTGCCGAACAGCCCCGCCGCGTTATGGGCGTCGAGCCAGAACAGCGCCGGCTCGGTTAGCTTCGCGACAACGCGAGGAAGGACCTTCCGAGAGTCTCCCAGACGGTAGGTGATGTTCTGCAGACCGTCACAGCGGTCCATCGCCTTGTGGACGAAGTCCTCGGAGATATCGAGGGTATCTACTTCCTCGAAATGCAACGCTGCCCATTGGGTAGATTCGCCTAGGTAAGTCCCCGTCTCGACAAGTCGTTTAATACCGATGCGGTCGCGCAGCTTTAGCGCGAACTCCGCAATCGGCGGATCGCTCAAGTGTCCCATATGATTAGTTCCCAGCTAATCCCAGCAGTACATTGCGCAACGCCCCCCGAGCCGCTGGGAGAGCCCGGGGGGACGCGCTAACCAGAGGGGCGGAGGTTCCCGGGGAGGAACACCTCTGGTAGCTCAGTTAGCCTTGGTGTTGGTTCTGCTCCTGCTGGCGGCGCTCTTCCTCCTGCCGCTCCGCATCGCGCCGCTCGCGCTCTAGCCGTTCCTGCTCTTCACGAAGCCGCCGGGCTTCCTCGGTCTCCTGCGCGTGCTCGCCTTCAGATGGCGCCTCATGCACAGGCTCAGCCGGGACGACCTCAGGGTTCGGCGCGTTGTCAGCAGCGGCGAAACGCGGGTCCTCCTCGACGCCCTCGTTCATCGCCCGTTCGATCCGCTCCTTGTCCGAGGGCGGACGACGCGCAGCCCAGGCGCCAGAGGCCTGAGGATTGGCGTAGACGGGTTGGTTCGCATCTACCGCCTGCTTGGGGCCTTCACCCGGCTGTAGCGGCATCTGCGGCCCCGCAATGGCAGGGTCCGGGGTAAAGGGAGTGTCGGGCATCGCAGCGAACGCCGAGCCAGGAAGAACCTGGGGCGCATGGGGCGGCTGCGTGCCGGGGATGATCGTCCCGTCGTTGTTGCGCAAGCCATGCGGGGGCACTGGCGCGTCTGGACGGTCAGCTTCGTCGGTCATGTATTTCTCCTTGCGTCGAAACAGACCTCGCCACGACAGCGGCTATCGACGCATCAGCGCCGCTGTAGGGATGGAAAATAATTCGGGGGACTATGCATTTTGCACTGGACACAGCCCGCTCGTTGTCCTATTCTATGGGACATAGAGAGGGAGTGACGAGATGCTCATCACCACCGCCCAGACCATCACCTTCTTCGCCTCCGAAGCGGCCGCAACCAAGATGGCAGAGGCAAATGGCGGCAAGGACGAGGGCTTCGTCGTTGCTCCTGCCAAGGGCCGCCCCGGCAAGTTCGTAGTTCAGGTCGTTGATACAGACGACGGCATGCTGCTGGGCCACATCTAGTAGAATGACCCCAGCCGAGTTCCTTGCCACGATAGACAGACTAGGATGGGACAGGAGCGAGGTCGCGCGACGATTAGGCTGCGACCTCAAGCTTCCCCAACGATGGGCACAAGGGACATCACAAATACCGCCCAGCGTCGCTAAGTGGCTCTCTACGCTAGCCGCATTCCACGAACGCCACCCGGCTCCTACCGATTGGAGAGTGAGGAAATGACAGAGAAGCGCTATGCCGATGAAGATATCCTAGTCTCTCTACGCAAGGCGATAACCGACTATGTCGGAGGCTTGGATGGAGAGCATCTTTTCGCTCGGGCCATAAAGGAGGTCGAGCGACTGCGCCAAGAAAATGCGGCGTTGGCAAAAGCCGTTCTTGACTATCAAAACGAACGGAGGAAATAAGATGAAACGCACCCTGCTAGCCTCATGCATCCTACTGAGCGGATGCTACGTCGATCCCAACACTGGCGCTGTATATTCAGTCCCGCAATATCCACAGCAAGTATCAGTGTACCACTACCAAGTGCCGCCACCTAACCCGTACTACCAAGCGAGACAGCAGGAATGGCCGCAACCTGAGCCATACTATCAGAGGCAGGAGTGGAGACAGCCGGAGCCCATACCGCCTCCTGCTGTAGCCTCACGCGAAGAGCGGTACAATCAGTGCGTGGCTAGAGACCAGGAACGGCGCATGTACCAGCAACAGCTAGAGGACTGCGGAGGGTATTTCCGGTGAGCAAAGGAAATGCGCTCAGGACATATCGCTTCTTTTACACCGCAGTCAGTAACGGGAAGCCGCGACGCTCTATTAAGAATTTCCAGGCATTCTCATGGCATGACGCAGTCGAAAGGCTTGTGTGCCATGCTACCATGTGTCGAGGAGCTAGCCCGCCTCTCAGTATCCAACACGCTGAGGTCGATGGACAGCTTGCCGGACCTTTGCTCATTGTCGAAATAAACCGAGCGGCTAGGATCGAAGGGCCGGGTTTGCACCCCGCACAGCCATGAGGTATCAGCGCTGTGCGGAGGGAATATGAAGACACGAACGCTTGCGAGATGGGCGCTGCGAGAGGCTCTGGTTCTGATAGTTATAGGCGCCATCCCGGCGCTAATCGCGGGAGGCGGCGTCATATTCGCGCTGAAAAAGACCTGCGGAGCGATGTGGAACTCTACCTGCCAAGCCCGCATTGCCCATCATCACGCGATAAATGAGCCGGTGAAGATGACGCAGGTGCACATAAAGCCAGAGTTCATCAGACCAATGATGCTCGGAACCTACCGAGGACCCTAGGCGAACATCCGGTCCCATTTCTCCCGGTCACGCTGCCACGCCGCGCGTAGGCTCGCTATCTCATCGTTAGTCGTCTGAGACGAGCACGACAGGCCCGTAAGACCCGGCTCTAGCTTCATGTCGGGATGGCCGTAAGCGACTAGCTCTACGCGAGCGCGCCCGCACTTCACGCAAAAGCCGTTCTCGAACTCGTGGTCCATTATTGTTTCGCGCGGCATTAATATGGCTTTGCAAATCGGATAAAATAGAAAGTAGGGAAGGGGGCTCCGCTCCCCCGACTTATTAAGACGCAGTGGTCTGAAGCACGAAGCTGGTCATGGTAACCTGCACGGTGGTTGTAATCGAAGTCGAACCGATCACTATGTCCGACGCGCTGGTTCCTACGGAGAAGTCACTTAACACGCTGTTCTGACCGCTAGTGGCCGAGTAGTAAGACCACTGAGCGCTGTTGTCCGCGACGGCGTTGCTTGTGCCGCTCGGGCCACCGGAAGCTGCTGCGGTGCCTGACTTGGTCAGGACGTAGAAGTTGCCGCTGTTGCTGACGATGGTGAATAGGTTGGCATAGGTCGCGTTAGCGGTCCATGCTGCGCTGTTCAGCGTTGCGCGGGCGAAGGTGACGGTGCCGTTCGCGCCAGGCGTTACCGAGGTCGCTACGAACGAAGCGGTAGCTGCGTCGTTCGGAGAGGAGAAGTTCGGCGCACCGAAGGCGGTCGCGGAGAATACGAATGTACACAAAGCGGTATTGGTTCCCGCGAGTGCAGTTTCCGGTGTGGCGGGCTGGGGATTGTTGTACATCACCAGCTTGCCGTTGTTGAAAAGGGGCAGAATTTGGTTCAGACCCCAGGTCGCGCTGTTAACAGCGAAATTCACGTTATGACTCCGTAACTAGAGAGATGGAAGGACGGTCTCTCGCTATTCGGAGGAGCGCGCACGAATGGGCGTAGTTGCGGCGCGTCTTTATGCTCCGCGTCGCTCTGTGGTTCGGGTAGGACTGGCGCGTGGGGCCTTATGGGCCTTATGCGCGCTATCGCTCTTACCCGGATCTGGAAAAAGCACAACATTAAACGTAGATGGCGAAGGTTGAGGCATCGGCTGTTCCCGCTATGGTGCCGGGGAAATAGTTCGCGCCGCCGCCGCCGGTATTGATCTGGCCAGCGAATGATACGGAGTAGCGCTTTCCGATAGCGCTGCCAGTAAACGTAGTTCCTCCGGTTATCACCTGGATAACACCGCTCTGTGCGGAAGCGGCGAAGGCATTGCTAAAGGTCGGCGAGCCAGTCAGGGTTACGGATGTTCCTGATAAGGGACCGAGGATTACGCCAGAGGTGGTAGCAAAGTAGTGTGCCGTAGCGCCGCCTGTGATAGAATACGATGTCGTGAAACCGACGGTCCCACCCGAAGCGGCCCATATATGATTGCCGGCGCAGCCGCCGAAGTTCATAGGGCCGGTGATGTTCACATTGGAGTTGGTATCCGACAAGAGCCCTATTGATGGAACTCCCACAATAGAGCCTGTCGTCTGCACCGATATACCACTGATGCTCACGTTCGCAGCGTGGGTACAGTGAATAGCGTGGTTGTTATTGGAAGATATTATCACCGTCGATGGCGTTGCCGAGTTTCCTGACAGATTCAGGATTCCGCCGCCGAATAGAGGGGCAGTTATGGTAACCGGGTTGGCATACGTGCCGTTCGCGATGTTGACCGTAATAGGCTGAAGCTGAGTGTCATAGGCGCTGACCGCAACATTGACTGCCTTCTGGATGGTCTGGAACGGAGACGAGATATTGAGGCCTGTGTTGTTGAGATCGCTTCCGCTCGGAGAGACATAGAGACTCAGCGGTGCGGTTAGTTTGATACGACCGACAGCCTGGATAGCAGCAATGAAATTCGCCTCAAGAGTTGCTATCGTGCCGTCGTCGATCGCGTCCTGGCCGGTTTTGTCGCAGATGAACTGGGCTATCATCGCGGCGAAAATCGAGGCCTGCCTGAGGACCTTGTTGACTTGGTTCGATTGAGCAATGCCTGTCTGAAAGCCGGTCGGCAGTTGGGTCATTGCCAGATACTGGCTCTGGGTGACGACGTTGGCGCCAGACGCCCCTGCAAAGACCTGGAAATTGTTGACGGCCAATGTCGATTATCCTTCAGACGGGGGAATTTTCCTGGAGGTTATTCCCCGATGTAGTAAATCCAGGGTTGTGGTATATATGTCAGGACACCTGGGGAGGACCGCAGATGCCTTATGATTTCCAGACTATCACCGTTCCAGGCGCCTTTAGCACTGAAGCCACCGGCATTAACAATTCCGGTGAAGTCGCTGGTTCCTATGCGCCGGTTAGCGCCGCAATAGCCTCACAATCGGTGTTTACGGAAACCTCTGGCACGTTCACGTTTGCTCCGGACGGCACATTCCCGCGCGCCAGAGAATATACTGGCGGGATCAACAACTCGGGTGATGTCGCTGTCACGTCGGGCGGCGGGACGACGACGCCGGATGGCGTCGTATGGTCGCCGCCATCCGCGACGCCGATCGTCATCAGTCAGCCCGGCGCCACCCATGCCCTCGATGTAGCGGATGACGGGACAGTGGTTGGCTATATCGCGGCGAACGGCGACCAGGGGTTCGTTTATCATGCCGGGACGCTGGATACGTTCCAGGTCGCTGGCACGCGCACCCAAGCGCACGGCATCAACGACACTGGCACGATCGTCGGCGTGACTGATCCGAATGGTGATGCCACCTACCAGGGGTTCATCGATGACCATGGTGCTATCTCGCCGCTGAACGTGCCGGGGGCCGTCGCCACCGACCCGATGGCGATCAACAGTCAAGGGGTCGTCGCCGGGTCTTACTACGATGGCGCGCACTGGCACGGGTTCATCGACACCGCTGGGCAGATAACGTTCATCAATGCTCCAGGCGCGACCGACACGTGGGTCACCGGCATCAATGATGCGGACCATATCTCTGGCTACTTTGCCAGCGGTGATGTGCAGCAGACTGCGGGGTTTGTGGCAGCCGATCCGCCGCCCGATCCTGCTGAAGCGACCGTCCGGGAGGATTATTTCGCCGCGTTCGCACGAGACGCAGAGCCGGCCGCATTGAGCGGATGGGCCAGGCTACTAAGAGCAGGAATGACTCCGACTCAGTTAGCTAATGATCTAGCCGGATCGCCCGAGTTCCAATCTATGCACAATCAGCAGTCCGATGCCGGCTATGTCGATAGGCTATACGTCAGCGCGCTAGGACGGCACGCAGAACCTGCTGGACTGTCTGGCTGGGTTGGTGCGCTGCAAGCCGGCGCGAGCCGTGGAGACGTGCTCGCGGCTTTTGCGCAGTCACCTGAAGGTCAGCAGCACTTCGCCTCG
>Ga0070712_100002254_pt1 | contig 11858 bp, 9 predicted proteins | sample LARL81metaG_FD_71396 | JGI IMG/M metagenome (GOLD analysis project Ga0070712, IMG submission 71396) | Corn, switchgrass and miscanthus rhizosphere microbial communities from Kellogg Biological Station, Michigan, USA - LAR L8-1 metaG | ecosystem: Host-associated > Plants > Roots > Rhizosphere ...
CGGAATCATCCCGTGCGACGGCATGGACGATGCGATCGAGATTGCGAACGGCATCGAGTATGGACTGTCGTCCGCGATCTACACGAAAGATGTGAACAAGGCCTTCACTGCGATGCGCGACCTGTACGCAGGGATCACTTACATCAACGCGCCAACTATCGGCGCTGAGGTCCACCTGCCCTTCGGCGGCACCAAAGCCACTGGCAATGGCCATCGCGAAGGTGGCATCGGCGCGATTGATTTCTACACCGAGTGGAAGTCGGTGTACCTCGATTACTCTGACAAGCTGCAGAAGGCGCAGATCGACCGGGAAGACTAAGACCCTTCACCACAGAGGACACAGGGGGGAGCACAGGGAAACCCTGTGAACCTCTGTGTTCCCTGTGGTAAGAGCTTTTTCTGTGCGTTCTTCGTGCACTCGGCGGTTAAAATCTATCTATGCCGCTCACGCAATCCCGCGAGATTTCTGCCGCATCCCGCCTGGAAAACGTTCGCTACGCCATCCGCGACCTGGCGTGCGTTGCTGACGAAGTCATTGCCCAAGGACACAAAGTCCTGCCCCTCAATATCGGCGATCCCAACGTCTTTGATTTCCAGACGCCTCCGCACATGATTGAGGCTGTTTACAAGGCCATGCGCGACGGGAAGAACGGGTACTCGCCTTCGTCCGGGGTCAAGCCCGCGCTTGACTCCATTCGCGGAGAAGCCGCTCGCAAAGGCATCACCAACATTCAAGATGTATTCATCACTTCCGGTGTGAGCGAAACGGTCGACATCTGCCTTGCCGCGCTGCTCAATCCCGGTGACAATCTTCTGACGCCATGCCCTGATTATCCGCTGTATTCCGCGGTGCTGGCTAAGCTTGATCTCAAGCTCAACGCTTATTACCTGAACGAGGAAGATGGCTGGCAGCCTGATCTCGAAGACATTCGCAAGAAGATTACGCCCCGCACGCGCGGCATCGTGCTGATCAATCCCAACAATCCGACGGGATCAGTTTGCACGCGCAAGATGCTGGAAGAAATTGCCGAGCTTGCACGGCGGCACAACCTGGTTATCTTCGCCGATGAAATCTACGACAAGCTGATTGTGGATGACGACCCACATGTTGCTATGGCTGCGGTCGCGCCTGATGTTCCGGTGATTACGTTCGGTGGGCTTTCGAAGAACTATCTCGCACCTGGATGGCGTATCGGATGGGGTATCGCGAGCGGCGAGGCGTCGGTAATCAAGCCGTATGTCGACGGCATAAACAAACTGTTGCGCGCTCGTCTCTGCGCGAATCATCCTGAACAGTATGCGATCCCAGCCGCGCTCGACGGGCCGCAGGATCACTTGGTTGAAGTGAAACGCAAGCTACGCTCGCGCCGCGATCTCACGCAGAAATGGTGTGAAGACACTCCGCGCGTGAGTTGCATTGCGCCGCGCGGAGCTTTTTATGCTTACCCTAAAATCGACATCCCGGAAGGCGATGAGATATTTGTGCGCGAACTTATCCGGCAGAAGCATGTCATGGTCGTGCACGGCTCAGGCTTCGGGCAGAAACCCAGGACGCAGCACTTCCGGATCGTGTTCCTGCCGGAAGAGCAGACGCTAACGAAAGCTTATGCAGGAATTGCCGAGTTCATTGGTGAACGTTATGGCAACAGTTAATGTTCCATCCATTGGATTGTCGTACAGAATCAAATGGGTCTTTCCAATTGGCGCAGCACTGAGTGTCGCGGGAATTGTGTTAAACGCCGTATTGGACTTTCCCGGCTCGGAACGCCTTCCAGAATGGGCTTTCATAACCGTCTCAAGGGCTTTTCTGCCCATGATGCTTGTGGGAACTGCTTTCCTCATCGTAGGCGCGTATCTGGATCGGCAGCGCTTAGCCGCACGCCAAGCGAAAGTGCGCGGCATCTTATGCTGGGTCCTTAGCGCCGCTTGCTTCGTATTGCTTCGATCTTTCGACAGCGTTCACGCCTGGAGCTTCGCACTGATGTTTCCCGCGTTCGCGGGGCTGATCGGCGGGATCATACTTCTGCCTTAAACTTTTGCGGATCGCTGTCCAGGACACTAAGGAGCTAGTTGTTGTGACCATGGTATAATGACCATGATCACGAGACATCCATGAAAACTATTCCCGCCGGCAAATTCAAAGCTCAATGCCTCGCCATCATGGACGAAGTGCAGGCCAAACACCAAGCCGTGGTTATCACGAAGAGGGGCAAGCCCGTGGCTAAGCTCGTCCCAGTCGAAAAGGAAAAAGACGACATCTTCGGCTTTTTCAAAGGGAAGATCAAAGTTACGGGTGATATTGTCTCGCCTGCTTTGACGCCGGAAGAGTGGGGCAATCTGTATTGATCCTGCTCGATACGCATGTGGTCGTCTGGCTTGCTTCGGGCGATGCACGCATGTCACGGCCAGCGCAAGCTGCGATTAGCCACTCACTGAAATCCGAACGAGGACTGGCGATCTCGGATTTCACACTCTTCGAACTCTCGCAGCTTTTTCGCAAGAAACATTTCCGCCTGGTTACCAGTCCCGAATCGTTTCTGGCAGAGGTGGAAAGACGCTTTGTAATATTTCCGATCACCTCGAACATTGCCCATCAAGCATTCGAGTTGCCTGCTAGCTATCCCAAGGATCCCGCGGACCGCATCATTGGAGCCACGGCATTGATCGAGGACTTGCCGCTGGTTACCGCTGATCGGGAAATTCGCAAGGCGCGCGCGTTCCCGACCATTTGGTGACAGCGACTTAGTCGCTCGCACGCTTAATAGATTCCTGGCAACACTGCCGGCACCCGCTTGGCGTACTCCTCGAACTGGTCTCCGAACTCGGCGCGCAGCAACTTCTCTTCGGTGCGTATCCTTATCACCATGCCAGCGACGAAAATCGGAGTTGCGATCAATAACGCGATCCAGTGCTCCGTTGCGAGTCCAGTTGCAACCAGCATGCCGAGCATCCCGGTGTAGATCGGATTGCGAATGTGAGCGTATGGTCCAGCGGTGATGAGTTGATGCCCCTCGACCAGTCGCGCCCGCATCGCCCATTGCTTCCCAAGAGTCCGCACGGAATACTCGATGAGCCATCCGGACGCGACCGCGATCCCGATGGTCACGATCGCGAACAGAATCCCCACAATGCCTGACAGCGCGGTTACTTGCGGCAGAAACGGATGATGCGGGGGTTGGAAGAACACCAGGAAGTAGCCGACCATCTGCAGAAATATGCCCAAGGTTGCGAAGCGATCTCGCTTCGCATCCGCAGCTTTCGGCGGCCGTTTGCGCAAAAGAAAAATGCCTGCGAAGAAAACCCAGCACAGCATCACGCCAACAAGAGTCACCAGTGCAGTCATGCTTGGATTGTTCATGATGTGCCCTAATTAAGTTAGCGGCATCTCGTAAGGAATCTGATTTTGGGCCACTCTCACCTCAGGGGCTGAAGCCCCTCCTTCTCCGCATCTTTTCGGCACGGCTGAAAGCCGAGACCCTTTCAAATCTCATTCATGAGAGACGTCTCAAATCATGAGATGACTTCTCAAACTACTCTAACAATTCGGGCCGATCTTTGTGATTCCGGACCGCGGAGGGTATGCGAGTAATCGGCTTTTGTGCAGTGGAACTCATGTCGTCCCTTCGGGACTCGATTGTTGTTTGGATTCTCACGCAAACACTTTGAGCCCTTGGAGTTTGCCAGCGAATCTGTTTAAATCGAATTTAGTGCGTTTCCATAAATAGCTGTGGTCGATATTCATTCTCACATTCTTCCGGAAGTAGACGACGGTCCCAAGGCGTGGGACGTTGCCGTCACGATGTGCGAGACGGCCGCGGCGGACGGCATCACGCACCAGGTCGCGACTCCTCATGCGAACGACCGCTATCACTACGACCGACCATACCTGCAAGGCCTGCTCGCAGAGTTGCAGTCACGTCTCGGAGACAAGATCCAGCTGCATCTCGGCTGCGACTTTCATCTTTCGTTCGAGAATATACAGGACGCGCTCGCCAATCCGGCGCGCTACGTGATTGGCAACACGCACTACATGCTCGTCGAGTTCAGCAACTACGGCATCCCGCAGAACGCGACAGACTCATTCACGAAGTTCGGGGATCTCGGGATCACGGTGATCATCACGCATCCAGAGCGCAACCCGATTCTGCGCGAAAATTTGCAGCGTGTGGTGGAATGGGCTGAGCAGGGCTGCGTAATCCAAATGACAGGTTCGGTCTTTTCGGGGTTCTGGGGCGAGCGTACACGACGCGCTGCTCACTGGCTGCTCGAGCGCCAGGCGGTGCACGTACTTGCCACCGACGCTCACGATCTCGAGAAGAGGGTTCCCATTTTGTCCTCTGCCCGAGATGCCGTGGCGAGCACCTACGGAGACGAAATCGCCAACGCGCTGGTGGACGACAATCCCCGCGCCATCATCAACAACCAGCCGCTGCCATACTTCCCTCGTCCGACCTCAATGGTTGGATATCGTAAGAAATGAGACCACGTCTCCTTCCGCGATCGCCGTTCGTGACCTGATACTCCAGAAAACGCTCGTGCTGCGATTTAGGAGCCGATGCTCGCACGTTCGGAAGTCCGCTCGAGTCTCAAATAGGAAGAGTTCTGCACGCGCCACAAGGGAAGATGAATCGATTTAACTTATTTATATAAGTTACTGATTTTAGGGTGTTGCCAAAATGTTTTACACAGGCGGCGAGTTCTATAAACGCCGCTGGACTTGCAGCTTGTGAACTGTTTCACCACTTCTGGTGCAAGGATGTGGCTTACTGTGGGCTCTGAGGATCGCCTGCGGCAGGAGTGGGACTTGAAGTCGTCGGCAACGGAGTAGCTGCTGGCGTTGCGCTGTTCGAGGTCGCGGGAACAGGGTGGGACTTTGGACGGTCTGGAACGGTCGTCATTGCACTCTCGGGGTTTAGCAGATGATCCTTGCTTGGCCCCAGACCAAGAGTGATCAGAGCGCGCGAATCGGGAACTGTCTTGCTCTGCCAGCCGTGATCCGCCTGAAATTTGCGCATAGCTTCTTCGCTGGCCTGATTCCAGCCTCCGGCAGCCTGGTCCGCGTTGAGATAGTGCTCGCGAACCAGCGCCTGCTGGATTTCCTTTGCGCGATCAGGATCAATCTTCTGCTGGCCGCGCACGCGCGTTGATTTTTTCTTTGAAGAACGTTTCTTCGAGCTTGTTTTCGTGGTGTGAGTGGATTTGCTGCCCGAACTGGACTTCGTCGAGTGCGGCTTTGCAGTGCTCTTCTCGGTCGACGAGTCCTTCGCGGTCGATGGAGGAGTCGACGAGCTCGCGGAATCCTGACGTGCGTGCGCGACAGAAGCGAGCACACATCCAACGATCAGCACGCAAACAACGTTGCTGACTTTTTCAATTCCTGTCTTGATTCCCGATATTCGCATTCCACCTGCAATCGATGTCAGATTGCGCCTTATAAAGCAACTGGCACTGTAATCATCCCCGATAACGGGGTACAGTGCCAGTTCCTGCTGTGCCAGTTCCGGTTACGGAAGTGTACCGGCGTCGAAGATCGTGCCGTCCTGCTTGCCTGCACCGCGCGGACGCACGAGGAAGACGACATCCTGGCCGCTCTTCATGCTCGATTCGATGCGGGCAAATTCTTCTTCGCTGTTCACCGGTTGTCTGTTGACTTCAAGGATGATGTCACCGCGACCGAGATTGACGTCCTCGGCGAACGAGCCGGGCTTGACATCCTGCACGATCACGCCTTTGCCTGCGGGAATGTCGAGACGGTCCGCCATCTCCGGCGTCACTTTGCGAACGGTTACCCCGAACTTGCTCGGTTTCGGCGCGTTTTCATCTTCGTTGCCCTGATCTTCACCCAGCCTCGCAGCAAAGAGCTTGGAGCGGTCGGCAATCGTGACAGTCGCATCCTGCGTTTTACCGTTGCGGATGAAGCCGAGCGTCACTTTCGATCCTGGCTTGCGTGCGGCAATATCTGAAACCAGTTCACTACCTTTTGTGACTTTCTTGCCATCCACCGTGGTGATGGTATCGCCGACTTTTAGCCCAGCCTGATCCGCCGGGCTGCCCGCGACCACGCTCGAAATCGGAACGCCTGTGCCCCCGCCATAGACGCGTGCGATTGCGGGATTCTCGACGGCGTCAAACATGATGCCGATCGATCCACGCGAAACTTTGTGCTCCGGCCCAGTGAGCTGATTGTAGACATCGACTACCGTCTTCGAAGGAAGAGCGAAGCCGATGCCTGCATATGCATTGGTCTCGCTCAAAATCGCCGTGTTGATGCCGATGACCTCTCCGTTCAAGTTAACCAACGGCCCGCCGGAATTTCCGGGGTTGATCGCCGCATCGGTTTGGATGAATGTCTGGAATTGACGACCGGGAACGATGTCGCGTCCCTTCGCGGAAACAATGCCGGCTGTAACGGTTCCCGCCTGTCCAAACGGGCTGCCGATCGCCAGAACCCAGTCTCCGACCTGCATGCCATCGGAGTTGCCCATCTTGGCCGCGGGCAGGGGATGGTCTACTTCAACCTTGATTACTGCGAGATCCGTTTCCTGGTCGGTACCGATCACCTTGGCTTCATGCTTCACGCCCGGAGGATCATCTTCAAAGTTCACCCGGATACGGTCAGCCTTTTCGACAACGTGCCGATTGGTGAGGATGTAGCCTTTGGGATCAACAATGACGCCAGAACCAAGGGAACGTTCCCGAATGGTGCCGTCGCCCGGTCCGCCAAAGCCAGGCATTTGACCGCCACCGCCCGGTCCGCCGAAGAAACGGTTGAAGAAATCGTCCATGCCGCCGCCGCTATCGTCGTCGTCCCCACCCTGATCTTGTCCGCCGCGCCGCCGATGCGGGTTCTTGATGGTCGATTCCGTGTTGATGTTAACGACGCTCGGCTCCAACTGCTTCGCGATCTGCGCGAAAGCCTTCGATAGCGGATTGTCCGCGGGTTGGGCCGTGGGCAAGCTCAGAGGTGTGATCTCGCCTTTCTGCCCTTCTTTGCCCTTCACTTCCGCAGAAATCACCGTGCCGATCAGAATCCCGACGGCCAGAGTGGCCAAAATGCTCAGCGTGTATGTCCAACGGTGAGCTTTTACGCGCATCCAAATTGCGCCCGCATCCATATGTCAACTTCCTCCAAACGTGTAAACCCTTAATAGTATACCGAGTAAAGCAATATCACTCTTAATGCATTGTGCGCTGAAGATGGGCTTCGCAAGACAAGCTTCTGACCATTAGACGCAAGACGGGCGCAAATCGTTTTATGGCGGATTTCATGGATACCGGCTCAGTTCGAACCTTATCCAAAGGCTATGGGGTTACTCGTACCTGAGGGCGATCACGGGATCCACCAAGGTTGCTTTTCGGGCTGGCAACAGTGCCGCCAATAAGGCTACCAGCGCGAGGACCGCAACCGCAGCGGTCAAAGCAATGGGATCTGAAGGAGTTACACCATACAGTACTCCGGCCAGAAGGCGGCCAGAGATCAGTGCCAAGACCAGCCCGGCGACCAATCCGACGACGATCTGCGACATTGCTCGCTTAAGGAACATCCGCAGGACGGCGCTTCGATTCGCGCCCAGCGCCATACGAACGCCAATCTCACGCGTGCGCTGCCGCACGTTGTACGAAATCACGCCGAACACACCCAAAGAGGCAAGCAACAGGGCTGTACCGCCGAACGCGCTGAGTACAACAGAAAGGAACCTGGGCTGCGAAACTGTCCCGTGCATGACTTGCTCAAGGGTAGCAATTTCATTGATGGCCTGGTCGGGCTCGAAATCGCGGACGATTCTTCGGATGGCTGTTGCGGCGCTCAGGGGATCCTCATTTGTACGCACGAAGATGTTCAGCTTCTGCCGCGGCGCGCGGCTTTCGGGCATGTACACGGCGGTTCCGCTCTCCTGGCTCAAGCCCTCATTGCGCACGTCGCCCACGACACCAATGACTTCGAGTTTGTCTTTCGTGCTCTTGCCCAGATGAAGGAACTTACCCACAGGATCCTGTCCCGGCCAAAACTTCCGTGCCAACTGCTCGTTGACCATGATGACCGGAGTGTGGTCCGCGAAATCCTTTTGGTCGAAGGTGCGACCGGAAACGAGTGGAATCTTCAATGTCTGGAAATATCCGGTCGTTACGATGTAGGTGCCGGAAGTTGGCGTGACGTCAACCATGCCGCGGCCAGGGTCCTGGATGGAAAACTGGTAAGGCTCGCCGCCGCCAAACAGGGGCATCGTCTTGCTGCCTCCCACAGAAACGACTCCGGGAGCGGCCGAGATGCGGCGTAACAGCTCATTGCGATAAGCCTCCATTTTTGGCATCGGCCGATATTTGTACTCCGGCAGAGAAAGCTGGACAGTGAGAACGTGAGTGGAATCAAATCCCGGATCTGTGCAAAGCAGTTTCCATAGGCTCCGCAGCACCAATGCGGAGCCAACGAGCAGCATGCAGGCGAGGGCAATTTCTGAAATCACAAGAACGTCACGAGTGTGCTGTCGGTGCGTGTCTCCAGCGAGGGATGACCCTGTCGCTTTCAGGGTGTCCGCCAGGCGGCGGCCCGTAACTTTCGCAGCCGGGACCAGGCCGATCAGAATTCCGGTCAGCAGCGTCAGACCGACGGCAAACAGGATTGTCGTCCAGTCGAGGTGCACGGCATCTGCCCGCGGAATACTGCCAGCGCTGAATTGCAACAGTAGCGATGCGATGGAGGGCGCGAGCGCAAGGGCCGCTGCTCCTCCGATGAATGCGAGCACGAGATTCTCGGTCAGCACCTGGCGCCGCAATTGCCAGCGATTGCCCCCAAGAGCGGCTCTGATGGCAAACTCCCGCCGACGCGTTGTTCCGCGCGCCAACAGTAAATTCGCCAAGTTCGCCGATGCCAACAGTAACACCAGCAGCCCAGCAGTGAGCAGAGCCAGTAGGGCGGGCTTTACCTGGCCCACGATATCGTCACGCAGATCAACGATCTGGGCTCGATTCCACCCGGTATTCGAATCGGGAAACTGCTGTTCGAGATGTTTGAGAACGAGGCTTGAACCGGCGGTCGCCTGCGCCAATGAGATTCCGGTCTTGAGTCGGGCCACAACACTGATCCAGCGCAGTCCACGAAAATGCGGAATTTCGTCGTCCGTGATTCTGGATAGAGGCACCCAGAGTTCGGCCTTGGGCGAGGGAAACTGAAACGATGCGGGCATTACGCCCACGACAATATTCGGCGCGCCGTTCAGCAAAATCTTGCGTCCGATTACTGCCTCATCTGCGTGAAACTGTTTGACCCACAGCGCATAGCTCAGGATCGCAACGGCATCTTTGCCTGCCACGTTTTCTTCGGGCAGAAATGGACGTCCCAGGATCGGCGTCAGGCCCAATGTGGAGAAGAAGCCGTTACCGGCGAAGACGGTTTCCAGATAGGCCGGTTCTCCGGCTCCGCTGAGAGAGAGTCCGCCAGATCCCGAGGAATACCAATAGCCGCCAAGTTCCTGGAATACGTCCTGCTGGCGAGAAAAATCATCGAGGTCCTGCGGGGAGAAGGCAGACATGTTTGCATCGCGCGCGGGATTAGCGTCGTACACTCGCACGAGCTGCGCAGGATCGCGGTAAGGCAGAGGCTGCAGGAGAACGCCGCGGACAACCGCAAAATTCGCAATGCTCGCACCAATCCCCAAAGCCAATGTGAGAATGGCTATCGCCGCGAACGACGGATTTTTTCGCAAGACGCGCCAGGCATGTTGGATGTCGCGCAACGCGATTCGCATCTTCCCCTCGCTCAAATAAAGGGCGGGTTGCAATCGCTTCGCCAACTGGTGTCGATGCTAAGTTCCTGAAGATACGGCGCTAACAGGAAGAGGCTCTTGAATCGTTGAGGGCCACTCGTCCACCGATGGATGCGCGTGTCCGTTACTGGTCAGAGGTGTCTTACTTGGCCTCGTATACGGTTTTGCCGCCGACAACAGTGCGGAGAACTTTCGTGCCCACGACCTTGTCCGCCGGGATTGAAGTGACATCTCGATCAAGAACGACGAAATCCGCAAGCATGCCGGGTGCAAGTTTCCCTTTTTCTTTCTCTTCAAACTCGGCGAAGGCTGAGCCTGACGTATACGCAGCAATGGCTTGGTCCATCGTGATCCGCTGCTCTGGGAAAAATTCCTTCTTGCCGTCTTCGCTCTTGCGGGTCACCGAGGCGTAGAGGCCGCGGAATGGTGAAATGGGCTCAACGCTGTAGTCAGTTCCAAAAGCGAGAGGCACACCTTTCGTCAAGAATGCGTTCCACGCATAGCAAGTGGCGGCGCGCTTTGGTCCGAGCCGATCCTGGGTCCAGCGCATGTCACTAAGCACATGACTGGGCTGCATGGAGGCGATGACTTTCAACGTTTTGAAGCGGCCGATCTCTTCGGCACTCGGACACTGCGCATGTTCGACACGCAAGCGGTAGTCATCCCCACCATTTGCCGCTTTTACGTTTGCCTCTTTCGCCGCCTTTTCCGCGTCGGCAAAGGCATCGAGCGCCATCTGAATGCCACGATCGCCGATCGCGTGGAAGCCGATCTGGAATCCGGCGAGCACGCGCTCTTTCGTCATGGCGTTCAGCTTCTCGGCGTCGTAGCGCGGCAAACCGGAAGTACTTGGATCGTCGGAATAGGGCTGAAGCAAAGCGGCCGTGTGGCCGCCCATGGAACCATCCATGAATCCTTTGAGCATGCCGGTGTGCAGGAGCGTATCCGACGCCGGATGCGAACTGCGCTTCTGCTGGAGTTCCTCGACTGACGTATCAAAGGGGAGCCACTCGCTGATGCGCGCGGTGAGTTTGCCTTCTTTCTCGAGTTCCTCGTAAATCTGAAAACTCTCCCAGCTCGAGTTGTCCTGCGCCGAAGTGACGCCGTGTTCTGCCAAATCGGCGAGCGCAGTCTGAATGCCTCGACGCTGGTAATCGTGGCTAGGGGCTGGTATCACGGCTCGCAGAGCATCCTGCGCGGTATCGCGAAGGATGCCGGTCGGCTCTCCGCTTTCATTGCGGTCGATCCGGCCACCTTTGGGGTCGCGGCTCGCAAGGTTGACGCTTGCGAGTTGCAGAGCGCGCGTGTTGGCGACTGCCAGATGGCCGTCTACGCGATCCAGGAAGACAGGGTGCCCCGCGGATACTTCATCGACGTCCCAGCGGCTGGGCAGGCTTTTTACAGGCCACAGAGTTTCGTCCCAACCTCCGCCGAGAATCCATTCTCCCGGCTTTGCTACCTGCACTTTGGCGAGAATTCGTTCGCGGAATTCATCCAGAGACTTCGTGCCTTGCAGATCGACTCCCAGCTTTTGCAGGCCAGCGTCGGCCAGATGAAGATGCGCGTCGTTAAACCCGGGCATGACGAAATGCCCGCCGAGGTCGATCACCTGGGTCTGCGGGCCTTTTAGTTTGTCCATGTCGAGGTTCTTGCCAGCCGCGAGAATTCGATCGCCAGCAACGGCTATGGCTTCCTCGCGAAGGATCGAACTGAACGCGGAATTGGCGGCGACCCCGGTATAGACGTTGCCATGCATGAAAATCAGGTCTGCCTTGGGCTTTGAATCTGCCGGCGTAGAGTTCTGTGCCATCACGGGGATCCCCCACACGAGGGCACTCACAATAACGAGCAGCAGATTATCTGTTGTTGTTCGAATCATTCTCCCACCCCCGCCAGCGCAAGCATGGTCAGCAGAATGCGTTTCAGTCCCAATTCCCTGCCGCCGGAGTCAAACCATTCCTGCAGCGTATGCGCACCGCCACCCGATCCACCGCCGCCAATCGCCACCGCTTCTCGGCCCATGGATAGCGGCACGTTCGCGTCGGTGGAAGCACGCTGCACCGGCGCCGCGTTGCCCAAGTGCGAGTCAACGGC
>Ga0070712_100002255_pt1 | contig 11853 bp, 7 predicted proteins | sample LARL81metaG_FD_71396 | JGI IMG/M metagenome (GOLD analysis project Ga0070712, IMG submission 71396) | Corn, switchgrass and miscanthus rhizosphere microbial communities from Kellogg Biological Station, Michigan, USA - LAR L8-1 metaG | ecosystem: Host-associated > Plants > Roots > Rhizosphere ...
TGCGTGCACCAGAGCAAGCACCTAGCACAATGGCATCGTCAAACCGGAATAGGTACTTGCCCACGTACATCGCCAATATCAGCGGCACCGTCGTGACGGCCACGCCCCACAGAAACAGGCTGAATCCGAGCTGTTGCAGTCCGGCGACAAAGCTTGGCCCGGACGAAAGGCCGACCACCGCGATGAACACGTTCAGGCCAACGGAGTTCATGAACCAGACAGTCGACGACGGAATCCGACCAAAGGTCGGACGCACGGAACGCAACCATCCGAAGAAGAGACCGGCGATCAATACGCCGCCGGAGGTGGAAAGCGTAAGCGGCACACTACCGACCTTGTAGACCAGCGCACCGAGCAGCGCTCCGATTGTGATCGCCCCGCCAATAAATGCCACGTCCGCCACGTCGGTCGCCCGGTCCGGATAACCCAGCATCTTCGTGCCGGCCGCTACGTCCGGGGTTCGTCCGACGATGGTAGCGATATCCCCCCGCTGCAACTGCGTGTCTGCCAAAATGGGAATGTCGGTCGCGGTCGCTCCACGGACAATCTTTCGCAGGAACACGCCGCGCGCGCCTGGCAAATTGGCCAACTCGGCCAATGTTTTTCCGTCGACCTCCTTATTGGTTACGTAGACGTCGAGACCTTCGACGGGCACCGCTAGCAGTTCGCGATCGTTGACTTCCTCCGCCTTGCCGCCGATCAATTCGACCAACACCTCACGCCGGCCAGCCAGAGCCACGATATCTCCTTCGCGAATGACGGTATCGGCCGTCGCATCTATGAGGGTCTCGCCACGGCGTATCCGTTGGATGAACACCCGTTGCTCGGGCAGCAACGCCTCGGCTTGCTGCACCGTCTTGCCGACGATCTGCCCCCCCGCGCGCACGCGATATGCACGCAACTCGAACTGGTACCAGGCCGTGCCCGGTCCGCCGGCCTGCCTCTTGCCCCCGTGCCTCTCCTCATATCGCTTGCACGCCGCCTCGAGGTCAATGCCAAGGAGCGCCGGGCCAATCAGCGCCAGAACAATTGCGGATCCGATGGTTCCGAAAATATACGTGACGGCGTAGGCCACCGGCATCGCATCCAATGTCTTCCTGGTCTCTTCGGGCGACATACCAATGCGGTTGATCGCATCGGTCGCCAAGCCCATCGACGCGGAGATCGTCTGCGATCCGGCATAGAGCCCAGCAGCCGAGCCGACGCTATAACCCGCGAGTTTCGCGCCCAAATAGGCCGCTCCCAGACAGAAGAAACACACCACGACGGCAAACAGTGCTTGCGGAATTCCGTCCTGCGCGATGCCGCGCACGAATTGCGGTCCAACGCCGTAACCGATGGCGAACAGGAACATCAGGAAGAAGACCGGCTTGAGTGGACTGCCTATCTTGATATCAAGCTGGCCGATGATGACCGCCGCAATCAGTGTCGCGGTCACCGCTCCAAGGCCAAGGCCCTTATAGGTGAACGAGCCGAAGTAATAGCCGAGGGCCAATGACAGGAAGATCGCTATCTCGGGATAGCTGCGAAGCGTTTGCACGAACCAATCAATCATGATGTCGTCCTCCCCATTGATGGTCCCGCTATTCGGCAGCGGCCTTGATCCCGTGCGGCCGCGAATGACTGTCGCCGAGCTTCGCCAACGCCTCCGGGCGCACGAGCTTCAAGCCCTCTCTGGCGTCGTAGCCATGGATCTCCTTCACATCGAGCTTGCGCATGAAATCGATGGTTTCTTGCGTGATGACCTGTCCGGGCACCATGATCGGGAAGCCCGGAGGATAGGGAATGACGAAGTTCGCCGAGACCAGATCAGGGCCGTTCTTCAAGCGGCGATCGATTTCCGGATCGTTCAGGCGGATGTGCTCGCATCCGGCTTCATTGTAGGCAGCATAGAAGCCGCTGCGGATGTCACCTTCGTTGGTCCTGTCTCCGGCATCACCGCGGAAGCCATCATGGAAGTGCGAGAAGTTTGGTAAATCAGGCACATCCGTCATCAGGCTCTTTACGCGCGCGGCGAACGCGCTGACGGCGTTGACGCCTCCCTGGCTCAGATCGCGCTCGATCTCGCCGCTGACCTCGGCCAGCACACGGATCAGATGAGCGACATCGCTGCGGGTATTGTTGATGTTGGACTGGATCAGCACGGAATTGCGCGAGGTCTTGTTGACCTGAATCCCGTAGCGGTTGGCGAGGATTCCCTTGAACTGCGTTCCATCGAAGCCGGCAGTGCCGCAAACCAGCGTAAGGCGTGTTGGATCGAGGCAGAACTCGTCCTCCTTCAGGCTGTGTAAAACCTGTCCCCAGTTGACGCCCTCGGACAGGAAGTCGGTGAAGCCGCTGGAACGGAATTCCACCGGAACCATCTTGTCGGCGCCGAGCACGCTGAAATATTTCGATATCAGCCGATTGGCCGCGACCGCCTTGCGGATCGCGAAGGCGATCTCGATGGCGTTGGCGACCAGTCCATATCCTTCCAGCTCCATCTGTCGGCGCGCGACATCAAGGCTCGCGATCAGCTGCTGGTTGGGGCTGGTCGAGGCATGGGTAAACACCGCCTCCTTGAACTGCTGTTCAACCGTGTGGAATTCGACATCCTTGACGAACAGCATCGAGCCCTGCCGGATTGCCGACATCGATTTGTGGGTGGAGTTGGTCTGGTAGACGCGCAGCCGGATCTGCCGTGGATCCGGTAGCAGCCGGGTGTTCAGCAAGACGTCGTTGGACGGATTATCGCCGAGTTCGGCACGATGTTTCTCATAGACCTCGACCGATTTGGGATCGTGCATCCACGTCTCGATGTCGTTGGCGGCGCCCATCGCGGTGCGCGGTCGTAGGAACGGCGAGAAGCGCGCGAAGCCGAACCAGGCTTCATCCCACAGGAAGATCAGGTCGGGCTTGATTGCCAGACACTCCTCCATCACCCGACGGGTGTTGTAGATGTGGCCGTCGAAGGTGCAGTTGGTCAGGTCGACCATCTTGACTCGGTCAAGCCGGTTGTCGGCTTTCAGGTTCAGCAACGCCTGCTTAATGGTCTTGAGCGGCACTGCGCCATACATCGAGTATTCCGTCATTGGGAAGGCTTCGACGTAAAGTGGCTGCGCACCCGCCAGCACCATGCCGTAGTGATGTGATTTGTGACAGTTGCGGTCGACGATCACGATATCGCCCGGACCGATCAATGCCTGGACCGCCATCTTGTTCGACGTCGACGTGCCATTGGTAACAAAGAAGACCTGATCGGCCCCGAAGGCGCGCGCGGCTTTTTCCTGAGCCTTCTTGATGTTGCCGGTCGGCTCGAGCAGGCTGTCCAGTCCACCGGTGGTCGCGCTGCTCTCGGCGAGGAAGAGGTTTGGACCGTAGAATTCGCCCATGTCGCGAATCCAGTCAGACCTGAAGACTGACTTGCCGCGGGCGATGGGGAGCGCGTGGAACGTTCCGATCGGCCGCTGGGCGTATTTTTTGAGATTGTCGAAGAACGGCGTTTCGAAGCGATCCTGAATGCCTTCCAGGATCGCAAGATGCAGCTCGAGCAGTTCCTCCACCGAGTAGAAGATGCGGCGAACGACATCGGCCTCGGGATTGCCCGCCAGCTCCTCCACGTTCCGGTTCGAGACCAGATAGACGTCGAGCTCGGGGCGAATGCGTTTCAACGTGCGCGCCAGCGCCAGCGCAGAGTCCGACATGTCCTGGCTTTCCATCGATGCCATCAGGGAGCGCAACACCGGCGCGTCGTGCCGAGAGTGCTGGGCAAAGCCTTCGTTGACGATGACGGCACCAAGATCAGGATTGAGCATCGCGGCACAGAATGCATCCTCAAAACTGCCAGCAAACACTGGCTCATAGATGAAAGCATCTACCGGGCGACGCAGCCTCCGCCATTCGGCTGCAAGGTTGGACCAATTCGTCGCAGGGATGCCGGTGACAATCAGGGTCTCGAAATAGGGCCGCCGCGCGCTGCTCTCGCCAAATCCAGGCGGCAGCAGATCCGGCACATCAGCGTCGGCCTCCGCATGCGCATCCCAATCGCCGACATGCTGGCGGAACGAGCGCGTCTGCAGCGACTGCGTGATGCGCATCGCGAGCGCGAGCGTGCCTGCCGCATCGCCCGCGGCCGCGCGCTCGGTCAGGGCCGCCATCAGGCGGAGACCGGGATAGGCATGATATTCTTCGGTGATCGCCAGCTGAGAAAGTTTTTCCTCGAAACCGGCGCGGTCTCCTGACCCGTTCGACCACGCCTTCGCCGCCTGAACCAATCCGCGCCATTCGTCCGCCCGTGCGCCGGGTCCGGAAAAGAATTGATCGATCCGACGTTCCTGAGCTTGCTGCGCCATGGCGGCCCTCCCAACCTGCGATTTACGGTTGAACAGACCTAGTCGGCTGCGCTCGGACCGAGTCTTGATTTAAATCAAGTCCCCCACATACACGACGACCGCTACTGCCCGGCGGGCATTCAGTTCAGCGCAAAGCAACAACGCGAGCACGAGCAGTGCCACGGGAACGGCGTGGCTGCGGGCACGCATCACTTCCGTCATGACCGCGCCCCCGGCGGCTCCCATACCGAAAGCGATGCGCATGCTCCAAACGCGTAAGGCCGGCGAAACGACCTCACCTCCGGACTTCCGGCGGACGGGCCTTCGATAAGGTAGCGAAAATTGCTCGTCGCCACCACGGAGCTGTAGCTCCATCCTTCGCTTAAGAAGCTTCCGTCTGGACGGCGGCGACGAAGGGCTCCGCCGGTCACATAGAAACACCAGATTGGCAGACCGCGCATTGGCAAAGGCCCGATGAACGATCCAGGTGCGCGCATCGAGATATCCGCCGGTCAGCGCCAGCAGGCTAACGATCCTCCCCTCGGGGAAACGGATATGGCGGTGCGGGATCGACACGATAGAACTCCGTTGGGCGATAGCTTGGACAGAAAGAGAGACAGATCGCCGATGATCCCGGCGGAGGATGCCGGCTTGACTTGGATCAATGAACTCGAATGGGGTCGATCCAACCTTGCTTCTGGGCCTGAGGATCGCGCCATGGACACCATCAGATGGGTCATCTCGACCGCGCCAGAGATTTTCCTGCTTCTCGCAATCGCACTTGGAACGCTCTTTGGGCGACTCCAGTTCAAGGGATTTTCGGTAGGCGCTACAGCCTGCACGCTGGTCGCGGCCGTGCTGCTTGGACTACTCGGAAACTTCGTGATCCCTCCATTGTTCAAGTCCATATTCTTCAGCTTGTTCGTCTTCACGATCGGGTATAAGTCTGGACCTGAATTCTTTGCTTCGCTGAGCCTTCGCACGCTGTCACAGGTTGCCGTTGCCCTGGTTGTCAGCGCCACCGGCCTGACCCTAGTTCTCGTTTTCGCCTTTGCCTTTCATCTGGATCCCGGCACGGCTGCCGGCCTTGCGTCCGGCAGTCTCACCCAGTCATCCATGATTGGGACGGCGACGGGTGCGCTGGCACAACTCGGGCTTACGGATGATGTCTTACGACAGCAGCAAGCCAATATCGCGGCAGGTTATGCCGTCACCTACATCCTTGGTTACATCCTGACGCTGCTGTTCGTGCCATTTGCGGCGCCCTGGCTGATGGGCGTTGACCTCAAGGAAGAAGCCGTCAAGCTGGAGGCGACTCTTTCCGGCGGCAAAGGCAAAGCTCGCGAGGCCCGAAGCCTAGGTTACCAGAAATTCAAGGCGCGAGCCTATCGGGTCGGCGGCGCCGCCGCAGGGCAGACGGTCGGCGCAATCGAAGAGCGCATCGGTCATCGCGTCGTCTTCGGACGTATTGTCCGCCGAGGCAACGACGTCGAATCGAAACGACAGACGGTCCTCGAAAGCGGCGATGAGGTCGTTCTCGCCGGACCGGCATCGGCCCTCATCAAGGCCGGTACCTCGATCGGCCCGGAGATCGAAGGCGCGGAGGTGCTACGGGAGATCTTGGGCGACGCAATTGGCGTCCTTGTCACAAATAATGAGCTGCACGGCCGCACCTTGAGCGAAATCGCTGATCGGGTCGGCGATGCCGCGCGCGGCGTATTTCTGCGGGATTTGACACGCAGAGGACAGGAAGTTCCGCTCACGCCGGAAACAACGATCTATGTCGGCGACGTCATGACATTGGTCGGTACGACGCGCGATGTCGAACGCGCCGCGGCGGAGGTCGGTCAGGTGCTGCGCTATGGTGACCGGACTGATATCGCCTTCCTCGCGGCGGGAATTGCGGCAGGCCTGCTGATAGGATTGCCTAGTTTTAAGGTCGGATCTTTCGCTGTGACGCTGGGCGGCGCCGGCGGCACCCTGGTCTTGGGACTGATCTGCGGCTGGCTGCGTACGCGGCGGCCGACCGTCGGAAGCTTCCCTCCGGCCGCGCAGCAAACACTAAGCGACATCGGTCTCGGCGGATTCATCGCGGCAATCGGACTCGCAAACGGCCCAGCAGCGATTGCGGCCATTCAATCCCACGGCCTGCTGCTTCTCTCTTTGGGCATCGTCGTTACGCTTGTTCCCCTGACGATCGCGACCATCGTGGCGCATCGCATCCTGCGCCTGAATCCGGTGATCATTTGTGGCGCGCTCGCGGGAGCGATGACGGTGGATGCGGCCGTCGCGGGGAGCTGCGAACGAGCTGACAGTCAGACCCCAGTACTCGGGGTCGCGGTGCCCTATGCGGTCGGAAACGTACTCCTGACCATCCTTGGGCCGGTCATCGTCACGATTACCCATGCGGGATGACGCTATGATCGGTATCTCTTGATTCAGATCAACGTCCCTGGCCGCCGTGAGGAAAGCGTTTAGGTTATTGACAGTTTCTCGACCGCCGCTTGCGGCAAGTACCGGACGAACGCCATGCTTCGACATCTGCTGCGTGCTCTCGTCTTCTACACGGCCGTTATCCCGGTCTTGACGATTGCGGCCTTTGCTGACGAACAGCCTACAAATCGAGCCATCCGGGAGGAGGTTTGGGCGATCCCTGTCACATTGCCCACCATCGCATACGTGGTTCGCCCCGTTGGCGATGGCCCGTTTCCACTCGTGGTCATGAACCATGGCGTTTCCCTCAATCAGCAAGAACGCAGCTTCTTCCCCATCGTCGAGTTCAGAGACGCTGCAATGTGGTTCGCCCGCAGGGGCTACCTGGTCGTTGCGCCGACGGGTTCGGGATACGGTGCTGCGGCTCTCGATGTTCCTGAACGCGGGTTATATGGACCTTTCTTTTCCAAGATCGGCAACTGCGACAACCCAAATTTCAAGGACGCGGGCCTCGCCGTCGCGTTGATCGACAAATGGATCATCGAGTACATGGCCGATCAGAAGGTGACCCTGCCCGACAACGTCGTCGTGGTCGGCCAGTCTGCGGGCGGCTGGGCAGCGATCGCGCTATCCAGCCGGAACCTTCCCTCGGTCAAGGCAATCATTACTTTTGCGGCCGGACGTGGCGGACGCGTCGGCGGCAAGTCGAATAACAATTGCGCACCCGACAAGCTGGTTGAGGCAACAGGTGAGTTCGGACGGACCGCCCGTGTCCCCATGCTCTGGATCTATGCAGAGAACGATACGTTTTTCGGACCGGCCTTATCGAAGAAAATGCATGACGCGTACACCGGCGCAGGAGGCAGTGCTGAATATCACATGCTTCCGCCTTTCGGAAATGACGGGCACTTCCTGATCGGTTCAGCCGACGCCATCCCGTTGTGGGCGCCCCTGGTGAGCCAGTTTCTTGATAAGCGCCAATAACCGCAACGCAAGTTTGATGGAGACCGGACATGATCGAGCAGCCGTTCCCCCGATTTCGTTCCTCATCGATCTCCTTCTCAACAGGCCTGCTTGTTCTACTGCTGTATGGCGGCTGGGAGCCGACCTACGGACAGCAGTCTTCGCAAACTGGCGGCACCAAGCCTAACGAGAAGCCTGCTGGCCAAGAGTTCGCGCCGCGCGGCCAGCGTATGGCGAGAGAGATCAAATATTCCGATTGGCGCAAGTTCTGCTTCAAGACGCCCGGAACAAACATGGTTTGTCGGACGACGATCAGCGGCACGTTCGCAACGGGGCAATCCGCCGTCCGGATCGACCTGATCGAGCGCGAGGGAGAGGGAGCCGCGCGTCTGCAACTTTTCCTGCCCGTGGGCCTGTACCTGCAGGCCGGCGTCAAAATCACCATCGATCAGGGGACGTCGTATAAATTCCCCTATGTGTGGTGCCTGACCAACACCTGCATCGCCGCCGATATCGTGGATCCAAAGCTGATCACTGAAATGGAGTCGGGACAAAAGCTCCTGCTGGAGGTTGTCGATTCCAGCGTCCTGACGGTGAGCACGTCACTTCCGCTCGACAAGTTCGCAGCAGTGCGACAAGGAACTCCAACGCAGGTTTTTGAACAGGCAATCGACGAGTGACCCGAGCTTGGACGCCTAACGAAACTGACCGAGGCCGGAAGCTCGATTATCTCCCGCAATAACTCAAAAGGGACCTCGGCCCGAGGCTCCAGAGAGGCCGCCGAACCACGCGCCAAAATATCCAGCGTAGAGTGTCGGCAGTTCGAGATTCATCGAATGTCCAATTCCGGGCACGATCACCAGCCGGCAATTCGGCATCGCGGCCGCCATAGTCCGGAGATCGGCTGGAGGAATCCAGCCGTCTTTCTCGCCCCAAAGCACCAGATGAGGATGCGTAATTTCCGGCATGCGCCACTCAAGTTCGCCACTCTCCCGTTCGAGGTTTAGATTGAACGGGGTGCCCAGCCAGACGCCCTCTGCGACGCCAAAAGTCTGTTCAAGCAGTCGTTCATAGAAGGCTTGCAGCTCGCCGATACCCTGGCGAAACTGCGGCACTGAGTCTGGAGCAAGACTCTCAGGTACAAATAATGTAGGCGCGGCTGTCGCCATCGCCGCGCGCGTAACCTCCCTGCTCACCATCATGGAACGAAAAAGGCCGATCTGGTCGGCGTTGAAGGAAAGACCGAGCGGAGTGACAGGATCAAGTGCGAATACCCTTCCGAAGCGTTTCGGCTGCATCAGAAGCATTCGGGCCGCGATGATCCCACCGGTGGAATGCGTTGCCAAATGGCAAAACGGAAGCTGCAGTGCATCGAGCGCCGCCAGCATATCGAGCGCGTGTTGTTGCATCGAATAGTTCACGAAATCAGGACTGGAAAACGGACGGTCGCTTTCGCCGCAACCGCGCCAGTCGATCCCGATCACACGCACGTCGCTGGGGAATAGCGGTGCGGCGAGGTCAATCCATTCTTTGCAAGCAAGATTGCCGTGGATGAAGACGACGGTGACGTCGCCGTCGCCCCATTCTCGCCAGCCGAGATAGACTTCACCTGCCTTTATTCGTGGCATTCTGACCAAGCCTATTTGTTCAGTCCGGCCGTCGGCGACGACCCGGGAGGCGTTGGTGCAACCGCCACCTGCGTGGTCGCGCCATTGATTAACCTGTCGACCACCCGCGGCGATTCGTTTTCCACTCTCCCGAGGGTGATGAAATCCACCATGTCAGCGGCAAATTCCACGGGATTGTCGGTGTGGATGAAATGCCCCGTGTCCGGATAGATCTTGAGCACCGGACGGTTGCCCACGTTCGTCATCCGCACCATGAACGGTGTGATGACATCCCGACCGAGATCCTTCAGTCCGTTGAGGGACGTGCCTGGGATGAAGGGCTCCTTGTCGCCGAAGGCGAGAAAAATCGGCACATTGATCTGCGTCAGCCTTCTGTAAAGGTTCTTGGGGTCGTCCTGCTGGAGTTCAGCGACCATCGTGTAAATGTCGAAGATGAAGACGTTGGCCCACTGCTCGAGCTCCTTGGGATTGCCCTTAATGAGCCCGACCCGTTGCTCGGTATGGAAGCGGGCGTACTCGCTATCGTTCATGAAATATCCGCTTTGGCTGCGAGAAACAGCGCCGGTCACCGGATCGCGCTTCTTGAAATAGAAGAAGTCGCGAACGCCCTGCTCGGTTCGCCCCAGCTCAGCGGAAAGAATGCCGGTCTGATCCCAGGTCTGCTTCCACTTGTCGAAATCCCGCGCAAACGCCGGGTCGAACAGGGGAGCCTTCTTTCCAGGCGCTATGAGGACCTCGCGAGGATAGTCCTCGAGACCGGCCGGCGCTTCGAGGATCAGATCCTGAACCGCGTCGGGCCAGGTCAGCGCATATCCGAGCACGAGCTGGCCGCCGAGCGAGTGCCCCATGTAGGCGGCACGCTTCACCCCGAGCTGGTTCACGACGAGGTCATGCACGACTTCGCGCATGTCCTGCATGGTCCGCGCTGGGCTCTTGTCGAGATTGCCGGGACTCGACATGCCATAATGCGGAAGATCCGGCGTGATGACGCGGAAACCGCTTTGCAAAGCATATTGTATCACGTTGCCGTAATGCCCGCCGAACGCGCCCTTGCCGTGGACAATCACCAGCACCTGTGGATCTGGCTTCGTCCCGGCGTACTCATCCATGTAGCCGATCTGCCAGGATGTTCCTTGACCGTCCTTTGCGGTCGCATACTTGACCGGATAGGGATAGGTCACGAACTCCTTCCAGAATGACTTTTTGGGATCGATATCCGCGGCCACGCCAGGAACGCGGTAATTGCGGTCGACGAACCCCTGAGCAGCCTTGTCGAGGCGGTCGACGTCGTTCATGAACGCCACGAATTTAGGATCGTTCTTGCGGTGATTGATGATTGAGAAAACGCCGTAATGCGCGACGGGGCTCTCTTCGGAGATCAAATCGGCTCCCGGAATTCGTTCAACGGCGCGCTCGGCAAGCTTGAAATTCAGCCAATTATCGTTGGAGATATGCATCACCATCGTTCGGGATCGAACGCGCCCGAGATCCGCGTTGATGTTGTGTGTTTCGCCGACGCGATTGCGCAGAACGAGGTCCACCGCGTCATACAGCTTGGCGCGTTTGGCTACGCTGCTGCCGGCCTTTTCATTCGGCGGATCCCAATAGAAGACCTCCGGCTGCACCGCCGCAAAATTCTGCGTGGTACGGAACGCGAAATCATATCCGGTCAACGAGAGCACCGACCAACCGAACGCGACGCCTGGACCCGGATGCTTTTCCTTCGGCAGTTTGTAGTAGTCGCCGCCTGTCGCTTGCCATACCGGATCGGACTGGATCGCCGCGGTCATCAACTGGAACGTCCAGTTACCGACTGGATCCTCGGCGTCCGACTGTGTCGTACCGCCGATCGGCATCAGCGCGCCCACGAACTCCGGATGCATCACGCCCCAGACATAGGTCTGCGTGCCACCCATCGATACACCGGTCACAAGGGCTGCGTGCGCGACCTTCAAATGGTCGCGCAGCATGCGATAGTTCGCCTGCACCATGTCAAAGTAGCTGTATTGCGGGAATTTGATCCCCAGACCATCGGACGGCTTGCTCTCACCCCAAGTGCCGAGAGGATCAACCATGACAACATAGTACCGGTCCGTATCGATCGGACGACCCGGCCCGATGATAGGATCATTCCCGGACAGCGCTGTCCCCTTCACCCATTGCTCATACATGTCGGTGGAATCACCGGAATAATATGAATTGATGACCACCGCGTTGGTGATTTCGCCCGCGGCGTTGCTGCGTGGCGTACCGATCGCAATATAGGCGGTCCGCAGTTTGCCACCGCCGAGTGATTCCAGCGTCTTTCCACCCTCCCCGCCAAACTCCCAGCTCGACGGGTTACCGAGATCATAACGTCCGCCCAAACGGAAATTGGAAATCTCGTAATACTTTTTCAGGCCATCGTGCTGCTCTTGCGACGATCGACGCGTCAAGGACTCCGCTGGCGCCAGCGAGGTAGCCAGCAGCAACAAGATGAAGCTAACAACCAAACGTTTCATGGCGTATCTCCCGAGAAA
>Ga0070712_100002258_pt1 | contig 11850 bp, 9 predicted proteins | sample LARL81metaG_FD_71396 | JGI IMG/M metagenome (GOLD analysis project Ga0070712, IMG submission 71396) | Corn, switchgrass and miscanthus rhizosphere microbial communities from Kellogg Biological Station, Michigan, USA - LAR L8-1 metaG | ecosystem: Host-associated > Plants > Roots > Rhizosphere ...
CTGGGTCTTGGCTTCTAATCGCCGAAAAGCCCGCGAATGGATTACGCGGTCTCGATCACGCTGAAAGTCATTGCGATAGGGATGCGGCGGTTCAGGATGGCGGCGTCCGCGCGAGTGCTCCACGGCGTAGCTTGCGAGCATGAATTGAGTGTAACGAAACGAGGACTCAGCAGTCAGCATTCTCATTCCGAAGGTGAAACAATGCACTATCTCGCGAGAGGAATGCCAATATGTGTAGCCGCACCTGCTTCCTACTGAGCTGCCTCACCATGTTTTCTTGCATTCTGCCTGCGTTTGCTTCGCCGCCGTTTGTCTGTGTCAAAGCGGCTAGTTCGGCGAACGGCGAATTCCTGGCTGTTACTGATCTGGAAATGCAGCCCGGCAGCAATTACGTCAAGCAAACGACCATGACGGTGTTGAAAAAGACTATGTTCGAGGGCACCCGGGAAGGCTTCAGCGTGCCCTCGACTTATTGGGCGGACTGGCCGGCGTTGAAAATCGCGTTTGGGAGGAGCGACGGCATAGGGGTATGCCCGCTTGCCCTCATCACAAATGACGGCAAGTATCTTGTGCTGCTCAAGGTAGGGGCTGTTCCAGACATCGCGCTTAGGATTTATGCAATAGGAGGAGTGCGAGTAAAAGATGTGGGCCTGAAGGAGGTATGGCCGGGCAAACAGCTGGCAGTCGAGCCCAAAATTATTACCGACGCAACACCCCAATGGTTTGCGGGAGGAACTTTCGTATTCACCTCCGGCAATCGTGCCTTGATCCACAAAACACGATTTGGAAACACCGTGTCAGGATAACTCTCGAAACCGGTGCAGTATCTGGAAGTGACTGATGTCCCCCACAAAAAACGACAGCCGAGAGCGGCTGTCAATGTGGCGATAGTTTTGCTGAATACTGAGGGCCGAACGCTGAGCGCTACTTGGTGTCCGACTGCTCTTTCGCCAATCTAACTTTCGCGGACTCCAGCTTCTTCTGGACTTTGGCGAGAGCGTCCTGATCGACTTCGGCTGCGACTGTCTTATTCCACTCAGCCAGAGCGCGCTCCCAGTGAGAAGCAGCAAGCTTGAGTCGCCCAGTTTTCTGGTACAGGTCGCCCAAGTGCTCTTGAACTGTCGGATCAGCGCCCATCACGTGCTGAGAAGCTTTGATCAGGTTGTCTTCTGCGAGGTCGTACTTGCCGAGCTTGAAGTAGGCCCAACCGAGTGAATCGAGGAATGCGCCATTCGCTGGTTCCTGATCGACAGCCTTTTTGATCATCCCGAGCGCTTCGTCAAGGTTCTCGCCGCGGTCAGCCATCATGTAACCGAGATAGTTCAGCGCGTTTGAATTGTCGGGCGCCTCGTTGATGATCTTGCGGAAAAGATCTTCGGCTTCCTGATATTTCTTCTGGCGTTCGTATCCGGATGCTCGCAGAAACGAGATTTCCTGCTTTTCTTCCGATTTCGTCGAGAGTTCGTTGGCCTTGTCGAGAGCGGCTTCGGCATCTGGCCAGCGCTTCAGGCGGCTATACATCATTGCGAGGCGGACGTAAATATCGCGATCCTCTGACGAGCCCTTGAGCAGCGACTTCACTTGCTTGAGCGCCTCATCCGGTTGGCCCTGATCGGCGATCTGACTGGCATACACAATCTTCAATTCACGATCGTCAGGCATCTTCTCCGTTGCTTCTTTTGCGACTTCAGTAGCTTTCTGCCAGTCTTTGGCCTCGCGATAGGTGTCAATCAATTCCTGGTATCCACGCTTCTGGCTGTCTTTTCCGAGCGCCAGCATCTGGCGAAATGTGTCAATCGCCTGCTGCTGCTGATTGTTGTCGCGATAGGCGGTTCCGAGTCGCTCAAGGAACACGGAGTGATTATCCGCATCGTCCTGTGCGGTCTTGCCTTCAGTCGATTTCACCAGCGTCTGCAGCTGCTGGATTGCTTCGTCGTAGCGACCTTGTGTCTGGTATATCTCGGCCATGGCATAGGAAATCTGATCGGATTCCTTCACCATCGACTGCGCTTTTTTCAAACTTTGCAGCGCCTGATCGAGTTTGCCCTGACGACGATAGATTTCAGCGATGCGAACGTAGGTGCGAGCATCTTCGGGATTCGCATCTGCAATCACCTGATACTGCTGCAACGCCTTTGCGGTCTGGCCATCATTGAGCAGTGCGTCAGCTAGGCCGCGAATGGCATCGAGATTGTCGCGATCGAGCGCAATCGCGTGCTGATACGCGTCAATCGACTTTTTGTAGTCCTTCTGCTGGTCGTAAGTACCTCCGAGCATGAGGTAAAGCTTGGCGGAACGATTTGCCTCCGGGATCGAACTCAGAGTCTCTGCTGCCTTTGTGGCGTCGCCTTCTTCGCTGTAGAACATCGCCAGCGTGGCAACGGCTTCTTCGGAATCAGGAGCGAGTTGCAGTGCGGTCCTTTCTTCTTCTTGGCCTTTCTTTAGCTGACTGTCGGCGTGGTACAGCCGCCCCAACATGATGTGATCGTCCACGCTCTTGGGATCGAGCTTCACAATGGTTTCGTACTGCTGGATGGCAAGCTTCAGAACGCTGTCGGAACCGTTGCCGCCTTGCATGTCACCCAGAGAACGTAAGTAGATGTGGCCCAGCAGGCGGTGCGCTTCCAGATTTTGCGGATCTCGCTTGAGAATGTCTTGCGCCTCGGAAACTGCGTCGCGAATGCGTCCGGTACGCGCATAGAGCTCGGCAAGACCGGAGCTCAGGTACTCGGACGTAGGATCGGCTTCGAGCGCCAGCCGGTACTCTTCAATAGCCTTGCTCACCAGGTCGCTGCGGCCGTATGCGGCCATTTGCTCCTCGTACATGTGCGCCATGGTGAAGTGGTAGTAGGCGGCGGCTTTGTCCACTTTGGCAGGCGCCGCGGTGCTCGGGGCGGGTTGAGCCGAGGACGCGGCAGGTTCGGCTTTCGTCGAGGGTTGCTGCGCAAACACAAAGGTGGACGACAGCAGAAGCAAGGCAAGAAGGTTTTTCATGAAATCCCTGTGAACTCCAAAAAGAGGCCGCGGACTCCCAAGGCCATAGCGATTGGATGCTGAACCGCTGCGGGTGGGTGCTTTGACTATTTTACCCCGAGGGGGAAGCAGGAAGCGAAAACCAAGGTCCGTTCACCTCGGAAACCTCTTCCCCACAGAGGCACAGAGACACAGGAAAATCTCGGCTCTCCGCTCTTGGTGGTAGTCACATCCGCTCTATGGGCGGCCAGCGACGAACGACGTTCTACCGCCTGATCTTCAGCGGCGCCTTCAGCGTGAACGCGACTGCCGATTCCGCAGGCAGTTCGATCTCTTTGTTACCGGTGAAGGCTGCCCCTGTGCCGCCTGCGCCTGCCCCGGCTGCGGCGCCGATTGCGGCACCTTTACCGCCGCCTGCCAGTCCACCGATCAGTGCCCCTAGGCCTGCGCCTCCGCCCGCCATGACGGCAGTACGTTTCCCCTTGCCCTTTAGAGTTTGCGTGAACGTCGCGGTCTGAACTGGCATCTGCTCGCCATTGATCGTCACCGAGTTCAGGCGCAGCTGCAGCAGCGCGCCGCCTTTGAAACGACCCAGGGGCTTCGCGTCAACAACTTCACCGGAAACTCTGGCGCCTGCCGGAATTACCGTCTCTCCGTTCACCTCAACTGCCCTCGCTAGACTGCCGCCAAAGCTCTGCCCTGGCTGGCTGATCTTTGAACCAACGGCATCCGAAAGCCGGATGGTCAGAACCTTACCCGAAGGAATGGTGATCACTTCCGGCGCACGCGGTTGTTCGGACTGTGCCATCGGCTGCGAATTCGCTGCACCGGGCTGCCCGCCAGCGTTGTCCTGGCCCTGCGTGGAGTTGTCCGCTGTCGGAGCGTTTGACGTACTCGGCTTCGTGCATCCGGCGCCAATGGCCAGCATTAACGCAAGTGAAACAACTGTTACGCGCAATTTCATCTCGAATCTCCCCCGGCTGAGATTATCCGGGACCCGTGTACAGAAGATCAACTCACCAGAGTACAGGTATCGATGTGGTGAATGGCCGAGCTAGAGCTTCTCTTCCGCGAAAGAGGGAGTCGTGTCGACCGGCTCCTCTGCGCCAACAGACTCAGGAGGGGCCTCGCCTGAAGCGGCTGCCGCCACCGCACCCTTCTCCTCAGGCTTGAGAAATTTCGCCGTGTTCAGCAGAGTTCGCCCCAGGGAAGCGTTGTAGCTGGTCCAACTGGATTCGTTCTCCGCCTCGCGCTCGAAGTGCGCCCGCATGCTTTCCATCTTCGAATCGAGGTCATCGAGATAGTGGAGCATCAGGGCTTCCGGGAACATGGGTAGCTTGGGTGAACCAAACTCATATTGCCCGTGATGGCTGATGATCAGGTGCTCGAGCAAGGTTTTCAGTCTGTCCGGAAATTCAGGGAACTGCGCCAGCTTCGCTTGAAGCATTTCCAGCTCAATGATCATGTGGCCGAGCAATTGACCGCGGGTCGTGTAAGAAAATGATCGGCTGTAAGTCAGCTCATGAATCTTCCCAATATCGTGCAGAAATGCCCCAGTCAGCAGCAGGTCGCGGTTGATCTGCGGATAGTTCTGGCAAACCAATTCGCAGGAGCGGAACAGCGAGACCACGTGGTCGAGCAAGCCGCCGATATAGGCGTGGTGCAAAGTCTTTGCTGCGGGAGCATTCCGGTAGGCGAACGCAATCTCCGGATCAGCCATAAACGACTGCACCAGTGCCCGAAGATTCGCATCCTGAAAGGACGAGACGTACTCGCCAACCGTCCGCCACAACTGATCAACATCCTTCGTTGTTTTCGGAAGGTAGTCGGCGAAATCAACTTCGGAATCGCCCAGCTTGCGCAACTTGTGAATCGTCAGTTGAAAGCGGTTCTTGTACTTGTTCAGCAGCGCTTTAATCTTAAGAAAGTCCTCTTGTTCGAAGGCGTCGATGGAATCCTCGACGTTGTCCCACATCTTGGCTTCGATTTGTCCGCAACGGTCGCCCAGCGTTAGAGCCAGGTAAGGCTCTCCGGTTTTCTTGGGCTTCACTTGTTTGCTGATGACAACGAAGCTTGAGACAACGACTTTGTTTTCGAAGCGGGCGCAGTCGGAGAGAAAGAAATCTTTCATGATTTACTCAGGTCGAACATCCTCGAAGTCCAGGAAGCACGAATCGCGCCCAGCTTACCCTAAAACACACCCAATTTCTTTTTCTTTTTCAGTTCCTTGGCATTGGATTCTTTCGCGGCTGTGGTGACGACCGGCTTGGTCTGATTGCTGCTGGCGCCGGTATCTACATAGCCCGGCTTGATATCGATATAGGCCTCTTCGCGCAGCTTCTTGAGATATTCGCGCAGCTTCGGCTGCATTGCGCGCATGTAAACTGCTTCCTGCACGCGTGATTCAACTTCGCTATACGCCGGAATTCCGCCGGCCTGGTGGTCGGTCAGCTTCAGAATTACGAACCCTTGCTTGGTTCGAACTACGTCAGAGACATCACCTTTCTTCATGGCGAAAGTGACATCCTCCAACTGCTTGGCCAGCTTGCCACGCTCAAAGTAGCCGAGATCACCCGCTTCGGAAGCCGACGGGTCCTGCGATTCCTTTTTTGCGATGTCTTCGAAATTTCCCCCACCCCGGATCTGCTTCAACAGATCCTCGGCTTTGGCTTTTGCTGCAGCTAGCTTCTGCTCGTCTGTTCCAGCCTCATCAGTAGAAACCAGAATCTCACGGAGTCGCACCGCCTCAGGTCGCGCAAGTTCGGCTTTGTGCTCCTCGTAAAATTTGCGCATCTCTGGATTCGTGACATTGATGTGGGGACCAATTTCGCGCTGGATAACCTGTTGGGTAATGATCTCGACCTTCATGTTCTGCTTGTAGTCCTCGAACGACACACCCTGGGCTGCGGCTGCCTTCTCCAGATCATCCAGCGATGCAAGTTTCATCTGCTTGCGAATTTCATCGAGCCGTTTGATGATTTCGGTGTCGGCGGTAATCCCGAGTTCCTTTCCCTTTTCAAGCAGAAGCTGCCGGTCGATCAGCCCGCGCAATACGTCTTTTTCCCCTTGCGCCAAGATCTCGTCTTCGTGCGTGGGGTCCTGCTGCGCTTCGTCCTTGAGTTGCTTTTCTTCGTGCTGGTACTGCGAGCGGGTAATGATCGAGTTGTTCACTCGCGCCACGATCTCCTCGACCACCGTATCGGCGGAGATGAAAGCCGGGGCACAAAGGAGCGTCGCGAACACAAAAAGGGGAAGTCGCTTATACATAGGGAACCTGAGAATTAGTTTCAGTTGCCGGGACTCAGAGGCCAACAAACCTGGTCCGCTGAGTCCGCGCTGGTCAACTCACTTATTTAGATGCTGTCTATTGATTGTAAATCGTAGGAAGCGGGGCTGCCAGCGCAGTCAATTCGAACGAAGAAGCGTCAGGGCGGTGACGTCGTTGTGAGTGGGGGCGGTGCCCATGAATTGCTGTACCCGGGCCAGCAGCCCTACGCAAGTCTCGTGAGCGGTCTGGAAGACAAGCTCCTGCAAATACTGCTTGGTTCGTTCAAGCCCAAACTCGGCATTGCGCCTGCGAGCTTCAACAATGCCCTTGGAGGCTAGCAGAATCAGATGCCCGCCTCCCAGTGCCACCATGGAGGGTTCTGGCACGGCGTGAGAGAAGAGGCCTAAAGGAAGGGCAGTCGCGGGGAGTTCTGCGACCTGTTTGTCATCGCGCAAAAGACCCGGCGTGTGCCCCGCGTTGACGTAAGACACCGTCTGAAGGTGCTCGTTGTAGCAACCTACAAACGCCGCGCATTGGTGCACACCGCCTGCCGCCCGCATCACCTCGCGGTTTAAACGGATCCACATCTCTGCCATCGCTTCCATTTCGTTGGTGCTGTTATCCGAAAGCAACTCGGTAGAGAGTTTGCGTAGCTTCTTCTGCATCGCGACCATGATCGGACGGGCTTGTTCGAGGTCCCCAGCAACATCAAACAGGCCAAAAAGAACGCGCTCCGGACTGCAGCGAATGAAGTCGTAGAAATCGCCACTCTGGCGCTGCCCGTAATACACCGCGCCCAGCTCACCTTGACGTATTTGCGGAATGCTCGCGTGGGCGGGGTCTTTCCACGGCAGGATCTCCGAATGTTGGGAAGGGGCACTCTTCATAAACCGACTAAATCTGGCAGGATGAACTTAGCACCGATCCCGATTTCCGCCAATGGAGATTGTGCGTGGAGAACGCACGAAGGTCTCAGCTGACTCACCCGGAAGCGTCCTTAGTTCCCGGACTGCCGCACAAGTTCTGCCCGCAGCTCCTCTTCCAGGTGTCCGTAGTCGCTGTGCAGTTCCGAACGCATTGAACTCTCGGTCGACTCTCCCTGGCCGATTCGTTGAAGTAGACGGACCAGATCCGCCATTCCATTATGGGCGTAAAGATAACTGGCGGCGGCAAGCGATTCGTCGTAGGCCAGAACTGCTTCTGCCTGACTCAATGACGAGAAGCTACTCTCCAGCATATTCAGCGGTATCTCGCGCTCGGCTTTGAACTGCTCCGCCAAACGTGCGGCTCTGCCGCCCAGCCTACGCGGCTCGAGGAGCTGCGCCACACCTTCATTCAGCCAAGCGGGACACCGGCCAGCGGTCAGCTGGCTGATGAAACTGTGCGTCAATTCGTGACGCAACACCAAAGCGAGATCTGGAGTCACGGATTCAATACCGCGTAAAGGAATTCGGATCTTGCCGTCATTCAAGGCGCCAATCCAAGCGGGCGCGCGGGTCACGTCGAAAAATGATTGGCTCGTGTAGAGCACCACCTGAATCGCCGAGTGGGGCTCACTGCCAAATGTGCGCGCAAGATCCTGATACTGAGCTTCAAGATATGTGAGCAGCTGTTCGCGAAAGGCGTCGGAACTCTGGCTGCCCTCAAAGTGGAGGACAAAGTGTCCGGTTTCGCGTTCTGAGTAATTGCTTTCCGCTGCCGACTCCCGCTCAGCCCGGGCCAGGAGTTGCTGGATTGTCGCGTCGGGGCGCAGCGCCAGCGATCTCTTCCAACTTTTGATCGCGTCACGCATGCGACTGGCGGAAAACTCGGCATACCCAAGCACTCCAAATGCGTCCGCCGAATCCGGGACGATTCGCGTTGCGCGCGTGGCATACGTGATCGCATCCAAAGGACTCCCGGTTCGCACCAGAAGCGCCGCGAAGTAGGTCAGAATGGCAGGATTCTCAGGCTGATAACGAAGCGCGGTCTCAAAATCGCGCTTCGAATCAGAGTATTTGCCGGCCTCGAACTCGGCCTTAGCCGCAATGTAATAGGCCACAGCACTCTCTTCAGGACTGCGCCGCAGTTCGATGGAAGCCAAGGCGCCGCGGTCCACGTCATGATTGCGAACCACCTGCTCAAGAAGATTCTGTTCGCCGTTCACCTGCGTTTCGGGCGTAAATGCTGGGACTTCGATGGCGAGATGAGCGTCTGCATCTCGCTGCGGTGAGGCTTCAATACTCTGAACTTTGCTCTTGGGAATTGTGTAGCTGTTGTCTCCGATGTGGTATTCGACACTGGTAGAAGTTTCTTTCACCTCGTCGGCGTAAATTACATCACCGCTTTTTAGACGAATAGTCTCCCCACAGGCGGCGAGTACTCCGGACGCGGCCAGCAGAAACCAGCACGGGATGACAAATACACGCACTCAGGCGCATTCTAGAAGGCACCACGGGTGGGACCGAAGTGACCGACGTAACAACTAAAACGAAGTGGGCTGTCATCGCCCTGTTTGTGCTGAGTTCCCTTGCGCTCGCCCAAGCGAAACCCTCCCCGAGCGGCGCCGCCGAATCCTTGTATCTCAGGCTGGGGTCCGTGGGTTTGGACAGCAAACGGGTCTTCAGGGTACGCCAAGCCAGCTTGGATCGAGGATCGATTCATATCTCCCTCGATGATGGAACGATCGCATTCACTGAAGAAGTCGACGGGCACGTGACGGGAGCCATTTTCGTCGGAGATGGCGAACTGCTCCTGATCCCGCCTAACTCCGTCGAGCGAAACTCGGTAGCGTTTTTCACCGGAGCGGCCATCCTGGAAGAACGCTTTTCATTCGCATACTTTCGGTTCAATGATGACCTGCTTGCCGAACTGAAGACTTCCCTTCGCGCAGCGGACCAGCCAGGCGACTTCGTCGAATTATGGAATCATTCAGCAACTAGCCTCGCACGTCAGGACGCATTGCGCCTGCTCATCAGTTTCACCAACGGCAGCGAATACGATCCATCCAAGGCCGGCGATCACCTGCTGCATGCCTACATAGGAGGAGCCAGGCTCGGCACCTTCGAGGTTCGGTATGACTCTTTGCTTCCCGAACCCGTGTTCGTCGGTGGCCACAAGGTGGTTGAAGGGAACGATTATTACGACGTGTGGGCCTCTTTCGCTGAAAAGAAGGTGCAACAGGAGGAAACTGACCCGGATGTGGGCTTGCTGGGCACGCATGACTTCTCAGTTACGCAATTCACAATTTCTACTGACGTCAAACCGCCAACCGAGATTTCTGCAACGGCGGTCCTGTCGCTGACTCCGCGGCGTAGTGGGAGCCGTGTGCTTCTATTTGAACTTTCGCGCCTTCTGCAGGTGCAGAGTGTCGAGGCTGACGGTTCGCGAGTTGAGTTCATTCACAATCAAGCAGTAGAAGGTTCTCAGCTCGCCAGGCGTGGGAATGACGCGTTGGCTGTGCTCCTGCCTTCGCCGATGAAGGCTGGTGTTCCCATCCGGATGAAGATCGGATACTCCGGATCAGTTCTGTCCGAGGCTGCTAATGGTCTGCTGTACGTGGGAGAGCATGGTACGTGGTATCCCAATGCAGACTTCTCAATGTCGTCATTCGACTTGGAGTTCCGCTATCCCGTGGGATGGACTTTGGTTGCAGTCGGGCGACGTACGGAACTGAAATCCGAAGGAGGGCAGCAGACTGCCCGTTGGGTAACCGAGCGCAAGGTTCCGGTCGCAGGTTTCAATCTCGGAAAGTACTCTCGCACAGTGACACGCGCCGCAGGCGTGAACGTTGAGACGTATGCGACCTCAACGGTCGAGAAAGGGTTCGTCGCGGCACAAAATTCGATTTCAATTCCCGTAACCCCAAAAAGCTTCGATCTCCATCCGCAAGTTATGGATGTGCCTTCCGGACCGGAAATTCCCTCCCCATCGCGAAACGCGCAGCTCGTCAGCACCACCGCCGGCCAGGCGCTGGACTTTTACGCGAAGCATTTCGGTCCATACCCATACAGTGCACTCATGCTCACACAGTTCCCTGGACACATAAGCCAGGGCTGGCCCGGACTGATATTTCTTTCCTCCTATGCATTTCTCAATTCGGAGGAACTCAACCGGCTCGATAGTGATGCTACCGGCCGTCTCCGCACAGAGCTGGTGACTCCCCACGAGACGGCACACCAATGGTGGGGCGATCTCGTGACCTGGAACGGGTATCGTGATCAATGGCTCATGGAAGCGCTCGCTAACTATAGCGCGTTGATGCTGCTGGAAACCAAAGATCCGGCGGGATTTCGGAAGCTCCTGCAAAGATATCGCAACGACTTGCTGGTGAAATCCAACGGCGGCGACGTCTTAATGGACGCGGGACCGGTGACACTTGGCACGCGACTGTCTTCCTCGAAGTTCCCGAACGCCTATGACGCAATCAGCTATGGCCGTGGCACATGGATGTTCCACATGTTGCGAATGATGATGCGCGATTACGAGCCGGCCTCGCAGCGGAGCAGAAAAGTGGAAGAGCCCTTCCTTCGCGCACTGCATACTCTCCGGACCGATTACGAGGGGCGGTCCGTCAGCACAGCACAGGTGTTGTCAGTTTTCGAAGCTCAACTTCCCAAGCCGCTCTGGTACGAAGGCCAGCGTTCGCTCGCCTGGTTCCACGAAAGTTGGCTGAATGGAACCGCAGTGCCGCATTTCGAAGTGCGCGACGTAAAGCTCAACTCGAGAGGCACAACCACTCTTGTGACCGGCACCGTAGTTCAAGACGACGCGCCGGATAGCTTAGTGACTCCCGTCCCTCTCTATGCGGTCGTCTCGGGAAAACCAGTGTTTCTGCAGCGGGTCTTCGCCGAAGGACATGAAACCACGTTCCGGATCTCTGCGCCCGCGGGCACGCGAAAGATCCTGGTAGATCCCGAACAGACTTTGCTCTCCAGATCGAAGTAGTCTGCGTAGCCGCAACTCTGTTATCAGCCTTTCCCCAATTCAGCAGAGTATTCCCGAAAAAATCCGCTTCAGCAGCCCACAATGGTCTGACCTCCGAACGCTTCTTGATTTCTAGGTGGTGCTCGCGGCTGGGAGTTGCTGAAAACAAATCTGTTTCGTTAGGAGTTTGGGGCTGCCGCTGCAATGGAACATCTCATGCAACTGGATCGATGAGCATGTGGAGGCGTGCGGTGAAGAAACTCACACAGTGGGATGAAAGCCAGACCCATCCTGAGATCCAGCGGCTCGGCAAAACGGTTCTCGTGATTGAGGATGAAGCATTTGTTCGTGAAAGCACGTGTGAAATTTTGCGGAGCGCAGGCTACCATGTGCTGCAAGCTGCTAATGCGGTCGAGGCAAGGCGCGTGTTTTCTAGTGCCACCACTCCCATCGATTTATTGGTATGCGACGCCGTTTTACCAGACACGAATGGAATGTGCCTCGCCCAACTCCTGCGGTGGCACTCACCGCGGCTACGAACAATCATAGCGTCGGGCTATCCGCGCTCGGTTCTGCGGGACCAATTCAGGTTAGCTGATCAACCTCAGGTTTTGAGTAAACCGTACTCAGCCTCTTCTGCTGGCCCACGTTAAAGCTTTGCTCAAAACTGCGTGAAATCCGGAAGTGCACGCGCAAGAAGTTCT
>Ga0070712_100002260_pt1 | contig 11847 bp, 11 predicted proteins | sample LARL81metaG_FD_71396 | JGI IMG/M metagenome (GOLD analysis project Ga0070712, IMG submission 71396) | Corn, switchgrass and miscanthus rhizosphere microbial communities from Kellogg Biological Station, Michigan, USA - LAR L8-1 metaG | ecosystem: Host-associated > Plants > Roots > Rhizosphere ...
CGTCTACAAAATCGACAATCACTCTCCCGTGTCTTCGACGTGGCGAAGGTCCACTACGATCTGCCGATGGAGATACATGAAGCGACGTATGACCGTCGCGTCACGGGGAGTTGTGCTTATTGGCAAGATGCCGCGACGCTGGACCTTGCGCAAGAAAGAAAACTCGACCTCATTTGCCGGAAGATAGGGCTTCGGCCAGAACATACAGTGTTGGATATCGGTTGCGGTTGGGGCTCATTCGTCGGCTACGCCGCCGAAAAGTACGGTGCTCGTTGTACCGGTGTGACGGTATCTTCGGAGCAAGTGGCGTACATCAAGAAGCGCTATGGCGCTCTGCCGATCGAGCCTCTGCTTTTGGATTATCGTCTCTACGCGGGGGATCCAGTCGACCGCGTGGTATCGGTAGGGATGTTCGAACATGTCGGCTCAAGAAACTACCGGACCTATTTCGAGAGCGCGCGAAAATGCCTCAAAGCCGACGGCATGTTCCTGTTGCACACGATCTGGGAGAACGAGCGCCATCCGGTGATCGATGCCTGGCAAGACAAGTACATCTTCCCCAACGGCGATCTCCCGTCCCTGGGTGAGATCACGTCCGCTGTCGAGGGACTCTTTGTCGTGGAAGATGTGCACAATTTCGGCGTGTACTATGACCGGACGCTGATGGCGTGGAATGAAAACTTCCAATCCCATCGTGCTGAACTCGCAAAGTCGCTCGGGGAGCGGTTCTGTCGCATGTGGGAGTATTATTTGTTGCAGAACGCTGCGGCATTCCGTTGCCGGCATATCAGCGTCGGACAACTGATACTATCGCCACAAGGAATTCGCGGCGGCTATCAGGCGATTCGATAGCCGCCGCGCTTGTGGTAGTCAGACGCCGCTGCTAACGGAAATGCCAGTAGCCGTCATTCTCGTAGCAGGCGACACCCTCGTGGTCATATGCCTGTCCACGACGATGGGTCGTTTCGATGAACGCGCGGCAACGCAGGCCATTGTCCCAGTATTCGCGCGTCGGCGTGAAGTAGCCGTAATCGTCGCCGTGTCGCCATTCATAGCGACGGCCGATTTCGCCGTTAAAGCCGTCCGCGTAGACGTTGAACGCATAGCGCTGGTCGTCGCAGTCGATATCGCGGCTCAAGGCATTGCCGAGCAGTCCGCCAAGCAACACACCGCCAACGACGGCACCGGCATTACCGTGACTTGCGGCACCGCCGATCAATCCGCCGCCGATCGCGCCGAAAACGGTGCCTGCCGCCGCATTGCCGCGCCTGCAGTTCCGTTCATAGTCACCTTCGCGATAGGCAGCCGGCGGTCCATCATAATCGCGGTCGTCGACGTAAATGACGCGATGCCCATCGCTGTCATAGTAACCGTTGGAATCGGGGAATTCGTCTGGCTGTGCAAAGGCTGCGCCCGCGCCCAGCGCGATCGCAGCAGCACCCGCCAGCAAAAACGCGTGCCTCTTTTTCATGATTCTTCTCCCGGTAACGGGCTTCACTCACTTGGAAACGTTGTTGCGCAACATTGGTTCCGGGCTCGCTGTTCCGGGATTTCCGCGCCATAGTGCCCGACCAAATGAGATGCGGGGGCTCGATGAAAGAACGGTTTACGCACGAGCACATCGAAACTTGGCGGCGCGAGGGTTGCGTCTTGATCAAGAACTTTTTCACGACAGACGAAGTCGCTGCCGTTTGCGCCGATTTCGCGACCGTGTTCGGGCGCGTCGCAGGCGCAGCCGAAGCCCTGGAGAAGAAGAAGCCCGGCGAACTTGGCCGTTTCAATCCGGCGCAATTCACCACATTCGAAGCCGTGCCGTTTGATTGCTCGCCGGCGTTAAATTTGATCGGCGTGCATCCGGCGCTCGTCAGCTTTGCGAAGGCGGCGTTGGCAACCGACAATGTGCAACTCTATCAGTGCCAGGCGTGGGCAAAATTCACCGGCGACGCCGATTACGATCAGCCGTTTCACTGCGACTTCGTCAATCACACGCTCACGGCGCCTTCGGAAGACGCGACGAAAAATTCCGTCACGATTTTATGCTACTTCAGCGACGTGAGCGAGGCGCATGGCCCGGCACACTACGTCACGCGCACCGACAGCGCCGGCATCGCAGGTCCGGAAGCCACTTTGTACGCCGACCCGCCGACGCAGGCCGCGCTGCAGAAAAAGCTAATTCCCTATGCGCGCTCGAGCACCGCTCCCGCGGGAAGCATCCTGCCCTACAGCATCGATATTTTTCATCGCGGCACCAACATGACCGCGCCGCACGGCCATCGTTACGCCGTGATGGCTTGCTTTAAGAAAGCCGGCGACGAGAGTATTGGCTATCACGCTTGGCAGTTCCACCATCGCAAACCCTGGCAGAGAATTTTCGACCACGCGACGCCGGAACAGCTCGCCTGCTTCGGCGTCCAGCGGCCGGGGGATCCCTTCTGGACGCCGCTGACGCTCGAACGTGCGCAAGCGCGCTATCCCAATTGGAATCTCGCTCCCTATCGCGAAGCGATGGTTCGTTGAATTGACCGGGCGGGTGCCGACCTACTCCGCCGCGATCGAAACCGTGCGGCCCTGGTCCTTGAAGTTGATCGCCTGCAGATAGCGAATGCCTTCTTCGGCGATATCTTCGCCCACCATGCGCGTGCTCTCGGCGGAAAGTTCGTCCATGTCGAGATACATGCTGTAAAAGCCGCGCGTGCGCGCCGTGATCAAGCCGGCATTGAGAAGCGTCTTGATCAGTACACGGAAGACATTGGTTTCGCCGCGGAAGCGCTTCTTGGGATCCTTGTTCTTGCGCCGCTCCACGATGTCGGCGAGCACGCGTTCCCAGTCGAGGCCGAACTGCCCGTAGATCACTTGCTGCTGTTCGGGCGAGCCGTTGTTGAAGATCAGCGACTGCGCGCAATGCGCCGCCCAATCCTCGACGAGATTGCGCTCGGATTCGGTGAGCTTTGGTATCGTCTTGTCGGCCCAGATCTTGCCGAACTTGTGATGGAAAGCCTCATCCGTCATCACGAGCTGGAAGAGTTTGCGCGCCAGCGGATCGCGATTGTAACGATAGCCGTTGGCGAATGCGCCCATGGCGAGGCCCTCGACCAGCATCTGCATGCCGATGATCTTCTTGTAGACCGCGGGGCTCTCGATGATCTCGATCAGAAGCGCCTTCAGCGCCGCACCGCACGGCACGGGTCGGCCCCAGCGCGACTTGATGTATTTGGCGAAGGCCGTGACGTGGCGGGCTTCTTCGCGCGTCTGGTTGGCGGCATATTCCTGCGCGCCCTGGTCCTTCAGCACGTGGCAGAGCGAGGCGGAAAGATTGAGCGCCCCTTGCTCGCCGTGCAGGATCGACGAGAAATTCCACAACTGCATGTAGTTGATGAAGCGGATGCGTTCCTTCGAATCCTTCAAATGCTCCGCGACATAGGGCAGACGCAGGACCGGCTGCATCTCTTCCGGCATCAAGGCTTCGTTCTCGAGATCGAAGGGCTCCTCGAAGTCGATATACTTCTTGTCGAGCGGATCCCAGAAATGATCGTGAGTCGCGCTGATGATCTTGTCGAAGGCGGTCGAGCGCTGTTCGTAGCGGTCGAGTTCGATCATGGACTCGAAATCGCCGGGCGCTACGGCGCCATACATCTGGTCCTTGGTGATGTTCGTGTCGGTCATGACGTCCTCCGGACTTCGATTCAAAACCTCATTCCGAACTTGTCGAGGAATGGGCTGGGCGCATATCAATTTCGTTTCGGTATAACCACACCAAGACGTTCATACCCTTTCACGAAGGTCGAGTAGGAACGTTTCGGCTCCCCGACCATTTCTATCACGGGAAAGCGCTTCATGATCTCTTCCCAGATGATCTGCAACTGCAATTCTGCGAGACGGTTGCCGACGCAGCGATGGATTCCGAAGCCAAAGGAGATGTGGCGGCGCGGATTCTCGCGGTCGATGATGTAGTCGTTGGGCCGCTCGATCACGTCTTCGTCGCGATTGCCCGAGACGTACCACATGACGACTTTGTCGCCCTTCCTGATCTTCTTGCCCTTTAATTCGAAGTCCGACACTGCGGTGCGGCGCATATGCGCCAGAGGTGTCTGCCAGCGGATCGTTTCGGACACCATGCTCGAGATCAGTTCGGGATGCTCACGCAACTTTTGATATTGGTCGGGATTTTGATTGAGTGCGACGACACTGCCGGTGATGGTATTGCGCGTCGTGTCGTTGCCGCCAACGGTCAAGAGCACGACATTGCCGAAATATTCGCGCGGCTCCATGTTCCGCGTCGCGGGATTGTGCGCCAGCATCGAGATAAGATCGCCGCCCGGCTCCGTCGAATTCACGCGTTGGTTCCACAGTTCGGTGAAGTAGGCGTGAAACTCCTGCATTTCCGCCATCTTCTGTTCCAGGGTGTCGACGATGCCGAAGCCTGGCGCCGCCGTTACCACGTCCGACCAGCGCGTCAGCTTGCGCCTCTGTTCGAACGGAAAATCGAACAGGGTTGCCAGCGTCATGGTCGTGAGCTCGATCGACACCTTGTCGACCCAATCGAACGGCTCGCCGACCGGCAACGAATCGAGAATTTTTCCGGCGCGCTCGCGAATGATGGGTCCCAGCACCTGCAAATTGGCGGGCGACACGACGGGCGTCACGATCTTGCGCTGGATGTCGTGCTTGGGCGGATCCATCGCGATGAACATGGGAAGCGGATCGACATTGGCCTGGCCGCCGCCGATCGTGATGCCGCCCAACGAAAAGTCCGACGAGAACACCTGATGGTTGGTGTCTACCGCCATGATGTCGTTGTATTTGGTGATCGACCAATAGGATCCGAACTCGCTTTCGGCACAAAAGTGCACCGGATCTTCGCGCCGCAAGCGCTCGAAGTAGGGCCACATCGTGTTGGTCTGAAACAGAATCGGTTGTGCCACGTTCAGCTTGTCGAGCGGCAGCGCATACGCAGCGTCGCGAGCATTCTTCTCTAGGGCGTTGACGGCGATGTTCATGGCGCTCTCCCTAGTGCTGGCTCGCGGGCATGCGAACGCTCAGTCCGTCGAGTTCCTGGGTCACCTTGATCTGGCAGGACAAGCGGCTGTTGGGCGTCACCTCCGGCGCAAAATCAAGCATGGTCTCTTCCATGTCCGTCTTGGGCGGAAGCTTGGCGAGGAACCCATCCTCGACCATCACATGACAGGTCGCGCACGCGCAGGCCCCGCCGCAGTCGGCGTCAATGCCGGGCACCATATTTTTCACGGCGCCTTCCATGACCGACCAGCCTTGCGGCACGTCCACGACATGCTCCTTGCCGCTATGTTCGATGTATTTGATCTTGGCCATGCACACTCGTTTTGAACGCAGGAATGAAGACGGGCCGCCGCACAGAAGCGGCCCGCCAACGACGGTTATTCCGCAGCAATCCGAACCGCAGCCGCGTTGCTCCGGTCCTTGAAGTTGATCTCCTGCAGATACTTGATGCCTTCCTCGGCGATGTCGTCGCCGACCATGCGATCGCCCTCGCTCTTCAGTTCGTCCATGTCGACATAGGTGCCGTAGAACGCCTTGGTGCGTTCGGTGATCAGGCCCGACTTGAGTAGGGTCTTGATCAGCACACGGAAGATATTGGTCGATTCCTTGAGCCGCTCGCGCGTGCGTTCGTGGGAACGCACCTCCATCAACCCGGCGATGACCTTCTCGGGATCGAGGCCGAAGTCCTGATACATCTGCGCCTGCTGCTGTGGCGAGCCGAGATTCATTACCAGCGACTGGAAACAGTGCGCCGCCCAATCTTCCACCACGTTGCGCTCCTGCTCGGACATGTGCGGGATGGTGCGGTCGGCCCAGATTTTGCCGAACTTGTGATGGAAGGCCTCATCCGTCATCACCAGCTGGAAGAGTTTTCTCGCCACCGGGTCCTGGTTGTATTTGTAGCCCGTGGCAAAGGCGCCCATGGCGAGGCCCTCGACCAGCATCTGCATGCCGATAATCTTTTTATAAACCTCGGGCGCCGAGATGATGTCGACGAGCAACGCCTTCAGCACCGCGCCGCAGGGGCGCGGCCGGCCCCAGCGCGATTTCACGAACTTTGCGAAGGCCGTGACGTGGCGCGCTTCTTCGCGCGTCTGGTTGGCGGCATATTCCTGCGCGCCCTGGTCCTTCAGCACGTGGCAGAGCGAGGCGGAAAGATTGAGCGCCCCTTGCTCGCCGTGCAGAATCGAGGAGAACGACCAGAGCTGCATCTCATTGGCGAATTTCACCTTCTGGCCGGTCTTCTCCAGGTGATCGCGGACATAGGGAATCTGGAGCTGGAAGATCTGATCGTCCGGCATCATTTGCACATGTTCGATGTCGAACGGCTCGTCGAAGTCGATGTACTTCTTGTCGAGTGGATCCCAGAAATGATCGTGCGTCGCGCTGATGATCTTGTCGAACGCGGTGGAGCGTTTCTCGTAGCGATCGAGTTCGATCATCGACTCGAAATCGTCGGGCGCAACCGCCTCGTAAATGATGTCCTTTGTGATGTTCCCGTCAGCCATTCATTCCTCCAGCCTATGTTCGCTAATGCTCGACGAGCGATTGCAGGAGTTCGCCCGTGCGTTCGATGAATGCCTCGCGTTCGTTGTCGGCGAGCGGCTCGTCGCGGATCAGCCGTTCGACCAGCAAGCCGATGAAGATGGAGGCGACAATGCGCGCTCGTGCCGGCGCTTGTTCGCCGCCGATCCAGGCGCGGATCGGTCCGAGGAAACGGTTCTGCACCGCTTCGTTCAGGAGCGGCGCAGTCGTTGGAGACGTGGCGGCACGCAGCAGAAACTGAAACGCATGCATGCGCTCATTGTCATGATGCGCGTGGTTCGCCATCATCTTGGCGATGTCATGGCCGAAGGTTCGGCGATCCCATTGCGAGATCGCATCGGGACGAATCGAATCCTTGAGTGCCGCAGCAAACAGCCCGTCCTTGCCACCGAAATAGCGATTGATGAGCGCCGCGTCGGCGCCTGCGTCGGCAGCGATGTCGCGCAGGAACGCGCCGTCATAGCCAGAGCGGGCAAAATGGATCTTGGCGGCGGCAAGGATGGCGGCGCGCGTCGCATCCGCGTCGCGCTTGCGCGCCACGGGCCGATCGGGAGCGAGGGCCTGAACGTTTGTCATCCGCAAATGACAAAATGACATCGTCCCTGATTCATGTCAACTGTGAATGACATGGCGGCTCGCGATGAGAAAGTCCCCAATTCAGCTGGCGCCGAGAAGCTTTTCCATCGCTTCACGCATCTTGAACTTCTGCGGCTTGCCGGTGACGGTCATCGGCACCTCGTCGACGAAGCGCACATAGCGCGGGACCTTGAAATGCGCGATGCGGTCTTTGCAGAAGGCACGCACTTCTTCTTCGCTCAAACTGTGGCCAGCGCGCAGGCGGATCCAGGCGCAGACCTGCTCCCCATATTTCTTGTCGGCGACGCCAAACACGTGGACATCGAGCACCGCGGGATGGGCGAATAAGAATTCCTCGATTTCGCGCGGATAAACGTTCTCGCCGCCGCGGATGATCATGTCCTTGAGTCGCCCGACGATACGCACATAGCCCTCGTCGTCCATCGTGCCAAGATCGCCGGAATGGAGCCAACCACCGCGATCGATGGTCTCGGCGGTGCGCTGCGGTTCGTCCCAGTAGCCCAGCATCACCGAGTAGCCGCGACAGCAGATTTCGCCGGGCTGACCAATCGGAACGAGATTGCCGTCTTCGCCCACGAGCTTGATCTCGAGATGCGGGCCGGGTCGCCCGACGGTCTCCACCTGTTTTTGCAGCGGGTCGTCCTTCGTCGTCATGTGATTGACCGGACTCGTCTCGGTCTGGCCATAGGCAATGAGCACTTCCTTCATGTGCATGTCGGCCTGCACGCGCTTCATCACTTCGACCGGACACGGCGCGCCAGCCATGATGCCGGTGCGCAGCGACGATAGATCGAACTCGCGAAAGCGCGGATGTTCGAGTTCGGCGATGAACATCGTCGGTACGCCATGCAGCGCCGTACAGCGCTCGGCGGCCACGGCTTCCAGCGTTTTGATGGGATCGAATCCGTCGTTGGGGAAAATCGCCGCCGCGCCATGGCTGATACAGGCGAGATTGCTCATGACCATGCCGAAGCAGTGATAGAGCGGAACGGGAATGCAGAGCCGGTCCTTCTCGCTGAAGCGCATGCCTTCGCCGACGATGCGGCCATTGTTGAGAATATTGAAGTGACTGAGCGTGGCGCCCTTCGGCATGCCGGTCGTGCCGCTGGTGAACTGGATGTTGATCGCATCGTCCGGCGACAGCGTCTTGCCGATGTCGAACAGCTGTGCCGTGCGATTCTCGCCTTCCGCGCAGATATCGGCGAACCGCCACATGCCGGGCGGCGGTACAACTCCAAGCGCAACGACATGGCGCAAATGCGGCAGCTTGGCGGCGTGGAGCGCGCCGGGCTTCGCTGTCGCCAATTCCGGCGCGAGCTCGCGCAGCATTCCGGCATAATCGCTGCTCAGATATTTCTGCGCCGTGACGAGCGCGACACAACCGGACTTGTTGAGGGCAAATTCGAGCTCGTAGACGCGATAGGCGGGATTGATGCAGACCAGGATTGCACCGATTTTCGCGGTGGCAAACTGCGTCAGGCACCATTCAAAGCAATTCGGGGCCCAGATTCCGACGCGATCGCCCTTGCCGATGCCCAACGAAAGTAGTCCGGCGGCCAAACGGTCGATCTCAGTTTTGTACTGCCGATAGCTCCAGCGAATGTTCTGGTGGCGCACGATGAGAGCGTCGTGTTCGGGGAATGCATGGGCGATGCGATCGAAGCAGGCGCCGATGGTTTCGTACATCAACGGCCTGTCACTCGTGGCGCTGAAATAGCTTTGACGCAACACGTGAAGCCTCGTCTTGCCGTATTCAATACACCACGACACTGCGAATACTCTTGCCCTCTTCCATCAACCGGAAGGCATCGTTGATGCGCTCGAGCGGCATGGTATGCGTGATCATCGGATCGATCTGTATCAGGCCTTTCATGTACCAGTCGACGATCCGCGGTGTATCGGTGCGCCCCCGCGCGCCACCAAATGCCGTGCCGCGCCACACGCGGCCGGTGACAAGCTGGAACGGTCGCGTGGCGATTTCCGCGCCCGACGGCGCAACGCCGATGATGACGCTCTCGCCCCAGCCGCGATGGCACGCTTCCAGCGCCTGGCGCATCACGGTCACATTGCCGGTGCAGTCGAACGTATAGTCCGCGCCGCCACCCGTCAGCTCGACGAGATGCGCCACAAGATCGCCGCTGACTCTTTTCGGATTGACGAAGTGCGTCATTCCGAATCTCTCGCCCCAGCTCCGCTTGTCGTCGTTGAGGTCGACGCCGACGATCATCTGTGCGCCGACCAGCTTCAATCCCTGGATGACGTTGAGACCGATGCCGCCGAGCCCGAACACGATCGCATTGGCGCCCGGCTTGACTTTGGCCGTGTTGATCACCGCGCCGACACCGGTGGTCACGCCGCAGCCGCAATAGCAGGCCTTGTCGAACGGCGCATCGTCGCGGATCTTCGCAACAGCTATCTCGGGAAGCACCGTGAAGTTGGAAAACGTCGAGCAGCCCATATAGTGATGGATCGTCTTGCCGCGATAGGAAAAACGCGACGTGCCGTCCGGCATCACGCCTTTGCCTTGGGTGGCGCGGATCGCGGTGCAGAGATTGGTCTTGCCCGAGAGGCATGATTTGCACTGGCGACACTCCGGCGTGTAGAGCGGAATGACGTGATCGCCGGGCTTTACTGTCGTCACACCGGCGCCGATCTCGCGTACGACTCCGGCACCCTCATGGCCGAGGATCGAAGGAAACAGTCCCTCGGAGTCCAATCCCGATAACGTGTAAGCGTCCGTATGACAGATGCCGGTCGCCTTGATTTCGACAAGGACTTCGCCGGGCTTCGGCCCCTCGAGGTCGAGTTCGACGATTTCCAACGGTTTTTTGGCCTCGAAAGCGACGGCGGCACGCGTCTTCACGGATACCTCGCAGGATGCAATGTGCCGTCCACTATGCGGCAATCGTCGACGACTCTCCACCCTGACATATGAGTACTAAATCTGCCGGCTGACCGGTCGAGGACAAACTAGCTCGCGGAAAACTCTCGATGGTAAAGTTGCGACCAAACGTGGCGTAGCGCGTTTTCATGTGCTTGAGGAGGACCGTTCCATGCATGTCGACGTCGTAACCATCCAGCCGATTATCGCCCTTGTCTTTGGTATTCTGATTTTATTGTTGCCCCGCATCCTCAATTACCTAGTCGCGATCTATCTGATCCTGGTGGGGGTCACCGGGGTATTCCCGCATCTGATCCACTATACCGGGTGACGAACGCTATTCGGCGGCTTTCGCTGGCGCGAGTTTCCCGCGCGCGATGCGTTCTTCGGCCATGCGGTCGGCGATGACGTTGGTGGGCTCGCCGTCCCTGGCCGCGCGCACGAAGATCACGCTTAGCGTGTCGGCGATGCCGCGCACCCGACGCTCCACCTCCGCGTCGCTCCAGTTCTCGATCTGCGCTGCGACGCGGATGATGCCACCGCCGTTGATGACATAGTCGGGCGCATAGAGTATTTCGCGGTCGCGCAGCATGGCACCGTGGTGGTCGCGCGCAAGCTGGTTGTTGGCGGCGCCGGCAATAACCCGCGCGGAGAGCCTCGGTATGCTCTGGTCATTGAGGATTGCACCGAGCGCGTTCGGCGAAAGAACGTCACACTCCACGGTCACGATCTGATCCGGCGTCGCTGCAACTGCACCGAGCGTTTCCACCGCTTGCTTCACATGGAGCATGTTGGTGTCGGCGACGATCAATTTGGCGCCTTCAGCGTGGAGCCGCTTCGCAACGCCCATGCCGACCTTGCCCAGTCCTTGGATCGCGACCCGTAGTCCTTTCGTCGTTTCGACGCCGAGCCGGTGCTTGACTGCAGCCTTCAGGCCACCGAACACGCCGAGTGCCGTTGCCGGGCCGGAATCGCCACCGGCTTTGCCGGGTTGATCGAAGCCCGCGACGAATCGCGTTCCGCGCGCGATGACGTGCATGTCAGGCGGCAGCATGCCGACATCCATCGCGGTGACATAGCGTCCGCCGAGCCCGTTGATCGCCTCGGCATAGGCGGCAAACTTTGCATCCGTCTTGTCGCTCGAAGGATTGCCGACAATCACGGCCTTACCTCCGCCGAGTGGCAGATCGGCGATCGCATTCTTGTAGCTCATGCCCTTCGACAGTCGTAGCGCATCGGTGAGCGCCGCATCGTTCGTCGGATAGGGATACATGCGCGTGCCGCCGCAGGCCGGGCCGAGTGTGGTCGAGTGAATCGCAATGATCGCCTTCAGGCCGGATGCCTTGTCGTCAAAGAATGCGACCTCTTCGTGATGATCGAAGTCGGGAGAATCGAACACGTTCATTCGGCGGCCTCAGTGATCGGCGTGGCGGTCGTTGCGTCGCTCATGTGCAAGCGGCGCAGCAACACCGCCTCCTTCGCTTTCGCCTTCTTGTAGTTTTCGTCCTTGATGTAGCCATAACCCTTTACGTCGAGCGGCAGTTCGGCGAGCGTCACGGCCGTCGCGTGATTGGCCGGCGTGAGAGCGCCCGCGATTTCGTCGAGCAGCTTTTCGTATGCTGCGATCATGGAAACTTCCAGCCTTCGCTCCGGGCTGCGGGCAAAAATGTCGAGCCATGTACCGCGCAAGCCCTTGAGCGCAGCAAGCAGGCGAAACACGCCCATCATGTATGGTCCGAATTCCATTTTCCGGGGCTTGCCGGTGTTGGGGTCCTTGGCGCCGAAGATCGGCGGCGCCAAATGGAAGG
>Ga0070712_100002261_pt1 | contig 11847 bp, 10 predicted proteins | sample LARL81metaG_FD_71396 | JGI IMG/M metagenome (GOLD analysis project Ga0070712, IMG submission 71396) | Corn, switchgrass and miscanthus rhizosphere microbial communities from Kellogg Biological Station, Michigan, USA - LAR L8-1 metaG | ecosystem: Host-associated > Plants > Roots > Rhizosphere ...
CCAAGGCCTCGTCGGAAGCCGTTGTCTCCTCGGCCAAGGCCTCGTCGGAAGCCGTTGTCTCCTCGGCCAAGGCCTCGTCGGAAGCCGTTGTCTCCTCGGCCAAGGCCTCGTCGGAAGCCGCGGCCTTCGCGGGCGCAGCCTTCTTCGAGGCGGCGGCGCGACGGGCCCTATTGGCCTCCGAAGTCACGGTCTTCTCCCGAACCAGCTCGATGACGGCCATCGGGGCGTTGTCGCCCTTGCGCGCCTCCACCTTGATGATGCGGGTGTAGCCGCCGTTGCGATCGGCGAAGAACGGCCCGATCTCGGCAAACAAGGCGTGCACCACATCCTTGTCGCGGATCTTCTTGAGCACCTCACGCCGGTTGTGCAGCGCACCCTTCTTGGCGTGAGTGATCAGCTTCTCCGCGTACGGCCGCAGCGCCCGGGCCTTGGTCTCGGTGGTCTTGATCCGGCCATGCTCGAACAGCGACGTGGCCAGGTTGGCCAGGATCGCCTTCTGATGCGAGGACGACCCGCCGAGGCGAGGGCCCTTGGTGGGCTTGGGCATTGGTGACTCCTTGGATTACCTACGGATTTAGAGCTGTTCGGTTTCGGCGTAGTCCTGGTCGTTGTCCAGGTCGTAGCCGGCGTCGCTGTTCCAGGTGCCGGTGGCAACGTCGTACCCGGCGACCTCGGACGGATCAAACGTGGCCGGGCTGTCCTTCAGCGACAGACCGAGCTGGTGCAGCTTGATCTTCACCTCGTCGATGGACTTCTGGCCGAAGTTGCGGATGTCCAGCAGATCGGACTCCGTGCGGGCGACGAGCTCGCCCACCGTGTGCACACCCTCGCGCTTGAGGCAGTTGTACGACCGCACCGTGAGGTCGAGGTCGTCGATCGGCAGCGCGAACGAGGCGATGTGGTCGGCCTCGGCCGGCGACGGCCCAATCTCGATGCCCTCGGCCTCGACATTGAGTTCGCGTGCCAGACCGAACAATTCGACCAGCGTCTTGCCCGCCGACGCCAGCGCGTCACGAGCGGTGATCGAATTCTTGGTCTCGACGTCGAGGATCAGCTTGTCGAAGTCGGTGCGCTGCTCGACACGGGTCGCCTCCACCTTGTAGGTGACCTTGAGCACCGGCGAGTAGATGGAATCGACCGGGATACGCCCGATTTCGGCACCCGACGCCTTGTTCTGCACGGCGGGCACGTAGCCGCGGCCGCGCTCGACGACGAGCTCGACCTCGAGCTTGCCCTTGTCGTTGAGGGTGGCGATGTGCATCTCGGAGTTGTGCACCGTCACGCCGGCAGGCGGGACGATGTCACCCGCGGTGACCTCACCGGGGCCCTGCTTGCGCAGGTACATGGTGACCGGCTCGTCCTCCTCCGAGGACACGACGAGACCCTTGAGGTTCAAGATGATGTCGGTGACGTCTTCCTTGACGCCGGGGACGGTGGTGAACTCGTGCAGCACACCGTCGATGCGAATGCTGGTGACCGCAGCGCCGGGGATCGACGACAGCAGTGTGCGCCGAAGCGAATTGCCAAGGGTGTAACCGAATCCGGGCTCCAGCGGCTCGATGACGAACTGGGACCGATTCTCCGACTTGACCTCTTCGGACAGAGTCGGTCGCTGAGAGATCAGCATGTGTTTCTTTCCTCCTTCACGGCACCCGCTATTTGATGCCGCGTGTCCCAACCGTCATCCGGACGGCAGGGAAGTCTTACTTCGAGTAGAGCTCGACGATCAGCTGCTCGGTGATCGGGACGTCGATCTGCGCCCGCTCGGGCAGCTGGTGCACGAGAACGCGCTGACTCTCCCCCACCACCTGCAGCCAGGCCGGGATCGGACGGTCGCCCGCGGTCTCCCGGGCGACCTCGAAGGGCAGCGTGTTCAGCGACTTGGCCTTGATATCGATGATGTCGTACTGCGACACCCGGTAGCTCGGGATGTCGACCTTGACACCGTTGACGGTGAAGTGCCCGTGGCTGACCAGCTGACGGGCCATCCGGCGGGTGCGCGCCAGGCCGGCGCGGTACACGACGTTGTCCAGCCGGCTCTCCAGGATGCGCAGCAGGTTGTCACCGGTCTTGCCGGGCAGACGCACCGCCTCCTCGTAGTAGCGGCGGAACTGCTTCTCCATCACGCCGTAGGTGAAGCGGGCCTTCTGCTTCTCCTGCAGCTGAGTGCGGTACTCGCTCTCCTTGATCCGCGCGCGACCGTGCTGGCCGGGCGGGTAGGGGCGCTTCTCGAACGACTGATCACCACCGACCAGGTCGACGCCGAGGCGGCGCGACTTGCGGGTCGCGGGTCCGGTGTAACGAGCCATTGTGAAATCTCCTCCTAGACCCGGCGCCGCTTCGGCGGACGGCAGCCGTTGTGCGGCTGCGGCGTGACATCCGAGATCGCGCCGACCTCGAGGCCGGCAGCCTGCAGCGACCGAATGGCGGTCTCACGGCCCGAGCCCGGGCCCTTGACGAACACATCGACCTTCTTCACGCCGTGCTCCTGCGCCTTGCGGGCGGCGTTCTCAGCGGCCAGCTGTGCGGCGAACGGGGTCGACTTACGCGAGCCCTTGAAGCCGACATGGCCCGACGACGCCCATGCGATGACGTTGCCCTGTGGGTCGGTGATCGAGACGATCGTGTTGTTGAACGTGCTCTTGATGTGCGCCGCGCCGTGCGGGACGTTCTTCTTTTCCCTGCGGCGGGTCTTGGGGGCACCCTTCTTCGGGGCGGCGCCCTTCTTTGCTGGTGGCATCTACTTACCTGGCCTTCTTCTTGCCGGCGATGGTGCGCTTCGGACCCTTGCGGGTGCGCGCGTTGGTCTTTGTCCGCTGGCCGCGCACCGGCAGGCCACGGCGGTGCCGCAGGCCCTGGTAGCAGCCGATCTCGATCTTGCGGCGGATGTCGGCCTGCACCTCGCGGCGGAGATCGCCCTCCACCTTGAGGTTGCCTTCGATGTAGTCGCGCAGGTGGGTCACCTGATCGTCGGTCAGGTCCTTGGTGCGCAGGTTCCGGTCGATGCCGGTGGCTTCCAGGATCTCCTGGGAGCGGGTACGGCCGACGCCGTAGATGTAGGTCAGCGCGATCTCCATGCGCTTATCGCGCGGGAGGTCGACGCCCACTAGTCGGGCCATGGGTATGCCATTCCTTCTTTTGCGGAGGTCTGGTCCCAGTCCGTTCCCTCATCTGATGGGGTCCGGCCTCCGTGCCGGACGTGTTCGAGCGGCGGATCCGCTCAGTGGTACTGGGATTTCGTCATTAAGTTGTGGAGGCTGGCGGAAGCCCTGACCTAGCCTTGCCTCTGCTTGTGGCGGGGATCGGAGCAGATCACCATGACCCGCCCATGCCGACGGATCACCCTGCACTTATCGCAAATGGGCTTGACGCTCGGGTTCACCTTCACGGCTGTGTCGATCCTTCTGTCTCTGTCGTCTTACTTGTACCGATAAACAATGCGGCCCCGGGACAGGTCGTAGGGAGACAGCTCCACGACGACGCGGTCCTCGGGCAGGATGCGGATGTAGTGCTGCCGCATCTTGCCGCTGATGTGGGCAAGGACCTTGTGTCCGTTCTCCAGCTCAATGCGGAACATCGCATTGGGCAGGGGCTCGACCACGCGACCCTCGACCTCGATGGCACCGTCTTTCTTGGCCATTATTTCTCGGAGATCCTCCGTGTCCTCTGAATCGTTGGCGCCAGCCGCTTCGAGCGGCGGATACTTCTTCTGATTCTGACGCAGCATTCGCTCCGACTACAAAACGTGGGCCGGTAGCTAGAAAATTCCACAACTGGGGCACGCAAGAGTCGGCGCGGAAACCGCACCGTTGGTCCATACTACCCGTTCGGCGGCTCGCCCCAAAATCGCCGAAGTGCCAGGCCAGCGCGTCCAACCTGGCCTGAAATCCGCTGGACGACGGGAGCATACTTATAGCCGATGACTGGACCAGTCTCTGCTCCCCGAAAACCCGTAATACTGACCGTCGACGACGACCCCGCGGTGTCCCGCGCCGTCGCCCGCGACCTTCGCCGCCACTATGGCGAGCGATACCGCATCGTGCGGGCCGAATCAGGCCAGGACGCCCTGGAGACGCTCAACGAGCTCAAGCTGCGCGGTGACACCGTCGCGGTGTTCGTCGCCGACTACCGGATGCCGCAGATGAGCGGCATCGAGTTCCTCGAAGAGGCGATGGACATCTACCCCCTCGCCCGCCGCGTGCTGCTGACCGCATACGCCGACACGCATGCCGCGATCGACGCGATCAACGTCGTTGACCTGGATCATTACCTGCTCAAGCCGTGGGACCCGCCGGAGGAGAAGCTCTACCCGGTGATCGACGGGCTCCTCGAGGCATGGCACGCCACAGGTGACCGGGCCATTCCGCACACCAAGGTGATCGGCCACCGCTGGAACGAGCGGTCCTGGGAGGTGCGTCAGTTCCTGGCCCGCAACCAGCACTCCTTCCGCTCGTTCATGGCCGATGAGGCCAAGGGCAAGCAGCTGTTGGACGCGGCGGGTCTCGACGGCTTTCAGCTTCCGGTCGTCATCACCGAGCAGGGCGAGACGCTCGTCGAGCCGACCGACACCGAATTGGCCGCGATGCTGGGCTTGTCCACGAGCCCCTCGCTGGAGATGTACGAACTTGCCGTCATCGGCGGCGGACCCGCCGGCCTCGCGGCAGCGGTGTACGGCGCGTCCGAGGGCCTCAAGACCGTGCTGATCGAGGAGACCACGACAGGCGGGCAGGCGGGTCGGAGCTCTCGGATCGAGAACTACCTCGGCTTCCCCACCGGCGTTTCCGGCGCCGAGCTGACCACGTCGGCACGCCGCCAGGCCGAGCGCTTCGGCGCCGAGGTCATCACCACCCGCAAGGCGGTCGGCCTGCATGCCGGGGACAGCGGCACGGCGCGCACGATCGAATTCGAGGACGGCAGCAGCATCGGCGCCCAGGCGGTGATCCTCGCCACCGGCGTCGACTACCGCCAGCTGCAGGTGACCGGGTGCTGGGACGACCCGGACGATGCTGCCTGCAACTATGTCGGTCGCGGGGTGTTCTACGGCGCGTCGGTCTCCGATTCCTCGGAATGCGAGGGCGAGGACGTTTACATCGTGGGCGGTGCGAACTCGGCGGGACAGGCGGCCATGTTCATGTCCCGCTCGGCGAAATCAGTGACGCTGCTCGTGCGGGGGCCGTCACTCGAGGCCTCGATGTCCTATTACCTGATCCAGCAGATCGAGAAGAACGACAACATCTCCGTCCGCACCTGTACCGAAGTCGTCGACACGCTCGGCGAGGACGATCATCTCGTCGGCCTCGTGCTGTTCGACAAGCAGAGCGGCGAGAAGCAAACAGTGCAATGCGACCGGCTGTGCTGCTTCATCGGCGCCGAGCCACGCACCGATTGGCTCGACGTGGTCGCCAAGGACGACCACGGTTTCATCCTGTCCGGCCCAGACCTGAAGGATGTCAGCGGCTGGAATCTGGACCGTCCGCCGCACCATTTGGAAACAAGTGTGCCCGGTGTGTTTGTTGCAGGTGATGTGCGTGCCGAATCCGCCAAACGGGTGGCCGCAGCCGTCGGCGAAGGGTCGATGGCAGTGATGTTGGTACACCGCTATCTGGCGGAGGCGTAGAGAGAAGCTGCGATGGGTGAGAAATGTCTGCCTGACGAACTGCGGACGCTGTTCCTGTTCGAGGCGCTGAACGACGAGCAGCTGGCGATGCTTTGCGAGCACGGCCAGATCCAGTCGTTCGAGCCAGGGCCGATCCACGTCGAGGGCGATCCCGCGACATGCTTTTACGTGCTGCTCGACGGGGAACTTGTGATGTCCAAGCGCTCGGGCGGGGTGGACATCGAAACAAACCGCACCTCGCAGCGCGGTGTGTACTGCGGCGCCTGGTCGGCGTACATCCCCGGCGAGGAACAGGTCTATCAAGCGTCGGTGCGAGTGACCACGCCGGCACGGTTCTTCGTTCTCGACGCCGGGGCGTTCGCCACCTTCATGAAAACGCAGTTTCCGATGGCGGTCCATCTACTCGAGGGCCACATGGTAGGCGGCCGGCGGCAGAGTCAAATCATCGGTCAGCGCGAGAAGCTGTTGGCGCTGGGAACGATAACGGCTGGCCTCACCCACCAGCTGAACAACCCGGCCGCGGCCACCGCCCGGGCGGTCGCAGATCTGCATGAGAACGGCGGCAAGATGCGCCACAAGCTGGCCATGCTCGCCGACGGGAAGTTCAGTCCCGAAGCGCTACGCGCACTGGTCACCATCCAGGACCAAGTCTCCGAACAAGTGGCAAAGTCCAAGAACCAGGAATTGACTGCGCTCGAGACCGCAGACCGGGAAGACGAGGTCGGCGAGTGGCTCGAAGACCACGGGATCACGAACGCCTGGGACTTTGCCTCGACGTTTGTCGAGGCCGGTCTGGACACCGACTGGCTGGAACGGATCTCGGCGACAGTCGACGACGTCGCCCGCTCGTCGAATCTGCTACAGAGTGCCATCGGCTGGATGAGGTACACCATCGACGCCGAGCTGATGATGAACCAGATCGGTGAGGCCAGCAAGCGCATCTCGGCATTGTTGGCCGGGGCCAAGCAGTACTCGCAAATGGACAGGGCGCCATACCAGTCCGCCGACGTCCACGAGTTGTTGAAGAGCACGCTGATGATGTTCGGCGACAAGATCGGTAAGGACGGCCCGATCAAGGTGGTGAAAGACCTCGACATGTCGCTGCCCGAATTGCTGTGCTACCCAGGCGATCTAAACCAGGTCTGGACCAACATCATCGATAACGCAATCCAGGCCATGGACGGCCACGGCACGCTGACGTTGCGCACGAAGCGCGAGAACGAAGACATGATTCGCGTCGAGATCGGCGACGACGGACCGGGCATCCCCGACGACATCGTCGGCAATATCTTCAACCCGTTCTTCACCACTAAACCGTTCGGCGAGGGCACTGGGCTGGGGCTGGATCTGGCCCGCCGAATCGTGGTCGAGAAGCACCACGGCGATCTGCGGGTGGTGTCCAAGCCCGGCAACACCCGGTTCATCGTCCTGCTGCCGCTGCAGGCGCCAGCCCCAGAGCTGTCGACGCCCGCAGAACTGCCGATACCGACGGAGCTTCCGGCCGGACTGGAATAGGTGCAACCGCGGCCGAGGTTGACCGAACCATGACTGATGCGAAACCAGACCTCGGCCGATTCGGATCCTTCGGACGCGGGGTAACCCCGGAACAAGCGAAGGACATCGAGGCGCTGGGGTACGGCGCCGTGTGGGTAGGCGGTTCACCGCCTGCCGAGTTGGATTGGGTCGAACCGATTCTCGAGAAGACGACCACGCTTCAGCTCGCCACCGGCATCGTCAACATCTGGACCGCGGACGCCGGCCCTGTCTCCGAGTCCTTCCACCGCATCGACAAGGCCTACCCCGGTCGCTTCCTGCTCGGCATCGGCGTCGGCCACCCCGAGGCGGGGCACGAGTACCGCAAGCCCATCGACGCGCTCAACGAATACCTCGACAAGCTCGACGAGTACGGCGTCCCGAAGAACCGCCGCGTGGTCGCGGCGCTCGGCCCGCAGGTGCTCAAGCTGTCCGCCCGCCGCGCCGCGGGCCCGCATCCGTATCTGACGACGCCCGAGCACACGGCCCAGGCGCGGGAGCTCATCGGCCCGGACGCATTCATCGCACCCGAGCACAAGGTCGTGCTGACGACGGACGCGGAGAAGGCCCGGGCGGTCGGCCGTAAGGCGCTCGAGATTTACCTCAACCTGACGAATTATCTCAACAGCTGGAAGCGTCTCGGCTTCAGTGATGAGGAGATCGCAAAACCGGGTAGTGACCGTCTGGTGGACGCCGTCGTCGCCTACGGCACGGTGGACGCGATCGCGGCGCGACTGAAGGAGCACCTCGACGCGGGAGCCGATCACGTGCCGGTGCAGGTACTGACGTCGCCCGACAAGTTGGTGCCTGCTCTTGCCGAACTGGCCGGCCCGCTCGGCCTGCGGTGAACGTCTGACCGAAGGGGATTTATCAATGACTGAACTCAAGCCCGACCTTGGCCGCGTAGGTGTGTGGACCTTCGGATCACCGGGGCCGGAGCAGGCCGCCGAAATCGAGAACCTCGGATACGGTTCGTTGTGGGTTGGCGGATCGCCTGCGGCGGATCTGTCGTTCGTCGAGCCGATCCTCGAACAGACGGATTCACTGCAGGTGGCCACCGGCATAGTCAACATCTGGTCGGCAGACGCGAACGAAGTCGCGGACTCATATCACCGCATCGAGAAGGCGTTTCCGGGCCGGTTCCTGCTCGGCGTCGGGGTCGGCCATCCCGAACACACGCAGGAGTACCGCAAGCCCTATGACGCGTTGGTCGAGTACCTCGATGTGCTTGATGAGAACAAAGCGCCGACCAGCCGCCGCGTCATAGCCGCGCTCGGCAAGAAGGTGCATGAGCTGGCGGCACAGCGCAGTGCTGGCTCGCATCCCTACCTCACGACCCCGGAGCACACCGCGCAGGCACGCGAATGGATCGGCCCGACGGTGTATTTGGCGCCCGAGCACAAGGTGGTGCTGACCACCGACAAGGAGGAAGCTCGCGCGATCGGTCGCAAGACCGTCGACTTTTACCTCAACCTGAGCAACTACCTGAACAACTGGAAGCGGCTCGGTTTCACTGACCAGGACATCGCAAAGCCCGGCAGCGACAAGCTCATTGACGCCGTCGTTGCGCACGGCAGCGCCGATGACATCGCCAGCCGGCTCAACGAGCATCTGGATGCGGGCGCCGACACGGTGTTGATCCAGGTGTTGGGCGGGCCGGACAAACTGCTGCCGACACTGACCGAATTGGCGGGACCGCTCGGACTCAGGGACTGATCGCCCGAACTTTCGCCCGACGGGGTAGCACGTCGCGTGGACTACAGCAGCTTGTCCAGCGTGATGGGCAGGTCGGTGACGCGCTTGCCGGTCGCGTTGAAGACCGCGTTGGCGATGGCCGGCGGCACGGCGACGATGACCAGTTCGCCGAGGCCTTTGACGCCGATGGGGTCGGCGACAGTGTCCTCGCCGGGCAGGAACATGGCGTCGAGCACCGGTACATCAGCGTTGACCGGCACGAGGTAATCGGACATGTTGCCATTGACGACTCGGCCGTCGCGGTAGTCGAGCTGTGTCCCCTCCAGCAGTGCCATTCCGAGGCCCATCACCATTGCGCCGATCGCCTGGCTGTGCGCGAGGCGCGGGTTGATGATCCGCCCGGCGTCGTAGCATCCGAACACCCGCCGGATCCGCACGCGCCCAAGCGATTCGTCGACACCGACCTCGGCGAAGACCGCACCGTAGGCGTACATCGAGAAGTGTTTGTCCGCATCGTCGGGTGTCCAGGTCTGCTGGGTGTCCAGGCTGGGCCAGCCCCGCCGGCGCAGCAGATCCTGATAGCCCTCGGCCCGTGTGGGGTCATCCGTCCGATACATGCGGCCGTCAGCCACCATGACGTTCTGCGGTGCCGCGCCGTGTACCGGCGACGCGGGGTCGACGACCGCGGTACGGATCAGCCTGTCCCGCAATGAGTTCGATGCGACGAAGACCGCCGAGCCGACGCTGGCCATCGTTCTCGAGCCGGAGTGCGACGGAGCCTTGGGGAAGGCGCTGTCACCCAAGGAGAACCGCACCCGCTGCAACGGCAGACCGAGCGCGTCGGCGGCCACCTGCGTCATCGACGTGTAGGTGCCTGGCCCCATGTCACACGTCGCACTGAACACGTCCGCGGTGCCATCGGCATTGATGCGCACCCGGGCGGCGGCCTCGCTGCGGTTGGTGTGGTAGCCCGCCGCCGCGACGCCGATGCCGATCAGCTCGTTTCCGTCACGCACAGAGCGCGGCGTCGGATTTCGCCGTGACCATCCAAATACGTTGGCGCCCTGAGTAAGGCAATCGGCAAGCCGCGGTGTGGAGAACGGCAGACCGTTGGTCTGATCGAGATTCGGCTGGTTGCGCAACCGGAAGTCGATCGGATCCAGACCGAGGCGGTGGGACAGGTCGTCGATGCCGGATTCGAGCACGAAGGTGCCCGGCGTCGCTCCCGGGCCGCGCATCGGACAACCGACGTTGACGTCGAGCGGCACGACGCGGTAGGTCGAGCGCATATTCGGGCTGTTGTACAGAAACTTCGCCGGGCCGGTGATGCTGTCTTCGAACAACTGATAGCGCGCCGACTCCGTGTGGCCCTCGTGCACGATCGCCTTTATGGTGCCGGCCCGGTCCGCGCCGATGGCCAGCCGCTGCCTGCTGGTGGGCCGGTAGCCGATGCCGCTGTACATCTGTTTGCGGGTCAGAACGAGTTTGACGGGTCGGCGCACCTGTTTGGCGGCGAACGCGGCCATGATCTGGTGGGGCCAGGTGCCGCCGGCACTGCCGAAGGCGCCACCGATGAACGGGCAGATGACCCGCACGTGATCAGGTGGGATGCCAAATGCATTGCCATAGGCTGCTTGTGCGGCGTTGATGCCCTGCGCCTTGTCCCACACGGTAAGCCGGTCGCCCTCCCAGCTGGCGATGGTTGACGGCAGCTCCATCGGATTGTGGTTGTAACGCACGATCGAGTATTGCCTGTCTGACGCCACGTCGGCGCTGCGTAGGGCACCGTCGGGATCGCCTCGGGTGTAATCCTTTTGACGTTGTCCGGGTCGTGGCGTGGCCTGCGGTGAGTCGATATCACTGACTTGAGCGGAGGTGTTGTAGCGCACCTTCACCACCGAGGCGCCATGGGCTGCGGCCTCTAGTGTGTTGGCGACCACGACCGCGACGGGTTGACCGAAGAAGGCCACCTTGCCCGGGTCGAACGGAAGCGTGAGGCCGCCGAAGCCGTCGATCACCCGAACGACGTCGTGGTCCTTGACCGCGGCCGAGCTGTCAATGCTTTCGACGGTGCCGCGGGCGACGGCGCTGCAGACGAGGGCCGCATAAAGCACGTCGTGGACTGGATTGTCGGCCGCGTAACGGGCCGCCCCCGTTACCTTCTGCCTGCCGTCGACCCGCGCAATGGGTTGACCGGTAACAGCCGCGGCCGCCTGAACCGGATGCGTCATGCCATAGCCACCGAATCGCAGATTCTCGCCGAGTAAACCGCCTGACTCCGACACAGTAACCGCCGTTTCTGGGGAGTCTCACAGCCAGCGCGAGCGCAAGGTGCCGTCGACCCTGTCGGCCTTACGCGGCGGAACCCGGTTAGCCTTCGGGGGTTCAAGCCATGTCGCCGCAACTTTGCCACTTAAGCCAGCGTCCACGACGTCGACTGAACGCTCGCTGCACCTGGTTGCAGGCATTCCAGTTCGCCATGCGCCCGACGCTCATATCCTCGGCGGATGGACCGCGATCAAATTCACGCCGCTATCGCCCAGGAGCGTCGCAACATTGCGGATCTGATCGATAGTTTGGATGACTCGCAGCTAGCGACGGAAAGCTTGTGTACGGGTTGGGATGTGAAGACGGTGGGGTCACATCTGGTCAGCGGGCTGGCCGACGGCACCACCAGAGCCATACTGCTGAGCTGGCGACGCATGAATCAGGGCAAGGCAGTCGATGAGATGGCGCGCCGCCGCGTGCACTGGCCCGCTGCCAAGATCGCCGCAAGTCTTCGCGACCTCGCTGATCGCCAATACTGGAGACCTCCGCCGCGAGCACCTGGTCTGCTAGCAGAAGTGTTGTGCCATAGCGGCGACATCAGAATTCCGCTTGGACTTCCCTTCGAACCCGATCCACAACTGACCGTGATCGCGCTCGACTTCTTGACTGGCCCGGTGCCAATCGGACTGGTGAAGATGGGACAAAACCGAGGGATTCGTTGGCACGCCACCGAT
>Ga0070712_100002262_pt1 | contig 11846 bp, 10 predicted proteins | sample LARL81metaG_FD_71396 | JGI IMG/M metagenome (GOLD analysis project Ga0070712, IMG submission 71396) | Corn, switchgrass and miscanthus rhizosphere microbial communities from Kellogg Biological Station, Michigan, USA - LAR L8-1 metaG | ecosystem: Host-associated > Plants > Roots > Rhizosphere ...
CGCCCCTGTAATATCGCGCGCGACTCCGCGCCATGAGTTCAGCCCTCTCCAGCTACGTCCCGCGCCTGCTGCCCCTGCGGATGCCCCGCGTCTGCGTAGCCGTGACCGGAAGCGACCCCACCGAACTGATCGACAAGGCGGAGGGCTTGGTCCGGGATAACCCCTTTCTGGAGTTCAGGTTGGACTATCTGCCCAAGCCTGGCCTGGCGCTCCCGAAGATTCGTTCATTCTTTGAGATTTACCCCCACGCCGTGGTCATTGCCACCTGCCGCAGGACGACCAGCGGAGGTAAGTTCAAAGGAACGGTGGCGGCTCAACTCGACGTGCTCGCCAAGGCGGCCTCGGCCGGGTGTCAACTGGTCGATGTTGAACTGCAAACCGCATCCAAGATCAAGCCGCAGCAACTGCAGAAACTAAGGTCGCAGGCGGCCGTGGTTTTGTCTTTCCATGACTTCCACGCCACCAAGAAGCTGGAAGAAACTCTCGCCAAGATGGAGGCCTACCCGGCGGACTTCTACAAGATCGTTTCGACCGCAACCACCCTGTACGACAACGTGACAATGATGAAGTTCCTCGAGAAACATGGCGACCGCCATTCCCTGGTCGCGCTTTGTATGGGAGAACAGGGGATTATTAGTCGCGTGCTGGGGGTGCGGGCGGGAAGCGCGTTTACATTTGCGGCGATCAGTCCGGACGAACGCACTGCCCCGGGGCAGGTTACGGCACAGGAGTTGCGAAGCGTCTATCGCATAGAACAAGTAGACGTCGCCACAAGGATGTATGGGGTTGCGGGCGATCCCGTGGCGCACTCATTATCACCGATCATCATGAATACGGCGTTGCGGCGCGAGAACGTGAATGCGGTTTACGTCGCGCTGCATGCGAAGACTCTCAAGGATCTGCTGGCTTGCGTGCGCGATATTCCGATTCACGGCCTCAGCATCACCATGCCATACAAGGAAGCGATCCTCGAGCACCTCGACAACACGGATTCGCACACCACCAAGATCGGCGCTTGCAACACGGTGGTGCGGGCACAGGATGGAAAACTCTACGGGTTCAACACCGATACCGCGGGCGTCGTGCGACCGCTTGAACAGCGCCTGGGACTGGAAGGAGCCCGAATACTAGTTCTGGGGGCGGGCGGCGCGGCGCGTGCAGCCGTCTTCGGCCTCAAGGAGCGCGGAAGCGAAGTTTTCATTCTGAATCGCACGCCGGCCCCTGCGCAGAAATTGGCACGGCAGGCGAAGGCGCGTACCATCAAGCGCCCTGACCTGAAGAAATTGGCTTTTGACGTCATCGTTAACGCCACTCCGGTTGGGATGTCGAACACGCGCGAGACGCCGCTGAACGAGAACGAGATCAACGCCAAATATGTTTTCGACATGGTTTACGATCCGGCAGAAACGCGTTTTTTAAGAGCGGCCAAGGATCACGGAGCCCAAATCATTCCCGGCATCGAGATGTTCGTCCACCAGGCTGCCCGCCAATTCGAGATCTGGACCGGGAAGCCGGCGCCCTGGGACGACATGCTTCGCGTCGTCACAATTGCGTTGCAAGAGCGTGCCGCGCGAGCGGCAGCCAAAGCGGCTGCGAAAAAGTAAGAAGTTCGCGCCCCCTAAGCATTTACACTCACCTGATGATCGCTTTTCAGGCTGAGACGACCCGCCCCGGTCGCTTGACCTCCGGTCAAACTAGTCTCAAAACGCTCCATTGAAACGAATCAATGCCACGAAGTTGTTGCAATTTGTCATGTGACGGAAGTAATATGCGGTTGGACGCAGTTGAACCTGATTCGCGTCCGTTCTCGTCGTAGTACTGCCCATTTCTTCCAGATTTAGAGTCGGACCCTACTTTCGCGAATACCCAAGAGGCGGAAAGACCGTCTCTGCCCAGATTCGGAGAGATCAATATGGCGTGGTACGCATACTGCCTGACCGAGCATCAGGCACTCCCTAATGGTACCCGTGCCCGGCGTCCCTTCCTCTTGGAAGGCATCCAGGGTGTGAATGGAGCCTCCGTCCTCAGCTATCCGAGCGGAGACTTCGCAGTCGTAGTCAGCGAATACGACCGCGCTACGCACAAGGTAGACGAGAAAACCGTCCTCGAGCATGCCCGCGTGGTAAGCGTCTGCTTCCGCACCGGCACAGTATTGCCGTTCCGGTTTGGAACCATCTTCGACAGTGACGACGCGCTTCGGCAGGCCGTCCGGTCCAATCGCCGCGCCTTCGGAGTTAGCGTCGAGAAGTTACGCGGTAAGTCTGAAATGCGCCTAAAACTAGTCGTTCGCGACGGTTCGTTGCGCGAGGCGATGATGAATGTCGAGCTGCCGGATACGGTTGGCCGCGAGTATCTCGCCAAGCTACGGGAAAAGGCTTCCAAGGAACGAGAGCGCCAGACCAAGGCACGCGCCCTTTCGGTCCAGGTTCACAAGCTCTTCAACCCTCTGGAAGAAGAAGTCAGCTGCAAGAAGGTCGCTTCCGATGGAATGCTGATCGACATCGCGCACCTGATTGATTCCAAGTCGGTTGAGAAATACCAGAACCGCTACAACATGGCCGCCAAGCAACTGAAGAACTGCGAATTGGCCATCAGCGGACCTTGGCCCCCCTACCACTTCCTGCCGGGCAAGCTGCGAACCGTGGCAGGAAATAGCTAAGTCCAACTTTTCGAGCAAGAAGCCCCCGCTATCCCGGCGGGGGTTTTTCACTTTTGGAGAAAACCTGCAGCAGTGTCGTGCAATGAATGTGCAGCAATATGCACCTTGCCTGACAGCGGGATTTTACCTTTTTAGTTGCCCCGCAAGTAGCAGCGGATGCCAAACCTAAGTCGTGCAGGGACTTACAGTGATCGAGATCACAAGTCTTTGTGACAAAATTCTTTGGCGCGGCAAGTGCTTAATTTCTGAACAATAAAGAGGCCGCACACAAGCACCATGACCTTCACCACAACTCATAGTTCTCGACAACTCCCGAATAGTCGCTCTGCTAGACAGAACGACACCTTGCAAAGTCTTCCCTGACTTCCCGCCTTTCTGCCTCTTTGAATGGTGGCCCCAGAAATGGGGCCGCTTTTTCTTTTGTGCTTTACGCGCTAGAGGGGGCGCACTTACTGTATGCTTCCTTCCCATTCCAGCTTATTCCTGGGGAGGTAGCCATGCGGGACGTCTACCAGGTGATCCATGAGAAGGAACTCGAGATCATGAAAGTCCGTCAGGAGGTCGACGCGCTGCGCTCGATCCTGCCCTTGCTGACGGATGAAGACGACGATGTGCCGGTGGATGGTCCGGTGTATCCGTCGCTAAGAGTCGTAAACCGGGAGTAGTGAGTGGGAGGACAGCCGGCGTTAGATTAGTTCGTTCGATAACAAGTCTGCAGGGTCAACGTTGCCAGGAAAGCTCTCGCAAAAACACTCACGTCTTCTCGGCCTTGCATTCGTCGCCTTGATTGTCGGACTTGCTCTTGCGGGTTCGCTTGAGGCCGGCCCTCGGCACCAGAGCAACCTGGTGGCTCAGGCCGAGGGAGTTTTGTCGCCCGACCTGAAGCAGCAGCTCATTGCGCTGCGGGACGCGGCCCTGGGTGACGACTACGCCTACAAGCAAGTTGCATACCTCACAGAGAATATCGGGCCACGACCCAGCGGCTCGGCTCAGTCGGTGAAGGCGGCGCAGTACGTGGCCGACCAAATGCGAAGCCTTGGGCTGGAGGTCCGCCTTGAAGAGGTGAAAGTTCCTCACTGGGTACGCGGCGCAGAAACCGCCGAGCTGATTGATTTCCCCGGGCAAGTTCCGAACACCACGCAACGCGTGTTTGTGACGTCGCTGGGCGGAAGCACTTCGACTCCGGCCGATGGCTTGACCGCGGAAGTGGTGGTCGTCCGAAATTTCAGTGAACTGGCATCTCTAGGTCGCAGCAAGATCGCGGGCAAGATCGTCCTGTTCAATTTCCCTTTTGACACGCGCAAAGCAGACGCGGGTCATGCCTTGGATGCATACAGCGAGGCCGTCATCTACCGCAGTTCTGGAGCAAAGGCTGCCGCCGAACTGGGCGCGGTGGCGTCGCTGATCCGTTCGGTGGGCGGCGCCGAATATCGCCTGCCGCATACAGGGTACAGCGTTCCAGCCGGAATTCCCGCCGGTGCGGTGGCTGCCGAGGATGCAAGCCTCATTGCAGATCTAGCGACTCAAGGCAAGATCCGCATGCATTTGACTCTAGTCTCTCAGGACCTTCCGGAAACCACGGGCTACAACGTGATCGCCGATCTGAAGGGGAGCGAACATCCCGAGCAGGTGGTAGTGGTTTCGGGGCACCTGGACTCGTGGGACTTGGGCACGGGCGCCATCGATGATGCGGCCGGCGTAGCCGTCGCGATGGAAGCGGCGCAACTGATCCAACAGCTCCACTACCGGCCGAAGCGCACCCTGCGCGTCATTGCATGGGTGGATGAAGAGAGCGGAGGACGGGGGCGGACTGCATACACCAGCGCCCACGGGACGGAATTTGCCAATCACGTCGCCGCGATCGAGAGCGACCTCGGAGCGGCTCATCCGCTCGGGTTCACAGTGAAGATCAGCCAGCACGCGGTTGAGTTTCTTCACCCGGTGCAGGAGATTCTGCAGAGCTTCGGGGCAAGCCTCATCGAGATCATCCAGACGAGTCCGGGATCGGACATCTCCGCAATGGCGCAAGCCAGCGTGCCCGCGCTCGGCATCATGCAAGACGGCCGCACCTACTTCAACTACCACCATTCCGCCGCCGACACACTCGACAAGATTGAGCCCCGCGCGTTGCGCGAGAACGCCGCAGCCATGGTGGTCATGGGATACGCGCTCGCGTGCACAGACCAGCCGATCCCGCGCTAACGAATATTGTTTGCCTATGCGACGTGCAGAGAGACTCGTGGCTTGTCTGATTTTCGAGTTAATAGTTTTTTGGGCTCCCTGCCTGACAGCCCAGAGCATCGCGTTGTGGCTGGTGAATGCGAAGTCGGGAAAGCCTCTCTCTAAAACCAACGCAGCGATGTGCACCTGGAACGGAACGTTCGACATTCGCAGACCTCCCTATCCTGAGCGAATCTGCGTTCATGCGATCACGGATAAGAGAGGAACCGCAGTTTTTCACTTGCCGGTGCCTCTCCCAGAAAACGTTGGCTTCGACATAGGTGGTCAACGGGACTTCGCCGGCTGCTGGCGATTGCCGGACGCTTCTCCGGAGCATGTGTTGCGGTCGGGTGTTGTGGCGGCCTATAGCGAAAAGTGTGGCAAGCTGCGCGCGCCGCTCACCGCAAGGCCGGGTGAAGTCGTCATTGCCGACCGTAAACGTAGTCTTTGGGAAAACATGCGCTCCGAGATTCCCTGAACGCGTATGCGGTAGCGCATGGCTTCCTCGGCATATTGGAACCTCAGGTCAATCACTGCCGGACGTACCGGGCCCCCGGTTGACGCATTTCAATTCCCGCGCATATGATCTTTGTTTGGCCTCAGACCGATTCCCGGTTCTGGGGCCTACGCCTGAGAGCAGTAGAGTTATGACCATGGATAAAAAGAAACTGGAAGGCTTCAAGAAACGACTGGAGACGCGGCAGCAGGAATTGCGGCACACCGTCTCCCGCACCGAACAGGACGGCCGCTCGGCAGACGAAGACGCGACCCAGGACATCGCCGACAAGGCCGCGAATTCCTACAACAAGGAATTCCTGTTCCATCAGAGCAACAACGAGCGCCAGCTCCTGCTGATGGTTGAAAATGCTTTGTCGCGCATTCGCGAAGGCAGCTTTGGAGAATGCATTCACTGCGGCCAGGAGATCAACGCCAAGCGCCTGGAGGCGGTGCCGTGGACTCGCCACTGTATCGAGTGCCAGGAAAAGCTTGAGCAGGGCTTGCTCGAAGAAGCACCCAAGTAAACATCTGCAAGTTTTGTAAGGCGCCGCCGGTTCGGATGACCGGCGGCTTCGCTTTTGGAACCGTCGGACATGCGCGGCGGTGTGTGCAAACCTTTGACGCTGCTGAGTTTCCCCGGTAGACTGGGTATTTGACAGCCCACAATTGTTTGTTAACGAGGAGTACGTGCGCGCAGAAACTCGCCATCAACTGAAGACCGACCGATTCACCCAAGCCACCATCGGAGCCGCCGAGGCCACGGCGCACTGGACCGCCGAACACAAAGGAAAGCTGGCCGCCGGCATCGGGATCGCGGCTGTAGTGATCGCCGCCGTGCTGGGTGGCTGGTACTACCTCAGCCAGCAGGACGACAAGGCCAACCTGGAATTGACGAAGGCCGTGCGTACGTTGCAAACATCGGTGCGTTCCGCCGGAGCGCCCGAAACTCCTAACACACCTTCGTTCGCGTCGGCTCAGGATCGCGCCGGGGCAGCAAAGAAGCAGTTGCAGGACGTGATCGACAAGTATCCACATACTCACACTGCCGATATCGCTCGCTACCTGTTAGGCACGACAGCGGTTGAGCTGGGAGACAAGGCAACGGCGGAGCGCGAACTGAAAGATGCCGCCGACACGCGCAACAGCGATCTTGCTGGACTCGCAAAGATGGCTCTGGCAGCTTTCTACGGGAACAACAACCGTACGAAGGAAGCGGTCGACATCTACAAGGGACTGATCGACAAACCCACCACTACGGTGAGCAAGGTCATGGCGCAGATGCAACTGGCCGGGTTGTATGAGTCTTCGCAGCAGCCGCTCGAGGCCAAGCGCATTTACGAGCAGATCGTAAAAGAGAATCCCAAGTCGCAAGCTGAAGCAATGGCGCAGGCCAAGCTCCAGACCATGAAGTAAGAGCACTGCGAGTCGCTAAGAAGACTTCGGATTAACCCTCGCGCCTGGTAAAGAGTTTCAGCCAATCTTCAGTTCTAGCGGGCGGGAGCAGTCCAGGTTTGAGGTTGGCTGCGACGTGTTCGGAATGCCCCATCCCGATGAGCGATGTGGTCAGGCCGGGCGCGGAACGGGCAAACTGGATTGCGTTCTCGCTGTCATTTTTCATTCCCAGAGTGCGCGTAACAAATTCCGGCAGTCCGTGTGACAGCCGGCCCTGATAGAGCGTGGCGCTCCCCATCACAGCAATTCCCAAATGCTCGGCTGCGGTAAGCAGGGAGACGTTTTTCTTCTCCACGTTTTGGTTGGAGAGGACGTACGCTTCCGGCATTGCAAGGCTGAAGGGCAACTGCACGAAGCGGAAATGATTCGCCGAGCCGCCGGCCTCGCGCGCGATCTCGGCGCAAGTCGACAGGCTGATGTAGTCGCGCGAACCCTCGGGCACACGAAAGGCATTCCACGTAGCCAGCCCATAGAAACGGACCTTCTCAGCCTTTACGCATGATTCCAGAAATGCGAAGGCGCGTTTCAGCCGTTCACGAAAAATCTCAGGGGAAACTTCCGACAGCTGCGTCTCCGGATTGTGGAGGTAGAAGAGGTCGATGGTCTCGAGACCGAGGTTCTTCCGCGAGCGCTCAATCTGGTCCCTTAGGTAGTCTGGGGCCATGCAATGCATGCCGCCGACGACTTCTTTGGGATCGACAATTCCGCTTTCGATGTACTCGTGGACAAAATAACTGCGCGGATCGGGTGGCAGATTTCCGTCGAAGGAGAGATAGCCGGCTTTGGTGGCAACAAAAACTTCCTGCCTGGTTAGGTCCCCGGTCCCGACCAGCCGCGCCAAGGCAGCCCCAACATTCCGCTCGGACCTTTGGTGGCGGTAGTTGAGAGCGGAGTCCAGCACGTTGATACCGGAACCCGCAGCCAGGGAAATCGCTTCCGTGTAAGCCGCGTCCGCCGCATCGTCCGGCTCTCCGAGGTATGTGCCTAACCCGATCGACGACAACCACAGGTTACTCGCGACCGGTACATGCTTGGCGCGACGAAAGAAATCCGCTTCGGCCAGTTGAGGAAATCGCGAGCAATATCGCCCGGTCCCTTCCGCGGTGGCAAAACCGGGAATCATAGAAAGCAGTGTAGCAGTGACCCAATATCGAAGCCCTGCGGTTGCCAGAAAGGCAATCCTGTAGCCGCCAGCGTAGCAATTTGCGATTACCGCAGTAATGGCAACGCCAGGTTTGGGCTACGGTTTCTGTTCGCCCTCCGTGAGAATTGGACAGCCCCTTCTGTACGGAGTTTAGGGATGCTATCGGGATCTCGCCTTCTTTCGCCGCTCGCGGTCTTTCTTTTCTCGGCGGCAGTCTTAGCGCAGCAGTCCGGATCTGCTGATCCCGCCCTTCTTCCGCCCAAGACTGCACCGGTACAGGCATCGCAAAGCCTCGCGGACGTCGCCCGGAAATTACGCAAGGACAAGCCAGCGGAAATCAAAATGACGGATGTTGACGCGAAGGAACTGTTCCGATCGGTCGACAAAGTTTTCGAATTCGCCAGCCAGGACACGGGTTTCCCCAGGCGCTCCGCGATCAAGAAACAGATTGTTGGGCAAGCGGACATCGAGAAATTCACTAAAGATCGTCTGGCGCGGGAAGACTTCTCCCAGCGCTTCGCGCGTTCCGAACTCACGATGAAGAAATTCGGGCTGCTTCCGCGCGACTTCAACCTGGGCGCATTCCTGGTGAAAGCTAACGGGAAATCGATCGCTGGCCTCTACGACGACGAGACCAAGACCATTTCCCTGCTGAATACGGTCTCCATGGATAAGCAAGGCCCCATCCTTGCCCATGAACTCACTCATGCACTGCAGGACCAGAACTACGACCTGCTGCACTGGGCGAAGGCCGGAAACAAGGCCGGTAAGTCAGGCGAACAGGGCGACATCATTGACGAAAGCACGACCGCGCGCCATGCCATCGTGGAAGGCCAGGCCATGGTCGTCTATATCGACTACCTACTCGCGCCCTTCGGACGCAATCTGAAAGATACCCCGGGCGTCGTGGCCTCCATGGAAGACACAGCGGTGTCAGCGACCATCGACACTGAACTCATGCATCGCGCACCTATGGTTCTGCGGGAGGCGGGAAGCTTCCCTTATCGCGATGGTCTCTTCTTCGAAGCCGACATTCTGGCGCAGCGGGGAAAGCAGGCCGCCTTCCAGGGAGTATTCGCTCAGCCGCCACGGAATACTCATGAAGTCTTCGACTCCAGGGCATATCTCGAGCGAGCGAAGTTGACTCCGGTCGAAATGCCCGACGTCGCTTCCCTACTTGGTAAGAACTACGAGCTATTCGACTCCGGCTCTTTCGGCGAGCTGGACGTGCGCGCCCTACTGAAGCAGTTCGGAGACAAGCATGGAGCGAGCGACTTCGCTCCGGCGTGGGCGGGCGGCACTTATGTGACGTTCAGGCGAACGCAGGTTCCGGAGGCAGCGCAGCCCACAACTGCGGACGTGGCTTTGCTCTACGTGTCGCGCTGGAAGACGGCGCAGGCGGCGGAGCATTTTGCGCGCTTCTATGCGACGACGGTTGCAAAGCGTTACCCGAACGCAACCGTACAGGCACCGCCCACATGCGCTGCGGCTCAATGTCCGACGGGCGCGGCATTGGTGTCGACCGAGGAAGGCCCGGTCATCGTCGAACAATGGTCCGACAACACCGTTATCGTTTCAGAGAGCTTTGACAGCGAAACTGCCGCGCGCCTGAGTGCCGCGATCAGGAGCGCATCGGGGGAACGGCACGCTGAAGCTTCCCGTCCGGAGTTGACGGCGCGGCTGTTTGCGCTGCCCGCCTTCCGCGCATTTCAGGAGGACATCCGCCGTGAAATCATGAAGGCGGTAGCGCACTCGCTCGCTCGAGTGCAGTAAATCCTGCTTCAATCAACATGAGGCTGCACTTCCTACAAATACTCAAACAATATTTTCCGGAACACGAAGAAGCGCAGCACAGGATTGGTCTTCCTCCACGAACATGGGTTCCAGCCGCAAACGGGAAGGTTTCCCTGCCCGATCGACCGAACATTTCCCTTTCCTGACATTTCCGCTACCATGTGGGGCTTCGTAAACAACAACTGGGGCCTCCATGGCAGATATCACTCTTCGGGTCAACGGGAGCGAGCGCAAGGTCAGCGTCGCACCCGACACTCCTCTCCTCTGGGTACTGCGCGACACTCTGCAACTTCCCGGCACGAAATTCGGCTGCGGGGCCGGGCTTTGTGGCGCCTGTACGGTGCACGTTGAAGGGACGGTCGCGCGATCGTGCTCGACGCCGGTCTCGCAGGTCGCCGGCAAAAGCATCACGACGATTGAGGGACTCGCGGCCAATGGGCAACATCCGCTCCAGGCCGCGTGGATTGCCGAAGAGGTGCCGCAGTGTGGCTATTGCCAGAGCGGGCAGATCATGGCTGCGGCCGCCTTGCTCGCCAAGACTGCACACCCCACTGACGAGGAAATCAACTCTTTCATGTCAGCCAACATCTGCCGCTGCGGGACCTATGACCGCATTCGCCGTGCGATTCAACGCGTCGCGAATGGGGGAGGTGCGCGATGAGCCCACTTTCCCGGCGCGACTTCATCGCTGCGGGCACGGCCGCAAGCGCAGGATTGGTCATCGGCTTCTATCTGCCTCACGGATCGAGCGGAGCCTCTGGCGACGCGTTCTCACCGAATGCCTATCTGAAGATCACACCCGACAACAAAGTCACGATCGTGGTGGCCCGCTCCGAGATGGGGCAGGGTGTGCGCACGTCGCTGCCAATGATCCTCGCCGAAGAACTTGAAGCCGACTGGAAGCAGATCCAGATTGAGCAGGCGGGCGCGAGCACTTTGTTCGGGGATCAAACCACTGGGGGCAGCGCCAGCGTTCGAACGACGTGGGACCCGATGCGGCGCGCCGGTGCGGTCGCGCGCGAAATGCTGATCTCCGCGGGCGCCCTGCACTGGAACGTGGCGCGCGCTTCGTGCAAGGCCGAGAACGGCACAATCGTTCATGCTGCTTCGAATCGGCGGGCAACCTACGGAGAACTGGCAAGCAAGGCGGCCATGCTCCCTGTGCCCACCGACGTCACGCTGAAGCAGGCCAAGGACTACAAGATCGTCGGCAAGCCGCTGGCGCGACTCGACACCCCGCCGAAAGTGAATGGCACAGCCGTCTACGGCATCGATTTCCGCGTACCGGATATGAGGTATGCAGTGCTAGCGAGGTGCCCGGTCATCGGTGGCAAGGTCGCCAGCTTGGACGACAAGGAATCCAAGAAAGTTCCCGGCGTGAGCTACGTCGGCAAGGTTAGCGACTCGTCGATCGCAGTCGTTGCTGAGAGCGTGTGGAGCGCTATGGAGGGGCGCCGTGTTCTGCAAGTCAGCTGGGATGAAGGCCCCAACAAAGACCTGAACACAGCTGCGATCATGCAGTCCCTGCGCGATTCCGTGGGGAAGAAAGGCGCGACGCTCTATTCGACCGGCGATGTGTCGAAAGTTTCAGGACGACGGATCGAAGCCACATACGAGTCGCCATTCATGGCACATGCCCCGATGGAGCCGGGCAACGCTACCGCTCATGTGCAGGGATCCAAGTGTGAGATCTGGGCGCCGACGCAGGTCCCCCAGGATGTGCGCGACTCCGCGGCGGCCGCGCTGGGCCTGGATTCTGACAACGTTAAAGTAAATGTCCTGCTCATCGGCGGAGGCTTCGGGCGGCGACTGGAGCACGACTACGCCGTCGAAGCCGCACAGGTTTCGAAGGCGATCAACGGACCAGTAAAAGTGATCTGGACGCGTGAAGACGATATGCGCAATTCTGTCTATCGTCCCGCGAGTTATCACAAGCTCAGCGCAGTGCTCGATGGGCAGGGTTTTCCAATTGCATTCACCCACCACGTGGTCTCACCTTCCATCAGCGCACAGAAAGGTTCACCCGGAGAAGGCGGCGTGGATCCCGACCTCAAGGACGAAGCTTCGCTGGTGTATTCC
>Ga0070712_100002263_pt1 | contig 11845 bp, 9 predicted proteins | sample LARL81metaG_FD_71396 | JGI IMG/M metagenome (GOLD analysis project Ga0070712, IMG submission 71396) | Corn, switchgrass and miscanthus rhizosphere microbial communities from Kellogg Biological Station, Michigan, USA - LAR L8-1 metaG | ecosystem: Host-associated > Plants > Roots > Rhizosphere ...
ACAAGCAACTCCCTCACGAAATGTTGAGGAAGAGTTTCATCGCTTCGGCGATTTCGACACCGTGAGTCTCTATCGCGAAGTGACCGGTATCGAGGAACTCGACCTCGGCATTCGGCAGGTCTTTTCGAAATGCCTCTGCTCCCGCGGGAATGAAAAAAGGATCATTCTTGGCCCAGATCGCAAGCAGGGGCGGCTTCGATTTTCGGAAGTATTCCTGGAATTTCGGATAAAGCTTGACGTTCGACGCGTAATCCAAGAACAAATCGAGCTGAATCTCTTTGTTTCCTGGCCGTTCGAGCAGAGCCGTATCCAGGGTGTATGACTCAGGCGGAACAGCCTCCGGATTCGCTACGCCGTAGGTGTACTGCCAACGCGTTCCACCCGCCGTCAAAATACTTTGGCGAAGTATGTCCCGGTTTTCTAACGTAGGTTCAGCCCAGTATTTTCGGATCGGTCCCCAAGCCTCACCGAGGCCTTCTTCATATGCGTTCCCATTCTGCGAAACAATCGCAGTAACCCGCTCGGGATGGGCCATTGCCAAGCGGAAACCAGTAGGCGCGCCATAGTCGAATACGTAGATTGCATAATGGTCGATCTTGAGTGCCTGGGTGAAAGCATCGACCGTGGACGCCAATCGATCGAACGAGTAGGAATAGTTTCGCTCACGCGGCACGTCGGTGAATCCGAAACCTGGAAGATCGGGCGCGATCACTCGATATTGATCAGCCAGGCGTGGAATGAGTTCGCGGAACATGAAAGATGATGTTGGGAATCCGTGCAGTAAGAGGATCGCCGGTGCGTTTACATCGCCTGCCGCGCGGTAGAAAACCTGCACGCCATCAGCTTCAACTTTGTGAATGGATGTAGGAGGTATGTTCATTCGAGGATGCTCCTGACGTTGCACTACGTGTGTTGTGGCTGTACGTGACATCAGATTGGTCATAAAGGCCTCACTTCTTTTAGTCTTTAGGGCAGGTTGAATACCAAAGAGGGGCGGCTCATTCGGAGAGCAGACCGTCAAGACAAATCATTCTGGCGCTTGACGTTGCGAGGAACGAACTCTGCAAAATCTCAAATCGTATGTGCTGGATCGTCTGACGGATATTCGCCGCTGACGGATTTGCGTCGGATCAACTGACGATGGCGGGCTTCGCTACAAGTGCGGGACACTCAGTCGCTGGCTGAGCTGATGTTGCGTTTTTCTATGACTGCCATAGGCCGATGAATACGAAGCTTCTTCATCCTGTAAAGCAATGATGTTCGCTTCATTCCTAAACGCACCGCTGCGCCACTGATTACCCAGTTGCTCGCTTCCAGAGCGCGAAGGATGTGATCACGCTCTACTTCCGCAAGACCGTTCATAGGGACATTGCATTCCTTGTTGGACTTGAAGGGTTCCAATTCGGATGTTGGCGCGCGCAATATCGATTGTGGCGAGAGAATTACCGAGCGTTCGATAAAGTTCTGCAATTCGCGGATGTTTCCGGGCCATGCGTATCGCAGCAATGCATCCATCGTATCTGGAGGGACTACGTCGATTCGTTTGTTCATGCGCTGAGAGGAGAGGATCGTGAAGTGCCGCACTAATAGTGGAATATCCCCCGTACGTTGTCGAAGGGCCGGGACATAGATGGGAAATACTTTCAGACGATAGTAAAGATCTTCGCGAAATGTCCCTTGTTTAATCATGGTGGGCAAATCCCGATGGGTGGCCGCGATTAGGCGGACGTTAACCTTATGAGTCCGGTTGCTGCCGAGCCTTTCAAATTCCTGCTCTTGTAGAACGCGGAGCAACTTCGCTTGAAGTTCGAGAGGTATATCGCCGACCTCGTCGAGAAAAAGCGTGCCCTTGTCGGCGAGTTCGAAGCGCCCAGCTTTTTGGGCGATAGCACCGGTAAATGCTCCTTTTTCGTGGCCGAAGAGCTCACTCTCGAGAAGTCCAAGTGGAATTGCAGCACAGTTCAATTTCACAAATGCTTTTTCGCTGCGGCTGCTCAGCTTATGTATCGCACGCGCAACAAGTTCTTTGCCGGTTCCGGTCTCTCCTTGGATTAAGACGCTCGAGTCTGTCGGCGCCACTACAGACACCATTCTCAAAGCGGTCTTCAACGCCGGGCTCTCTCCGACGATTTCTCCTAACTCGGCGCGAATTTCCTCCTCCAGATAGCGTCTTCGCCTTGTTTCCTTGTCTCTGTCCTTGATCGCCGCCTCGTAGTCCAACGCATTTTCGACGGCGATGGCTACTTGAAGGGACACCTGTGCGAGGAACTGGACATCCTCTTTCTCGAATCCACTTTCCGACCGCTTAAGGGCACACAACACACCCAAAACCCCGCTTCTGCCGATTAACGGAAGATCACAACCCGATTTCAAGCCTTCCGCCTCGATCCGTGTGAAGAAGAGTCGGCCCACGTCATTACCGAAACTTTCGGGATCGTCGCGCATGTCTTCCAAGCTGTTAAAGTGCTGGCTCTTGCCAGTCCTATAAGCCTTCCCACAAATCGAACCATGAATCGGTATGATCGCACCATCGCGAATTGATCCTTGCGACTCCGGGTTATAGAGGACGGTTAGCCGCAATTCCCGACTGTCTTCATCCGGTAGAAGCAAAGAGCAAAAATCGGCTCGCGTGACTCTCAGCATGTTCGTAGAGAGTACGTCCACCAAACCACGAAGGTTGAGCTTGGACGTCATGCTGTTTGTGATTTCGAGAAGCAAGCGAAGTCTGTCGCGTTCACGTCGCAAGGCCTCTTCGTTCATGTGCCGCTCAATCGCGATCCCAGTGATGTGGCTGGCTTCCTCGATCAACTGCAGGTCATTTGCACCGGGACTACGTGGCTCAAGATAATTGATCGAAAAAGTACCGAGGGCCTTGCCTTCGCTTGTGAACAGTGGGCGAGACCAAACGGAGCGAATTCCGTAAGGCAGCAGGCGGTCACGATAGTTCTCCCAGAGTGGGTCAGTCAGGATGTCCGTCACGTACACGGACTCTCTTCGATAAATCGCTGTGCCGCAGGACGCCCCTTTCGGGCAAACTGCCATGGTCCCTACACGATCGCAAAACCCAGAAAGACTGGGCGCAGCTGCACAGTGAAGCTCCTTTCCGTCTTCATCTGGCAACCAGATCGTACAAAACATGCCTTCTGCCTGCGACTCAACCAACTGCGCAATGTTCGTTAAAACCTCAGACAGAGGCGAGCCAGCAAAAATCAGTTTTTGCAGGTTGAGGACGGACGTGGTTAAAAACAGCCCCGAATCGTGCCCAGGTCGGTCGTACCGCCATAGGGCTCTTGCGGCAGATTCCATTGCTCTCATAGCATCCCCCACCTTTGTGGCACGCTACGTGCCTCAGGCAAAGTCGGCCCCGATTGCGAGTAGCCTCACTGCTGCTCGGCCCAAGGCCGTGATCGTCCCTGCGATCAAAAAACTTACTTTCACTTTGATGCCTCGTTAGCGAGCTTCTTAGTCGCGACTCTTTCTGTTCTAGCCATACGATGCGCTGCAGCGCATTCCGTCACACATTATTCATCATTCATCCAGCTGTCCCGCTCGTATCGCGTCGCCCCGATTTTGTCTTTCTTGTGAACGTCTAATCCGATGTAATCCAGTGGGAATTTCGTCGAATCGCCGTCAAAAACCCAGGACATACCGAACAGAACCGAACCCAATGCCCAGCAGGATCAGGGGCACCACCTTCAGTTTGAAACTTTGCAGTAGGAGGAGCGACAAGATCACCCCGCTGAAAGAGATCACATTGAGTTGCTTGAGACCTGCAACTCCTGATGGAAAGATCACCGCTTTCCCTAGAAATAACGTTAGATCTAAGATCGCGCCGACCACGACAGCGGTGATCAGTTCCAGGACGCCTCGGATCATAGGGTTGTCTTGGGTTTCTTCCACCAGCGGCGCACCCGCAAATACGAAGAAAAAGCACGGCAGAAACGTATAGAAGGTCGTTGCCAGCAGACCCAAGGTTCCCATCCACAATGAGCCGTGGAAGTGGTTATACCCGGCCAGGAAGCCGACAAAGGCTACTACGATGATCAAAGGGCCTGGAGTTGTCTCGGCGAGTGCGAAGCCGTCCATCATTTGGAATCTGGTCAGCCAATGAAATTTCAACACCGCGACCTGGGCTACGTAGGGAATTACCGTATATGAGCCGCCAATAGTCACGAAGGCGGTCTTGGTAAAGAACAGCGAGAGGTCTCGCCAAAAATGGAAGTTCCCAACAAAGAGGTAAAACAGCGGCAACGGCAGCAGCCAGAGAAACAGGACAACCGCAGCCAACTTCATCGTCGGCCACAAGAGAGGGATGGGTTTCGTCGCGGCCGAACTCTGGCGAATGTAATAGCTGTCTTCGTCCTCTTCGGCACTTGCTTTGCCGGGGCTGTGGAGAAGGCCAGGCCGCACCGCCGCCAGGGCGATTCCCAGGGCAATGGCACAGAGCATTACTATGAGCAGCGAGGCCTGAAAGAAGAACATCGCTGCAAACGTAGCCCCTGCAACGACGCCTTGAATCGGTCCGCGCACGGCCTTTCTGGCAACTCTCTGCAGGGCCACGATCACCAGAGCGATGACAACGGGTTTTAAGCCATTGAACATAGCGGCAATCCAAGGCAGGCTACCGAACCTGACATAGACCACACTGAGTGCTAGCAGAATAAACATGGAAGGCAGCACAAAAAGTGTTCCGGCAACAATGCCACCCCGCTTGCCATGCAGCTTCCACCCGACATAGATCGCAAGCTGCTGTGCTTCAGGTCCGGGAAGGATCATGCAATGACTCAGCGCATGGAGGAAACTTCGGTTGCTGATCCACCGCCTCTTCTCGACCAGCTCGTCGTGCATGATGGCGATGTGAGCGGCAGTACCGCCGAAGCTGATCCACCCCAGCTTGCACCAGAAACGTAGCGCTGCCTTAAAGGAAGGTCGCTGCGGCGTATCTTTCATCCCGCGGCATCCCAGGTCCGGAGAACGGGACGGCAGCGAAAGAGTTTTCATAAATTCTGTAACCTTCATGACATTATAACATCATAATGAAGTAAGAACGAGGCGCTCCAAGTTCGCTCTGGACGCTTCGGCGCGTTCGACAACGATCAAGAAATAGAGAGGCTTTTTGAATATGGACCAACTTACTCAGTCAATGGAACGGGAAGGCAGCAGCCGTTCTGTGCTCTTAAGCAGAGGTCTTGCATTCTTGGCAAGACCTTCGGTAGCTCGTTGGGCTCCTATTCCGCTACGGCTGATTGTTGGCTACGGCTTCATGGAGCATGGCTTCGCGAAACTGGCCAGGGGGCCTGAAGCCTTCGCCGCCATACTGCATACGATGGGCGTGCCGGCGCCTCATCTCATGGCATGGCTCACGATTCTGACCGAACTCATCGGCGGTCTCGCCGTCCTGCTCGGAGCTTTGGTGCCACTTGTAAGTCTGCCGATGGGTGCGGTTCTCTTCGTAGCGATGCTAACTGTCCATCTCCCTTATGGGTTCAGCTCGATCAAGCTGCTGAGTGTGACGGCCGGCCGGGCCGGCCGGGCTCAGTTCGGGCCGCCGGGGTACGAGCTTGATCTGCTCTATCTTGCGTGCCTTGCGGCGCTCGTACTTGGTGGTCCTGGGCCGATGGCAATCGACAATTATCTCAGGAAGATTTGGAAGCCGCGTTCATAGACCGCACAGGTTATGACCTGAGGTCGAGCGATGACGTGCGTGGGTAGAAATCGAATATTCGTATGCACTGAGCCCAGCCGCTGAGCAGCACGAGGCCGGGAGAAACGGCTCATGGAAAACAAAACACCAAAGCGGATACTCATTGTGGGGGGCGGTTTTGCCGGCCTCACGGTGGCCATGGAATTGGAGAGCAAGCTTGCCCGTGATCCTTCGGTCGAAATCACACTCATCAATCGCGAGAACTTTTTTTTGTTCACGCCAATGCTTCACGAAGTCGCGGCCAGCGATCTGGATCTCACGACAATTGTGAATCCTGTCCGCAAAATGCTGCGCCGTGTGAATTTCTTGGCTGGGGAAGTGGACCAGATTGATCTCGAACAGAAGAGGGTCATTGTTTCCCATGGTTACGATCATCATTCCCACACCCTCGAATTTGACTTTCTGGTTTTCGGTTTGGGGTCGATCACGAACACCTATGGGCTTCCCGGAGTACAGGAACATGCGCTGACTATGAAGTCGTTGAGTGATGCTATGCAGGTGCGAAACCATCTGATCGCTCACCTTGAGGAGGCGGACAGTGATTGCTGCGAAAAGATAAAGTCGTTGTTGACGTTTGTTGTCGCAGGCGGAGGGTTTGCCGGCGTTGAGACGGTCGCCGCTATCAACGATTTCGTCCGTCGAGCACTGCGCTCGTACTCCCATCTATCCGAAGACATGGTGCGAGTCATGCTTATCCATTCCGGACCAGTTATCCTGCCGGAGTTGGAGGAGAGCCTGGGTGTTTACGCTCAGAAAATCCTCGCAGGGCGCAAGATCGAGATTCACCTCAAGACAAAGATCGAAAGCTTTTCGGGCGGAGCGGTCCGATTGACCGACGGAACGATGATTCTTACCAACACGCTAGTTTGGACGGCGGGAACTTCCCCGAATCCTCTGCTCGAAACGATTCCGTGCGCGAAGGAAGGCGGCCGCCTGCTGGTAACGGAGTTTCTTGAACTCCAAGGTTGGCCCGGTGTCTGGGCTCTGGGTGATTGTTCGGCCGTCCCGGATCGGTTGACGGGTAAGTTTCATCCGCCGACTGCGCAGCACGCGCTGCGCCAGGGCAAGGTCGCGGCCCATAATGTTATCGCGGCCATTCGGGGAACGGAGAAGAAGCGGTTCGATTTCACGACCATCGCGCAACTCGCGACCATCGGCCGGAGGACCGGTGTAGCCAACATCCTCGGCATTAACTTTTCGGGATTTTTCGCTTGGTGGCTTTGGCGGACGATCTACCTCAGCAAGCTCCCACGGTTCGAAAAGAAACTCCGCGTGGCCCTGGACTGGACGCTTGACCTGGTCTTTTCGAAGGACTTGGTTCAGTTTCTGGACATCCGTGCGCCCATGGTTTCGCGACCAAAGGCGCATCCGTCGCAGAAATCCAAGACCGTGCAGCCCGTGCCTGAGCCGGTTACCCTCAGGCACGGACTCTAACCTGGGCTTGAATGATGACTCAGGGTATTCGATTGTGCACGAGTAAACAGCGCGAAGGGCGATGCATTCGACTCGTTTACTGGATGGCGCTGGTCTCGGGAACATGTCCTCTAGGGAACATGTCAATCAATGAGGAATCTTTCGGACAAGGCGAGTGACGAATTGGACGAGATCTCCCCGGTAGTGCAGTGTTTCGTAGTCGACTGGACGGCTGCCCGTCGAGTAAGAAGTTCGTTCAATGCGAAAAATCGGGCTCCGCGGTTTCACTTTTAGCGCCTTGGCGACCTCGTTCTCAGCGGCCGTTGCGTCCAATTTGTACTCCGCCTCGATCAACGGAATATCGTACTTGCGTTCAAGGAGCGAAAAGATGGGCTCGACCTTCAGATTGTTGGTGATGATTTTCTTGCCGATTTCCAAGGGTAGGTAGGTCTCGTCGAAGGATAGGGGAACGCCGTCAGCCAGGCGCACGCGACGAATTCTGACGACGCGCTCGCCTCTTGTCAGCGCAAGCTGTCGTGCCACGGTCGTGTTGGCAGCAACAATTTCCTTACCGATCACGCGGGCCGTTGGCCTGCGGCCAAGTGCGTGCATATCTTCTACAAATCCGCTCAGCTCTTTAATATCCTGGGTGATCTTTGGCGGGGCGACGAATGTGCCCCTGCCACGACGAATCTCGACAAGACCGCGGGTCACAAGATTCTGAATAGCCCGACGGACGGTGATGCGACTGACCCCGAATCGCGCAATGAGGCTGTCTTCGGTCGGCAGCTGGTCGCCGACCTTCAGGTCTCCATCGGAAATCTCGCCAGCGAGGACTGTTTCGACACGTGCATAGAGAAGAGAGTGCGCCGCTGACATGACGACATTATAACGTCGTATGGATTCACCTGAACCCATCCTGCGCGCATAGCGTCTGAGAGCCGGGCAATTCGGAAGCTAAAGGCAATGTGAACTAACAGCGAGAAACTCGCTTGTAGTCAACCACCGCCGGGTAGCGGGAATCGCTACCTCTCATCGGTCATGGCAGGCCTTGGCGTTCAAGCCGCCAACGGGGCAACGAGGACAGAGTTGCGGCGTGTCACTTCAATCGCCTTGCGCTGTATTGAAACCGGCCTTTTGGTTGCTGCAACCGGCTAAATCACAGCGAGGTTGGCCCGATTGGAATGCGCGTCCAGCCCAAGATCCCGGCGTTCCAGAATGATCGAGTCTCATTTCTGCCGCATTCGCACATCGATCCTAACTGGCTATCCGGTGTCGAAGCGTGAGAGTAGGACCACAAGCCTAAAGTTCTATGAACGGAGTAGCAGACCACGTTCTCAGCGCAACCGGATCGCTCCCGGGAACAGTGTGCCCTTTGCGAGCCAGGGTATCGGTGAACAATCTGCCAAAGCCGGGGCTGGCACCGGTGATGAGAACCACTTGCTTGAAATTCATAGTCATCCCCTTGTGGTGATATCTGAAGCCAGCTTGAAAAGACAGTTTGACGCTGGAAGCACGGAAGTTGGAGTCAGTGTTGGCTCGCACACTCGATCCAGCGAGCGCGAGGCAGCAAAAACACACCCGGCGGCTATCGCGTTGCGAGTGCTACCGAGGTTGCATCGGAGTCCAGTCGCAGGAAAATCGGAGTATTTACCGGCAGTTCGACGTTTGAACCTTTAGTGATAAATGCATTGCAAAGTCTCTTTGCGGCGCCAAAGTATCCGAACCCAATGGCCGTGCCCGCAGATGCCTGCGCTGCGCCGGCACCAAGCAAGCCGAAGCCTTTCCGGCCTTCGCCGGAGCGAGACCATGCTGTCTTCTGGGTAGTCATGTCCGCCAGCCCTCTCGATGGGCCTACGAGTGAAGCGGGAGCGAGAAGCCGAGCGAAAGTCGAAGTGGTACCTTTGATTTCGCCCTCCTTACCGATGTCCAAACCTTCCGAACGCTCCGCTTGAATGCCTCCAACAGTTGAATGGATATCTCTCGTCGTGCCGTCCGGCATCTGAACTGAGTGGAATGCAAACACGATGCTGCCATTCCTCTTCATCCACCCTGCGTAGGAAACTTTTTGGACTGTCCCTGTGATTCTGGTCCCGGCGGGATAAAGCAGTTGATGATCCGCCTGGAAGTACGGCTGCGAAACCACGGCCTCGACTTGCGTGCCCGCCTTGGACGAACCTGAGTTAACTGGGGTCAAGAGGTGAAGGTGGAGATAGTCGCTCGCTTGCAGTGTCACCGTATTAGGCTGAACCGCCGCGAGTATCGAGACCGGTTCAAGCAGGGCCACGTCAAAGACGGTTCCTTGATCGATGAATTCCGGGTGATAGGGCAAGCTGGTTACAACGGCTTCACCCAATCGCTGCAGCTTATTCGGGCCTCCCAGCGGGGCCATAGCGGTCTTGAGTTTCTCGCGGAATCCAGGACGCCGCGACTTAGGAAGATATTGCGAATTCGCCACACTACCAAGGCCGGCACCAGAATCGCTGTGAATCGGCACCGTCGTTCCATCGGAAAGAACCAATTGATCGAACGTCACGTGCGCCGTCTTAGGAGGGGTAAAGTCCCCAGCCAGGAGCCTTCCGGCACGCTTGCGCATCGGAGTCGTGGCGATTGAGGAAACATGTCCCTTGATCGTGCAGCCTGCGGGAAGCGCGAGATCTTCACCGGCGTAGACCGGCTCAAGCAACTTGGCCGTAACGGGCTGCCCTACGGCTTTGAGACGCACTCCTTTGTCTAGCGCAGCGCGGAAATCATTGCCGCGCACCAAGACTAAGGTTTCCTTTTCAAACGCCGTCTCTTGCGCCCACACTGGCATGGCCATTTGGCCGAAGACTGAATGAAAGAGCAAAATCAATACAAGTCTGCGTTTCATGCTGGACACGTTACGATTCTTCATGGACATCTTCGTTGTTCTCCTTGGCTGCAGTCACGCTCACGCGTATTCGCTCAGCTGCAATTTGGCGCATGAAGGATAGATGCGATAAACTTGGGACTTATGGGTGCCATCCGTCCCAAAAACATGACCGACCATCCAGTATTTGAACGCCGCATGGACCCGCTGTCTGAAGTCTTTGGATCGTTAGGAATTCAGGACGCGATCTATACGCGTCTGGAGGCGACCGCGCCGTGGGGTTTTCACTACCCGGAGGATAGAGATCCGCGGATACGCTTCGGGTTAACGGTTCGCGGATCGGCGCTTCTGAAATTCCAGAACCAGCGGCAAGCTATTCCGCTCTCCGCCGGCGATGTTTTCATTTCCATTCTCAGCGATGAGCCTTTTACGTTGGTGGATCATCCGCGTTCCCGCGTCGCCGACTACCGCGAATTAAGAAAATTGGAAGTGGACAGTGTGATTCATTACGGAGGAGGCGGCGCACCCACAACTTTGGTGAACGGGTCGTTTGGCATGAATGCCTTCGATGCCCCGCTCATTTCTGCGATTCTGCCTCGTTATCTGCACCTGCGGCTCGACCAACATCGAAGCCACGCCTTCCAATCCGTGCTGGACCTTCTGGCGGCGGAAACGGCTCAGCCCGGTATGGCTTCCTCGCGCTTGATCAGCTGTCTTTATGAATCGCTATTTGTCTACGCCATTCGAGCTTACGCAAGCAGCTCCGAGGCTCCGCCGAAAGGGTGGTTGGCGGCGATGTCCGACAAGCATCTCGGCAAAGTTATACAGGCAATGCATGCGGGTTTTGACAAGACCTGGTCGGTTGAGTCACTCGCCCGTGAAGCACGCATGTCGAGGTCTGCCTTTGCCTTAAAATTTAAGACCGTTTTGGGCCGGACGCCGCTCGAATACCTCACCCGCTGGCGGATGTACAAAGCAGGCGCGATGATTCGCTCGAACAATATGTCCTTCTCTGAGGTGGCGTCAGCCATTGGGTACGGATCGGAGAGTTCTTTCAGTCGCGTATTTAGGCGAGAGATGAGCGTAGCTCCCAGGGAATATCGACGCAAGTGCGCACTCCTGCAACGTCCATAGGAGAATGATTTGCGGGTGAGCATTTCTGTTCTCGCGGCTTCCACTCCGCGAAAGAAGTGAAAACGGTAGGTCCTGCCACGGGTGGTGGACTTTGGATTTTGGCAGATGCGTTCGCTGGTGACCGATGTTTCTCGTTCGATTCTGATCGCAAACCGAGGGCAGCATTCTTGCTTCTCCGGTATTTTGACCTGTCAACCACCGACCCGAAGGTGAAGAACCAGATTGCGGATGTTCGTAAGAGCATAGAGAGGAATTGTGCAGACTGTCCCGCTGCTCAGTTGCGGATAGATCACGAGCTAACCGGAAGTTATTCCGAGTCAGAAGGCCCCTTTGGTTTGATAGGTCCTGGTTTGTCGGCAAACAGGAAGTAAATCGCCAACTAGTAGGCAATCCTCTCAGTTGGCGATAAATCTCTATAGCACTCAGTGACCGTACGGGGATCGGCCTGATTCTCAATAAGCGCTAACGCCTGGTTAAGCCACTTGTGCTATGTTCGGGTCACTATGGACAGGAAAAAGCTGGGGCGAATCTTCTGGCTTGCGTTGGTGGGGTACGCGGTATGGCTCACCATCGTGCTCTGGCACGCAATGCGCAACGACAAACCCTTGGGGAGCCTCTTGGTCCTCAGTATTGTTCCGCCTCTTGTTGTCGTTTTGCTCTGGCGGAATAGTGAAAAATGGCGTGCGAAGAAGCCATGAACCCGATAGATATTCACCATCGTGTCTGACGCGTGCCGCAGGGCA
>Ga0070712_100002272_pt1 | contig 11830 bp, 8 predicted proteins | sample LARL81metaG_FD_71396 | JGI IMG/M metagenome (GOLD analysis project Ga0070712, IMG submission 71396) | Corn, switchgrass and miscanthus rhizosphere microbial communities from Kellogg Biological Station, Michigan, USA - LAR L8-1 metaG | ecosystem: Host-associated > Plants > Roots > Rhizosphere ...
ACGGCCAGCGCCGGCGTGCAACGGCAGTACACCGGGACGGCGGGCCGGGTGGAGAACTGCCAGGTGGGGGTGTTTCTCAGCTACGCGTCGGCAGCTGGGCACGCGTTGATCGACCGCGAGCTGTACCTGCCGCGGTCGTGGACCGCCGATCCGGACCGGTGCCGCGCGGCGGGCATCCCGGACGGGACGGCGTTCGCGACCAAGCTGGCACTGGCGCGGGTGATGATCGGCCGCGCGCTGGACGCGGGCACGCCAGCGGGATGGGTCACCGCCGATGAGGTCTATGGCGCTGACCCGTGCCTGCGCGCCGACTTGGAGCGCAGGCAGATGAGTTATGTGCTGGCCGTGGCCACCTCGCACCGGGTGACCACCGGGGCGGGCACCTGCCCGGCCGGGACGATCGCACGCGGCCTGCCCCGCCGCGCGTGGCAGCGGTGCTCCGCCGGGCAGGGCGCCAAGGGCCACCGCTGGTATGACTGGGCCTGGACCAGCATCGACGCCGGACATCCCGGCTGCCGCTGGCTTCTGATCCGCCGGATCCGCCGCACCGGGGAACTGGCGTTCCACCGCTGCTGCAGTCCCCGCCCGGTTCCGCTCGCCACCCTCGTCAAGATCGCCGGGCTGCGCTGGCCACGGAGGAGAATTTCCAAGCCGGAAAGCAGCTGACCGGACTGGATGACCACCAGGTCCGCCGCTGGACCTCCTGGTACCGGTGGACCACCCTGGCCATGCTCGCTGTCGCCTTCCTCACCATCGCCGCCGCCACCGAGCAGGCCCGCCGCCCGGCACCGGCGGACCAGATCCCGCTGACCCGCAACGAAATCGCCGGGCTATTCAGCGCACTCGCCATCAATCCGGCATCAGCCCGCGGGCACCACCTGCGATGGTCGACCTGGCGGCGACGCCACCAGCGCCGCGCTAAAACCTGCCACTACCAGCGGCAAGCCAGGCAACCATGAAGATCACGAAGTCCGGCTGGAGTACTAGCCCGCGAAGTCTGGCGAGCGGACACTCCCAGTGCTCTCGCCGAACCATGCGCGGACTCCGTCGGCAAGGTCGTCGCGGGCCTGCTGGAAGGCTGCGGCTCGGTGGCCGTTCTGCCCCGAGGGGTGCGGGAAACCGAGAAGGCAGCGGCGGGGATCCAGTCGGCCCTCCCTGACCAGCAGCGTGGCGACAGCACCGGAGACGGCCTTGCCCAGGGGCACGACAAGGGCGCCCGGCATCATCTCCAGCGCGGCGGCCAGGACCTGGGAGGCATAAGCGCGCAAGAACGGCACCTCGGCGACCGGGGGCGACGACCCCCGGTAGTTCTGGCCATTGACCTGCACGGTGAAGTTGCACAAGGAGTTGCTGTCCGCCAGGTCCCGGTGCTCGCCAAACAAGGACGCGGCTGACGCGATACCCAGCCCCGTGTGAACTCCGATGCCGTCGAGCATCTGGACCAGGTTGCGGCGCGTCGGCCCGGCGAAGCTCGCCCTGGTGTCCGCGGTTGCCAGTGCCTGTGCGACAGTGCCGCCCTCCACAAGCACCCGGCGAGCTTCCTGCACCGCCAGTAGCATCTCGTGCCGGCCGGGGCATATTCCGATCAGCACGATCCGCGCGTCGGTGTTGACCCAGTCGAACGGGGTGTAATAGACGTCCACTGGACCATCGCGGTGGACGAGCAGGCTAGGCTGCGTGACCGTCTCCTCGGTCAGCCACGCGGGCAGCCCGGTGATCAGCGGCGCCATCGCATCCAGGCACCATGTACTGTCGATCAGCCCGCCCGCACCGGCAGTGACCGGGCACGGGTGGCTCGCCACCGGCGTCCGCACCCGGCATCACCCCACTTCACACGCCCTCATTCACGGTCGCGGCCTGGACCGCGCGGACCCGGCAATGTTGGATTGCCCCGGATCAGCCACCTCTGCATCGCGATGTAATCATTTCTCCGAAGTCCCGCCAACGTCCACAACACCGACGTTTGCCTGCAGGTCCTGTGCCAACAGCCCGATGGCTCCTGGCTGCGGATCATCGACCGCCCTGAGGTCCCGCAGCCATAGCCCGGCCGAAAGACCGCCGCCTTGAATCCAAGCCGCCAGATCACGATCTACGGCTGGAGTATTAGGCGGCAAGAGCTGAACGCCCTGCGCGCCCCGCTGGAAGGTGCGACCGGTCATCTCTGCTCGCTGCAGGTCGCCACTGGCGCAGGGCACCTGTATTCCAGCGAGCGGATCTGCTGGAACCAAGCAAGTCCCGCATCGGATGGTCGCGTCGGCGGCGCTGGTCACAGAGGCGATCCTGCCCACGCCCTTTGACCCGATGGTCGGTTCGGGGGCGCAGCAGGCATGGTCGACGTTGACGGCGATGTCCTGGCGATGGGTCCGGGATGCGGGGCCTGTAGCCCGCAGGCGACCACTCGTCACAAACTTATAATGATCTGTCATTATTGCTGTTCTAGACGTCCGCCACTGGGGCAACATGGGGAGATGCAGCAGGTGACGGCTTCGATGCCTGGTGACCAGGACATCGGGTCGCACGGCAGCAGCGAGCGCTGGCTGACCGCCCGTGCGGTGCACCGCGGCTCGTTCGTACCGCTGCACCGCCAGATCCACGACCTGGTGCGTCAGGAGATCGTCGCTGGCCGTCTCGCCCCCGGTAGCCGACTGCCGTCGGAGGGTGCCCTGGCAGAGCAGTGGGGCGTCAGCCTCGCGCCCGTCCGCCAAGCCCTCATCCATCTCGCCGCCGAGGGCTACCTCGACCGGCGTCGGGGGCGGGGGACCTTCGTCCGCCAGCCCAAGTTCGAGGAGAAGATCTCGATCCTGTCCAGCTTCACCGGAAGTCACGCCGGGCATGGCGACCGCCTGGAGCTCGTGATGCTCTACAAAGGCCTTGTGCCGCGGCGCCCGGAGGCTTCCGTCCTAGGCGGGCGGTCCCGCAAGCTCGTGCTGATCCAGCGCCTCGCCTGTCTGAAGGCGAGCCCGGTAGCGCTGCTGTCCGCCTACCTGGACCCGGCGCGCTTCCCCGGGGTCGAAGAGCGTGAGCTGGACGGCGGCTCCCTCTACCGGACGCTCGACAGGGTCTACGGCATCGAGCTCGTGCGAGCAGAGAGCGTCTTCGAAGCCGTTCACGCCACTGACGAAGAGGCTGCGTCCCTGGGGGTGGGAACCGGTGCCATGGTTCTGCGGATGGATTCGGTGACCTACGACCGTGCAGACGAGGCCGTCGAGTTCTCGAAGATCCTTTACCGCGTGGAGCGGTTCCGCTTCAGCTTCGAGAGCCACCGTTTCGACGACCGGATCCTGCACTTCCCGTCACCGGGAACCAAGGGCGAGGTCGGCAAGAGATGACCGAGAACGGGCGCGTGATGAGCCCCGTGCCAGGTCGGCAGGATCGCGCGGAACACGACGTCGTCGTGGTCGGGAACCTGACTGTCGACGACGTCGTCCACCCAAACGGCGAGACCACCATGGCATCGCCCGGCGGCAATACTATCTACGCGGCGACCGGCGCCCTGATCTGGGGCCTATCGGTGGGAGTGGTGGCACGGGTCGGCACCGACTTCCCGGTCACGGCGCTCGACCGCCTCCGCGACGCCGGGCTCGACACTGGCGGGCTGCGCCCGATCGAAGGTCCTACGGTCCGCAACTGGGTGATCTACGAACACGACGGGCGCCGCAGCTGGGTGTACCGGACGCCACCGGAACGTCGCCTCGAGGTGGCTCCGAGCCCCGGGGACATCCCAGCGAAGTGGACCGACCAGAAGCAGGACCGCGCACCGGTGGTCCACGTCGCTGCCATGCCCTTCGAGGCCGCCGTCGGCATCGTCGGGCACCTCCGGGCCGAGGGCCGCCGGGCGGTCGTGACCCTGGACACACACGAGGCCTGGTCGGCCGGAAGGGATGAGGTCCTCGCTCTCGCTCGGCGCGTCGACGTGTTCGTGCCCAGCCACGGAGAACTCGGCGCCATCCTCGGCTACGACGACCCCGAGCGGGCTTGCCGCGAGCTGCAGGCCGAGGGAGTGCCGGCGGTGATCGTGAAGTGCGGCGAGAAGGGCGCGCTTGTCAGTACGCCCGGCGGCCGACCGGTCCGCATCGCGCCCCCCGACGTCGCCGTAGTGGACGCCACCGGCGCCGGCGACACCTTCTGCGGCGGCCTCGCCGCCGGTCTCGCCGTCGGCGAATCTCTCGTCATCGCCACACAACGGGGCGCCGCGACCGCGGGAGCCGCCCTAGGTGCCAGCGGCTCTCTGCGCCTGCTCCGCCGCGCCGGGGTCGCCGAGCGTCTGCGTTCCCGCTACGCGCAGGGAAAGCTGCCGAGGGCCACGCCGCCGCCGAAGCCAGGCGAGGAGGACGACAGCGAGGTCATGGAGCGGGAGATCACGACGATCCCCGCCGTAATCCGGGATCGGCTCGAACTGGCGGGCCATGCAGCAGCGACGGTCGAGCGGCTGCGGGAGTCCCGCATCCGCCGTCTCGTCCTTGTGGGGTGCGGCGACTCGGGTTTCGCATGCCAGGCGGCGGCGCTGGCGCTCAACCGGCACTCCGGGCTTCAGGTCCGCTGGGAGCACGCTCTCGACTTCGCCCGGTACGGGGTCCGATACCACGCGAGCGGGACGGCGGTGGTGGTCGTCTCCTTCTCCGGTAAGACGGGCAGGACCATCGAGGCCGCCCACCAGGCGCGCGGCTTCGGGCATTTGGTGATCGCCCTGACCGGCGACCCGGACAGCCCCATCGCCAAGGCGGCGGACTGCGTCCTGTCGGCGGAGATCCCCACCTTCGGTTTCTCGCCCGGCACCAGCACCTACACCGCCATGCTCGTCACCTTGCTGACCCTGGCCGCCGAGCTCGGTAGCAACATGGCAGCCGATGCGGGCGGGCCGGCCAGCCTGGACGCGCTGAGCCGCTATGCGATGGACCTCCAGCGCCTGCCAGGGCTGGCGGAGGAGACGCTTCGCCTTAGCGAGGGTCCGGCTTACGTCGCTGCCGAGCGCCTGGCCGGGGCTCGGATCATCACCTTCCTCGGCGCCGGGCCCAATGAGGCGAGCGCCAAGTTCGGCGCCGCCAAGCTCTTCGAAGGGGCCCAGCAGATCGCCCTCGCAACGAACGTCGAGGAGTGGGCGCACGAGCAGTACTTCATCACCCGGCCCGGTGAGCCGGTCGTCTTGGTGGCGCCCAGTGGCGCGTCGAGCGACCGGGCGGCCGAGATCCTTTCCGAGCTGAACTACATCGAGGCCCTTCCGGTCTTCGTCGGTGACCAGGCGCCCCCGCTGCCGGCCGTTCTCCTCCCGTTGGCGGCGGGGATCGGCGAGGAGCTGTCCCCGGTGCTGGCGTCAATACCGCTCTGCCAGATCGGCCTGCACCTCATGAAGCTGAGCGGCAAACGCAGCTACAACTTCCCCGACGACGAGGCGCGGCGCGAGCACTACGACACCATCCACCGGGTCACGATTGGCGATCCGGCATGAGGGGCGACTCGGGCGCGAGGGATCTCCCTGCACGGGCAGGGACGCAGACAACCGGGCGGCGCGCCGACGCCGCCGCCGAGGTCCTGTTCGAGCCGTGCTGGCCGACAGGAGTAGGGAGGCACCCATGAGCACCACACCTCGTCCGGACACCGACGTCTCCGCGGGGGTCGCCGCTCCGCGCTTCGACCGGCGCACATTCCTTCGCACCGCTGCGCTCGGCGGCGCCGTCCTGGCCGGGGGCGGCCTGCTCGAAGCCTGCTCATCGTCGGCATCCCCGTCGACCGCGACGTCGGGCAGCGCGTCTCCGCCGAAGAAGGGCGGCAACTTGAGGGTCGGCCTCACCGGCGGCGGCAGCAGCGACACCCTCAACCCCTTTTTCGGGGGCATCAGTGCCATCGGGACGGCGCGCGCCCAGCAGCTATACCAGCCGCTGGTCCAGCTCGCTAACAACGCACAAATCCAGTACGTGCTCGCCGAGGCGCTCACCCCGAACGGGTCAACGTCGAACTGGCACATCAAGCTGAGGAACGGGGTCACCTTCCACAACGGGAAGCCCTTCGGAGCCGACGACGTGATCTACACGCTCCAGACCATCCTCAACCCGAAGAAGCCGTTGGGCGGAGCGGCCGTCCTCAGCCCGGTCGACGTCAAAGGGCTGAAGAAGGTCGACAACTTGACGGTAGAGGTCCCCATGAAGACGCCGTTCGGGAGCTTCCCCGAACAGCTGGCGGCGTTCTGGTACTTCCTGTACATCGCGCCCAACGGGTGGACCCAGAAGGACACCCCCAACGGGACCGGGCCGTTCAAGTACAAGAGCTTCACGCCCGGCCAGCAGAGCGTCTTCGTGCGCAACGCGAACTACTGGAAGTCGGGCCTGCCCCACTTGGACTCGGTGACGATCATAGATTTCCAGGACCCCACCGCCGTCCAGAACGCCCTCGTCAGCAAGGCCATCGACTGTACCGGGCAGCTCACCGGGACGCAGATGAAGATCCTGCAGAACACGAGCGGGATCATCGCCGTTCCCTCGCAGACCGGGTCTATCGAGCCGTTCACCATGCGCACGGACACCCCGCCGTTCAAGGATGTCAACGTCCGTCAGGCCTTCCGGTACATCATCAACCGGCCCGAGTTCATCTCCAAGACCCTGGACGGCTTCGGCTGGGTGGCACACGACGTCACGTCGCCCTACGACCCGGACTTCGACAACTCGCTGCACCGAGACCAGGACATCGCGCTGGCCCGCAGCCTGCTGAAGAAGGCCGGCTACGACAACAACCTGACCGTCACCCTTTACACGTCGCTGGCCGTGAACTCGAGCGCGCTCAGCATGGCGACCCTCTTCAAGCAGCAGGCAAGCGCGGCCGGCGTGACCGTGAACCTGAACCAGGTCAGCCCCAGCTCGTTCTTCGGCCCGAACTACTACACCAAAGTGCCCTTCTCGCAGATCTACTACAACTACTCGCCCTACCTGTCACAGGTCGCGCAGACGTTCCTGCCGACGTCCCCGTTCCAGGAGACGCACTTCAACGACCCGCACTACACGAACCTCTACTACGAAGCGAACAAAACATTGAGCGCCAGCGTGCGCAAGCAGATCATCTACGAAATGCAGCAGATCGACTTCACCCAGGGGGGCTACATCATCCCGTGCTTTGTGGACTCGCTCGACGCGTACAGTTCCAAGCTGACCGGCTTCCAGAAGGGAAAGGTCGGCGAGCCACTGGGGAACTTCCCCTTCGAGGACTTCTCGTTCCAGTCCTGAAGGTGCCGACCCGATGTCGTTGAACACGGCGCTCGCCTCGGACGTCGCCCCGCCCAGACCCAGGGCAGCGGCGCCGCACCCGGTCATCCGCCTTATCGTCCAGCGCGTCGCCCTGGGCGTGCTGACGCTCTGGGTGGTCTCCGTGATCATCTTCGCCGCCACGGTGGCCCTCCCGGGGAACGCCGCCACCGCCATCCTCGGTCACTCGGCGACCCCGGCACAGCTGCACGCCCTGGAGGTGCAGCTGCACCTCAACCGGTCGGTATTCGACCAGTACGGCTCCTGGATCGGCGGAATCCTCACCGGTCATCCCGGGAAAAGCCTGGCCAACGGGACGCCGGTCTGGAGCATCGTCGGCCCCGCCGCGCTGAACTCGGCCGTACTGGTGGCCGTGTCCGGCGTTATCGCGAGCATTGCCGGAGTATCGCTGGGCGTGGTGGCGGCCCTGCGTAAGGACTCGCTTTTCGACCATGCCAGCTCGGTGCTCGCGCTAGCCGTGACATCCCTGCCCGAGTTCGTCGTAGCGATCACGTTGATCATCCTCTTTGCCACCGTCGTCTGGCACGTGCTCCCAGCAGTCTCCCTGCTGGCCCCAGGCACCTACGCCTGGGCCAACCCCCGCGAACTCATTCTCCCCGTGGCCACGCTGGTCATCGTGACCGTGCCCTACATCACCCGGATGACCAGGGCGGCGATGGTCGAAGCGCTGGCGTCGGACTACGTCGAGATGGCCCGGCTCAAGGGGCTGCCGACACGGCGCGTCGTGGTCGTGTACGCCTTGCCCAACGCCGTCGCGCCGGTCGTCCAGGTCCTCGGGCTCACCTTCCTCTACCTGGCCGGGGGGATCGTGGTCGTGGAGTTCGTGTTCGCCTTCCCCGGCATCGGGCAGGCCCTGGTCAACGCCGTCACCAACCGCGACGTGCCGGTGATCCAGATGATCGTTCTGCTCCTCGCCGCCTTTTATGTCCTCGTCAACATCATCGCGGACGTCGTGGCCCTGCTCGCCACCCCGCGCCGCCGTCTGCCCCGGGCGTAGATCATGGCCACCGCACCCGACGTCACAACGGCCGTGCTACCGGCGCGCCGCCGCCAGGGGTGGGCGGCCATCCTCCGCCGGGCTGCGTCGCTGCCCAGGGGCAGATTCGGCCTGGGGGTGCTGGGGTTCGTCGTGGCCGTCGCCGTGGTCGGGCCGTTCGTGGCCCCCCACTCGCCTACGGCTAGCATCGTCGCCCCGTTCTCCACCCCGTCCAGCCAGGCCATCCTCGGCGGGGACGTGCTGGGGCGCGACGTGCTCTCCCGTGTGCTCGACGGGGGGTGGGTGCTCCTGGCGATGGCGGCCGCCGCCACCGCGCTCGGAGTGGCGCTGGGGACGGCGAGCGGCATCGCCGCCGGCTACCTCCAGGGCCGCCCGGACGGGATCATCATGCGGACCGTTGATGTGCTCCTGGCCTTCCCCCAGCTGGTTTTCGCGCTGCTGCTGGTATCCATCCTCGGCCCGACGGTGTGGCTGACCATTCTGGCCGTGGGCCTCTCCCACGCCCCGCAGGTCGCCCGCGTGATGCGCTCGGCCACCCTGGACGTTTCCGAACGGGACTTCGTGAAGGCCAGCGAACTGCTCGGCGTGAAGCGCCGGCGAATCATGGCCGGGGAGATCCTGCCCAATTTGGTCAGCCCGCTCATGGTGGAGATCGGGCTGCGGCTCACCTACTCCATCGTCATCATCGCCGGGTTGTCGTTCCTCGGGTTCGGCCAGCCACCGCCAGCGCCGAACTGGGGCATCATGATCAACGAGAACCGTCAGGGGCTAGTGCTCAACCCGTGGGCGGTGGTGGTCCCCGCCATCCTGATCGCCCTGCTCACCATCGGCGCCAGCACGTTCACCGATGCGGTAGCCAGGGTGACCATCGGGATCGACCGCGAGACTACGACAGCGGCCCTGCCGACGCTTGCCGCGGGCGAGGAGCCGTGAGCTCGGCCGGCGACGTCAGGGTCGACGTGCAGGGGCTGCGCATCGTGCTGTCCGGAGGCTCGGCCGACGTGGTCGACGACGTGTCCTTCCAGGTCCGTTCGGGCGAGCTGCTCGGCCTCGTGGGCGAGTCGGGCTCGGGAAAGACCACCGTGGCCCTTGCCCTTCTCGGTCACGTCCGTCGTGGCCTTGAGGTGGCGGCCGGGAGAGTGCTGGTGGGGGACACCGACATGGTGAAGGCACCGGAGCAGCAGCTGCAGCGCTTGCGCGGCGGCGAGGTGGTCTACATTCCCCAGGACCCGGCGTCGGCGCTCAATCCGGCGCTCCGGGTCGGGACGCAGCTGAAAGATGTGCTGCAGGCCCACCGACAGGTGGCGGCGGCCAAGCGCCTCGGCGATCCGAAGGCGAGGCTGCAGCAGACTCTCGAGGAGGTCGGCCTCGGAGGAATGCCCCGGCTGTTCAAGGCCTACCCCCATCAGCTGTCGGGCGGCCAGCAGCAACGGGTGGTCCTCGCCATGGCTTTCGCCCTGCGGCCGAGCGTGATCGTGCTGGACGAGCCGACGACTGCCCTGGACGTGACGACGCAGCGCCATGTGCTCGACACCGTGCGCAGTCTGTGCAGTGCTTACGGTGTGGCAGCCGTTTACATCTCGCACGACCTGGCCGTCGTCGGCAGTCTCGCCAGCACCCTCACCGTGATGTACGCCGGCAAGGTGGTCGAGAGCGGGGCCACCGCCGCGGTGTTCGGCCGTCCCGCCCACCCCTACACCAGGAGGCTTCTCCGGGCGATCCCGTCCCCGGAGCGTGCTGAGGTCCTCGAGGGGATCGAGGGCCAGCCGCCCCATCCGACCCGCCGGCCGCGCGGGTGTGATTTCGCCCCCCGCTGCCTGCTGGCTGTACCCGCCTGCAGCGACGGTCCCATCCCGGTCGTATCCCTGCCAGGCGGTCGCCTGGTGCGCTGCCTGCGGACCGAACTGACCGCCGGTCCCGACATCCGCGACCCGCTGGAGATCTCAGCATCCCAACCTGAGGACCAGGACGCCCAGCTGCGCGTGTCGGGGCTGTCCGCCCGCTACGGACCCACCGAAGTGCTCTCCGACATCACCCTCACCGTCGGCCGCGACCAGTGCGTCGCCTTGGTCGGCGAGTCGGGCTCGGGCAAGACCACCCTCGCCCGCTGCCTGGTCGGCCTCCACGCCTCGTGGTCAGGCCAGGCGCAGTTCCGGGGGCAGGATCTCCCCCGGTCAGCCCAGCAGCGCCGGCCTCAGGTCCTCCAGGCCATCCAGTACATCTTCCAGAACCCCTATACCGCCCTCAATCCCCGAAAGACGATCGGCCAGATCATCGATAAGCCCCTGCGCCATTTCTACCCATCCCTGTCGCGCTCCGAGCGGGACGAGCGTGTGACCCGCGTGCTGTCCGACGTCGCCCTCGGCCCTGATTTCTGGTCCCGCTACCCCGACCAGCTCTCGGGAGGCGAGCGGCAGCGGGTCGCCATAGCCCGGGCCCTCGTGGTCTCTCCTGACCTCCTGGTCTGCGACGAGATCACCTCCGCCCTCGACGTGTCCGTGCAGGCGACGATCGTCGAGCTTCTGCGGCGTCTGCAGGCCGAGCGGCACCTATCCCTCCTGTTCATCACCCATAACCTGGCCCTGGTCCGCTCCATCGCCCAAACGGTGACCGTGCTGTCCCAGGGGAAGGTTGTCGAGCATGGTCCCGTCAAGCGGGTTTTCGAACGACCCGAGAACCCCTATACGGTGCGGCTTATGGAGGACGTGCCCAAGGTAGTCACGGGCGAACAGCAGCCGCGCCTCCCGGCCCCATGAACCCCGCCGCTACACCGGTCCTTCGGGCCTGTCCAGCAGGCTGCGGAGGGCATGCATGTGAGTAACCGTGGACCTAGAACTCCTTATAAGGGCGCCGCGTGTCGTCTCCGGTGAGCGAGGCGAACCGGAGCAAGCCCGGGCCATCGGAGTCAGTAATGGCCGCATCGAGACTCTCCAGCCAGCGGACTGCCCGGCCACGGCGCGGACAGTGCTTGAACTGGGTTCGGACGTCGTCGTGCTGCCCGGCCTCATCGACCCCCATGTTCATCTGTGCGAGCCGGGCAATACCGAGTGGGAGGGCTTCGCGACGGCGACCCGGGCCGCCGCGGCCGGCGGCGTCACGACCCTGGTGGACATGCCGCTCGACTGCGTCCCGCCAACCGTCACCGTTGAGGCGCTCGCCATGAAGCAGAGTGCGGCCGATGGGCAGTGCCACGTCGACCTAGGCTTCTGGGGCGGCGTCATTCCCGGCAACCTAGGCAGCCTCGAGCCGCTCCACGAGGCAGGCGTGCTCGGCTTCAAATGCTTCCTCGCGGACTCTGGCTCGGAAGACTTCCCCCCGCTGCATGCCCGCCAGGTGCACGATGCACTTGCCATCCTGCGCGATCTCGGGTCGGTCTTGCTCGTCCATGCCGAAAGCGCCGAGGCGATGGCCGCCATCGGCGAGGCCCGCGGCCCGAGTTATGCGGGATACCTGGCCACGCGCCCGCGCGGCCTCGAGAACCTCGCGGTCGCCGAGGTCATCGAGGCTGCGCGCGCGAGCCGCGGTCACGCGCATATCGTCCACCTGTCCAGCTCTGACGCGCTGCCGATGATCGCTTCTGCCC
>Ga0070712_100002273_pt1 | contig 11830 bp, 10 predicted proteins | sample LARL81metaG_FD_71396 | JGI IMG/M metagenome (GOLD analysis project Ga0070712, IMG submission 71396) | Corn, switchgrass and miscanthus rhizosphere microbial communities from Kellogg Biological Station, Michigan, USA - LAR L8-1 metaG | ecosystem: Host-associated > Plants > Roots > Rhizosphere ...
GGTCCGCAATCAGCGGCCAAGCCCGCCTTTGCGTCAACACTAGGACGCGGCGAACGCCGGATGAAGGCCAGACCGGCGAAACCGGCCGGGCGGCGAGGACGCGCTGGCCGTTCGCCTAGGCGTGACCCGTATGGGTCACGCCGAACGGACTCGACCGTGCGCGATGACCGCGGTGATCGTGCCGTGGAACGTGCCTTGGACAGGCGTCTTACCGTTCACGCGGACATGGAGATTGCCGGCATCGCCGAAGGTAATCCAGAGAACGGGAGCCGTCACGCGGACGGTCTGGCCGGGTGTGACGACGCCTGCGAACAACGACTTGCCTCTGGCGGAGCCGACCTTTGCTTCGACCCACGAGTCGCCGCGTGAGCCGGTCACGACAATCGTCGTCGGGACGTTCGCCACGGGCTGCCGAGTGGCAGGTACGACTGCAGGAATTGGCTTGCGATTCCGGGCATGGAGCTTCTGCTGTGACTGGGGTGAGCCAACGTTGGCGGGGTCCTGACCTTGTGCCGATTTGGTGCCGAAGAGCGTCAGACCGAGCGCCACGGCGAGCGCGCTCAGCGCCACCGTGGCGACAAGCAGCGCACGTTGCCGGTGGAACTTGGGTTGGGCTGCGGCCGGAATGGGCTCCGTCTCCGAGTCGAGTTCTGGAGCTGGCACTGGCTCCGGCTCCGGCTCGGCCACCAGAGGCGGCGCGACATGCGCCTCCACTGCCGGAGCGCCGGACGGCGTCTCGACCGTCGGGAACTCAGCGGGCGGCGCCTCCAGCGGACGCTCGTCGACGGGCGACCACTCGCGGCGCCGAAAGCTCAGCGAGTACCACGCTCGCCCGCGTGTCGCCGGCTCCCAGCCTTCCGCTGTGAGTCGCTCGACAAGGGCCTGGTGTGCCTCGAGCGGCGCGCCCGACTGAGTCGGGAAGCCGTCGCGTGCGCGGAAGTACGGCGATCCGACCGGCTCCCCGGCTTGGAACACGGCGTAGAACGCGCATTTGAAGTAACCGCGCCAGAAGACGATCTCGCAGGTCTCGAACGCGGCGGTGCCCTCGCGATCCGTCATCACGTGCCGGCGCTGGCCGCCCGTTTACGAGAGGACACGCAGTTCACCGGCTGCACCGGCTTCAACTCACACGTAGCGGTTGGCCCCACTATCGCCTCCGAAGTTCGCACTGAGCGACCCTTCCAACAGTAGGCCTCGTCGCGCCCCGAATGAAGCCGGCTCGACAAAATCCCACCGCCCGATCAGGCCGCGAGCTGCCCGTTCGGCTAGGTGAGCCAGCTCGCTCTGGCACCCAGGTTAGTGCCTTCCGGCCCCGGCAGGATCCCGCGGGTGCGGCTGCGGAACGCAGGCTCTAGACCCAGTCTCTAGTTAAGTAGAGCCAGAACGCGAGCCCCGCGTACTCGCGGTACGGTCGGAAGCGTCGCTGGATCGTCTTATCGGCTGCCTTGCGGCCGTTCAGTCGGGCATACGTCGGCCGCGTCCACGAGTCGAGGATCAAGCGCGAGTACCGGCCGAGGAGCATCATCATGTGCGCAGTCGCGTAGGGGCCGCAGCCGGGTAGCGCGATCAGCCGCTCCGCCACTTCGTCGTCGGACAGCTCCGGTTCGTTGAACGCCTCGAGATCGAGGATGCCGTCCGCCGCGCTCACCGCCAGCGAGCGCAAGTAGGCGCCGCGGTAGCCCGCCCGCACGACGTCGCGGTAGAAGTCTTCATCCGCGTCGGCCATTGCTGCCGGTTCTGGAAAGGAGCGGCGGCCGTCGGGCGCCTGCTCGCCGAGGTGGTCGACGAGCGCCGTCGTCATGCGCACAGTCGCCGACCACGTGCAGTTGGTCGTACAGATCGTCTTGACCACGTCCTCAAAGACGGTCGGGCTTCGCATCATCCGTCCCGAACCCTCGGCGGCCCAGCTCAGGTCTGGATCCTCGCGCGCGATCGCGTAGAAGGCCGAGAGGTCGTCGTCGAGGCGGAGCATGTGGCGAATCGTGTCCACCACCCCCGTCCGCGGGCCGCGGCCGGTTATCCGCACGCTCCCGGCCGAGCCTTCGCTGACGTGGACGGTCGTTGCGCCCTGCGGGAGGTCCAGCGTCGTCGTCAGCGTGCCGGCTTCCGCGTCGATCTGGTTAGGCGGCAGGTCGGCGACGCCGTGCGACGCGAGCGTCCGGCGCAGGTTGACCGGCTCGCCGCCTGCGCCGACGAGCTCGAGTTCGGCCTTCCATGCGCGCACGTGAGGTCGAACGAGTGAAGCGGTCGCGCATTCCCCGCAGAGCGGCGGCCCGCACGCCGCCAGCGGGGTCAGGCGAGGATCACGTCGGCGACGCGTGCGCCTATCGCGAGGCACGCGGTCGCCGCTGGAGAGGGCGCGTTGACGACGTGCAGGATATTTCCCTCGTGCTCGAGCAGGAAGTCGTCCACAAGCGTCCCGTCGCGACCGACTACCTGCGCCCGGATCCCGCAGGGGCCGAACGCAACGTCGGCAGGGTCGATCTCCGGCACGTAGCGGCGCATCTCGCGCACGGCCGCCCGCTTGACGACGTCGCGCCATAGCTCGAGCGCTCCTGTCCGCCAGTAACGACGCGCGAGCCGCCACAAGCCCCGTGAGCCGGCCAGGTCGAGCGCGTCGCGCCGATCGAAACCGAGGCGCCGGTAGCGCTCGCGCGCCAGCGACGGCACCGCGTTCGGCCCCGCCCAGACCGCCTCGTCGTGGCGCCGCGTGAAGTGGACGCCGAGGAACGGGAAGGCGGGATCGGGCACCGGGTACACCAGGCTCCTGATAAGTCCGGCGGACTGTCCGCGCAGGACGAGGTAGTCACCTCGGAATGGGACGATCCGGTGCTCGGTGCGAGCAAGTCGGTCGGCCTGGAGCCCAGCGCACACCACGACGCGGTCGGCCGAAAGCTCGTCGACGCTGCCGACCTTTTGCCCGAGGAGAACCTCGCCGCCTTTGGCTCGGACGTCCTCCGCCAGCGCGTGCAGGACCGCGCGGAAGTCGATCACCGCACTCTCCGGCACGTGCAGGGCCCGGAACCCGGCGACGTGCGGCTCGAGCTCGCGGAGTTCGTCCGCATCGAGCTCGCGCGCCCCTTGGACACCGTTGGCGACTGCGCGCCGCTTCAGCTCGTCGAGCCTCGGGAGTTCGCTGGGCGATGTGGCGACGATCACTTTCCCGCGCACCGTGTACGGGATGTCGTGCTCGTCGGCGAAGCCTTGTAGGGCTGCGCGTCCCTCTCGGCACAGCTGCGCCTTGAGGGAGCCCGGTGCGTAATAGATGCCCGCGTGAACGACGCCCGAGTTGCGCCCGCTCTGGTGCAGCCCGAGCTCGGACTCCTTCTCGAACACCGTGAGGCGCGCGCCGGGCCGACGCTCGAGCAACTCGCGCGCGGTCGCGAGCCCGATGAGGCCGCCTCCGACGACAGCGAAGTCACGCTTCACGGCGACGTCAGCACCAGAACCCAGTCGCGGTCCCCAGCGGAGTTGCGTGGGGGCGCGGTCAATCGGATGCTCCCTCGGCCGACGAACGGCGAGCCCTTCGCGGCCCGGTACTCCCCGGATGTCGGGTCGTACCAACTCGCGCGCGTCGGCTTCCGCAAGCTGCTCATCGCGACGCGAATCGTGCCGCCTGTGGGCAGGTATGAGATCGCGAGCTTCCTGTCCCTCGTCGCTGCGGTCGTGACGTAGCTGCTCGAGGCCACGTTGCGAGTCGGCGCGAACGTTCCGTAGCCCTTTGTGACGATCCTGTGCGCGACGTCCGGGACGAGCTGATACCAGGGCAGGCGCGCGAGGAGGCGGACGAGGTACCCAAGCTGCACGCTCCCGGCCGTGTCGAGGTGGCGCGTCCATCCGTCGACGAACGACCACGTGTAGTGGTTTCCGTAGAACTGGCCTGTCGCTCCGCTCAACGCCGTCCAGTACTCTTGCCGTCGCAGCGTCTGCGGGCTGCCGTAGGAGATCTCCGGCAGGTTCTGCTCGAATTCGAAGCCGGCCTCGAGCAGGAATACCGGCATCGGCGGCCGCCGCTCGAACTCGTGGAGCACCTCGGCGTAGGTTGCGAAGTACGTGTACGCCCCGTCCAGCGTGATGATTCTTCGCCAGCGCCGATCGTCGCGGGAGGCACTCCTGAGGTAGTTGAGTTCGATGGTCTGAAGCGCTCCTGGGTCGACGGCGTGTATCCCGGCCGCAACGCTGCGGACCAGCGTGTCGTCGGCCGGGTCCTTCCATGTTTGGAAGTCGTTTCCGCTCAACCAGACGATGTTGCGGAAGGCGCGGAACCGGCGCGCGACGAAGCGCCCATACGAAGTATCGACCGCAGCCCCATTGCTCCGCAGTACATCGAGCCAGCCTCCGGTCTCGATCGGATCGAGAAAGACCGCCATGTTCGCCTTCTGAGCCAGCCGGAGGATCGCCGCCGCGCGGTTGAAGTAGGCGGGGTTCGGTGTCGAGAGATCTCCTTCGCGCGTGAAGGGAGCAATGCCGTCGAACGTCGACCCGTCCGACCTGCAGTCTGCGTATGTCGTGCAGAGCAGGTCCACCAAGAGTGCATCGAATCCCGCTGCGCGACGGTTCGCGATGTACGCGGCGGCTGCTTGCGTGCTCAGGTTCCCGATCAAGGAATGGGGCGAGTCACCGACGATCATGAACGGCATGCCGCGTCGATCGACGAGGTACCGGTGGTTCTTGGAAACGCCGAGCGGGAAGACGTAGTGGCGCGTTGCTGTCACCGCCTTCGGAGGCCGCGCGGCGATGCTGGTTGCGTCGACGTCGCCTCGACGGTGAGTGGTGTCGTACCTGCTGCGGCCGTGAGATCCGGCGACCGCGACGGCGACGACGGCTACGCCGAGCAGCGACACGACGAGCAGCGCCTGCACCGATCGCCGGCGCAGTAGTCTCATCGGGAGCCGCGGGCGGTCGACCACGTGCTCAGCCTCTCATCGCGCCCGTTCTGCCGCCAGAGCGCGTGCCGGAACCCCGGCGACCACCTCGCCGGGGCCAACATCGCGCGTGACGACGGCGCCGGCCCCGACGAGCGCCCCCGCGCCGATGCGGACGCCGCCGAGGACGACGCAGCCCGAGCCGAGGGAAACGCCGTGCTCGACGACGGTCGGAAGCAGCGTCCAGTCTTCGCCCGTCTGCAGTTGGCCGTCGTCGGTGGTCGCGCGAGGCCGCTTGTCGTTGATGAAGAGGACGCCATGCCCGACAAACACCTCGTCGGCGATCCTCACGCCCGAGCAGATAAACGAATGGCTCTGGATCTTGCAGCGTGCGCCGATCTCGACCCCGCTCTGGATCTCGACGAAAGGACCGATCCGGCTCTCGTCGCCGATCCGGCAGCCGTAGACGTTCGTGAACGCGTGTACCACGACGCCCACGCCGAACTCCACGTTGTTCAGCAGCCGGTACGGCGCGTCGTTCGCTGGCCTGTCGGAAACGGTCACGAGCCCGAGAAGTACGCCTTCACGGCATGCACGACCGCGTCGAGCTGTGCCTCCGTCATACCTGGGAACAGGGGCAGCGAGAGCGCTTCGCGCGAGAGGGCCTCCGCGACCGGGAATGCGCCCGGCTGGTAGCCCAGCTGCACGTACGCCTCGGAGAGATGGGGCGGCTCTGGGTAGTGTCGGCCGCTGCCGATGCCGTGCGTCGCGAGGAAGTCTGCGAGCGCGGCCGGGCTGGCCGTTCGCACGACATAGAGGTGCCAGACGGGCTCGCTGTCGCGCGGGACCACCGGAAGACGCAGGTCGCCGACGCCGGCGAGCGCGGCCGTATACCCGGTTGCGATCGCACGTCGATCGGCGGTCCAGCCGTCGAGGTACGGAAGCTTGCGGAGCAGGGCGAGCGCTTGGATCGTGTCGAGTCGCGCGGTGTAGCCCTCGAGCGCGTGGTGGTACTTGGTCGCCTGACCGTGCTCGCGCAGCGAGCGCACGGTTGCGGCGAGCTCGGCGTCGTCGGTAACCAGCGCTCCAGCGTCGCCGATTGCGCCCAGGTTCTTGGCCGGGTAGAAGCTGAATGCCGCCGCCGTCCCGATTGTCCCCGCCGCGCTCCCGTCGCGCTCCGCGCCGTGCGCCTGACACGCGTCCTCGATGATGCGGACGCCATCATGCGAGGCAAGGCGCTGGAGGCCGCGGACGGACGCCATCTGGCCGTAGATGTGCACGGGGAGTAGGAAGCGCGTGCGCGGCGAGATCGCCGCGGCTGCCGCGTCCGGGTCGAGGCCGTAGTCGTCTTCACGGACGTCCGCGACAACAGGAACGCCGCCCGCCTGCGTGACCGCCTCGAACGTTGCTGCGAAGGTTGCGGCGGGGACGACCACCTCCTGGCCGCGCTCGAGCCCGCCCGCGATGAGCGCGAGCCGGAGTGCATCGAGGCCGCTCGCCACGCCGACGGCGTGGCGGACGCCGACGTAGCGCGCGAAAGCCTCTTCGAACTCGGCTACCGCGGGCCCGTTCGTGAACGCGCCGGACTCCAGCAGGCCCGCGATGTCCTCCAAGAGCCCCTGACGGACCGCCGTAGAGCTCGGTCGGAGGTCGTAGAAGGGCACGCGGAGAGGCGACGGGGCAGCTGCGATCGTCACACCCAGAGGCTAGAGGGCGTGTCTTCCTCGATCCACAGGCCCGAAGAACAGGAAACGCCGTCCCCCGTAGGCTCGCGCGCTCAGCCATCTAGCCCTTCGGCTAGCACGGGTGACAGCCGGCGTGGTTGCACGTCGTGTCCGGACGTGCTCGACGTGTCGCGCTAGAGCTTCCTTCGCATGCTGACGAGTTTGATCGGACAGTAGTCGCCGATCGACGGAAGCTTTCCTGCCGTCTGATGAATCGGGTGGAAGTAGTCAGGCTCCTCGCCGACGAGATTGCACCCTGCAGAGTAGATGACCCTCGTAGCCAGGTAATAGGAGCTGAGAAAACTCTCGAATTCGACGGAGTCGAACCACTCAGACGTCTCGGCGACGAACTCTTCTTCGTCGAAGAAGTGATTGTGCCAGCGTACGGGAATCTCGGGAAGCCCCATTGCGACGCGCAATCCATTGAAGTTGGTCTGGCCGCCCATGAAGTTCTCGATACAGAAGTAGTATCCGCCCGGTTTCAAATGGTCGGCGATCTGCGCGATCGTTGAATATTGCTGCGCCGACGTCGTGAGATTGATGAGGCTACGCATAGACATAAAAGCGTCGAAGCGCTCACCACTGAGGCTATCGTCGAGGTGACGCATGTCCCCGACGCGGAATGACACCCGCGAAGAGAGGTCTGGGGTTGCCGCGAGCCTTCCGCCCGCTAGCTTGAGCATTTCCTCGCTCCAGTCCACTCCGACGAAGTTTGTCTCGGGGAATGCAGCCGCGATATTGATCGTCGAGTCGCCGTCTCCGCAACCGAGATCCACGACCCGCGATCCCGCAGGCAGTGAACAGGCGGTGAGCCTCTCCTTCAACTTCGCGATCTCGAGCTCCCGCAAGAAAACGTCGTACGTCGTGGCTTGCTTGGAGGTGGCTTCAGTGGATCTCGCGCGCTCGTTCCAATACTGCTGAATCTCGTCCGACGTCCGCTCGCCGGAGCGGTTCTCGTTCATGGCGTCCCTCTCTTCTACGAATCGCTCTCGCTGCATCGGTCGATCTTCTGACGTCAGGGAGTGGGGAGCGGGTCTTTCCAGCGGAGCGTGGAATCAACCTGGCCCGCCGCGAGCAGCTGGTTGAGATGATCGACCCGCTTGTAGCGAGGACCCTCGAAGTCGTCAAGACTCAGGCCCATGGCGCCATAGGCGGCGTGGAGTTGTTCAGCGCCCCTCCTTGCATCCCACTCCGGCTTGAACTCCGGCAGGAGCCGTTGGATCTTGCCGAAGTCCACCCGGTACGACCGCGCCGGCACGCCGCCGTCCGCGGAGTACTCGACACTCGAGCCCGCGACGACATCCTGGACGATCTCGGCCAGGTCTCGAATGCGATAGTTCTCTTCGGTGCGGCCGACGTTGAGCGTCTGGTTGTGCACGACGTCGCGTGGAGAACTGAGTACCGCCATGAATGCACGGGATATGTCCTCGACGTGAACCACGGGACGCCATGGCGAGCCGTCACTCTTGATGTGGACACGGCCCTCTGTATGAGCCCAGGCGACGAGGTTGTTGAGAACGAGATCGAAGTCGTGCCTCGGCGACACGCCGTATGCAGTGGCGTTACGCATAAATGTCGGGCTGAAGTCGTCATCGGAAATCTGACAGACTTCCTGTTCGACGAGAGCCTTCGAAATGTTGTATGGAGTTGCGGGATCGGATTCAAAAGTCTCATCGACTAGGTCCACGCCTGCCTTCCCATAGACGCTGCAGGAAGAAGAGAAGAGGAAGCGCCGCACACCCGCTTCCTTCGCGAGCTTTGCGAGTCGAACCGAGGCAACATGATTGATTTCGTCGGTTATCTGAGGGTTCAAATCACTCAGCGGATCCTTGGAGAGCGCCGCGAGATGAACCACCGCATCGAACCCGTCTAGGTCGGCTTGCTCGACGTCGCGTATGTCCAGTTCTAGCTCAGGCACCTCTTGAACGTCGCGGCCGGTAGCGCAGCCCCGAAAGAGGTCACTGTCGATACCAACCACCTCATGGCCGGCGCTGACCAGCATCGGCACCATGACCGAGCCGATGTACCCCTTATGTCCGGTGACGAGAATACGCATTTGGCTACTCATTCTGATTCGGCCTTTCGTGATAGACCGCGCCTCCGCCGAGGCGGTCTCCCTTCAGGCTGACGCCTCCACCGCGCTAATTTCGCTCAGCCAACTCTCGCCGCGGAAGCGCTCGTACTGCTCAGCGCGCAGGCGGTCGGCGAGCCGTCCCGGGGGTAGGTCGACGTCGTCGTAGGTCAGGACCTCGTCCTTCGCGATGTCGCGGCGGAGGACACAGCCCTCGACGAGCCCTTCGGGCAGATAGCGGCCTGAACTCATTTCGCCGACGCCGGCGGCTTCGCCGTAGGTCATGTACTCGCCGTAGTCGTCCAGCGTCTCCCCGGACCTCAGGTCGCGCTTCGCGACGGCGCAGACCTCGACGACCGGCCCCGCCTGAGCCCTCGACACGGGATCACGGAAGAGCGTGACGCGGGCGATCGCGTTCGGCACCTCGAAGTGAACGAGGTGATAGGGGATGAAGAACGAGTAGAGCGGGCCCTCTCCGAGCTTGTAGAGGTTGAGGTAGTGCTGCTGTTTGGGGTCGTCGTGTTCGGCCAGCACGTACACCTTGGTCAGCGGCGTGCCGACGACGTAGTCGACGACGCCGCCCAGCGCCCGGACCTGCTCGACGTCGTAGAGACGACCGATCGCCATCACGTCGTCGCGGTACTCGAGGCCACGCGACATTCCCCGCTGCTCGACGGTGAAGCCCGTGGCGTTGGCCACGATCGCCTGCTCGAACGAGATCTTCGAGCCATCCGCGAACGACGTCACCATCGCGGGGTTCTGCCCCCACGTCTCGGCGAACTCCTTCTGCGTCGTGGGATCACGGTACGGGTCCTGCAACCCCTTGACGTTGCCGATCACCCGCGGCTCGAGGCCCAGGCCTTTGACCCAGCGGTAGAGGTTCAGCTGGACGCCGGGCTCGTCCCCATCGCAGGCCGAGAGGATGACCCCGCGCCGATCGGCGTACACGTCGAGAATCGGCCCGATCGTCGCCTCGAGCTCGGCGTTCATGAGCACCACGTCCTTGCCGTGCGCAAAAGCCTCGAGGGCGACGTGTGCTCCGAGTTCGACCGCGCCCGTGACCTCGCAGATCACGTCTACGTGCTCGCTGCGGCAGAGGAGGAACGGGTCGTCGGTCGCAGCCGCGCCTCCCGAGCGGACAGCATCCTCGAAGTGCTCCTGGGACTCGACGGTCTCGGGTTCGACGCCCGCGTACCGGAAGGCGTCGACGGCGCGCTCGACGCGGCGGTTCGAGATCCCGACGACGCGCATTCCCGGGACGCTGTTCACGATCTGGTTCGTCAGGCCGCGCCCCATGAATCCGGCGCCGACGATGCCGACCCGGATCGGGCGACCCTCGGCCGCGCGCGCCTTGAGCGCCGTGTCCACGATGATCACGCGCTCACCTGGATTTCCATCCGGCGGCGCAGCTCAGGCTCGACGTCGTCAAGCTCCGCCCAACCCCGATCTTTCTCCGACATCGTCGTGACCGGGAGCGGCCACTCGAGCCCGAGGCGCGGGTCGTCGGCCCGGAGGCCGCCTTCCGCGTCCGGTGTGTAGAACTCGCCGACGAAGTAGCTCGTCTCGGTTCCGTCGACGAGCGTCTGGTAGCCGTGCGCGAACCGCTCCGGGACGAACAACGAGCGCCCGTTGTCCTCGTCGAGGCGGACGGCTACGTTCTGGAGGTACGTCGGGCTTTCTGGCCTGAGGTCGACGATGATGTCGAGAATTGCGCCGCGCGTGCAACGCACGACCTTGGTTTCGGCTGCCGGCGGGAACTGGAAGTGCATTCCTCGGAGCGTCCCGGCGAAGCGATTGAAAGCGACGTTGGCCTGGGCGATTACCGGCTTCAGGCCGCGCTCGGTGAACTCGTCCTGGCAGAAGGCGCGGGCAAAGTACCCGCGGTCGTCCTCCCGCCGCTCGAGGTCGAGCACGAACGCTCCAGGGAGCGCCGTCTCGGTGAAGATCACGCTGCCCCTCGGACGTTTGCTGCGTCGCGCCAGCGCAACTCGACGTCGAGGCTTCCGTCCTCGAGAAGCGAGCGGAGCCGCGCGAGGCGCGTAAATCGGTCGCCGCGGAAGAGCCGTTCATCCATCGACGCGTTGCGATAGGCGAGCGCGAGCGAGTCGGCGCCCTTTCGAGCGTCCCACTGGCAGCGGAAGGCGGGTAGCACCGTCGCGATCTTCGAAAAGTCGACCCTGTAGCTGCGCGGGTCAGTGCCCGCTCCTTCGCCGAACGTCACCTCCGCGCCGTCCACGACGTCGGCGACGATCAGCGCGAGGTCGCGGACGAGGTAGTTCGCCTGCGTATCGCCGGTATTGAAGGCCTCGGCGTGTATGTCCTCCCGCGGTGCCTCGAGCGCCGCGAGACACGCGCGCGCCATGTCCTCGACATGCACGAGCGGACGCCAGGCAGTGCCGTCGCTCTGGAGTACGACCTTGTTGGTCGCGACAGCCCAGCCGACGAGGTTGTTCAAGACGATGTCGAGCCGCAGCCGCGGGGAGACGCCGTAAGCGGTCGCGAAGCGCAGGAACACAGGGGAGAAGTCGTCTGACGCGAGCTCGCGGAGCGAGCGCTCCGAGCGAACCTTGGACTTGGCGTACGCCGTCAGCGGCGCGAGCGGCGCGGTCTCGTCGACAGCCGCGGCCGAACCGGAGGCACCGTACATGCTGCAGGAGGAGGCGAAGACGAAGCGCTCGACGCCGGCGGCGCTCGCGAGCTTCGCAAGGTGCACGGTCGCCTCGTGGTTGATCGCGTAGGTCAGGCTCTCGTCGAACTCGCCGAGCGGGTCGTTTGACAATGCGGCGAGGTGGACGACCGCGTCGACGCCCTCGAGCTCGGCAAGCGAGACGTCGCGTATGTCGACCCGCAGCTCCGCCGGCGGTGTGACGAACGGGACCAGATCGCAGCCTTCGTAGAGGCCGGTGTCAAGACCGACGACGTCGTGGCCTGCAGCCTCGAAGACGCGCCGCGCGATCGCGCCGACGTAGCCGCTCGAGCCAGTGAGCAGAATTCGCATCTCGTGGATCGTAGGCACTTGGCGGTAGGTCGGAAACCGGCGGAAAGTCGAGACGTGCGGATGCGACGGCCGTTCGAGTGCGCGGCCCGAGTACTGCACACTACGCTCGCTCGGCGACGGGGCGACGGGGCGACGGGGCGACGGGGCGACGGGGCGACGGGGCGACGGGGCG
>Ga0070712_100002275_pt1 | contig 11824 bp, 13 predicted proteins | sample LARL81metaG_FD_71396 | JGI IMG/M metagenome (GOLD analysis project Ga0070712, IMG submission 71396) | Corn, switchgrass and miscanthus rhizosphere microbial communities from Kellogg Biological Station, Michigan, USA - LAR L8-1 metaG | ecosystem: Host-associated > Plants > Roots > Rhizosphere ...
TGTCCATTTCACCAGCTACACATGTAACAGCGCGGTCTCCTCTTCGCGCACGGCATGGGTCGCCAGGCGTGGGCCAGGAATCCGCGATAAATCGTAATCTTCTTCTGCGGTTTTCGCTCGCCGCGACGCAATACCATTCGCATCCGCGAAACACTAATCGGCGGGTCCCTGCTCCTGCATGACCGCTGCGAGCTTATCGAAATACTTCAACACCAGCCCAATGTTTTCCTTGAATTGAATGGGTTTTGCTTCCTTGAGCGCGGCCTCGAGCTGCGCCAGGCCCTCTTTCTTTTGCCTCTCCGGCACCGATTGGTCCGACTTAAGCGCTGCGATATCTTTTTTGATCTGTTCCGGTGGCTCGGTGAACTTTTTACTCTGCGGGTCGATGCCGGACATGATCATGGAGATATTCATGGAGACGTTGTCATATTCGGCCAGGCTGCCAAATCCGTTTTTCTTGACAAGAGCCTCAGCCTGCGCCTCCAGTTTCGGATCTGGTCTGTCTGGATTCGTGCCATTGTAAAGCTTCGTCATGTCCTCCGAGACGGCCATAAAGCCCTGCACATGTTTCTCAGTAAGTTTGATCTGCTTGAGCTCCTGCGCAGTGGCCACGTCGGGACAAAACACAAAGAGAGCGAGCAGCGCCGCGAGCAACACCACCAGAAATCCTCGACCTCTGGATATCGCGTCCCCGTTGCGAATGAGCGACATGGCATGGTCCTCCATCTCGATACGTTGCTTGCACTCCGCAATTTTGGCCGCGTCATGACAGCAACCGCGCGGATACAATGTGGACAAGCAATGTTTACGCCAACGTTATGCAAAATTTCGCCATTGCGGATTGATCCGGCAATCACTCCGCTTGATCAAGGCTCTTCTTGCGAATGGATGCGCGGGTCAATCCCTGGATCAGGTCCGGGGACGCGCATGACGCAGCTGAGGCAGGCAGCTGTGGTCAAAGTTCCAGGCAAAGCGGGCGTGGCGCATCACGTGCAGCGCCCTCAGCGACCCATGCATTCTTTTCCATACGAATGTGTCGGACGTTGCTGAGTCGCTGCTTGCGCTCCCTCGACGAGGTTTCCTCGCGCCCGTCGGTTCAATCCGAACGCAAGAAAGCACGCGAGGTTCTTCTTGGCATGTTACTTCAATCTGAAAAACCGCCCCGGCCGCGCCAGCCGGGGTGGTCGTAATCGTCGCGGTCGCGCCAGCCGCGGCGGTCCCTCTCGTCGCGGCCGCGCCAGCCAGGGCCGTAATCATCGCGGTCGCGCCAACCGCGGCCGTCCCTCTCGTCGCGGCCGCGCCAGCCAGGCTGGTCGTAATCATCGCGGTCGCGCCAGCCGCGGCCGTCCCTCTCCTCCCGGCCGCGCCAGCCAAGGCCGTAATCATCGCGGTCGCGCCAACCGCGGCCGTCCCTCTCCTCCCGCCCGCGCCAGCCGGGGCCGTAATCATCGCGGTCGCGCCAACCGCGGCGGTCCGTCTCGTCCCGGCCTCGCCAACCGGGGTGGTCGTAATCATCGCGGTCGCGCCAGCCGCGGCGGTCCGTCTCGTCCCGGCCGCGCCAACCGGGGTGGTCGTAATCATCGCCCTCCCGCCAGCCGCGGCGCTCCCTCTCCTCCCGGCCGCGCCAGCCGGTGCGATCACCTTCGCCTCTGTCACGCCAAGCCCGATGATCCCCGTCGTAGCTACCCGCCCAGCCGCGGCCGTCCCGACGGGTATCCCAACCATCATCATTCGGCCGCCGTTGCATCTCGCTTCGGAATGCCAATTGCGGCGAAAGTGCTGCAAACTGGCGCTTCTGGTCATCGCTAAGACTGCCGTAGAGGGGCGCCTCCGCATCCGCCAGACGCGCGAGCGCGGCTCCCATGCCGGTGAGGCCTTCAGCGCGCTGGCGCATGCGTTCCGCTGGATCGGAAGGAAGCCCTTGCTCCTGCCGCACCTTCATCCGTTCGCGTCTGTAGTCGCTCAACGCCCGATATGCCGACTCGAAAGCGGACCAGTTCTTTTCTTGCTCGGGGGTCAGCCGCAGACGCTGCTTGAGCGAAGCGAGGGTGTCGCCCACATTTGTCGAGTCGGTTCGATCCTGTTGCGGAGAGTTCAGGTAGGGTCCGCGCTGACCTGCCGATTGCGGCTGCTGAGCATAGACCTCCGATGAGCCGGCAATCGCGGCGGCAACGGCTGCGCCTAACACTACATTCCACATGATTGTTTCTCGCTCTGCTGCTCGGCCCCCGCGGGACGCCGACAATCCAACCGATTAGCGTGCAACTGCGTTCCTAGGTCATTCGAAAAGTGCGACCTGACGGCTGGCGCGAGAGCAAAGCCTTCCTACAGCGGCTTGATCTGCACCTTGCGGAACTTGACCGTGCCTTGGCCGTACTGGAGCGCAATTCGTCCGCTCGGGAAGCGGCTGTCCTGCGCACCATCCACGGTTTTGACGCCGTTGAGCATGACGGTGAACTTGGAGTCTATGGCGACAATGTCGTAGGTGTTCCATTTGCCACCGGTTTTCAGCACCGTTGCGGCCTTGGCCACATCGACGATCGCGCCGGTCCCAAAGCTCGGATCGGGGCGGGTGTCGAAGATGTTAACCTCGTAGGCGCTCTTGCTGCTCACCTTGCTGGGATCGGTGCAGCGGATATAGATCCCGCTGTTGGCGTCGTCGCTGACCCAGAACTCCGCGCGGAGCTCGAAGTTGGTGAAGGACTGCTTCGAGACGAGATTGACGATGGCCTTGGGGTCTTTGTCCATCTTCTCGACGGCGATCGAGCCGTCCTCGATCCGCCACGTGGCGTTGTTACCGGCTTCCGCTTGCCATTGGTCGAGGTTGTTGCCGTCGAACAGCGTAATCCAGCCGTCGCCGTCGGATTGGCCCGACGCGGTGCCGGTGTATTGGAGCCCTGCGATCGCGACGAACAGCAGCGCAATGGTGAACGTCGGGATACGTGCCATGGTGGCATCCTCCCTGTGGTCTTGTCCGGGCTTCCTCAGGTGAATCCCCAATTGAGATGAATGTTCACGCTTTTCCGGCCCGCGTGCAAGACAGCGCATCGGGGCTGAAGGAAAATGTTTCGTGCGTCCGTCAGAGCCGCGTCGCTGCTTTGAACTAGAACGTCCGGGGCTGACCGATCTTGACGGCGAATACCATCTCCCATTTCGGTTGATTGTACGACACGACCACCGCTTCGTCCGGTCGTTAGAGACGCATCAGCTACGATTGCGGTTTTCCGCATGTCGCTCTGGGTGGCAGATTTTCGGGTCCGGTACCACATTAGCATGCGCACGCAGCGCTCGTTGACCGGTTGCGTCGTCGTTGCTGTGTGTCTCATTCTGCTCATGTGCACCACCCTGCGGCATTTTGAGAAGGGCAGAACTCTCATGCACACGTTCGTTACAGCTGTGGGATTGGCCGCTCTCATGATCGGCTCGGTATTCCTCACGTCAGCCGATGCGGCGCGACGGGTTGCCCCCGCGTATGACCAGCCTCGCGCCCAGCGCAATTCCGGTGGATCGTGGCGATGCTATCCCTATTGCGACGGCGGCACCTACGAAGGACGCCCCGTGCGCGAGTGGCTCAAGCCGGATCGTTGGTGAACGCTCGCGGCTTCGCGCCGCGAGCGTCGGATGATTTGATGGGTATCACCAGGCCGGACGCAGCAGGTGTTTGCGGTGGGTTGCGCCGTACAAGTCGCCTGCCGGCAACCGACTTGTACCGGCTAACCTAATCCACCCTACGGCATCCAAAGCGACTTTGAGCTGGCGGAGCTCGAAGCTGACGGAGCCGTAACGGGAGCTCCGGTCACCACCAGATTGGCAAAATAAAAACCGCTTGCGGGGACATCGAAGAGCGGTTGTGCCTCTACAACAATTTTTGTTTCGGTCGGCCCGGAGGGCCCGACGATCTCGCTCATTCGCAGGGCGCTCACTCGCATCGGCACGGCGCTGATCGACGAGATGATCTGCACCGAGACATGCGGCGCGGCCTTGAAAAGGGGAAACCTGAACTCCCCCTGCAGCGTGCGGTTTGCGCTCGATGCGCTCAGCTGCACGGACGCAGAATACGTGTAGGCATCGAACGGTCCTGGGGCTGGTTCGAAATAAACAGCGCGTGTTTGCGCGCTTCGTCCCTGCTCGGGTGCAACCCGATTACCTGCATCAACGCTGATCGGGACGTGGGCCTGGAGCGACGGCGCCGCGTCGTGCGCCGGATGTTGAGCCATCGCCAGAGCGGCGGAACCGGCGCCAAGAACGGCGGCGACGGAAAGCACCAACCGCACCTTGCCGTAGATTGTCGACACGCCGCATCGCCTTCGACGCTGGCCTTCATCGCGCCGGCGGCTCTCGTCGGTCGTTTTGCAGGCGAGCCTGCAAAACCGCCGCCCCCATTTGCGATGTACAACAAGGCCGAGCTTGCCGCCGCAGATGTCACAGCGCCTCATGACACTTTCCTTTCCAGAGGCTCAATGACTGCGAGGAGCTTGTCGAGCCCGAAATCGGCGTGCTCGGGACAGCAGTAGTACCGATGGTCTTTTCCCTTCCAGCACTTGATGTGCTCGTCCTCGATCATGAAGGATGCATTGCATAGGGCGCAGCGTTGCGGGGCGCCGTTGCGCAGATATGGGCTGCCGTTGACCATCAGATGACTCCCTCGCCCGGGATGACGCAGGTCTCAATGACCTGATCTGCGGCGAGGCGAAATATTCCCGGCGCAGCGCAGGGTCAGATCGCGTTCAGCAAATCGTCGTTCTTGATCGCCAGCATCACCTCGTCCACGTTCTCGCGCACGTCGGCGAAGCCGTTCAGCAGTTGGATCCGCGAAAGCGCCCGCTTGTCGGCACCGGTGTTGGCGGCGCTCATCACGTAAACGATCTGATCGGTCTTGATCCGAATAATTTCGCCGTCCGGTCGATGCAAGCCGATCCAACCCCGCGTTCCGGCTCTGCTCGAGGCATAGCCGGAGCTTCCAGACCCGCTGCCGCTGCACTCGCGCGCCAGCAGCTCCCGGTGCGGAAGCACGAGGCTGCCGGCAAGCAGTGCAATGACAGCGGCAATCATCGTTCTGGTCATGACGTCTCCCCCTGTTGCGGCGACCGTTTACGTTCCGCGAACAGGAGATCAAGCCTGCGCTGATTTTATTCCCTTGGCCGCTCGATACGACGAGACTTGAAACTTCAGTCGAGGTCCAAGCGCGGCCGTTATACGCCGCCGACCAAGGTGCGCCGTTGGAAAGCATCGCGAGGCGATTTTAGCCGGTTCCACGCCCACGACATTGCTGCAAAGCGCCAGGCGCATGACGCCAGGATATCGGCTCTCGCCCCTTATCACACGCGTCGCAACTTAATTTGAACATGCTTGCACGCGTGTGCGAAAGGCGGTTCCTACATGAAGGTGAAGAAACGATAGGTGGAAGCGCTCCCAAGGAGGTCTTCAACTCACTGGAGACCGCAATGAACGACCTGGACACGCACTCGGCAGTCGCTTGCACGGCAGTCCGGATAACACCGCCTGATATCTTCCGTCACCAGATCACCACATGGAACGGCATCCGGTCGGATGCGATTGAGCTGATCAGACTCGAGCCATTCGCATACGAGTTCAGAGCGTCCTGCCACTTGCTGATCATGTCCGAACGCGCCGAGCGCGATGATGGTGAAACAATCGTCGAGGGATTGCCCAAATCCAGGTTGCGGGAGTTCAATCGGAAGCTGACTTTCATCCCTGCCGGGTCTTATTTTTTCGGCTGGCAAAAACCCCGCACGCTGACGCAAGCGACCTATTTCTACATCAATCCGCACAGTCCCCTGTTCGGCGGGGAATTGCATTTTGCCGACACGGAGTTCAGGCCGCGTTTATTCTTCTTCGATCAGGACATGTGGGAAACGCTGCAGAAGCTCAAAACTCAAGCTGAAAATCCGAATCAGGCGCACCGACAATATGCCGAGGCTCTGAGCATCGTATTGGCCCACGAGCTCCTGCGTCTGAACAACGGCACTGCTCCTGCGGTGCAGAATGCCCGAGGCGGTCTCGCCGCATGGCAGCAGAAGAGAGTGGCGCAGTACATCGAGGAACATCTCAAAGAGGACATTTCGGTGTCTGCCTTGGCGGAAGTCGCGCGTCTGAGCCCGTTTCATTTTTCGCGCGCGTTCAAGGAATCCATGGGCGTGCCGCCCCACCGCTTTTTCATGTCCCGACGAACGGAGAGAGCCAAGAATCTCCTTGCCGACCCCGAGCTGTCAGTCACCCGGATCGGCCAGGAGCTCGGGTTCAGCGAAACCAGCGCATTCACGAGCACGTTTCGCAGGCACGCCGGGATTACGCCGACCGCCTATCGCCGAAGCCTCGGGTGAGGTCCGCAGCAACGACGAAGGCCCGTGCGGCTACGGCGTTTTACTCACCCCCGTGGGAATAAAACGGCTCATGAAAGATCAGCTCTATGGGAGCGTTCGTCAGGAGCGCCGCGATGATACGTACGGATTGCCTGCACGGGTTAGCATGGGACTCCTGGTCTCGCGATCTCGCTCCTGGGGGTCCCGTTGCCGCAAGGTCAGGCAAACGACAGCAAGCCAGCCAAAGCAATTCCCAGCTGCGGTCTCATATGAGAACGGACCGCAGAGTGGGATCGGCGATCCGGAGAGTGGGATCGGCGATCCGGTCCCCCCGCGTCTCCTGCGGTCGCTTTGGTTGTTCTCGCGTGCGCATGGGTTGGCGGCATGTTGGAAGCAGGAAGACTCGCATGAAAACGCTCTTTGCAGCTTTGGCTCTGGCCACTCTCATCGCCAGCCCGACATTCGTCACGTCGGCTGATGCCGCACGGCGGTCCGTCCCCGAATACGACCAGCCTCGTGCGAACCGCGATTCCGATGGATCCTGGCGATGCTACCCTTATTGCCCGGGCGGGACCTACGAAGGACGCCCGGTGCGCGAGTGGCTCAAGCCGGATGGCTGGTGAGAGCAGAGAGAGTCACCGAGGTGAAGCCCCGATTGCGCCGCATACCAACGTCTCGATGAGGAACCGCTCCGTCTCCAACTCGCATCGGCATGGGACAAGAAGATGAAACCGCGCTCGACGATCAAAAAGCATCTCACCGCCACCGGACTAACTCTCGTCATCGCCGCCCTGGCGGCGAACGCCTCATGGACACGCCCACCAGGAGCGGGAACAGACGCCGGCCGGCGGCACTTGGTCCAATATTGCGTGCCGCAGGAGGATGACGGCGTGATTGGTCAAGGGATCTATTGCGAAAGCGGCTTCGATCGCATGGAAGCACCTGTTTTCGCCGCGACGCCCGAGCGGGCATGATCTTGAGAGCCGGTTCCACCCCGATCGGAATCCGTGCCTTAGCTTCCGCTGCTACTTCTTAGTTCTTATCCCGCGGAAACCGCTGCCGCCCTCGCGCTGGCGCAAAAGAAAGCTGCGCAGAGAGCCTGCGCATCTTGTCCATCATGAAAGAGCCGATCAGAGACAATAAGAGCACAACAAACTGAGTATACGCCGTCCAAAAGATCGTAAGCATGATCATCGTCTCCTGTTCTCGTTTTTTCGGGCGGTAGGGACCGCGCCTTTTCTTTTCCTCCAGGAGTTATGATCAATCGGCGCGTCCGCTTGATCCATGTTGCTGCAAATTTTTTCTCGTTGCTGCAACCGCTTGCACACCCGAGCGGGTGGGTTCGAGAGAGGCAGTGATCCAACTCGATCACACCCCGAAGATCCTGCTGTAACGCGCCTTGATGTCCTCTCGTTGCGCTTCCATCACGGCGGGATCGCCTTTCATCAGTTTGATGTGGGACAGCGACCGCCGTCCGGGCTTTTCCTTCGTCATTGCGTGGAATGAGCATAGAGCCGAGGCATCGACCAGCAACTGCTGCGCCTCGATGCTGAACAGGAAACTCTGAAACAAGCGCGCCGCATTGGGATTGGGCGCGCTCTGGAAGATACCGCTAGGAGCAGTGATCAGCGGAGTACCCTCCACAGCGTACACGGCCTCCACCGGAGCACCCTGCTCTTTCAACAGCAGCACGTCGGGCTCGGCACCATCGGCTTGTACTGCACGCTCGCCAAGCGCGAGCCTTTTCGGCGGATCGGACGCCGACTGTACATTCATAACATCTTGTCGGGCGAGATTCTCGAAATAAGACCAGCCGAGCTCGCGCGCGAGCTCAAAGGTCGCGGTGAGGATCGTGCCGCTGTATCCCGGGTTGGCCTTGACGATCTTGCCCTTCCACTTGGCATCGAGCAGGTCAGCGAAGCTCTTGGGCGCATCCTCGGGCTTGATCAAATTGGTATTGTAGCCGATCGGGCTGAGCAGAGCGAAGACCGTTGCATAGGTACCTTCCGGATCGATCTGCTCGGAGGGCAGATTTTTCGCTACATCCTCGGGCAGGTAGGGTGCAAGCAAGCCTTCGCGCTTCCAACGGACGAAATGGCCTGCGTCGGTGCTGCAGACGACATCCACTTCGTGGATCCGGATCTCCTCTTCCTTGCCAATACGCTGAAAAACGCGCTCGGCTCCCGACCGTTTCACATGCACCGCAATGCCGGGGTACCTGGCTTCGAACGCCTTGGCGAGGGTCTCCGCGACCGGGATCTCCATCGCAGTGTAGAACGCGACCGTCCGCTCCTTTCGCGCGGCCTCAATCAGGGCCGGGTTGACCGCGGTAGCTTCCGGCGCAGCGGCTTTGAGCGGGGCTGGAAATACGGTGCCGACGGCCGCCCCCGCAGATGTCCTGAGCACGTCGCGTCTGGACAAATTCCTGTTTCGCACAGCGTTGGCTCCTGCCGTGGTGGGCACGCGCGATCGACCTGAATTATGCGCTCATGGGCAAGCATGCAAATGACGGCCTGGCAGGAAGCCAACGCCCGAGAAGTCGGCCGCCTTGCGGCTTTGCTCCGTCAGGCTGCGATCGACCAGGCCTGCGAGAGAATCTCGTTCCGAGCCTGAGCGCCGTCCAGGACAGAAAGAGCCTTTGTGATCCTGACCAATCTGTCGTCCAATACGGGTCGCGTAACGGCAAATCCAGCGTTGCGGGCCAGCGCTACCATCGCTTCGTTCGAGCGGAAGACATCGCCGACGAGATAACGCATGCCCAGAGCCTTGGCCCGATCTTCGATAATGCCGATCAACAGCGTCCCTATACCCTTGTGCCGACAGGCCTCGGCCACCGAGAGCGCGAATTCGCAGCTCAACCCGTCGGGCAAGAGCGCATAGCGCGCTTCGCCGATCATGACGCGAGCGACCCCATCGACCGCCTCCACGATCAAAGCCGGACGAGCGACATCGTCCCCATGCGTCATCCGGTAGAGCTCGTTTGCCGACATCTCATTCACCGAGCCGAGAAACCGATTGCGGCGCGAAGCGAAAGAGAGGGCACGTATATACGCGCCGATCATGCCGGTATCCTGCGGACGCGCCGGCCGAACGGCGACCTTTTCCCCGCACAAGACATGCAGTCCTTGAACCGAGGCAGGCGCATCGGGCAAGACATCGATTGTCACGTCAGTCCCTCGAAGGCGGGCTGAGCTCGCTCGCGACGACAGCGTGCAACAGCTCGCGCAACTCGGAAGTCCGTTTGCCGCCGAAGGTGGATTCAAAGCGCGCTTGCGCCTTGACCCATCCTGTCCGTGCCGCCTCCAAGCGCTTGTCGCCGGCTTTGGTCAGATGCAGCGCCTTGCTGCGACGGTCGGATGCCAGCGGCTCGATGCTGATCAAGCCGTCGCGCTCCAGAGGAAGGATGTTACGCCCAAGCGTCGTTCGGTCCATCACGAGCTCGGCGGCAAGGGCGTTGATCGTCATCGGCCCTTTTCGTTTCAGCTTCGCGAGAATGGAGAACTGCGTGGTGCGCAATCCCGCGGGCGCCAGGAACTGGTCAAAGGATTGGGTGACGTGCCGCGCCGCCTGGCGAACCGCCAGGCAAATGCAGTCCTGGGTGCTGGTTCGGGTATCGGGTGTCATTGGGCCTCCATCAGCGCTTGACAAAAGAGTATATGCGCCTATGTAAGCGTACATGCTCTCATCGTCAAGCGGGCGCAGTCGGGAAATTCGTCATGGCGTTGAATGCAATAGGTGGTGGCAAGACTTTCCCGAAGGATGAGACATTCCCGCAGGATGAGGCTGCGCCGCAAGCAGCGTCGTCGCAATTCGACCGGCGCACGCGGCAGCTCATCAAAGCACCGATCGCTCCGATGCTGTTGCGGCTTGCGGCGCCGAATGTGCTGGTCATGGTGGTGCAGGCCTCGGTGGGGCTCATCGAGACCTATTTCGTCGGCAAGCTCGGAACCGATGCGCTTGCCGGCGTCGCGTTGGTGTTTCCGGCGCTCATGCTGATGCAGATGATGTCCGCGGGCGCGATGGGCGGCGGCATATCGTCCGCGATCGCCCGCGCGCTCGGCGCCGGACGCCGCGCCGATGCCGATGCATTGGCGCTGCACGCCCTCGCCATCGCCGTCGTCTTCGGGCTTGCCTTTACGGCAGCGGTGCTCGCCGGCGGGCCATGGCTCTATGGAGCGATGGGCGGAACAGAAGCATCGCTCGCTGCGGCACTGACCTATTCCAACGTAATCTTTGCAAGCGCAGTCCTGTTGTGGCTCTTCAACTCGCTCGCAAACGTCATTCGCGGGACCGGCAACATGGCGGTACCGGCGGTCGTGACCTGTATCGGCGCGGCGGCGCTGATCCCGTTGTCTCCGTGTCTGATCTTCGGCTGGGGACCGTTTCCCCGGCTTGGGATCGCGGGCGGTGCCGTAGCGGTGATCGCATTCTACGCGGTGGGAAGCCTGGCGCTTGTGTCGTATCTGTGCTCGTCGCGCAGCCTGATCCGCCTTTCGCTTCGCGGATTCGCATTTCGCTGGACGCTCTTTCGCGAGATTCTGCGCGTGGGCGCCGTCGCGGCACTGATAACGGTCGGCACCAATGTCACGATCGCGGTCGCGACCGGATTGATCGGCCAGTTCGGACCGGCGGCGATCGCCGGCTACGGTACCGGCTCGCGTATCGAATACCTCCTGATTCCGCTGGTCTTCGGCCTCGGGGGCCCGCTCGTCGCCATCGTGGGGACTAATATCGGGGCGGGCGAGCGCGTCCGGGCTTTGCATACCGCCTGGATCGGCGCCGCAATCGCGGCCGGGCTGTGCGAGATCATTGGCCTCCTTGCGGCAGCTTTCCCGCATGCCTGGTTGTCGCTGTTCGACGAGAACGCTGCCATGCTCGACGCCGGATCGCGGTATCTGCGGGTCGTGGGTCCCTTCTATGGCCTGTTCGGGCTCGGCATGGCGCTCTATTTCGCCTCGCAGGGCGCCGGCCGGCTCGCCTGGCCGCTCATTGCAAATCTCACCCGGCTGGCAATTGCAGCCGTTGGCGGCTCCCTGGCGCTGCGCTTGAGCGGCGATCTCACGAGCGTATTTGTTGCGCTCGCGGTTGCGCTCGCGGCGTTCGGCCTGATCAACGCGGTCGCGGTCGCGGCCGGCGCGTGGTTCGGTCCCTTGCGTTTGCGCTGGCCGCCGCGGCTCCGGGGCAAGGAGATGCGCATCGCGCATGAGGCACCTAGTGCATGTTGAAATCGAGCAGTTGCTGAGACGAACGACGCCCGACGTGCGTACAAACTATTAGCTAATGAGGACTTGCGGCCGTTCATGGAACCGTTGTGACGCGCTGTCTCGCTGAGAGGCGGTCGCAAAGAGCAGCGACAAATGAATCCAAGGATAAATGGAATGGGCAAGCTCGAACGGAAAACTGCGCTGGTAACCGGTGCCAACAGCGGCATTGGCCTCGCGACTGCGAAACAGTTTGTGAATGAAGGCGCATACGTCTTCGTTACCGGACGCCGAAATCCG
>Ga0070712_100002277_pt1 | contig 11821 bp, 13 predicted proteins | sample LARL81metaG_FD_71396 | JGI IMG/M metagenome (GOLD analysis project Ga0070712, IMG submission 71396) | Corn, switchgrass and miscanthus rhizosphere microbial communities from Kellogg Biological Station, Michigan, USA - LAR L8-1 metaG | ecosystem: Host-associated > Plants > Roots > Rhizosphere ...
AGTCGCGCTGGTGTCGCTCCAGGTCGCCACGGTTCTCTTCGAGCGTCATCTCGTGCGGCCACTTGCTCTCGCTGAACCCCGGAGTGGCGTGGATATGGTCAAAGGACGAGGTCCAGGCGGCGTAGTCGCGCTCGTTGTGCTGCGGGCCGAGCGGCTCGAGGACGAAACGGGAGTGCCCCAACCTGGCCGGGGGCGCAAACCCGGCCGGCACGAACGGTGCGTCGCTCATCGTGCGGCCGAGCGTACCCGCTCGAGCGCCCACGTCAGGCCGGAGCCGCCCGAGCGGACGCGCGGCATGCTGCCGGCGGCCGACGGTCAGGAAGCCCGCACGTCCTAGGGGGCCTCGGTGAGGCGGACGACGTGTGGCTCGAATCGCCCGGCGGCTGTCGCGCCGTTGAGGCACCGCCACGGTCGTCGGCACACCGGCGACGCGGGTTCTCGATCACCGGCGCGGCAGTCAGATCGTCCGCCACCCGGGTCACCACCAGCGTTTGCAGGCTGACCGAGAGGACGACCGGCGCCCGCCACTGAGCGACCAGCTGTGCGCGCTGGTCGAGCGCCATCGCACCCACCAGCAAGAGCACGAGGGCGGCCAGCGGCCACCGGCGGCGCACGCGACGGCGAGCGCTCGGGACCGTCTCGCGATCCACCCCGCCAGGGTGCCGACTGGATGGACCGCGCACGAGGGTGCAGACGGCCTCGCACCGTGGTACGGTCTACCTGAACGGCCACGCGGATAGCTTGCCGCGTGCCAACGTCCCTCCCGACCGCCGACCGGCGGTACCCGTCCAAGGGGACGCGAGGGCCGCCCAGGCCCGGGCGGCCCTCATCTATGGTCCGGCCCGAGGGCGGGCCGCGCCGTCCCGGGCGGCCGGCCGATTACGCTGCGCTGCATGGCGATCTCCCCGGCGCTCGCGGCCTACCGGCGGCGTGTGGCCAAGGTACCGGCGCCGGCCACGCTGATCGCCGCGATCGTCTCGTTCCAGCTCGGCGCCGCGCTGGTCACGCACCTGTTCGACTCGACCGGCGTCCAGGGCGCGGTCTTCCTTCGAAGCGCGCTCGGGGCGGGTCTGCTGATGGCGATCACCCGGCCGAGCCTGCGCGGCAGGTCGCGCTCCGACCTGGCGCTGCTGCTGCTCCTGGGCGCCATCCTGGCGGCGATGAACAGCGCCTTCTACCAGGCGATCGACCGGCTGCCGCTGGGCATCGCCGTCACCGTCGAGTTCCTCGGCCCGCTGGGCGTGGCGGTGGCGGCGTCGCGGCGCCGCCTCGACCTGGTCTGGGTCGCCCTGGCCGGCACCGGCATCGTGCTCTTCGCCGGGTCGCCGAGCGGAAGCTCGGTGACGGCGGCCGGGCTGGCCTTCGCGCTGGGAGCGGCCGCGGCCTGGGCCGGGTACATCCTGGTGGCCAAGCGCGTGGGCGCCCGCTGGCCGGGATTCGAGGGCCTCGCCGTCAGCCTGACGGTATCCGCCGTGCTCCTGGCGCCCTCGGGGGCGGTCGAAGGCATCTCGGCCCTCGGTGACACCCGCGTCCTCGCACTTGCGGTCGCCGTTGCGACGTTCTCGACCGCCCTCCCCTACTCGCTCGAGCTCTCGGCGCTGCGGCGGATGACGCCCGGCCTCTACGGCGTGCTGGCCAGTCTGGAGCCGCTGGTCGGTGCGATCGTCGGGTTGATCGTGCTCGGCCAGACGCTCAGCCGCTGGGATGCGCTGGCCGCCCTGCTCGTGGTGACGGCGTCCGCAGGCGCCAGCCGATCAGCCACATCCCCGCCCGAGATCGCCCCCAGCTGAGCCGAAACGGCGACCCGCCGGCGCCCGGCCACACCGGCAAGGGAAAAGTTGTGCTATCAAGCATCTCGTTTACCACAAGCGGGCGAGAGGAATGAGATGAGTGTGAAGGGCGGGAGGGTCATGAGCGGGTCGATCTCGGCCACCCTGTACACGGATCCGGCATGCCCATGGGCGTATTCGGAGATCCCGGCGCTGCGGGTGCTCGACTGGCGCTACGGCGACCAGCTGGACTGGCGGCTGGTCGTGATCGGGCTGACGGAAGACCCGGCGCAGTACGTCGCCCGCGGCTACACGCCGCTTCGCGGTGCGCTCGGCCAGCTCCGCTTCCGCCGCTACGGCATGCCCTTCTCCCCGCAGCCGAAGAGCCGGATCAGCGCCACCGCTCGCGCCTGTCGGGCGATCGTCGCCACCCGCCTGATGGGCGGCGACGAGTGGCAGGTGCTGCGGGCGCTTCAGCTCGCCAACTTCACCACGCCGCTCCTACTGGACGACGACCAGCAGCTGGCCGCCGCGCTGCGGACGGTGCCGGGGATCGACGCCGATGCAATCGTCGCCCGCCTTGACGACGCCGAGGTGAGCGAGGCCTACCAGCGCGACAGGGCCGAGGCACGCGCTGCCGCCGGATCGCCGGCCGAGTTTCAGGGCAAGACCGCGAACAGCGACGGCCAGGTCCGTTTCACGGCGCCGTCGGTCGTGTTCGAGCAGGCCGGCCGGCGCCTGATCGCCGGTGGCTTCCAGCCCATCGAGGCGTACGACATCCTGATCGCCAACCTTGACCCGACGCTTCGCCGGCACCCGGCTCCCGAGACACCGCAGCCGCTGCTGGAACGATTCCCGGACGGGCTGACCACCCAGGAGGTGGCCCTGCTCCTGGCCCAGGGCAACGACCCGCCGAACCGCGGCACCGCCGAGCAGGCCCTGCTCGAACTGGTTGCCGACGGCGCGGCGAGCCGCCGTCCCCTGGGCGACGATGCCCTGTGGCAGCCGACCGAGGCGGTCGGCCAGGCGGTCAGCGCGGCCTGACCTGATCAGGCATCACGAGGTCCAGTAGACGAGCGTGAACCTGGTGGTGCTTCCCGAGGACGTGGCGGTGCCGTCGCCGCTGATGCGCCGATAGGCACCTGTCCCGCCCGTGAGCGCAAGACGGATGGGGCCGTTTCGTAACTTGGCGACGGCGGTGCCGCTGATCTGGCCGCCCTTCAAGAGCAGCGTGAAGGAGATCATCAGGCGGCCCGGTGCGACGTTGGTGAGAATCTCCTGCGCCTCCAGCGCGCCCATCGGCTTGTGCTGGAAGAAGAGCTTGCCGTTGACGACGATCTCGTCGCCCTGACTGGTGGTGCCGGTCGGCGGGTTGTCGATCTGGGTGGCGACGAAGTCGCGGGCATTGACGACGAACGTCTTCGAGCCCCTCGGATGGCTCAGCGCCGGCATGGTGTGGCCGAGCGTGCTCGGCAGAAGCCCGTATGGCAGCAGCTTCTGATGATCGGACGATCCGCGCGCGGTCGCCGCCACACCGGCGACCCCGGCGCACGCGAGCAGACACAACGAGGCGATGGTCAATCGTCTTGGCATGGTCTCTCCTTCCTGCAATCGGCCCAGAACCCGGGAGCTTCGCTGCTGGCGGCAGGTTCCCTCCCGTCAGGCGGCATCGCCTATCGGGTTGTCGCCGCGCGCCCGCAGGACGACGCTCACCGCCACCACCAGGAAGCCGATCGCGGCAGCAACCGGCGCGACCTCGGCGAACACGATCACGGCGACGTAGAAGCCGATGTTCGGCCGCACCTGGCGAACCACCCTTTCCACCTCGACCGGGCTCGCCTCCGGACGCAGCAACGACCGGTCACTCGTGACCGCCTGGCCGAGCGCGGCATAGAGCAGCGAGATGACGAGCAGGGAGGCGCCGTAGAAGGTGACGGCAGTGCGCTCGGCGTTCGCCGTATGGATCGCCTCGGCCACCAGGCGAGTCGGAAAGGGCAGGAAGGAGACCGCCATCAGGAGCAGCAGATTCACCCGCATCACATTGTGGTTCGCATACTCGAGGCGGCGGAAGAGCCCATGGTGGGCCATCCAGAAGCCGCCGATGGTGATGAAGCTGGTGGTAAACCCGAGATAGGCGGGCCACTGCTGGGCGATGCCGTGCCAGAGGTCGTCGAACTCCGTCGGCGGGACGTGGATGTCCAGCACCAGCAGCGTGATCGCGATCGCAAAGACGCCGTCGCTGAACGCCTCGATGCGTCCTGTGTGCCAGCGGTCGCCCACAGCCGCCGGTTCGGCGGGGGGCGACCGTCTCCTGCCCTCAGCCGGGATCGATGCCGAGCCGGCGAAGCGCCGCGTCCTGGCTCGGGTAGGTGTCGATGTGGGTCGAAATCCGGCTCACCCGCATGAGATTTCGCACCGTCGGGGCGGTGTCCGGTCCGACGACGAGGATGACCGCGCCGCCGCGGCGCTCGCTACGGCTGTGGGCGGTGATGATCAACCCCAGCACGACGGAGTCGATGAGCACGGCGTCCGAGAGATCGACGACCAGCGGCCGTCGCGACTCGACGGCGGCAGAGAGGGCGACCCGAATCCGGTCGGCGGTGTCGATGTCGTGGGTGCCGAGCAGCCGGACGACCACCGCCGGACCCGCCTCGTGCACCTCGATCGAGGGATCGACGCTAGTCACTACGACGATCGCCGGCGCGGCGGCGGATGCTGCTACTCGTCACCGAGGTGGCGGTCGACGAGCTCGTTCAGAGCTCTGCTCAGCACGGTCATGAGGACAGCCACCCCGACGTAGGCAGCCCACTGCCTCTTGCTCAGGTGCACGGAGTTCGCCTTGCGCGCGCGGATCGTCCCCGACACTGCCGGCTTGACGACCAGCCCGGCCACATCACCCGCACCCATAGCGCCCCCTCACGTCGATGGTCGTCGTTGCCCTCGGCGAAACAGGCCGAGTACCCGGTCCTTCGCCCGCCGCGGCGCGTTCATCCGATACACGATTGCCTCGACGGTGTCGGCCAGTTGCTCGCGCGCCTGCTCTACCTCCCGTCGGGCTTCGCCTGCGCTCTCACCCATGCGAGATCCTCCTTTGCCGACTCCAAGGTGTCCACCGGCAGCGGCGGACTGGCCGTCCGCACGGCATGAATGCCCACAAGCCCCAGAACCCCGGCCACGAGCAGTGCGCCAACGGCCGTGATCAGCGCCGCCAGCCAGAGATCGACCACCAGTGCCAGCGCGGCGATGATGGCCGCCACCAGACAGGCGATCGCGATGACCAGGAAGAGGGCGGCCGCCGCCAGTAGCGACGCTCCCTGGGCGAGACGGCCGGCACGGGCGGCGAACTCGGCCTTGGCCAGCGTTAGCTCACTGCGCACGAGCGCCGTGATGTCCCGCGAGAGCTGCCGGGTCAACTCGGCGAGCGATCGCGAGTCGTGTTCACGGATTTCCGATTCGGCCACGGTCGTACGCTACCCGGCTTCGCCCGGCGCGCAAACGGACTAACCGCTGCCGCTTCGCTCGCCGACGCAGCGGACGACCAGGAAGGCGATGTCGTCGCGGCCAACCTGCCGCTCCCGGTCCCGCCGCTCGACGAGCTGCTGCAGCCGCGACGCGATCGACTCCGCCGACGTCGTCCGCTGCGCGGCGAGCACCGCCCGCAGCTCGTCCAGGCCGACGGCGGCGTGCGACGGCTGCTCGTCGGCAAGGCCGTCGGTGTAGAGCAGCATCAGGTCGCCGGGGGCCATTGCCCGCCGATCGTGTGTCAACTCGACGTCGTCGAACGCGGCCAGCATCGTTCCCGGCGTGCCGACCTCGGAGATCTCGCCCGCCGCCGACACGAGGATCCCCGGCGGGTGGCCCGCGAGGCACGCCGTCAACCCAACGCCGCCCTCTGTGCCGGGGCGGATCTGGACATAGGCGACGGTCAGGAACCGCCCCTCCACTCCGTGGTCGAGCAGCTCGGCATTCAGTGTCCGCAGCACTCGCGCCGGGCGCCGGTGGGCGCGTGCGAGTGCGCGCAGGGCCGGCCGGGCCAGCCCCATGAACGCCGCTGCCTCCGGGCCTTTCCCGGAGACGTCGCCGATCACCAGCGCCCAGCGGTCGTCGCTGACCTGAAAGACGTCGTAGAAGTCGCCGCCTGCCTCGATCCCCTCGCCGGCCGCGAAGTACCGGGCGGCGATCTCCAGCCCCGGCACGCGCGCCAGCCGCTGCGGCAGGAGGCCCTGCTGAAGCACGTGGGCGACCCGGTTTCGCTCCTCGAAGAGGCGCGCGTTGTCAATTCTGACTGACGCCCGGCGGGCGATCTCCTCGGCCACCGCCAGGTCCTGCTCGCCGTAGCGGCGGGCCGGGTCGGTGGAGACCAGGGTGAGCGCGCCCAGCGTCCGTGCGCGGGCGATCAGCGGCACCGAGATGTATGACTGGAAGCCGAGCTCGCGCACGACCTGGTAGTGCTCGTCGTTCCGGCAGGTGGCGCGCAGGAACTCCTCGGTCATGATCGGCGAGAACTGGGAGCGGGCGGTGTGGATGACGCGTGGCACCGGATGGTCGCCGGTCGGCTCGGGCGCGAACTCCTCGAGCAGCCGGTTGGCGACCCGCTGCCGGGCACGGTCGCGGTGCCGCGCAGCCACTCGAACGATGCGCCCAGACTCGTCGACCGTGTCGATCAGGCAGAGGTCGGCGATGTCAAGGACGATTCGCTCCGCCAGCCGGTCGAACGTCTCCGGGTAGCGGAGCGACAGCGCGAGCAGCTCGCTGACCTCCGACACCAGCCGTAGCCTCCTCCAGGCCGACTCGGCGAGCACCCGGGCGGTCGTCTCGGCCTCGAACAGCCGGAGGCGTTCCGCATCCAGGCGGCGGCGCTCGGTTACGTCACGCAGAAAGGTGACCAGTGTCGGCCCATCCGTCAGATCGACCCGGGCTGCGGTGAGCTCGATCGGCAACGTCGATCCGTCCCGGCGCCTGGCCTCGATCTCGACCCGTCGTACGGTCGCATCGGCCCGGCCGCCGGCGAGGTGGGCGTGCAGCGCCGCCTCGTGCTCGGCACCGGCCGGCTCCGTCAGCAGATCGCCGACCTGCATCCCGACGACGTCATCTGGCGACCAGCCGAGGAGCGTCTCGATTGCCTGGTTTGCCTCGACGATTCGCCCGTTGGCATCCGTGGTGACAACTGCGTCGAGCGCATCACCGAGGGCCGCGATGTGGCTCGGAACGGGAGGCGGCTCCGACGCGCCCTCAAAGCTCATCGGGCGGGCCTCCTCGGTTCGGAACAGATGTGAGCATGGGGGTTGATGCTCGGGTCGCCGGTCCGCGGCCTGTGACCGAGATCCTAGTTCAGCCGGGCCGGTTTGCCGGGCGTCACAGACGCAGGCCGCCGGTGACGCCGATGACCTCCCCGACCACGAAGCTAGCCTCGTCCGACGCAAGGAAGACATATGCCGGGGCGAGCTCGGCCGGCTGGGCCGGGCGGCCGGTGGGGTTGTCCTCGCCGAACGAGCCAACGGCCTCCTCATCCATGGTGGAGTCGATGAGGGGCGTCCATACCGGCCCCGGCGCGACCGCATTGACCCGAATCCCCCGCCCCACCAGCTCCTGGGCGAGGCCGCGGGTGAAGGTGACGATGGCGCCCTTGGTCGACGAGTAGTGCAGCAAGGCGGGCGAGGGGTCATATGCCTGGATGGAGGCGGTGTTGATGATCGCCGAGCCCGGTCGGAGATGGGGGATCGCCGCCTGGCACATCCAGAAGGTCGCCAGGATGTTGGTCTCGAACACCTGCCGAACCTCGTCCGGCGGGATCTCGAGGAACGAGCCGTGCGTCGTCTGCGTCGCCGCGTTGTTGACGAGGACGTCGAGCCGGCCCAGCTCGCCCAGGCAATCCTCGACCAGGCTGAGACAGCGGTCGCGATCGCGGATGTCCGCGCGCACGCTCAGCGCCCGCCGGCCCGCCTCCTCGACCAGCCGCACCGTCTCGGCCGCGTCGTCGTCCTCGTCCAGATAGGCAAAGGCGACATCCGCTCCCTCGCGGGCATAGGCGATGGCCACGGCGCGGCCGATGCCGCTGTCGCCCCCGGTGATCAGCGCCACCCGTCCGGCCAGCCGGTTGTGCCCCCGGTAGGACTCCTCGCCGTGGTCGGCGGGCGGACGCAGCGCCTGCTCGGCGCCGGGACGCTCCTGGGTGTGCTCCGGGAACGGCGGGCTCGCGCCTGCTCGTGGATCGCCACGCTCGGCCATGACACGGGCGATACCCGCACCGTCCGCGCCACCAAACGTCGTTCGCCGGCCGCCCCGGCGGGGTATCGCCGAGACGTGGCCAACTCCGCTGACCGGCGGTCGGCTCGCCGAGCCGGCCTTCGCTACGTGACCGATGCCGAGCCCGGCATCGCCCGCCGCGGTCGCGGCCGGGGCTTCGAATACCGAAAGCCGGATGGCCGTCGGCCCGGCCGGGCCGACGTCGAGCGCATCCGATCGCTGGCCGTCCCACCCGCCTGGACCGATGTCTGGATCTGCCGCACCGCCGATGGTCATCTGCAGGCGACCGGCCGCGACGCCCGCGGCCGCAAGCAGTACCGCTATCACCCGCGCTGGTTGGAGTTGCGGGACGAGACCAAGTACCACCGGATGCTCGACTTCGGGCGCGCGCTGCCCAGGATCCGGCACCAGGTCGCCCGCGATCTGAAGCGGCGCGGGCTGCGCCGGGAGAAGGTGGTGGCGGCGGTCGTCAGGCTCCTCGACACGACCCTGGTCCGGGTCGGTAACGACGAGTACGCGCGCGAGAACCGGTCCTTCGGGCTGACCACGCTGCGCGAACGGCACGTCGAGGTGTCGGGCGCGACGATTCGCTTCCGCTTCCGCGGCAAGGGCGGCAAGCAGGCCGACATCGAGCTCCAGGACGCTCGAGTTGCGCGGATCGTCCGGCGCTGCGAGGAGCTGCCGGGGCAGCAGTTGTTTCAGTACGTCGACGAGGACGGCGACATCGAGGACGTCACCTCGGACGATGTCAACGAGTATCTGCAGGCGGCGTCCGGAGGCGACTTCACGGCCAAGGACTTCCGCACCTGGGCCGGCACCGTCCTCGCCGCCTGGGCGCTGCACGACCTGAGCGTCGACTGCGCACGAACGCCCGCGGACTCGCAGATCGTGCGGGCGGTCGAGTCGGTGGCCGGGGACCTCGGCAACACGCCGGCGGTCTGCCGCCGCTGCTATGTCCACCCCGAGGTGTTCGACGCGCACCTGGACGGAACGCTGGCCGAGATTCTCGAGCGGCAGGCGGCACGCAAGCTGTCGGAGAGCCGGCGCGGTCTAACCCGTCATGAGGCGGCAGTCCTCGCCCTGCTGGAGCGGCGCCTGGCGACAGGCGGCTAGCCGGTTTCGCCGGCGGCGGCCGGGGTACCGAGAACACGTGACCGAACCCGACGTCCCTGACAAGGCGGGCACGATCGAGATCCCCGGCGCCCCGGCGTGGCGATACGAGGCGATCGGCCGAGACGGCGACCAGCGGTCGGTCGCGCTCGTCCACGAGGGCGGATTCCAGACCAGCTTCCAGGTGCCGGACTTCGTCCGCCAGGGCCAGGAGATCGGCCAGATTGCCCGCATCGTCGCCGCTGCCTGGGATCGGCAGGAGGCACTCAAGGGCGTCGGCGGCTGAAGGGGTTAGCATCCCGCTGCCATGGCGCGGGCAGCGGTCTGTTACCGGTTCGGCGACGAGCTCCAGCTGGAGGGGATGTCGCTGGATCCGCCGGCCGCCGAGGAGGTGCGGGTGCGGGTCACCGCCTGCGGGGTCTGTCACAGCGACCTGGCCTACGCCAGTGGCAGCTGGGGCGGTGCGCTCCCTGCCGTCTACGGCCACGAGATCGCTGGAACGGTGATCGAGTCCGGCGGACGCGCGGGTGTCGAGGCCGGGCAGACGGTCGTCGTCACGCTGATCCGCTCCTGCGGCGGCTGCGTCGAATGCGCGGCCGGGCGGCCCGTGCTCTGCCGTGCCGAGCCGGGCGCCGACCGCGAGAGCCCGATCCGGCTTGCCGACGGCCGCCGGGCCAAGCAGGCAATGGCCTGTGGCGGGTTCGCCGACGAGGTGCTCGTGCATGCCTCGCAGGTGGTGGCCGTGCCGCCGCAGGTCCCGCCCACGAGTGCCTGCCTGATCGCCTGCGGCGTGCTCACCGGCATGGGCGCGGTGGAGCGGGTCGCCGGAGTGGTAGCCGGCGACAGCGTCGCCGTCATCGGCGCCGGCGGGGTCGGCCTGAACATCCTGCAGACCGCCGCGCTGCTCGGCGCCCGGCCGATCGTCGCCATCGATCTGGGGGCCGACAAGCTCACCACCGCCCGCGCCTTCGGTGCCACGGACTGCGTCGACGCCCGGACACGCGACGTCCCGGCGGCGGTGCGCGAGCTGACCGGCGGCGGCGCCCGGCACGTCTTCGCCGGCGTCGGCTCGGCTGCGGTGATCGAGCAGGCCCTCGCCTGCGCCGGCCGGGGCGGCGGCGTGATCGTGGTCGGGATGCCGCCGAGCGGCACCTCGTTCGCCGTTGACGCGGTCTCACTGGCCCAGAACGCGAAGCGGATCGTCGGCACCAAGATGGGCCAGGCCGACCCGGCCCGCGACGTGCCGCGCGCCGTCGAGCGCTACCTGCGAGGCGACCTGCTCCTGGACGAGCTTGTGACCGCGACCTATGCGCTCGACGAGGTCAACGACGCCCTGGCTGCGCTCCGTGGCGGCATGGCCGCCCGCGGCGTGCTCGTGCCATGAGGATCGCCCACATCGACAGCTTTTCGACGGCCTGGGTCGCGCTCGTCCGGGTGCGCACCGACGACGGTCACGAGGGCTGGGGGCAGATGGCCCCCTATAACGCCGACATCACCACCGAGATCCTGCACCGGCAGGTGGCGCCACACGCCCTCGGCGGCGACCCGCTCGACCCGGCCGGCGTGGGCGTCCGAGTCCTCGAGGCGGAGCACAAGTTTCCCGGGTCGTACATCTGCCGGGCGCTGGCCGGCCTGGACACCGCACTCTGGGATCTCCGTGGCCGGCTCGAGCAGAAGCCGGTCTGCGAACTCCTGGGCGCGGCGCCGCGATCGCTTCCGGTGTACGCATCGAGCATGCGCCGCGACATCACGCCGGCCGCGGAGGCCTCGCGCCTCGCCGAGCTCCGGGAGCGGGACGGGTACACCGCGTTCAAGATCCGGGTAGGTCGCGAATGCGGCCACGATCAGGACGAGTGGCCGGGGCGCACCGAGGAGCTCGTGCCCGGCGTGCGCCGGGCGCTCGGCGACGACGCCACGCTGCTGGTCGACGCGAACAGCTGCTACAGCCCGCCGCGCGCGATCGAGGTCGGCCGGTTCCTGGAGCAGCACGGCGTCGTCCACTTCGAAGAGCCGTGCCCCTACTGGCGGCCGGAGGAGACGGCGCGGGTGGCGGCGGCACTCGATCTGGCAGTGGCCGGCGGCGAGCAGGACTGCCTGCTCAGCAGTTGGCGAACGATCGTCGGGCTGCCGGCGGTCGACATCGTGCAGCCGGACGTCTGCTACGTGGGCGGCCTCACCCGCACCCTGGCGGTGGCTGCGATGGCCGACCGGGCCGGGCTTCGCTGCGTCCTGCACTCGGCCAACCTGACCCTGGTGACGGTGTTTGCGTTGCACGCGATGGCCGCGATCGCCAACTCCGGCGACTACGTCGAGCTCTCGATCGAGGGGCCGGACTACTACCCCTGGCAGTACGGGATCTATCAGCCCGCGCTGCAGGTGGTCGACGGCCGCCTGGCGGTACCGGACGCTCCCGGCTGGGGCGTCGACCCCGATCCCCGCTGGCTGGCCAAGGCGGCGCAGCGCACCAGCGCGCGCCCAAACTGACCCGAACCGCCACGCCAGGTTCCCTGGTACTCTGCCCTCCGTTAAGGACGTTCGATGGTTGCGCAGCTTGCCTTCCTGAGTCGTTCGTGAGCGTGGAAGGAGGTGTGTTCATGGCAACCGGAACTGTGAAGTGGTTCAACGACGCCAAGGGGTATGGATTCATCGCCCCTGACGAGGGCGGCAAGGACCTGTTCGTGCACTACAGCTCGATC
>Ga0070712_100002281_pt1 | contig 11816 bp, 10 predicted proteins | sample LARL81metaG_FD_71396 | JGI IMG/M metagenome (GOLD analysis project Ga0070712, IMG submission 71396) | Corn, switchgrass and miscanthus rhizosphere microbial communities from Kellogg Biological Station, Michigan, USA - LAR L8-1 metaG | ecosystem: Host-associated > Plants > Roots > Rhizosphere ...
TTCCTTCCCCTGCACCCCATCCTGGCTCTGGTTCAACACATCATTAACCAAAGCCGTGGTCAACCGAGGTGGGGCCAAATCAAATGATCAAAGTGGGGCCAAGTCAGGTTGACGAAAGCAGGGATGCGATTGCCCTCAAATTCGGCAACAAACTTCTCCCTTTTTCGAGCTCCCTAGTAGGTCGTAGGGACCAAGGACGGACAGGGCACGAGCCCTGAGGACATCTCTTGTGGCAGTACGACTTCCGGGGGCACTTCTTATATTTCTCGCCCTAGTCCGAGGGACATGGCGCGTTGACCGGAATATTTCTTAGTTACAACCTGGTTCTCTCACTTTCGCATAGCGGAACGAGTCGGGATAATCGGCGGACGTTTTCAACCCCTCCACCGTGATGCCGTATACAACACCGTGATACCGTATACAAAAGGATCAGCCTCCACTCACGCTGTAACGGATGCCTCTGAAATACGAAAGCTCAAGGCGTTGTATAGGCGCACTCCTAGCGGAGTTGCTTGAGATTACATAAGAGGCCTCCACAAACAGCCAAGGCTTGCGCCGGGGCGAGTCGAGAACAACTCGAAGCTGATTTTCATCCGCAGCCGGCGCAGCGATTCGCGTATGCTCAGTTCAAGTCTCGTAATGCCAAAGCGAGAGCCTCCACTGATGGACCGGGAGAACCAGGGGGCAACAGCGGGCGCGAAATGGGGATGGTACCAAGCGGATTCTCCAAGAGTCTGAGCGCCTCTGCGACACTGATTTCTTGATAGCGATACCGTCGCCCTCGAAGGTGAAGGACCCGCGACGGTTTCTCAACGTCGGTCGGTGTTACTGAAACCACCCCCCTCATTGTGCCAAATGGAATCCCGTTCATAGGTGGTGATCAGGACGCAAGCCGCATTCGTCTTGCCTGGCGCTATCTGTTCAAGAGATTCCGTTGCGATCAGCAGAGGCACATAGCAGTCCTCGCAGCCGACGGGAGTGCCTGAAAGGAAAAGATAATACGGATGTTTGTAAGCCTGGCGCTCATCTGAAGCAGACGAAGCCGTTCGACTCACGCCAGAAATGGGGAACAAAAGCAACAAAACCAGAGACAGCAGAATTGTTCGCATCATATGTTGATCCATAAGCTGTAGGGGCTGCAGGAGTTACGACAAAATGTTAGCCCGAACCCACGGGTCGTGCACTCGGAATGAGGTGGGCCTTGGAGATGTTGGAAATTTAGCGGACAACGGTTATCCGCACCATGGGTACGGAAAGGAAGATCGTTTGGCCCGAATGTTAGCGCGCTTTCTTTCCTTCGCAACTTTCTCCAAACCGAGGTTATCGCTGATCCATGATGGTCGCGCCGGTGGCCTATCGCAAAGCATCGCCCCCTTTCCCGGGGACCACATCTCGTTCCGAGTTTGCTGCGACCGCCTAAAGAATATTCACAGCCCTAGCGGCCAGTAACGCAAGAACAGTGAGCGAAATGGTCGCCTGTATCATCATAAGAACCTTCGCCCAAGCCGACAGGGCCGGCGTATCCGTGGGTGAAAATGCAGTGCTCGTGTTGAAAGCCAAAAACAGGTAATCCACGAAATTGGGCGACCAGTCGGGGTCGGAGATTGTCCCGCAGCTCATTTGGGGAAAGAGGAAAGCTCCTTCCTTGTGCCCTGGGACCTTTTCGCGCTCATGTGGTCCCCCGCCGTCGAGTCGCCAATACCACAGCGCGAATACAAGAACGTTGGTCACCCACAGAGCGACTGCGGACCGAAGCAGTACCTTGGGATCGATCTCATGCTTTGGAATGGCGGCTACAAGCAGACCAAGAGACCAGATCAGGGCTAGGGTCAAAATCGCGCTGGCTGCGTACCCGATCATTTTGTCGGCGCCATGATATCCGACTCGATGTGAGATCACGGTAGCGACAACTATCGCGCCCATGACCGCAAGCAGAAGCCAATCCGGACCCACGGAAAGCTTGCTGGGCAACCCAGCATAGACCAAACCAGTCGCCAGCATTGCCGTAATGGCAAGCCAGCGTGGTTCCTTAGGATAATCCTGGTTTTCTTTGGAGTTGATCCTCTCCGGCACAGCCATAGTCTAGGCTACTGGGCCAACGAAACAAACAGCTTAACTTTTGGATCATCACAGATTTCGACTTCCCTCATAGCGGATGAAGTCGTGTAATGATTCTGTAACAATGTCAGATCTCTGGTCGAAGGCAAACTCTAGAAGTTAGACGTAAGGCGCATGGCGACACTTCGGGATGGGCCGATAGCGTTACCGGAGAAAAGACCGCCGAAGTCGATCACGTCCAGAACATCGGTCAGGTTCTGTCCGTCGATCTGGAATCGGATGTTCAAGCGTTCTGACTTGTAAACATCCGCACCCGCCGAAGCATTGACCTGAAATGAAGGATAGATGCGGCCACGGGCGAAGTTGATCCGGTCAAGGACTTGCTGGCCGTATTGCGCCAGTACAGTGGCCGGGTCCCCAACAAACTCGAAGGGTAGGCCCGTGTCGTACTGAATTCCGCCTGCTATCCACAACCGGGGGCGGACCTGATACCGCAAGCGACCCCGAACGGTATTGCGCTGGTCCTGCGATATCGGAAACCGTCCGCCGGTGGGCAAGCGCTGGGCATCATCTCCCAAGAAGAGGCCGCCCGTGACCGGGAAGGAGGCGGATCCGACCATATACGAATAGCTCAGAAATCCCGATAACCCCCGCCAATCGGGCAAGTCGAGTTTTCCTTCGGCTCCGTAGATTGTGGACCTCCGGAAGGAGATTGGAAATCTTATCGCCGAATTTGCGATCTGATCGTCATCCGCATAATTCGAGACGAACCTCTCGAAGTAGTTCGCGTCCAGCCTGACCTTGCCGCGAAACACCTTTGTCAAACCCGCTTCATAGTAGTTCCCCTCCGAAGGTTCGACCGGCAAACGCAGAAAGCTTGTTGGGTCGATGGATTCCACCTGGTTAGAGCTGGAAAGCAAGATATTGTCGAACGACGGAGTCTGAAACGCTCTGTCATAAGAAACATGCACGAGCAGGTCGGCGGAGGGAAAGTAACGGGAGACTGAAACTCGCGGATCAATCGCGTGACGATTCAACAAAAGCTGATAGTGGTCCCAGCGCAATCCGGCACTGATCGTCCAGTTCTTTAGGCGAATCTGATCTTGAACAAAAATCGACTGCTCAATGTCGGGCCTGTTTCCAAGAAAACTGAAGTCAATCGGAGTGCCATCGTCAAACTGAGTCGGATCGGTGATGTGATAGCGGAAATTTTCGTTCAAGAATGTGTTGTCAGACTCGAATCCAAATTTCCATTCGTGCCGTCCGTGATTGATGGTTGTCGTCCCGCGGAAGTACGCTTCGCGGAAGAAGTTTTGCTGGAAGACCTGAATCGGAGTCGAATCCGCATTGGAGTCGAATCCAATCTCGTTGTCGCGAATCATCGTGCGAAAATCAGTGATCGCATCGGAAGAGAATGTGTGCTGGTAAGAGGCGATGCCCATCGTCTCAATGTTGTCCGCCGTTTGGCGTTGCCCGTTGGCTTGTTGAAGCCGTTCGTTTGGTAGTTCGTAACGCGACAGCTCGTGCCGAACGATGAACCGCAAACGGTCTTTCGATGTCACGTCGCGTTCGTAGTTGACCGAGAAATCGCCCAGCGTGCCCGTGTTTGAGTAGTTTTGCGGGACTACCGGATTCAGGTAATGGTCCGTCATGCTGCCGCTGGCGCTGGCGCCAAGAGTATTTTTGCCCCACGCGTACTGTCCCTGAGCGGAGGCGCCGGCGGTATCGAAGCTGCCCCCAGAAAGCACAACCTGGCCGTGAAAACCCGGTTGCGAATCCTGCAAGGTATTCACTTCGATCACTCCACCCATCTTCCTGCCGTATTCCGCAGGAATGCCAGCGGTGTAAATGCTCAGTGATTGCACATCGTCTGCGTCAATCGCTGGGCCGAAACTCGGCGAGCGATTATCCGTCAGCGGAATGCCGTCGACCACAAACTGGGTCTGATACTCCGAACCTCGTGGATGCAGAACTGCATTTCCTTCGTAGAGCCAGCCGGGCTGAGAATTTACTAGATCCTGCAGCGATCGCCCAGGAATCGAGCCAAGGCGGTTTTGAATATTGTCGGAGCCTATCCGATTGACGGAGCCAGCCTGGTCGGGATCGATTAGAGTGTTGGCCGCACTGACCGTTACCAGCTGATTCACCGTGGCCAATTGGAGGTGCAGCGTGTATTCGATTGGGATCGAGGAATGAATATCCACGGACTCGGAGAAGTTCGCAAAGCCCGCCTGTCGTACCACCATCTGATATACCCCGTACGGGAGACGCTGTACATCCAGCCGGCCTTGATCATTGGTCGCCAGAGTATTTCGATACTGATTTGCCTCGCTTAGGATCTGAATCGATGTTCTTACGCCCAAGCCAGCCGGGTCGGTCACTGTTAGGCGCAATTCTCCGCTGTTACTTTGGCCGAGAAGCGGCAACCCGCAAAAAAGGATGAATAAGGCAGCATACGTCTTCATGAAGACTCGGGTCCCTATAATTAGGCACTTGGTGAGGAGGGGATAGATTGGCGTTTCCCATTCGAGCCTCAGCTTCTTGATCCTCACATTAAGGATTCCATTTCTATCAGCTTTGTTCAGTGTTTTTTTAATCTTCAAGGGGCACCCTGGGAGTTTAAAAAAACTTGAACAAAAGCATGACGAGCGGAATGTATATTCTAGGGACGAACGATATGGCTTCCTCGGAATCGATCAACTGGTTACGGTACCCCTCCGTCGCTGAGGGGGAGCCTTCTCATATCGAACGTGAGGTCTTGGAACTCTTTGACCAATTTCGCAACCCACTGCTTCGATACGCACTCTCGTTTGGGATTCCGGTGCATGATGCGGAAGAAGTCGTCCAAGAGGTGTTCCTATCACTCTTCCGGCACCTCCAATTGCGTAGATCACGAAAGAACCTTAGAGGCTGGATCTTCCGCGTGGCGCATAATCTCGCATTGAGACAGCGCCACGCGAACCAACGGTCACGCGACAAAACGGTATTCGACCCAACCATCGTAGAAAACCAGTTTGACCCGTCACCCGATCCCGAAGAACTGCTGTCATCCGCTCAAAGGCGTCATACTTTGCTGGCAGTGGTTCATGCTCTTCCAGAAGCCGACCAGAGTTGTCTCCGGTTGCGTGCGGAGGGCCTCAGCTACCGGGAAATAGCGGCGATACTCGGAATGTCACTGGGTGCCGTATCGATATCGTTGACCCGCTCACTAGCGCGGTTAATCCGCGCTGCAGGGAGATAGCGCAAATGTTGAACGCGGATCGGCACGTCTCGGACCAAGAGATACTCCAAGCAGCAGACGGAGAGCTCTCATCCCACAGCACGGCTCAAGTTCACGCCCACCTTGCCGCGTGCTGGAACTGCCGCGGACGCATGGCGGAAATCGAAAGGACAATCGCCGATTTCACACGAGCCCATCGCGAGACTCTCGATCCACAATTGCCACCCGTCGCTGGGCCTCGCTCGCTTTTGAAAGCTCAACTGGCGGAACTGGCGTCGGAGCGGGGAGCCGGACGTTGGCCGCGATTATTCCAATTCACTTCAGGTAGGCGTGCCGCCGCCGTTATCTATTTGACCGTTTTCATTGTCGCGGTCGTCAGCACACTTGTCCTCCATCCCATCCTGCGTCGAGCCGGTTCATCGGTTTTTCAACTCGAGCGCGGAGCAGAGCCGGACCGGAGACTTACACCAGGTGCAACGAGGAGAGTAACGATTGGGGACGTTTGCTCAATGCCCCACGAAGAAGTAGTGCGAGACGTTTCTGTGTCGTTGCGTAAAGAGGTCTTTCAGAAATATGGAATTGTGAATGCCCGCGGCGGAGATTATGAGATCGATTATCTGATTACTCCTGGCTTGGGCGGGGTAGAAGACATCCATAACCTATGGCCGGAACCCTATACCTCTCGGATTTGGAATGCGCACATCAAGGACGCCCTGGAAGAACACCTTCATGAAATGGTCTGTACCGGTAAAATTGATTTGCCTACGGCTCAACATGACATCGCGACCGATTGGATTGCGGCTTACAAAAAGTATTTCCATACCGCCATGCCTCTATCCCTGCATTCGCGCCTCGATTCAGGTCCCAACATCGGATTCGTTGGGCGGAACTTGCAGTCACGCCCAGTCGATTAACTGTGCGAGGAGACTCTTCTCTCAGTGCCCTTACTAACCTTCTGGATGAGGACACTACCGTTCACGCACAACGAGTGGCTGGGCTATGGGTAGCAACCGGCACACGGCGACAGTCCGCATCCAGCTTTCAGAATCCCGGTTATTTCCGGCTGCCGTCACCCATATCCTAACGGGCGCCCTCCACACCTGCTGATGGCTATTCAGCCAAACAGTTGTCCCGCAATCACAGTCTATGATTCCGCCCCGATTCGGTGCAGAACCGCGTCTAGCGCTTCCGAAACTCTCGTCAGGAGGCCATGTTCAACCAGGTTTTTGAGAAATTGTTCATTTATGCCGCCGGCAGTGGCGTGAGTAGCGGCCAGTGATTGGAAAGTGCGCTCGGGTGCTTCGACAGCGCCAGTCGTTACCCCCAAAAAGAGTCGTGCAACGTAGTCTCTGGCTTGTGATGCTGGAATACCTTGCTGCTCCAACCAAGACGCAATGGTTTCATTAAATGCGAAATAGGACGCAATTGTCGCGGTCGTCGCGCAGATTGCATCGAACTCGTTCTCCCTCTCAACTGGAAAGACAGTTCCAACCGAAGCGAAGAGTTCAAAAGCTACAGGATCGGGGGGATAAATTGCAGTGGGACTCAATCGTTTTGCAGTTGACGGCAATGGCACGGCCCTTGCGATTCGCAGGGCAGGGGCTACGAGTTCAGACAAGCTCGCTAGCGAGAGCCCCGAGACAAGACTGATAACCTGATGATCCCGACGGAACCGCAATTGCGAAAGAACATCTCGCGCGGCTGAAAGCCTCACTGCGATCACGATTGTGTCAGAATGGTCGAGAACCTCCTGGTTACCGGACGCGACGGATATTCGACGGAAACGATTAACAAGTCCGTTAGCGATAGTAGAATTGCGGGGAGACAGCCATATGGAGTGGGCAGGGACGCCAGATGAGCTCAGGCCAGTGACGATGGATAAGGTAATTTCGCCAGTTCCGATGAATCCTAGCTGCATGTGTCTTTCCTGTCGTTTCCCCACGGAAGCTGAACGATATTCAACAGACGTCCGACTGTAATTGTGGCACCCGGCTGGCTCCTAACGAGTTTTGGTCGATGATGTCTTTACGGTCACAATCCGGAGGTGAAAGATCGCGGGCAACGTGAGAAACGCGTGAGTTCTCACTTCAGATTGTCAGGTTCCCAAGAGGTTCATTTGAAGTTTTTCGTAGCCATGCTCGCGTGCCCAGAGGTCCAAAGGTATGGTCGCCAGTTCATCTACAACGGCAACTGCTAGCCCCGTCTTCGTCAAATCAACACTCTTCAAATACGTGTGACAGGTGTCGCAAACGTCCACCCGGACATGCGCGATTTCTGGCGCCCAATAGTACGCCATCTGAGGTTCTCTTTCTTCTCCACAGCCCGGACAATAAATTCTTCTAAAATCCCATTCATGCGCGCAGAGCATGCAAACCAATGATTTTTTTGCTCCGTCCCCTTCGCTGCGCAGCACGCCGACGATAGGTTTACAACCGCAGAGCGGACAAGTCGAGGGCGTACCATCGACAATCGCGGATTCACGATGGTCCGCAAGAGATTCGGCGTACGGCTGAAGAAAAATCCACGCAAGCAGCCCATCGGAATCGGTGGCAGCAATTCCATCAGCGGACTGGAGTTCAGCGTCGTCGCCACCCACGGCCAATTCTGCGTCTCTGTACCAGAAGTCTTCCATCGCTCGCTGCGATTCCGCTGGACCTTTCTGCGCCAAACTGGCGGCGGCCTGCGCCAGCGGCACTGGCGCGATCTGCTCGATCATCGATAGGAATCCCGGAAATTTCGGCAGCAGCAGGAAAAGATCTAACTCATCTCGCAAAGGGCGATCGGAAGATATCTTCGGCGAATCCGCGAGTGTTTTATGAATTTCCCCGTAAAAGCTCTTCTGAAATGTCGCCACGTGCGAGTAGAAGCGCAGTCCTTCCGTGGCAAATGGATAGCAGGAAGTCAGTTCGTTCGCGCGAGAGATGCGACGATCCCATTTCTTATCGATCATGAAGTGCGTCGGGCCCGGCCGCTGACCTGCTCGTACCAGGAGCGATGAAAGGTCCAGGCCCAGGCGCGCGTGACATAACCGTGCACCATTGACCCAAAGCTGCCCTCTTCGAGGATCGCGCTCATGTACACGTGTATCAGGAACAAGCCAATCGTGATCATCGCTACGCTCGCGTGAATCAAGATTGCGGCATAGCGCACGAAACGCCAGCTCCACGGAAGCGCCTCGGTGTACCACAACGAGATTCCGGAGAGCAGCAGCACTATTACGCTGTAGAGCATCGCCCAGAAGAACAGTTTCTGTCCGTAATTGAAGCGACCGACGGGGGGCAGCTTGTCGTCTTCGTTCTCTATGTAATATGGGATCGCTTTTGCCCAGGCGCGGTCAGAGTCGTCAAATTTCATGTCGGCGTGCCACTCTTTGAACGTCCAGAAAAGCGATACCGTAAAAATTAGACCCACCCACGGATGCCAGGCTCGCGCCACTGGACCGCCGCCCACGACGGCCGCCAACCAGTACAGATATGGCGACCAGAATGCCAAACCGGTAGTCAACAAATAGATGTAAATAAAAGCTCCGATCCAGTGATTCACACGCTCGGCAAGCGTATACCGCGGAACCATCTCTTCGTTGTGACCGGTATTTGGGCGTGAAATCGCGTCGGTGGTCATTGCTGCCTCCGATCGTCCGGTTTGATCTCTTCTTCTTTCTTCGGCCCAAATCGCATGTAATGAAAAGCCATGCCTACGATGCCCGCGACCATTGCCAAATTCCCGATCCACTTCAGCGGCCCTTTCCACAGCCGTACCGATAGAGGGACACGCGGATCCTTCGGCAGCCCGCCATACAACTCAGGATGCTTCGCGTCATGCAGAACGTAGATCACATGCGTTCCGCCAACTCCCGGTGGATCGTAAACTCCCGCAGCTGCGAATCCGGAAAAGTCGCGCAGCTGCTGCGCCCGCGTCTCCGCCAGTTCCTTCATCTCCGCCTTCGTACCAAAATGCAAACAGCCTGTGGGGCACGCTTTGATGCAGGCGGGTTCGAGCCCCACCGACACGCGATCATTGCACAGCGTGCACTTGAAGACTTTGCGCGCCTTCGGACTGAATTTCGGAATGTTGAACGGGCAGCCAGTCATACAATAGCCGCATCCGATACAGTTAGCTTCTTGAAAATCCACAATGCCGTTGGCGTATTGAACGATGGCACTGTCCGCCGGGCACGCCGCAAGGCAACCGGGATCTTCGCAGTGCATGCACTGATCTTTGCGCATTAGCAGCATCAGGGTGCCGTCTTCGCGCTCGTGCTCGTTGAACTTAATCAGGTTCCAATAATTCCAGGCCGTCTCTGGCATGGTCTGGTAGGTGTTGTCGAAAGTGGTTTCGCTGAACGAGTAACCGTTCCATTCCAGGCAAGCCACCTCACATGCTTTACAGCCAATGCATGTCGTGGTGTCCACTAATTTGGCTACCCGGAATTCACGGTTCAGACCAGCGCCGGGGACCGGGCCAGCGTGACCCGAAATTCGAATTAGCTCTGTTGCGGCCTGGCTCATTGTCTTTTCCTACGCCTTCTCGACTTTCACTAAGAAGCCTTTGGATTCGGGGGTGTGGGCATTTGGATCAGTGACCGCCGGGGTCAAGAAATTCGCCGGCGTCCGCGCGTCCCTTCCTTTATCCTCGGCAATCCCGCGGAAGCCCTGGTGAATTGGCAGTCCTATCTGGTAAACCTTTTTGCCGTCGATCATCATCGGCTTCAGTCGGCGGGTGACGAAGGCCTTCGCTATGTATGTCCCGCGAGCGCTGATGACCTTGATCACGTCCGTTCCACGAATCCCTTTTTCGTCCGCTAACTCCACGGGAATTTCCACAAACGGTTCCGGGATCAACTGCACGTTCATCGGATTATTTTTCGTCCAATAGTGATAATGCTCGGTCAAGCGGTACGTCGTGCAGACAATGCTGTACTCCTCAGGCGTGCCAAATTTGTCGTATGGCGTCTTGAACTTCTTCACTAGCGGATTATTCGACTGATCGGGATGAAACGGATTCTTGATTGGGCTCTCGATCGGTTCGTAATGTTCTGGGAACGGTCCATCTGCGAGCACTCCGATTGGTGCGAAGAGCCGCCCAACGCCTTCCGGGTTCATGATGAACGGCCCCATGTGGTCGGTCGGAGCAGAATCCGGTTTGAAGTCCGGAACGTCGTTGCCTGCCCATTTTTTGGCCGCTTCGTTCCACCACACTTGCTTTCGTTCCGGATCCCAAGGTTTTCCATCCGGATCGCAAGAGGCGCGGTTATAAAGCACGCGTCGATTAGCCGGCCACGACCACGACCAGTTGGGATAAATGCCGAGACCGGAAGGGTCTTCAGTGCCTCTCCGCTGAATCTGTGACCCTGCCTCAGTCCACATGCCGGAATAGATCCAATTGCCGCACATGGTTGTTCCATCATCTTTCAACCACGCAAAACCGGGTAGCTGCTGACCAGCCTTGATCACTTGTCCGGTGGTTGGATCGGTCAAGTCCGCGAGCGCTTTGCCATTCAGTTCCATGGCAACTTGGGAAAGCGAAGGATGAGACGCATCTGCGTAGGCCCAATTCAGATTCAGAATCGGATCAGCAAATTTTCCGCCTTCTTTCTTGTATAAATCCCGCACGCGAAGGAAAATCTGCGCGACTATGTCCTGATCGAGCCGCGCGTCTCCGGGAGGCGGAACCGCGGCGTATTTCCAGGTCACCCAGCGCGCCGAGTTGGTCATGCTGCCATCTTTTTCCGCGAAGCCTGCGCATGGCAAGCGGTAAACCGTAGTCTTGATGGTCTTCTGCTCATCGGTCGTAATGCCCGGGGCTCGCCAGAACTCGCTGGTTTCGTCGGGATAAATTTCACCCACCACCAACCAATCGGCCTTCTTGAGCGCATTGATGTTCTTGTTCGTATCCGGGCCGACCATCACGCCGTTCATTCCGAACGCCATCATGCCCTTGACCTTGTCGTTGTACATGTCATCCCAGATGTGGGTCCACGAATAGTCGCGGTCGATTTTGGGCAGGTAATCAAAGGCAAATCCGTTCTGCTTGATCGCAGCATCGCCGTACATCGACTTCAGGAGCGATACGAAGAATTTCGGGGTGTTCGAGTAATAGTTCATCGAAGCCCACGGCGTGGGTTTCGAGGCCGTCGGCGTAACCCGCTTCAGGTAGGTTACAAGGTCCGCGTCAGCAGGTACCGGCGTCTTCAAATATCCTGGGAGGCTGTCGTACAACCCGGCCATATCCGTGGCTCCCTGAATATTCGAATGGCCGCGTAGTGCATTCACTCCCCCGCCCGCTCTGCCAACGTTGCCGAGAAGAAGTTGAATCATGGCGGCAGTGCGGATTATTTGCGTGCCAAAAGTGTGCTGTGTCCAGCCCACCGCGTAGATGATTGTCGCCACCTTCTTCATGTCCCCATCTTTGCGCACGGATGTGAACAAGTCGGCTGCCTTGAGATACTGCTCCTTCGGAATGCCGGTGATCCGCTCGACCGCTTCTGGCGTATATCGGGAATACTGCTGCTTCAGCAGTTGAAACACGCAACGCGGAT
>Ga0070712_100002282_pt1 | contig 11816 bp, 10 predicted proteins | sample LARL81metaG_FD_71396 | JGI IMG/M metagenome (GOLD analysis project Ga0070712, IMG submission 71396) | Corn, switchgrass and miscanthus rhizosphere microbial communities from Kellogg Biological Station, Michigan, USA - LAR L8-1 metaG | ecosystem: Host-associated > Plants > Roots > Rhizosphere ...
CAGTACGAGCACGAGTCGATCATCTGCATCGTGGACTATCACGCGATCACGGTGCCGTACGACCCTGCGCAACTGCGTGCGCGTCGCGCCGAGATGGCGCTGTCGCTTCTCGCGGCAGGAATCGATCCGAAGGCAGCGACATTGTTCGTACAATCTCAGGTGCCCGAGCACACCGAGCTCGCGTGGATACTGAACACGGTCACGCCCCTCGGCGAGTTGGAGCGGCAGACCCAGTTCAAGGAGAAGTCGCAGAGACAGGAAAGCATCAACGCCGGATTGTTGAACTATCCCGTGCTCCAAGCCGCCGACATCCTGCTCTATCGCGCCGACCTCGTTCCAGTCGGCGAGGATCAGGTGCAGCATCTCGAACTGTCTCGCGTCGTCGCACGTCGCTGGAACGCGCAGTTCGCGGCTGAGGCGGAGTTCTTTCCGGAGCCGCGGCCTGTGCTCACGCCAATTCGTCGCGTCATGGGCCTCGATGGTCAAGCAAAGATGTCGAAATCGCTCAACAACACCGTGGGTCTGCTGGAATCTTCGGACGAGATGTGGGCGAAGCTCCGACCCGCGGTCACCGACCCCAAGCGCATCAAGCGGACCGATCCCGGCACGCCCGAGGTTTGTAACATCTATCACCTTCACAAGGCCTTTAGTCCAGCAGCGACCGTGGAGAACGTCGCCGTACAGTGCTCGACGGCGGGCTGGGGCTGCATCGACTGCAAGCGGGTGCTCTTCGAGTCCATGGAGAACGAGCTGGTTCCTATTCGTCGGCGCGCGGAAGAGTTGCGGCGCGATCCCGGTGCGGTGGACGCGGTGCTCCACGCGGGAGCGGAGCGCTGCCGCGCCCTCGCGGCGGACACGATGCATGGCGTGCGCGAGCGGATGGGTTTCGACTAGCCGCACTTCGGGCATGTGTCGTGCATTTTGCCGTCTCGGTCACCGGTCCGGCATCGATGATACGCCGCGCAATTGCCGGAGCGGGTGTGGCGAGTAGCGCGGCTGGAAACCAAGCGACCGATGCAGCTCTTCCGCCGATTCATTGCCCGGGTGCAGGCATGGCGCACCTCCCGACGCGCGCTTCGCATGAAGCCGAACGACGTCCTGCCCTTGATCGCGTTTCACGCAGCGATCCATCGTGAAGTGACGACTTCTGGCGTGCGGGTATACAGCCTATGTGGAACCTGCGGGGCGCGTCTCGAGGCCAGCGCGACATTGTGCGAAGAGTGCGCGAGTCGGCGGAGTCTCTCATGAGTGGTGGCTCGTGATTGGTGGCTGGTGAAATCGGATCGATAGCGAGCGACGCTCGCCGGCCTCCCTCCTTCACTAACCACCCGCAACCAGCCACCAACCCCCAAAAACGAGCCACCATATGCCCGATCAATCCGGTCCCCGCGGCCTTCTCACCCTCGTATGCTTGACGTGTGGCAACGAGAAGTTCTACGATCAATCTGTTCCTGCCACGGTATCTTGCGAGAGATGTGGTGGAACGGTATTCCGGAACTTTGCCACGCCCACGGAGCCAGACGAAGCGTCAATTGCTCAACTCGAGGATCAGGCTCGCAGCATCTCGTACGGTGATTCGTCGCCCGATACGACGCCCGGCGACGTTCGCGATCTCGACACGCGCTGACGGCGCGCGCGCTTCACACGAACGGCGGGGAGGCCGGTAATCGCTCTGCCCGCCTCCTCGTTCTTTCTGCACGCTCTCGTTCAGAGTCCGCTCGGCGCGGTGGGCGAAACGCTCAGGGTGACGCTGCTGCTCAAGCTGCTGCTCGCGACCCTGCTCGGCGGCGCGATCGGCTTCGAGCGTGAGGTCGCGGGAAAGCCCGCCGGCCTTCGTACGAACATACTCATCTGCGTCGGCGCCGCGCTTTTTACGCATCTGTCGATCAACATCGCGCAGATCGGCTTCACGCCGGACGGTCGCCCCTACGGCGACACGACGCGCATCGCAGCTCAGATCGTCTCGGGAATCGGCTTCCTTGGCGCGGGAGCGATCCTCCACGCGCACGGGGCCGTCGTCGGCCTAACGACGGCGGCAACGATATGGGTCGTCGCCGCCGTCGGCGCCGCGATCGGCTCTGGCGCGTACATTGAAGGCGTCGGCACGTCGGTGCTCATCATTCTCGTTCTCGTCGGACTGCGTCCGGTCGAGCGAAGGCTGTTGAGGCGCCGGCGCAAGGTAAACGCGACGGTACGCGTGCGGCGTGAGGCCCGCTTCGACAATATCGAAGACGTCATTCGGGGCTGCGGCCTGCATCTTTTCTCCAAGCGCACCTACGAGCACGAGTCCGATCGTGCGTTCGAGCTCGAGCTCATCGGCACCTCGAACCAGGTGGACGCCGTGATCGAGGAACTGCGGCGCCGCCAGGACATCATCAGCGTCTCGGTGGACTGAAATGCCGCTGCTCGTCGTCGACGGCAACGCGGCATCCCGGACATGGACGCTAACCCGCAAGGCCGAACAGCGTATCCGCAATGAAGCGCCTCCGGGGTGGGACATCTACTTCGTGCAAGCGCAGACGAGCTCCGACGGCGATGGGCCACGTGGATCGAGCGACGAAGTGATGCATGCCATCCCGAAGGCCGACGTGTATCTCGGATTCGGCATTCCGCGGCCGCTCTTCCTCGCCGCCGAACGATTGCGTTGGGTGCACTCGGCGGCTGCGGGCGTCGGCAACGCGCTCTACCCGGAAATGCGTGATGGCGGCATCCTGCTCACGAATTCGGCCGGGGTCCACGCGATACCGATCGCCGAGTACATCGTTGCGTCCGTCCTCTATTTCTTTCGTGGTCTGGACCTCGCCGTCGATCAACAGCGGCGCAGCGAATGGGACAAGCAGCGCTTCGTGGGCGAAGAGTCGCCTTTGCGGGAAGTCGGCGGAGCATGCGTACTCGTCATCGGCGCTGGTGGCATTGGCAGTGAGGCGGCGCGTCGTCTCGCCGCGCTCGGCGCGCGCTGCGTGGGTGTCAGACGCCGGCCGGCGCTCGGCGCGCCCCAGGGCTTCGATCGCGTCATCGGCTTCGATGCGATAGACGATGAGATCCCGAATGCCGACGCGATCGTCCTTGCCGCGCCGCTAACCGTTGCGACGCGCGGCATCCTCGACGCACGGCGGCTGAGCGCCATGAAACCGAGCTCGATCCTCGTGAATGTCGCGCGCGGCGCACTCGTTGACGAAGGCGAGTTGATCGCAAGACTGCGAGATGGCCGGTTACGCGGTGCGGCGCTCGACGTGTTCCAGGAGGAGCCACTGGCGTCCGATAGTCCGCTGTGGCAGCTTCGATCGGTGCTCGTGACACCGCACGTTTCACCGGTGTCGCCCGGCTGCTTCTGGGCACGAGAGCTCGATCTCTTTCTCGATAACTGGCGACGGTTCACGCGCGGCGAACCGCTGCGCAACCTCGTCGACAAGGACGCGGGCTACTGACGCTCGATCATCGCGGTGTTCTCATGAGGCATGCAATGCGCCTTGAAGGAGTGTTTGGTCCTGTCGTCACAAACTTCGATGCGAGAACGGGTGACCTGGATCGTGACGCGTTTGGCGCGAATGTCCGAGCTCACCTCGACGCCGGCATGAGCGGTATCGTCGTGACCGGATCGACGGGGGAAGCAGCACTGCTCGACGAAGGCGAGCGCATGGCACTCGTCGAGACGGCACGCGAGCTGATTCCGAGCGATCGACTGCTGATCGTCGGCACCGGAGCGGAGTCCACCCGCATGGCGCGTCGTTATGCATCGCTCGCCGCGGAACGTGGCGCCGATGCGGTGCTCGTTGTCGCGCCGCACTATTACGGCGCGAAGGCGATGAACAGCAGCGCGCTCCGCGCTCACTACTCCGCGATTGCCGACGAAAGCCGAGTTCCGGTGCTCTTGTACAACATTCCGAAGTACATGCACTTCGCGTTGCCGCCGCAACTCGTCGCCGAGCTGGCCCGGCACGAGAACATCGTCGGCATCAAGGACAGCTCCGGCGACCTGGAGCTGCTCGGCGGATATTTGCAGGCGCAGAGCGATAGCTTCTCCGTCCTCACGGGCAATGGCCAGACCTTCAGGCGAGCACTGGAGCTCGGTGCGCGGGGCGGAATTCTCGCTGTCGCCTTGTTCGCCGTGGGTCTCGCGCTCGAAGTTTATTCGGCGCTGGCCGAGGGCAGCGCTACGGCCGCGAGCCAGGCGCAGGACCGTCTCACGTCCCTCTCGGCGCGCATCGTCGGCGACATGGGCGTGCCCGGGGTGAAAGCGGCACTCGACCGTGTCGGACTGCGCGGCGGCCCGGTCCGCGCGCCCCTGCTCTCGCTCGGAAACGCGGAGCTGGCGGACGTCACGGAGCTCTTACGCGTCGCGGAGCTCTCGCACGCGGCCTGACCGCGGAGCGTTGTCGTGAGCGCCTGGAACGCGGCGACGCCTAACGATACAGAGCTCGGCGCCTTCGCGCGGAGTCACCTCCGGCGCCTCGCGCGAGCGCCACGCCCAACGTGCAGCGCCGCCGCGGCGGACGCGCGTCAGTACTGCAGCTTCACTCTCTCCTCGCTCGGCTTCCGAGTTCGAGAGATTCCCTTCGAGTACAGCGCGGCAGTGGGCGCATACGGCACACCGGCTGGCGGGGCGGCGCTGTGTCTCGTCATAATCGGCGCAGCCGGCGCAGCGTGGGGAAATCGCGCCTCGATGGCCCTCGTCGTGTTGATCGTCGGCGGACTCGGCGTGGCGCTAGGCGGCCGATGGCTCGCGGCCGATGGTGTGCTCTCGCTCCCCTTCATGCGGCGTCGCGGTGTAAACATCGAGGCGACGCGTGGGGAAAACGATCCCGACGTCTGGCTCGTCGCCCACGTCGACTCCAAGTCCCAGCCCGTTCCATTACTCGTTCGTGCCCTAGGAATCTTGCTGTTGGCGATCGGCTGGATCGCCGCCATCATGCTCGCCGTCGGGAACATGCTGGGACATGCGGCGCCCCATCTCTGGAGCGCGGTCGTCGTCATCGCCGTGGTGGGTGCTCTGCCAGTGCTCGGGTCGGTTGTCGGTACGCGCTCCGCCGGCGCGATCGACAATGCCTCCGGTGTCGCGACGGTGCTCGCCGCGGCCGCGGCGTCGCCCGAGGCAAATCTTGGAGTGCTCATCACCGATGCCGAGGAGATGGGGCTTGCCGGTGCACGGGCCTGGTGCGCCGAAACAACGCGACGGCGCGTCCCCGTACTCAATTGTGATGGCGTCGACGACGAGGGTCTGCTCACGCTGATGTGGACGCGCCCGCGGTCACTGCGAATTGAAAGCGTCGTACGTAGAGCGAGCCGGGATTTCGGAGCACTGCGTGTCATCCCGCTCGTTCCAGGAGTTCTCGTGGATGGCGTGGCATTCTCCGATGCCGGTTGGGAAAGCCTTACACTTAGTCGCGGCTCACTCGCGACGCTTCGCCGCATTCATACACGGGCCGACAACCTGGATCATCTCGAAGGACGCGATCTCTCTAGCGCGGCGCTCACGCTCGCACTCGCCGCGCACGCGCTCATGGAGCACTGATGGAAGTCATCATTCTCGCCGCGGTTCTGCTGCTAGCGCTCATCATGATCCCGTTCGGCATGCCGGGGACGCTGGTGATGTTCGCCGCGGCGCTCTGCTACAAGCTCCTCGTCCCGCAGGGCGGGATCGGCTGGGCGTCGGTCGTAATCGTTGGCATCCTGATGGCGATTGCCGAGGGTCTGGAGTGGACGCTCTCGGCGCGATTCGCCAAGAAGTACGGTGGCTCTCGTCGGGCAGGCTGGGGTGCGGTGATCGGCGGCATGGTGGGCGCGTTCATCGGCGTGCCGCTTCCGATCGTCGGGCCGATTATCGGGGCGTTCGCCGGCGCCTTCGTGGGAGCGTTCGTATTCGAGTACAGCCGAGGCAGTGGCGGAGGCACCGCGACGAAAGTGGCTTGGGGCGCGCTCATCGGCCGCGTTACAGCGGCCGCCGTGAAGATCGCTATCGGCTTGGTGATGGCCGTCTGGTTGCTGTTCGCTGCCCTCACGAGCGTGTGACCGGTGATCGGTCAACGGTGATCGGCGAATGGATGGTGAACGGCATCGATCGGTCACCGCCCGCCGCCCGCCGCCCGCCGCCGACCACTGCTAGATTCTCCCTCATGTTCAGCTCTAACACTCGTACGCTCGTCGTCGTCGGGGCGCAGTGGGGCGACGAAGGGAAGGGAAAGCTCGTCGACGTCCTCGCCGAAGGCGCCGATTGGGTCGTCCGGTATCAGGGCGGCGCGAACGCCGGCCACACCGTCCACATCGGCGACACGGCGTTCGTGCTGCATCAGATCCCGAGCGGCATTCTTCACTCGGGTGTGCGCTGCGCGATTGGCAACGGCGTCGTCCTCGATCCGGATACCCTGTTCACCGAGATCGACGGCCTCGTGCGCGACGGCGTGGACGTTGAGGGACGACTTTACGTGAGCGATCGCGCGCACCTCGTGCTGCCGTATCACAAGCTCGTCGATGCGGAAAGCGAGGCGAGCAAGGCGATCGGTACGACCGGCCGCGGTATCGGTCCCGCGTACGAGGACAAGATCGCCCGTCGTGGCGTGCGGGTGCTCGACCTGCGTCATCCTGATCGCCTTCGTCAGCTCGTGGAGCAGGGCGCGGCACACGCCGAGGCGCAATTGACGCGATTCGGCAGCAGCAAGCGCGTGAATTGCGCTGAGACGATTGCGATGCTCGAGCGCCTCGGCGAACGCCTGCTTCCGCTCGCCGAAGATGTTGGACTCGTTATGCACCGCGCTGTTCGGAGCGGCGCGGCGGTGCTCCTGGAAGGCGCGCAGGGCTCGCTTCTCGACATCGATCACGGCACCTATCCCTTCGTCACGTCGAGCAACACGACATCGGGCGGTGCAGCTGTCGGAGCGGGAATCGCGCCGACGGACATCGACGCCGTGCTTGGCGTCGTCAAGGCGTACACGACGCGTGTCGGAGCGGGTCCCTTGCCAACAGAGATGGACGACACGCTCGCCGGCCAGATTCGGTCGTTAGGCAACGAGTTCGGCGCGACCACGGGCCGTCCCCGCCGCTGCGGCTGGTTCGACGCTGTCGTCGTGCGTTACGCGGCGCGCATCAACGGTCTGACCGATCTCGCCGTCACCAAGCTTGACGTGCTGGATACCCTCGACAAGATCGCGATCTGTGTCGGCTACGAGTACGAGGGTGAGCTCCACGAGGAGTTCCCCGCTGACCTCACGGCGCAGGAGCGCGTCGTGCCGCGATACGAGTGGCTCGACGGCTGGCGAGAGTCCACCGCGGATTGCCGGCACATCGACGAGCTGCCCACTGCGGCCCGGCGCTATCTCGATCGGATGCAGGAGCTCGTCGAGACGCCGATTACGTACGTGAGCGTCGGTACGAAACGCGATCAAATCATCGGGAAGGGACTGGGGACGTCGCTTGTCTGACGTCGATGTGCTCATCGTAGGTGGCGGCCCATGCGGGCTCGCAGCAGCCGTCTCCGCGCAGCGCGCCGGGTTGCGTACGGTCGTCATCGAGTCCGAGATGGTCGTGAGCACGATCGCCCATTATCCGACTTACGTACGCTTCTTCTCGACTGCGGAGAAGCTCGGCATCGGCGACCTGCCTTTCATCATCTCCACGGAGAAGCCCACGCGCCGTGACGCGCTGGCGTATTATCGCGCCGCGGTCACGCATTTCGGGATTGCGGTACGGCAGTACGAGCGGGTCACCGCTATCGAGCGCGGTGATGACGAGCTCGTCGTCCACTCCCGTACCCGCGGGGGAACCGACCGTCGTACGAATGTTGGCGCGGTCATCGTCGCGACAGGCTATTTCGGCTCCCCGAACCGCCTTGGCGTTCCAGGCGAGACGCTGCCACACGTCACTCACGTATACCGCGAAGGGCACGAAGCCTTTGAGCAGCGAGTCGTTGTGGTCGGCGGCGGCAACTCGGCCGCTGAAGCCGCGCTCGATCTCTGGCGATCGGGAGCGCACGTCACTCTTGTCCATTTCGGCCCCACCTTCGACAAGCGCATCAAGCCCTGGGTGCAACCCGATTTCGAGAATCGCGTGAAGGAGGCTAGCATCCACGTTCGCTGGAACAGCCGCGTCGCGTCCATCGAACCAGATTCGGTTTGTATTCGCTCAACCGACGACGCCGGTCACAGTGAGCGGCTGCCAGCGAATCTGGTTTACGTGATGACGGGCTTTGCCCCGAATACGGATTTGTTGAAGCAGGTCGGCGTGCCGATCGATCCGACAACTGGCATCCCGGAGCATGACCCTGAAACGCTCGAGACGAGTGTGCCCGGCGTTTTCATCGCCGGTGTCGTCGTCGCGGGCTTCGATGCGAATAAGGTGTTCATCGAGAACGGCCGTTATCACGGCGACCGCATCGTCGCCCGCCTCCTCGGCCGCTCCGCCCCCCCTTCGCCCAAGCTCAGCGCGGAACTGGACACGTGACGAGGGGCTAGGGACTTAGGGGCTGGGAGGCGGTGACTGACTGCACGCCTCCATCGACACCATTACTTTCTTCAGACTAGCCGCTCTCCTAGCCCCTAGACCACCCCAGCCCCGCATCGGTCCCTTGTCTTCCGTTTCCGCCAACCCCGAAGTCCTCGAGAAACTCGTGTCGCTGTGCAAGCGGCGCGGCTTCATCTTCCAGTCCTCCGAGATCTACGGCGGCACGGGCTCGGTATGGGATTACGGCCCGTTAGGCGTCGAGCTGAAGAAGAATCTGAAGGATCGGTGGTGGCATTCGATGGTCCGCGCCCGAGATGATATCGAGGGGATCGACGCGGCTATTCTCATGCATCGCGAGGTGTGGGTGGCGAGCGGCCATGTCGCCGGCTTCACCGATCCGTTGGTCGATTGCCGCAATTGCAAGAAGCGATTTCGCGCCGACGATCCTCGCATCAAGGGAACGCCCGGCGCACCGGACGCGCAGTGTCCCGTCTGCGGGATGAAGGGCACGCTCTCGGAGCCGCGGCTGTTCAACCTCATGTTCCGGACGTTCATGGGGCCCGTCGAGGAATCGGCGGCCGAGATCTTTCTCCGGCCCGAGACGGCGCAGGGAATCTATGTGAACTTCCTGAATGTGCAGCAGGCCATGCGGCAGAAGGTGCCGTTCGGCATCGCGCAGATCGGCAAGGCCTTCCGCAATGAGATCACTCCCGGCAACTTCATCTTTAGAACTCGTGAATTCGAGCAGATGGAGATGCAATTCTTCGTCGAGCCGGGCACCGATATGACGTGGTTCGAGTACTGGAAGGAGCAGCGCATGGCGTGGCACCGCGGTCTTGGTCTCGCCGAGGAGCGGCTGCAGTTCCACCAGCACACGAAGGAGGAGCTGGCGCACTACGCGCGCGCTGCCTTCGATATCCAGTTCGATTTCGGTGGCACTCTGGGTTTCCAGGAGATCGAAGGCGTCCACAACCGCGGCGACTTTGATCTGACGCAGCATCAGAAGCACTCCGGCAAGAAGCTCGAGTACTTCGATCAGCCTAATAATCGACGATACGTGCCCCTCGTGGTGGAGACGTCGGTCGGCGCGGACCGGACGACACTCGCGCTGTTGGTGAATGCTTATCGCGAGGAACAGGTGCCCGGCGAGGAGGAGGGCCGTACTGTGTTGGCTCTCGCACCATCCCTCGCGCCGGTGAAGGCGGGTGTGTTCCCGCTCGTGAAGAAGGATGGCATGCCGGAGTTCGCCGAAAAGCTCTCCAAGGAGCTGCGCAGCTCGTTCCCGGTGTTTTACGACGAGTCCGGTGCAATCGGCCGCCGTTATCGTCGCCAGGATGAAGTCGGAACGCCTTTCTGCCTCACGATCGACGGCCAGACGATGCAGGATGGAACGGTGACGATCCGTGATCGCGACACGCTGCAGCAGGAGCGCGTGGCGGCCGATCGCGTCCGTTCGGTCATCGCCGAACGGATTGGGAGCTGACATGGCCGTAGCGAATACGACGTCACTTTCCATGGACCGCTTGCGGCGCGACGGCGAGCGTTTCATGGAGGAGCTGTCGCGTGAGTACTACCTTGCGCACTCGGGGCAGAAGTCTTCAGCGGAGCTGCAGCCGGTTTACGAGAAGTACGCGGCCATTCTGGGCCCCGATGCGCTGGCTATGACATTGGACCAGTTCCGCGGCGCGGCCCCGGACAGCGAGGCGCATCGCGGCCTACGGCTCCTCGCTGATTGGCTCGCGGAATCGCAGAGCGCCCGTGCCCTCGCATCACTCGACGAGCGAGAGATCAGCTGGGAAGGGAGCGCCGTCGTGCGGCTCGCCGACGGTCGCGAACTTGAGTATCAGCGGGTCGCCATCGAGCTCGCCAACACGGCCGATGTTCGCGAACGGCATGCGATCGACAGCGCCCGTGCGGCGCTCGTACAGCGCGAGCTGGCTCCTTTGCGACGGGAGCGCTTCCAGCGTGAACGCGACATCACCGAAGAGCTGGGAATCGGCGACGGCTACAACGCGACATTCGAGCTGTTGAGCGGCATCCATCTGAATGGCCTGCGTTCCGAGTGCGATGCTTTCCTTCGCGAAACGCAGTCGATGTGGGACGACGTGCTCCCCGAGTTCCTGCATGCGCGGTTAGGCATCACAAAAATCGAGGCGACTCGCGCCGACGCGCTGGCCCTGTTCCGGGCGAAGGAGTTCGATCGCTTCTTCCCGCCAACGTCGATGGAGACATCGATTCGCAAGCAGGTGCGGGAGATGGGCATCGACGCGACGGCGTCGGGCCGTGTCATCTTCGACACCGGAGACCGAGAGGGGAAGCGCTCGCGCGCCTTCTGCGCGCCCGTGCGCATCCCGAACGAGGTGTATCTGGTCATGCGGCCGCACGGCGGGCAAACCGACTGGAACACCTTCCTCCATGAGCTCGGGCACGCGCTGCACTTCGCCTACATGCGACCCGACCTGCAATACGAGTATCGCTGGCTTGGCGACAACTCGATCACCGAAGGCTACGCCATGCTCTTCGACCACCTGATGCAGGACGTCGGCTGGTTGAAGCGATATACGGAGCTCGGGCCCGCCAACCTCCGGAGCTTCCTCCGTGCCGTCGGGTTCGAGGAGCTTCATTTTCTCCGTCGCTATGCCGCGAAGCTCAGCTACGAGATCGAGCTTTATGGGGGTGGCGTGTCGTGGGACGCGCTGCCCGATCTCTACACCGACCGCCTAACGACGGCCACCGGCTTCCGCTACAGCCCAGCCGACGCGTTCGTGGACGTGGACCCGCACTTCTATGCCGCGCGTTACCTGCGCGCCTGGCAGCTGCAGGCTCTCCTGACAGAGACACTAGTCGACCGCTTCGACGCGGATTGGTGGCGCAATCCGCGTGCGGGACCTTGGATCTGCTCCGCCCTGTTCGGCGAGGGCCAGCGCGAGCTCGCCGGCGAGCAGGCGCAGAGGGTGGCCGGGAAGGAGATCTCCTTTGCTCCGTTGGTTCGAGCGGTGACGCGACTCCTGGAGTAGTTGCGCGACGGGTCGCCCTTTTCGGCTCGCCCTTCCCGGTTCACCCTTCCCGGCTCGTTCTTTGGTTAATGGTCTTGGACTCGGGTAGCAGCCAGTGGTCTCATCCCTTGATCGAGCAGGAATTCGCTCGCGCGTCCATTCGCCATCGTGAAGATCACCCGTGCTCCCGGCTGTCCCTTCACTGCGAACATGTCCGGTCCAACCGCGATCAGTTGGCCGTGCTGTCCGCGGGCCTCGAGCACCAGGTGGCCGTTTTCATCGACTACCTTCGCCGGAATTCGCGACGCGTCGGGATTCTGTAGCGAGTAGTTGCCCACATAGCGGGCACGCTGAGCGCTGTCGAGCGCGATCTCCTTCGGGGCCGAC
>Ga0070712_100002283_pt1 | contig 11814 bp, 11 predicted proteins | sample LARL81metaG_FD_71396 | JGI IMG/M metagenome (GOLD analysis project Ga0070712, IMG submission 71396) | Corn, switchgrass and miscanthus rhizosphere microbial communities from Kellogg Biological Station, Michigan, USA - LAR L8-1 metaG | ecosystem: Host-associated > Plants > Roots > Rhizosphere ...
GAGGCAGGCTGCGGGATCGTCGTGCCGCCGGGGCGGCCGGAGCTGCTGGCCCGCGCCATCCGCGACGCCCACGACGGCGTCTACGACCTCGACGCGATGGGGGCGCGCGGCCGCGAGTGGGTCGAGCGCGAGGCGGATCGCTCCGTCGCCGTGCGGCGCTACCGTGACCTCCTGATGGAGCTAGCGGACTAGGCTCCTCGCCGTGACCGCAGTCCTGTTCACGTGCGCCGGCCAGCGGGTCGACATCGTCGGCGCCTTCGGCCGCGCGGGAGCGACCACGATCGCGACGGACGTGAACCCGCTCGCGCCGGCGCTGTACCACGCCGACCGCTACGAGCTGGTGCCGCGGATCGACGACCCGGACTACGTCCCGGCGCTGCGACGGCTCGTCGACGAGCACGACGTGCAGCTGATCGTGCCGCTGACCGACCTCGACCAGGCCACGCTGGCCCGCGCGCGCGACGAGCTCGGCGCGCTCGTCCTGCTGCCGGACGCGGAGGTGGTCGAGCGCGTGGCCGACAAGTACCTCTGCCACGTGATGCTCGAGGAGCAGGGCATCCCGTCGCCGCCCACGTGGCTGCCGCAGGACGTGCCGGTGGACGTGGTATTTCCGGTCCTCGTCAAGGCGCGGACGGGCTTCGGGTCGCGCCACATCTACCGCGCCGCCGACCGGCCGCAGCTGGACTTCTTCCTCGGCTACACGCCGATGTCGTCGATCGTGCAGGCCTGCCTGGCGGGCGAGGAGTTCTCGATCGACGTCTTCTGCGACCTCGACGGGCGCTGCCTGAACGCGATCCCGCGCACGATGATCGAGTCGAAGGGCGGCGAGTCGATCAAGGGGATGACGATCCGCGACGAGACGCTGATCCGGTTCGGCTGCTTCGTCGCCGAGACGCTGAAGCTCGTCGGCCCGGCCAACGTCCAGTGCTTCCGCGAGCCTGACGGCACGCACCTCGTGACGGATATCAACCCGCGCTTCGGCGGCGGCTTCCCGCTCCCGCTGGCGGCCGGCGGCCGCTACCCCGAGCTCGCGCTGGCGCTCGCGCGCGGCGAGCGGCCCGAGCCGAGGCTCGGCGACTTCCGCGAGGGCATCGTGATGACGCGCTTCTTCGCCGACCTGAGCCTGACCAAGAACGGCGACGGCAGCCTCAAGCCGTTCGCGCGCACCGAGTGAAGTGAAGTACGTCGTCACAGGCGCGGCCGGCTTCATCGGCTCGCACCTCGCGGAGAGACTGGAGCGGGACGGCCACGAGATCGTCGGCGTCGACTGCTTCACCGACTACTACGACCCGGCGCTGAAGGAGGAGAACGTCTCCGGGCGCGACATCCTCCGGCTCGACCTCGCCGAGGAGGACCCGCCACTCCACGGCGTCGACGGGGTCTTCCACCTCGCGGGCCAGCCCGGCGTGCGCAGCTTCGGTGACGTGTTCGACGACTACGTCCGCCGGAACCTCGTCGCCACGCGCCGGGTGTTCGAGGCCGCTGCCCGCGCGGGCGTTCGGGTCGTCTTCGCCTCCTCGTCGTCCGTGTACGGCGACGCGGAGGCCTACCCGACGCCCGAGGGGCTCGAGCCGCGTCCGATCTCTCCGTACGGCATCACGAAGGCGGGCTGCGAGCACCTCGCGCGGGCCTACGACAGTGCGTTCGGCCTCGACGTCGTCGTCCTGCGCTACTTCACGTTCTACGGCCCGCGGCAGCGGCCGGACATGGCCTTCGCGCGGATCGTCGAGGCGCTCGCGAGCGGGTCGGCGTTCGAGCTCTACGGCGACGGGCTCCAGTCCCGTGCCTTCACGTTCGTCGCCGACGGCGTGGAGGCGACCGTCGCCGCGATGGAGCGCGGCACGCGCGGCGCGACCTACAACGTCGGCGGCGGCGCCGAGGCGACGATGCGGGACGCGATCGCGACGCTCGAGCGGGTCTCCGGACGGACCCTGGAACTGGTCGAGCGCCCGGCGGCGAAGGGCGACGTGCGCCGCACGGCGCCGGACACGACCCGGATCGAGCGCGACCTCGGCTGGCGCGCGGAGACCTCGCTGGAGGACGGCTTGCGGGCCCAGTGGGAATGGGCGTCCACTAGAGTCGCGACCCGATGACGGCGCGCGGAGCTGAGGCCGAGCAGGAGGTCGACCTCGGCCGGTACTGGCACGCGGTCGTCGCGCGCTGGTGGCTGCCGCTCCTCGGCCTGATCGCCGGCGCGCTGATCGGATACGCCGTGTCTCTCGGCGGCACGCAGCAGTTCAGGGGGAGCGCCACGATCTACCTCGGCACCCCGTACAGCATCATCGGCAGCGTCCCGCTCCAGAACGCTCAGACGAACCCGTCGACGGTGAACGCGCTCATCCACTCGGAGGAGTTCGTGACCGCGGCCGCCGCCGCGGCCGGGACAACCCCCGACGCGATCCGCGGCGGGATCACGAGCAAGTCGATCACCACCGGCACCGGCCTCACCGCCGCTCAGCGCGCCTCGGCGAACCCGCTCGTCCGCATCAGCGCGACCGCGTCCACGCGTCGGCGCGCGACGCGTGCCGCCAACTCGCTCGCGCGGCAGGTGGTGGCTCGGCTCGCGCCGCTGTCGCGCGACAAGATCCGGCTGCTGAAGGAGCGGGTCGCGAACGACCAGCAGCAGATCGACTCGATCCGCCGCCTGTCGGCGGGCGCCGGCGACGTGACGCTCAAGGCGGTGCTGGGGATCCAGCTCAACGACGTCCTCCAGGATCAGCTCCAGGCCCAGCAGCTCCTCGCGCAGGCCGTGCAGGTCGAGCGGCCCGCGCTGCTCGCCCGGGCCGTCGCCGTGAAGACGACCGCCCGCAGCCGCCGCAACTCCACGGTCGTCGGTGGCTTCATCGGGTTGCTGATCGGCCTGATCGCGGCGCTCGCGTGGGAGCCGATCGCCCGCCGCCGAAGCTAATGCTCGAGGGGAAGTCCGTGGCGGTGGTCGTCCCGGCGCACGACGAGGAGACGCTCGTCGGCGACACGATCCGCGGCATCCCGGCGTTCGTCGACCGGATCTACGTCGTCGACGACGCATCCGCGGACGGCACGGTCGCGGCCGCGCGGGCCGCCGGCGACGGCCGGGTGGAGGTGATCACGCACGAGGCGAACCAGGGTGTCGGCGGCGCGATCGTGACCGGCTACCGCCGTGCGGTCGCCGACGGCGTCGACGTCGCCTGCGTCATGGCCGCGGACAACCAGATGGACCCCACCGAGCTGGAGAAGATCGCCCGCCCGGTCGTGCTGGGCCAGGTCGACTACACGAAGGCGAACCGCCTGGTCTCCGGCGAGGCGTGGCGGACGATCCCGCGGACCCGCTACCTCGGCAACGCGGTGCTCTCGTTCCTGACCAAGATCGCGTCGGGCTACTGGCACGTGGCCGACTCGCAGTCCGGGTACACGGCCGCGAGCAGGGAGATCCTCGCGCAGCTCGACCTCGAGCGCGTCTATCGCCGCTACGGGTTCCCCAACGACATGCTCGTCCACCTCAACGTGTGGAACGCCCGCGTCCGCGATGTCCCCGCGCGGCCCGTCTACGGCGTCGGCGAGACGTCGGGAATCCGGTACCGGCGCGTCGTCCCGCGGATCTCGTGGCTGCTGATCAAGGGCTTCTTCTGGCGGATGCGGGAGAAGTACGTCATCCGCGACTTCCATCCCCTCGTGCTCTTCTACGCGCTGGGGTTCCTGATGACGATCCTCGGCCTGGGGCTCGGGATCGCGGAGACGGTGCTCCGGATCCTGGGCAACGAGGTCTCGGTCGCGACGGTCGTCCTCGTGGCCCTCCTGCTGACGTTCGGGTCGCAGTTCACGCTCTTCGCCATGTGGTTCGACATGGAGTCGAACAAGGACCTGAGATAGAGGCGACGTTCAGGTCGCGTAAGGGAACTGCAAGGCCGCCTCGAATCGTCAAACAAGGACCAGAACGCGACCGTCTAGACCCTTGAGATGGCTTCCTGTAAAGGCCCAGTAAGGATTGCGACCGCCCGAAAGGGGCGTCGGTAGCATCCGCCCGATGCCGACGGCGGTCGTCACCGGTGGCGCAGGTTTCCTCGGTTCGCATCTCTGCGACTACCTGATCAGCCGCGACCACCGCGTCATCTGCGTGGACAATCTGCAGACGAGCTCGCTGCGGAACCTCGAGCACATCCGCAACGACCAGTTCGTCTTCCTCTACCAGGACGTCACCGAGCCCATCGAGATCGACGAGCCGGTGGACGTCGTCTACCACCTCGCCGCGCTCGCGAGCCCGATCGACTACCTGCGCCAGCCGCTCGCCTCGCTGAAGGTCGGCTCCTACGGGACGCACAACGCGCTCGGCCTCGCGAAGTGGAAGCGCGCGCGGTTCCTGCTCGCCTCGACGAGCGAGGTCTACGGCGATCCGCAGGTGCACCCGCAGCCCGAGACCTACTGGGGGAACGTCAACCCGATCGGCCCGCGAGGTGTTTACGACGAGGCAAAGAGGTATGCGGAAGCGATGACCATGACGTACCACGGCCAGCAGGGAGTCGACACGGCCATCGTCCGGATCTTCAACACGTACGGGCCGCGGATGCGCCCGCACGACGGACGAGCCATCCCGACTTTCATGCGCCAGGCGCTCGACGGCCAGCCGCTCACCGTCTTCGGCGACGGGACGCAGACGCGTTCCTTCTGCTACGTGGACGACCTGATCCGCGGTCTCGTCCTGCTGGTCGAGTCCGGCGAGCATCTGCCGGTCAACATCGGCAACCCGAACGAGTTCACGATGAGCGAGCTCGCCGAGACGGTCCTCAAGGTCACCGGCTCGAAGAGCGAGGTCGTCCACGAGGCGCTGCCGGTCGACGACCCGCAGGTCCGCCAGCCGGACATCACGCGCGCCCGCCAGCTCCTCGGCTGGGAGCCGAAGATCGAGCTGGAGGAAGGCCTCCGCCGCATGCTGCCGACCCAGGGACGGGAGCCGGTCGTTGCGTAGGCGAGGGGTCGTGCTCGCGGCGACGCTCGTCCTCGCCGCAGGTCTCGCCGTACCGGCGGCCACGGCGGCGCGGCACATGCTGGTCGGCATGCAGGACGACTCGATGGTGCTGCGCGGCAATCCCGTCTTCACGTTCGGGATGCTGAAGCAGCTGCGCGTCCAGATCGTGCGGATGAACCTGAACTGGAACGACGTCGCGAAGCGGCGTCCGGCCCATGCGCAGGACCCGGCCGACCCTGCGTACGACTGGAGCCTCTACGACCGTGCGATTCGCTACGCCGCTCAGAACAACATGCAGGTGCTGCTCACGATCCTGTTCACGCCGTCGTGGGCGAACGGGGGCAAGGCGCGGAACGTCCCGCCGCGGAACTACACGGATCTCCGCAACTTCGCGTACGCCGCGGCCGAGCGCTACAGCGGCCGCTACATCCCGAACTCGGACGACGACAACGAGGCGTATCTCCCTGCCGTGAAGTACTGGCTCGCGTGGAACGAGCCGAACAACCCGAACTGGCTGCAGCAGTCGGCGGGCGGCCGCTTCGTCAGCCCCAAGAGCTACGCCAAGATCTGCACCGCGATCTACCAGGGCGTCCACTTCACGAACTTCGCGAGCGAGAAGGTCGGCTGCGGCGCCACGGGCCCGCGGGGGAACAACCAGCCCCGCTCGAGCCGGCCGTCGATGACGCCGCTCGCGTTCATGGCCGCGGCCCGCAAGGCCGGGATGCGCACCTTCGACGCCTACGCGCACCATCCCTACTACGGGAATCCCGGCGAGACGCCGGCGTCGAAGGGGAAGGGCGGCGCGGTGCTGCTCGGCAACATCAACGAGCTGATCAAGCAGGCGAACAAGCTCTTCGGCAAGAAGCCGATCTGGATCACCGAGTACGCGTGGCAGACGCCGCCGGATCGCCTCTTCGGCGTCTCGCTCGCACGGCAGGCGCGCTACGTCTCGCAGTCGTACGCGATCGGCCGCCGGACGCCGCAGGTCGCGATGATGGTCTGGTTCATGCTCCGCGACGACACGAACCTCAGCCTCGGCTGGCAGTCGGGCTTCCTGACCGCAGCCGGCAAGAAGAAGCCCGCCTTCAACGTCTTCGCCCGGTTGCCGCACTAGCTGCTCGGAGCAGCTCCCGGTAGAGCCGGTCGATGTCGTCGAGGAGGCGGTCGACGGCGTAGCGCTTCACGACGCGCTCGCGGCCTGACTTGCCCAGCCGCCGGCGCAGCTGCGCGTCGCCTGCGAGCCGGGTCAGGCGCTCGGCGAGCTCCGCGGTGTCGCCGGCGTCGACGAGGAAGCCCTCCTCCCCTTCGCGTACGACGTCCGGCACGCCGCCGACGCGCGTGGCCACCACCGGCGTCTCCGCTGCGAGCGCCTCGATCACGCTGACCGGCGTCCCCTCGTTCGCGGACGGGAGCACGAGCGCGTCGAACGCCGCGTAGTACGGCGCGACGTCCTCCTGGTAGCCGAGGAAGAGCGTGTCCCGGATCACGCCGAGCTCGGCCGCGCGTCGCTCGATCCGCTCGCGGTCCGGCCCGTCGCCGACGAGGCACAGGCAGGCGTCGACGCCCTGCTCGCGCACCAGCCGGAACGCCTCGAGCACGTCGTCCGTCCGCTTCACGGCCGTCATCCGGCCGACCCAGCCGACGACGAAGCGGTCGCCTGGCAGGCCGAGATAGCGTCGCGTCTCCGCGCGGCCGTCGTCCTGCGGACGCACGCGCTCCTCCAGCTCGATCCCGAGCCGGACGACGACAAAGCGCTCCGGCGGCGCGACGCCGAGCGCGACGAGGTCGTCGCGCACCTGCGGGCCGACCGCGATCAGCGCGGTGGTGTGGGCGGCGAGCCACCGCTCGAGCGCGAGGAAGAAGCGCGTGCGAACCGGGCCGAAGTAGCCGCGGAGGACGTGCCCGTGGAAGGTGTGGACGATCACGGGCGGTCGAGCCGGGCCGGCGAGCAGTGCGGCGAGGCGGCCGACCGCGCCGGCCTTCGCCGTGTGCGTATGCAGGATCTGCGGCCGCTCGCGCCGGATCACGCGTGCGAGCCGCACGGTCGCGAGCAGGTCGCGGAACGGCGAGATCTCGCGCCCCAGCTCGTCGATCTTCACGACGTCGATCCCGAGCTCGTCGGCGACGAAGCCCATCGAGTCCTCGCCCCGCGCGAGCGTCCCGGCGACGAGCGTGGTGTCGTAGCCGCGGTCGCGGAGCCCGGCGGTCAGGTACGCGACGTGCAGCGCGGGCCCGCCCATGTTGAGCCGCGCGATGACGCGCAGCACCTTCACCCGCTCGGCCTCAGGCAAGCGTGCGCTCGAGGAAGGCCTCGGCCGCGATCCGGAGGCCGTCCTCCAGCCCGATCCGTGCCTCCCAGCCGAGCAGGTCGCGGGCGCGGGCCACGTCGGCGTAGGAGTCGCGGATGTCGCCCGTCCGGGCCGGGTTCAGCTCCCGCTCGACCGTCGTCCCGAGGATCGAGCCGATCGTGTCGGCGAGCTCGTTGACGCTGGTCGCGCGCCCGGTCGCGATGTTGACGATCGTGCCGCTGACCCGGTCGGCGTCGGCCGCGAGCAGGTTCGCCTCGACGACGTTCGCGACGTACGTGAAGTCGCGCTGCTGCTCCCCGTCGCCGTAGATCGGCACGGCCCGGCCGTCGCCGATCGCGGTGATGAAGCGGGGGACGACGGCCGCGTACTGCGACGACGGGTCCTGGTTCGGACCGAACACGTTGAAGTAGCGCAGCGCGACCGTCTCGAGCGGATAGACACGGCTGAAGGAGACGCAGTAGCGCTCGGCCGCGAGCTTCGAGACGCCGTACGGGGAGATCGGGTCGGGGTTCTGCGTCTCCACCCGCGGCAGCTCGTCCGAGTTCCCGTACACGGAGGACGAGGAGGCAAAGACGACCCGGCGCACCGACTCGTCGCGCGCGGCGAGCAGCACGTTCAGCGTCCCCTCGGTGTTCACGGCCGCCGTGGTGAGCGGGTCCTGCACGGACCGCGGCACCGAGGGCAGGGCGCCCTGGTGGAACACGACCTCGACGCCGCGCGTGGCGGCGTGCACCCGCTCGTAGCTGCGCAGCTCGCCCTCCACCATCTCCAGCTCGCCGGCGATGTCGGCGAGGTTGGCGCGATTCCCGGTCGAGAAGTTGTCGAGCACGCGGACGTCGTCGCCGCGCTCGAGCAGCGCCCGCACGACGTTCGAGCCGATGAAGCCGCCGCCGCCCGTGACGAGAGCCTTCACGTCTGGGCCACCACGTGGAAGTTGGCGAAGATGGTGCCCGGCTGCGGCTCGCGGAGCCCCGGCACGACCGCGTCGAGGGCGCGGCCGCCGAGGTTGGCGGCGACCACGAACGGGATGCCGAGCGGCCGCACGTGGGCGCGTTTCGCGAGCAGGTCTGCGTAGTGGGCGATCAGCATTCCGAGGCAGGCAGCCGTCCCGGCTCCGGGGGAGACGGTCAGTGAGCTCCAGTCGCCATTTTCCCTGAACAACCGCTCCAGTCCTGCGTGAGTCCACCGCCAGAGGTCGACCGGGTTCGGGTGGTAGACCTGGACGCCGTGCGTCGAGACGAGCACGCGTCCGCCGGGCGCGGCGACCCGCCTGAGCTCGCGCACCGCCCGGGCCGGGTCGAGCGCGTGCTCGAGCGTCTGCGTGCAGAGGACGACGTCGAAGCTGCCGTCGGGGACGGGGATCTCCTCGACCGTCCCCTCGAGGTCGGCGGCCGGGTTCGCGACGTCGACGCCCACGTACTCGGCGGCGTGCGCCGCGAACAGGCGCTCGTACGGCCGCTCGCCGCAGCCGACGTCGAGGACGCGCGGACGCTCGCCGCGCTCGTCGGCGAGCGCGGCCTCGTCGGCGAGCCAGCGCACCAGCGGCCTCCGGACGGCGTAGCCCGTCGAGGCGATGGACGTCCTGTCACCCACGGGCGTCAACACGTGCGTTCGCCGCAGCGGTGGCTGCGAAGCCGAAGGCGATCCAGGTCAGCGCGTCCAGCGGCAGCCCCGCGACGAGCCCCTGCGCCGCCCAGATGCCCATCGCGGTCAGGACCGCGAACGCGGCCACGGCTCCAGGCGGCGCGTTCGCTCGCAGGGCGAGCACGATCGCGATCGCGAACGGCGCCAGCCAGAGGAGCAGACCGATCACGCCGAGGTCGGCCAGCACCTGGATATAGGCGTTCTGGACGCCGTACTCGTGCGCCGGCGCGGGGAAGGCGAGCGGCGCGACGTCCGGGAACCGCCGGTGCGCCGCCGGGAGCACGGGACCGTAGGCGGCCTCCTCGCCCGATGCCTGCCACCCGGCGCCAGCGACCGGGTGACGCAGCCAGATCCGGTAGCCGATGTACGCGAGCAGCGTGTGGTGCGAATAGGTCTGGACGTTGCTGGTCGTGCTTCGCTCCTCGTGCTTGACGCCGGCGAAGCGGAGGAACTGCTCGAGGTCTCCGGCCCGGAGCGTCACGATGCCGACTGCCGTGACGAGCACGCTTGCCGCGACGATGACGACGGCCCGCGCGTCGAGCGCGCCGCGGCCGCGCGCCGCGTAGAGCAGCGCGACCCCGCCGGCGGCGATTCCCGCCAGACCTGCGACCGCGCCCGCGACCACGAGCCCGACCACGCCCGAGACGACCGGGATCCACCCGGCGCGGCGCCGGCCGATGATCAGCGCCGCGAGCCCGATCCCGAGCGCGAGCCCGGAGAGCGCCGCGAAGTCGAAGTGACCGAGAAACGAGGGCTGCCGCCGCCCGGCGGGCCACGCCCCGGCGATGTCGACGCCGAGGAACTGGAGCACGCCGACGAAGGTCGCGACGACGCTCCAGCAACAGGTGACGGCCGCGACGAGCTCGTAGTCGTTGCGGCGACGGAGCAGGAGGGGCGCGGCGATCGCGAGCAGCGCGTACTCGCAGAACTTCGCGGCCGTCACCCCGTGGTCGAGCGTCTGCGTGCGCACGAGGATCCACAGGAGCAGCGCCGCCGACGCGATCCAGAGGGGCAGCGCCGGCCGCAGCCGCTCGAAGCCGACGCGGGAGCCGGCCCAGATCCCCGCGATCCCGACGACGACCGCGGCGACGTCCGACAGCTCGAGGCCGAGATGCGTGGAGCCGAGCGGCACGCGCACGCCCGGCTGGTACTGGATGTGCAGGAAGAGGATCGGGATCGCGGCGGCATAGAGCAGCGCGCCGGGCCGCGCCTCCTCGCGCACCTGCGCGGCGCGGAGGGAAACCGTTTCCGAGACAGCCACGCTCGCCGAGTCTAGGGAACCCTCTCCCTAGAATGGCCGGACTGATGCGCTCACGGCTCTTCTTGCGGCGTTCCACCGCCGCGGCCGGGATCTACTCCTCCGCAGTCCTCGGCTTCCTGGCGACCGTCGTCGCGGCGCACCGTTTCTCGACGTCGACGTTCGGCCTCTACGCGCTCGTGATCGCGGCGACGAGCTTCGTCCAGTCCGTCCTCGACCTGACCGTCGAGGAGGCGCTGGTCAAGTACGGCTTCCGCTACGTGACGCGGGAGCAGTGGGGGCGGCTGCGCGGCCTCTTCCGCGCCTCGCTCGTGTTCAAGCTCACGGGCGCGGTGCTCGCCTCGCTCGTGCTGCTGGCGATCGCGCCCTTCGCCGACTCGTTCTTCCACAAGGACGGGCTGGAGACGCCGCTGATGATCGCCGCGCTGCTGCCATTGGCGCAGTTCGCGGAGGGGACTGCGGGCGTCGCGCTCATGCTGCGGGAGCGGTACGACCTGCGCGGTCTCTTCCTGCTGCTGTCGATGGGGCTGCGGCTCACGGCGGTCGCGATCGGCAGCGGCCACGGCCTCTCCGCGACGATCGCGGGGATCGTCGCGGCGCAGTTCGTCGCGACCGGGGCGATCGCCGTCGCGGGGACGGCCGCGTTCCGACGGTTCCCGCGGGCCCAGGCCGAGCGCCTCGGCTCCGAGCGGCGCGGGATCCTCGGGTTCCTCGCCCAGTCGAGCATCGCAACGGTCCTGACGTCCCTCACGACCACGTTGGCGACGCTCGTGCTCGGCCGGGTCGCGTCGGCGACGCAGGTCGCGTACTTCCGCGTCTCGCTCGCGCCGCAGCAGGGGCTGGCGACGCTGTCGGCGCCGGCGCGGCTGATCCTGATGACCGAGCAGACGCGCGACTGGGAACGTGGGACGCGCGAGACCGTCTTCGCCGGGATCCGCCGCTACATGGCGGCCGCGACCCTGCTGTCCGTGATCGCGCTGCCGCCGCTGCTCGTGTTCACGCCGCAGCTCGTGCGGATCCTCTTCTCCGCCAAGAACGTCGGCGCGGTCGAGGCCACGCGGATCGTCCTGGTCGCCGGCGCCCTGCGTGTGATCTACGGCTGGACGAAGTCGTTCCCCGTCTCGATCGGCCGGCCGAACCTCCGGATCTGGACGCACGCTGTCGAGACGGTCGTGCTCGTGCCGCTCACGGCGGTGCTCGGCGCGGAATGGGGAGCGACCGGCGCGGCGACCGCCGTGCTCGTCTCCAGCGTCGCATTCTGCGCCTACTGGACGCTGCTCTACGTCCGCATCCGGCGGGAGCCGCACGTCGCGCCGCCGCAGCCGCCGGCGCAGGCGCAGGAGCTCGTCGCGCAGTGACGAGGCGGCGCTTGCGACGCCGTACTCAGGACGTGCGGGCTTTGCCCGTACGTCCGTCTGCGCCGCTGACCTGGGCGCCGGAATCGAGGTTGACGGCGTGAACGTGCTCGTGGTGAGCGGGATCTGGCCGCCGGACGTCGGCGGGCCGGCCAGCCACGCGCCCGAGGTGGCGCGGTTCCTGCATCAGCGCGGGCACGGGGTGGAGGTGGTCACGACCGCGGCGGCGCCGCCCGAGCAGCGGCCCTATCCCGTGCGCTGGGTGCCGCGCTCCGTCCCGCGCGGCCTCCGGCACCTGCGCGGCGC
>Ga0070712_100002286_pt1 | contig 11805 bp, 4 predicted proteins | sample LARL81metaG_FD_71396 | JGI IMG/M metagenome (GOLD analysis project Ga0070712, IMG submission 71396) | Corn, switchgrass and miscanthus rhizosphere microbial communities from Kellogg Biological Station, Michigan, USA - LAR L8-1 metaG | ecosystem: Host-associated > Plants > Roots > Rhizosphere ...
AAAGGGCGCGACTCTCTATCTTGTCAATCTGGACAATCTCGGCCAATACGATCCGTTGGTTGATCAAGTCGTTCAAGAGGTTCCATTTCAAACCAGCTCCCAGACATGGATACTTGGGGGCGTGACTTACTGGAACCAGCTTGTCTATTTGAGTGGTGGCCACAACGCGATCGAGGCTTATTCTCTGAACAACGGCCTGCTATCGTCCACGCCGGTGCTGAAAACTTCGCAAAACTACAACTTCCCAAGCCTGTTCTCTCTCTCGGCAAACGGGCAACAGAATGGGATCCTCTGGGGTGCGGAGCAGATATTCAACGGAGCAACCGATCTTGCTTCCGTTCTTGGAGCATTCAATGCGTCGAACCTGCAGCCTCTCTATGGTTCACCTTCTTCTGGCACTCACGCAGTCGCGCCAGGGACAAGTTTGAACTTTCCGATGGTAGTGAATGGAAAAGTTTATCTGGGAACGCAGGTCAATGTGACCGTTTTTGGATTGTTCGCGAAGATGAAAACTCTGAGTGGCAGCAATCAAAAAGGTGTTCCCGGAACAAAGTTGCCGCAGCCGTTACGCGTCAGAATCACGGATGCATACACGGGAAACGCCAGTGTGGGCGTCACGGTCAATTTCAGTGATGGCGGAAGCGGCGGAACATTTAGCAATCCCACAGCGACCACGAATAGCAATGGAGTGGCATCAACGGCGTACACATTGCCAGATAAGGCGGGGGTCTTCAAGATCACTGCGACGGGGACAGCCGTGACGACGACAAGCTTCACCGAAACGGCTACTGCCGCTCAAAGAGAATGAGCGGCAGTAGTCAGGGTATCAATGGAGTTAGAGTACTGCTAGTTTGTCTCAAACATGATCGGAATCACGCCTATTGTGGTTGATTGTCCCTGTGATATCGAGACTGTCTTTCCGCCATAGGTGCCGTTAAACTCCCGATAATCCACGTACTGAGATCCGGGAGTGTACTGGCTGCTTCCAGCGGTATTCCAGACGATCAACGCTCCTTTACCGTTCTCATTAAGGGAGCAAGTATAGACGGTTCCATTATTCGTGCAAGAACCGTTAAATTTCGCTCCGGCCAGCCATTGCATCATCGTGTAGAAATATGTGTCGTAGTGTCCGGTAGTGACGCTCGGCCAATCGAACCAGCCCACGTTGACTGCTCCACCCGAGCCGCCGTCATAGGCATACTGCAAAACGAACCAGCGAACCAGCATCCCATTGCATTCTTGCGTCGTGTAAGTATCCGGGCAGGTGTACACGTAGGGCTGAAAACTGGTTTCAGTATTCGCCCAAGGCACTGAAGTCCACCCATTTTCATTCTTTGTGGTCAACATCCGCGCGACCATGTTGATTCGTTTCTCTGGAGTGTAGGTATCAAGGTAGACGTGAAAGCCGTAGTAATCAGAAAGCCTGCCGTTTGTATTCTCCAAAGCAAGCCATGCCGCCATCCACTCGGTTTTACCGCTCACAACCGGTGGAGTAGATACTGCCACCTTGGGAACATTGCTGCGGATGATTGAGACCGCCGGCTTGAACATGTCGTAGAGCTGGGTCGGAGTGCCCGTCCAGAAGCTCACCAGATTGGCCTCGTTCCACATCTCGAAAACTTTGATGTAATCCTTGACGCAATGTCCGGCAGGAGAGCAGTGTCGCGTTAGTTGCGTGACGAAGTTGTTAAACGATTGGCTGCCATCCTTCGTGAGATCCCTCGGCGGAGCTGGGGACCAAAGTGCGCTCCAGCCTGTGCCGTTACAATCCGCGCTTGCAATCCAGCAAGGCGAGTTTCCGAAGGTGTAGATCACCGTCATTGGCTCATGCTGGGCGATGAGATCCAACCAGAGGTCCAGATTGGCCCAGTCGTATGAATTCTGAGCGGGCTCGAGCTGATACCAGGCAGCACCAGCACCCCAGAGCCGCACGGTGCCGGGTTGCGACTCGGTATCAATCCAAACGTGACCACCAGACCCGTTCACACCGCACTCGCTGTCATACTCGCACTGAAAGCTCCAATTCCTCGGCGAAATCGAGTGGTAGCCTTTGGAGGCAGGGGCGTTTTGTGTATTTTGTGCAGCGACGCTGGCGCCAAGCGCGCACACAACGAGGCAGCAAGAGATTGCGAAAAACCTTCGCATGGGGGATCTCCTGGAACCGTGAAGCCGACATCCAGCCAATCGTTCAGCTCGTTGCCGACCTCGAAATTTTTATGAAACTGCAGGATTATTCTGCTAGCCCGAGTATGCCGGGCGAGGGAAATACCCGCTAGGTCACGGAGGTTCACCGTCCGCTCTCCCATTCAACAAGTTTTGATATGACCCGGTTAATTGCGAGCCTACGGCTTTAGTGTGTTACTTAAGAGATGGCGCGCCGTCATCTGCACGTTCTCGTCTTCTGGGGCGGAATGCGGCGGCTGACGCCGAATTCAGGGCATTATCAACGAAGGTCGAAATTCTGTCGACTGCGCAGATTCTTGCAACATTGCACGATCGACTGCGCAGACCTTTGCACTCTGGTCGTGTTGATTTTCGGTAAATAGACACACGCTTCGAGCAAGCGCCGGGCGGGTTTTGGCCTTGGAAATGTCTTGACAAGCAGGCCATCGGAAGAGAGAATTTCAAACCACGGTGTACTTCTATTTCACTCCCCCACCGCAGTAAGCAATGTGTTCCAAACCCAGGATTAGGCAATAAATCTAAACCGTCTAAATCTTAAGCGTCGACACAACAGCGGAAGCACCATGTTCGCGTTACGGAGCGAGTAATGAAGAGACTTTTCTGTGCGCAGTTCGGAGCCTTGCTGGTGGCAACTCAAATCTTCGCGGCGAGTGCATCGGCTGCCGGCGTCCGGCCCAACAGCGTGAGCCCCCAAGCAGGAGCGCCAGCAGTACCCGTTATCCTCACTCCTACAAGCCTGACGTTCGACCCTCAGCTTATTACTACTACCAGTCCCGCGCAGAAGATTACGCTCAAGAATAATCAAACCGTGACGTTGACGATCTCAAGCATTGTGACCTCTTCCGGTTTCGCACCGACGTCGACTTGTCCCATTTCACCGGCGACATTAGCGGCAGGCGCTACGTGCACGATATCGGTCACATTCACGCCCGCTTCGCTTGGCACTATTAATGGAACCCTTTCCGTCAGCGACAATGCGGCAGGAAGCCCACAGACGGCCAGCCTCACCGGTACAGGTACGTTGGACGGGGTTGCTTATATCGGAATCACTCCGGCCGTCCCGTCGGCACCATCGGGAACTCAGCTACACCTTTCTGCAACCGGTCAGAATGCCACGGGCCAATTGGCGGACATCACACAGTACGCTGCATGGTCCAGTTCGGATCAGTCAGTTGCCAAGGTCAGTTCGACGGGGCTAGTACAAGCGCTCTCCCAAGGCACAGCGACTATTACGGCGTCTTTGGACTCCATCAATCAAACGGCTAAGTTCACGGTGACGGCCCCGTCATTGAGTTCGATCACTGTCAGCCCTTCGAATCCCTCTATTCCGTTTGGCGCAAATCAACAGTTCACCGCAGCGATGAAGTTCAGCGACGGCAGCACCAAGGATGCAACTTCCGTCGTAACTTGGTCTTCTTCCAATACGAGCGCTGCGACGATCAGCAGTTCCGGGCTTGCCACAATTGTCGCTCCTGGAAAGACCACAACAATTAGCGCGAGTCTGCAGTCGGTCAGCGGCAACACGCTCCTGACGACCACGAAGCCGGCTTGTGCTGCTCCGCCGGCCGGACTTATCGGTTGGTGGAGCGGAGATGGCAATACCGTGGACTTAGCCGGCACCAACTCGGGAGCAATACGGAATGGTGTCACTTATAGTCGCGGCGAGGTCGGAAGTGGATTTACCTTCAGCCAAAGCGGCGCCTCGGTGCTGGTAAACGCTCCGGAATATTCACCGACTGCCGGAACTCTAATGTTCTGGTTTTTGTCTACAAGCGGTGGAGCGATGACCGGAAGCCTTCTTCCGAATGGCAATCATGGTCCGGGAGTTGCTATCGATCCCAATGGCAATCTGCTTTGGGAACTTGGCAATCTAACGGCTCAATCATTGGGCCAAGTCAGCTCCAACACATGGCACCATTTTGCGCTCACCTATTTCACATCCGGTACTGCTGTCGACGTGATTCTGTATCTTGATGGCACCCAAGTCACAACCGCGGCCACGATTCCGAATACCGCTTGGTCGCCCCAGGTCCTTTTTGGAGGATACCTCGGGGCTGTAGAGCCGTCCTTTGCCGGTTCGATGGATGAAATTGAAATCTTCAACAAATCGCTCACCCCGCAACAAGTCCAGCAGGCCTACCATGCATTCGGGACCGGAATGTGCAAGCCGACGCTGCAATCGATTGCCGTCACACCCGGCAATCCTTCGGTAGCTCCAGGCACAACTCAGCAGATGACTGCCACGGGCACGTACAACGACAGTTCGACTCACGACCTTACGTCATCCGCGGCTTGGAGTTCCTCCAGCGGAGCCGCGACAGTAACGGCGACAGGTCTGGTAATCGGTGCTGCACCGGGCACCTCGGCTATCAAAGCATTTCTAAACGGCCAACAAGGAACTGTGAACGTTACAGTCGGTCCGGCTCTGACCGCAATCCAGGTGAGCCCGCCTACCGCTAAGATCGCAGTGGGAACCACCAAGGCATTTACGGCTACGGGCACCTACAGTGACAGCAGTCAACGGAACGTGACTGCAGGAGTGACATGGAGCTCAAGCTCCGGTGCCGCTACGGTAGGATCTAATGGCGTTGCGCTAGGAGTGTCGCCAGGCCAGACCAGCATCACTGCCGCGCTTGGCGCGATTAATGACTCTGCAAACTTGACGGTCACCTCAGCAACTCTGAAATCGATTACGGTGACTCCAACCAATCCCGCAATCGCTCCTCTAACAACCGATCAATTCACGGCAACCGGAAGCTTCAGCGACAACAGCACGCAGGATCTCACGACACAAGCAGTCTGGAGTTCGTCCAATCCAGCCGTTGCAAGCATCAGTACAACTGGACTCGCAACGGCGGGGGCGGCGCTTGGTTCATCGACGATTAGCGCCTCCATCGGTTCGGTCAACGGGCAAACGCTTCTGACGGTAAATAAGGTCAACGGCACCTTGCAGTCGATTGTTGTTTCCCCGGGCAGTTCATCGTTGAGTGCTGGGTTTACGGAACAACTTACGGCGCAGGGAAGGCTGAGCGATGGCACCGTACTGGATGTTACCAGCGCCGTGCAGTGGAGTTCCTCTGCCACGTCGGTCGTCACCGTTAGCAACATAAACGGAACGAATGGCCTTGCCTCCGCGAAAAAAGCAGGCGGTGCCAACATTACCGCAACCTTGGGAACGGTCAACGGAGGTGCAACCGTGACCGTGAGCAAGGCAAGCCTTGCTTCGATGCAGATCACTCCTGCTGGCTCGACGATACCTCCGGGAGGCTCAACTCAATTTACTGCGACAGGAACATTAACGGACGGAACCACTTCCAACATCACCAGTATTGTTACGTGGGCCTCTTCGGCGCTTACTGTCGCGGCGATCAGCAATACTGACGGTTCTAAAGGTTTGGCCACCAGCGTTGGTTCGGGCACAACTACGGTCTCCGCCAAAATTGGGCCGCTCGTCGGAGCGACAAGTCTTGGCGTTCAGGATCAGCTGGTCTCAATCAGTGTGTCGCCAGTGAACGCAACTATCTCTCCGAGTACAACGAAACAATTCACGGCGACAGGCCTCTTTCTCAGTGGGCTGACTGCAGATCTGACGAAGAACGTGCTGTGGACATCTTCGGACTTGAGTGCGGCAACAATTAATGCCAACGGTTTAGCGACCGGCATGCCGAGACCAAAAGGCAGTGGGCTGGCTGGACAAACTGTTTTGACGGCCAGCCTCGGCACGGTGAACAGCACGGCCATGCTGGCCGTGACTCCCATTCAACACATCATCATCATGGTTCAGGAAAACCGCAGCACCGACAATCTTTTCCAGGATCCAGTGTTGATTTCTCGGGGAGCCGACATCGCGCAGAGTGGGTTGGACAGCAAAGGCAACGTACATCAGCTCCAACAGATTCCGTTGAACACGGGTTGGGGAGGAGCGCATGAGTTCTTCACTTTCAACCAGTCTTACGATAAAGGCAAGATGGATGGCTTCGACTTGGTTTCCATCGGTTGCAATCCGGCGAAGTGCAACACTATACCGCCGAATCCCATGTATTCGTACGTCAATCCCGCCGACATCGGACCTTACTTCCAAATGGCGGAGCAATACGTGTTTGCGGACCGTATGTTTCAGACCAACGAAGGACCGAGTTGGCCCGCCCACATGTTTGTGTTCAATGGAACCTCTGCGCCGGACGCTACCAGCAACATGTTCGTTGCGGAGAATCCGTATCCCATGGTGGTGCCCATGGGCTGCGGTGGTGCCCCCACTTCATTCGTGAAACTGGTCAATCCCCAGGGAGTCGAGGACTCTACGACATTTCCGTGTTTCGATCCACCTGCCTTGGTGGATTGGATGGACCTTTACGGTATTAGTTGGAAATATTACACGTCGACCGCGAACTATCTGTTTACCGCGCCCAATGGTATCGCTCACCTATACTACGGTTCAGATTGGGTCAACAATGTGATTCAGCCGAGCAGCGCAATCTTGACTGACATCGCAGCCGGCGATCTGGCGGCGGTGAGCTGGGTCACCCCAACTGGAGCTCAGTCGGACCACGCCAATTGGTCCAATGGCACAGGGCCTTCGTGGATTGCATCCGTAGTGAACGCGATTGGCAACAGTCCGTACTGGAACAGCACGGCAATTATGGTTACGTGGGATGATTGGGGCGGCTGGTACGATCACGTTCCTCCGCCGAAGGTAATCAGAGATGGAACGAGTTGGGGATCGGGATACCTCTACGGCTTCCGCGTTCCGTTGCTTTTGGTGTCGCCCTACGCCAAGCCCGCCCACATTTCTCACACGGTCTATGATTTCGGCAGCCCGCTGAGACTGATCGAAGAGTCCTTCAACCTTCCGTCAATGGGATTCGCGGACGCGCACACAAACGATCTCTCCGATTCTTTTGACTATAGCCAGAACCCAATTCAGTTCAAGAACATCACCGCACCGTTTGGTGCTGATTACTTCTTGAACGACAAAACAGAAGCAACAGATCCAGACGACTACTGAGTTTGTAGAGTTGTTCTCCGTGTGTTTACACATCGAGTTGTAGCAGAGCTGAATTAGTTTTTCCTGTGGTAGTAGTGCTGTTAAAGATTGTTGTGGGCCTTTCCCGGGAGGAAGCATGCCGTCACTTCATCGCCTCAGCAGCGCTGTCACTGCTGTCAGCGTTAGCGTCTTACTTATTTGTGCAGTCTCGTTTGGCCAGGTTGGCATCACCACCTACCATAACGACAATTACCGCACGGGCTGGAATTCGAATGAAACGATACTTACTCCGGCAAACGTAAACGCATCTCACTTCGGCTTGTTGGCCACCGTTCCAGTAGATGATCAGATCGACGCACAACCCTTATTTGTCGCCGGGGTCAACATTACCGCGGGAAACTCTCAAGGAAAGCACAATGTGGTGTACGTTGTTACCGGCAACGATACTGTCTATGCGATCGATGCCAACTCCGGAACGGTCTTGCTCAGCAACCACCTCGGAACGCCCGTTCCACGTCCGCTCGGCTGCAACAACAATGGGCCAACCGTGGGAATTTCGGCGACCCCTGTGATCGATATTTCTCGTAACAACCTTTACTTGATCGCATACATTCAGGGGACGAACGGACCGACCTATCAAGTTCATGCCCTGGATCTGGGAAATCTGACAGATAAGTTGACTCCCGTTACGGTGAGCGCATCGCACACTCTAACGGATGGAACCAGCTTCGTTTTCACCGCGAGAGTTCAGCGGCAGCGCCCTGCTCTCCTTGAGGCGAATGGAAATATCTATGCTGGATTTGGCAGTTTTTGCGATGAGGCCGGCAGTACGTCGCGCGGCTGGCTCCTGGGGTGGGATGCAAGGACACTAACACCTTTAGCGGCCAACCAACTCTTCGATACACAGGCTTCTGACGCAGACAGCTTCTACTTGTCGTCGATCTGGATGTCAGGTTATGGACTGGCGGCAGACGATTCCGGAAACGTTCTTTTCGTCACCGCTAACTCCGACCCGTCTGGAACTACTTATGACGGCATTACAAATATTCAAGAGAGCGTGGTCAAAGTATCTCCGGACCTGACAACTGTCGTGGATTTGTTTACCCCTTCGAATTGGAGCAATCTTGATCAACATGATCTCGACTTTGGCTCGGGCGGAGTGATGGTTCTGCCTGATCAGCCCGGTACGATCCCACACATGGCGGTGGCGGCCGGCAAGCAGGGTAACCTGTTCTTGATGAATGAAGACGACCTCGGCGGATACTCCTCCACCGGAAACAATGTATTGGCTACGAAGTTTATTAATCCTTGCTGGTGCGGGCCTTCGTACTTTTCTTACAAGGGAATCGGATTTGTCCTCACGAGCGGCGGCACGGCGATGAAATTGTTCCAGGTCGTTACCTCACCGAGTCCGACGCTCAACCCCATTTCATCGGCCGCGATAAGCACCGGTCAAGACGGCGGCTTTTTCACGAGCATTTCGTCGAACAAGAATGCGAATTACATTATTTGGGCGCTCTCGCGCCCGCTCTCGAAGAGTGCGCCAGCTATAACGTTGTACGCTTTCGCTCCTAACACCCAGGGCAAATTGAACCTGATTTTCAGTGGGACAGCGGGGCAATGGCCCAATTTCACCGGCAACTCCAACCAGGTCCCAACGATTGCCAACGGTAAGGTTTACGTTGGCAGCAACCAACAGTTGCAAATCTTTGGACTGCTTTCCACGAAGCCTGCGGCCAAGAAAAAATAACAGCAGGCACAATGCTCTGGAACGACCGGTATTGATAGCTTTGAATTGACCCTCCGGTCGCGATTTTCACTCAAGCCCCGTTGCACTTGGTATTCAATACAACCTGGCACTTCCGGAGGAAACACATGCCACCACTTCACTGCTTCCGCGCTGGCGCTATTGCCAGCCTTAGCGCCTTTCTTCTTTGTGCAGGCTCTTTTGCTCAGGTAGGTATCACGACTTCTCATATGGATAATCGCCGCACCGGGTGGAATTCCAACGAAACCATATTGACCCCGGCAAATGTAAACGCCTCCCACTTCGGCCTGTTGAAGACCGTTCCGGTGGACGATCAAATCGATGCGCAACCGCTCTTTGTGGCGGGCGTAAACATTACCGCGGGAAGCTTTCGCGGAAAACATAATGTCGTGTACGTCGTGACTGCCAATAATACTGTTTACGCGATCGATGCCAACACCGGGACCGTGCTGCTCACCAACCACCTGGGAGCACCCGTCCCCCTGCCTCTCGGTTGCAACAACAACGGTCCGAACGTCGGCATTTCGTCTACGCCAGTAATCGACATCTCTCGCAACAACCTGTACTTGATCGCATACCTGCAGGGGACGAACGGTCCCTCGTACCAGGTTCACGCAGTGGACCTCGGAAACCTGACGGACAAACTAACGCCCGCAATCGTAACCGCATCGCACACGCTCACGAATGGCACCAGCTTCGTTTTCAATGCGACTGTTCAGCGGCAGCGTCCTGCATTGCTTGAAGCAAATGGAAACATTTATGCAGGATTCGGCAGCTTCTGCGATGAGGCGCCAAGTGAATCGCGCGGCTGGCTGCTGGGATGGGATGTCAGAACGCTAACACCTTTGGCCGCCAATCAACTCTTCGACACACAGGCGACGGACGTCGATAGCTTTTTTCTGTCCTCAATTTGGATGTCCGGTGTGGGGCTTGCGGCAGACGGTTCCGGAAACATTCTTTTCGCCACTGGCAATTCCTCCCCATCGGGAACTACTTACGACGGCATCACCAATATTCAAGAAAGCGTCGTCAAGGTCTCCCCAGACCTGACGACGGTGGTGGACCTGTTTACGCCGTCGAACTGGAGCAATCTCGATCAACATGACCAGGACCTTGGCGCCGGCGGAGTAATGATTTTGCCCGATCAGCCTGGCTCGGTCCCGCACATGGCTGTGGCCGCTGGCAAGGAGGGAAACATTTTCCTGATGAACGAGGACGATCTCGGGGGATTTTCCTCAACCTCGAACAACGTCTTGGACGAGAAGTTTATCGGAGGCGCTTGCTTGTGCGGAGAATCGTATTTCTCTTACAAGAACATCGGATTGATAGTCACCAGCGCTGCCAATGCCTTGAAATTGTTCCGTCTCGTGCCAACACCAAGTCCGACGCTCAGCCTGCTTTCGTCGGCCGCCATAACGACCGGTCCTTATGGTGGCTTTTTCACGGCCGTCACGTCGAACAAGCAGGCGAATTACATCATCTGGGCACTCTCGCGCCCTGTCTCTAAGACTGCGCCCGCGATGACGTTGTATGCCTTCGCTCCGAACCCGCAGGGCCAAATGAACCAGATTTTCAGTGGAGTGGCAGGCCAGTGGCCCAATTACACAGGCAAGCCTAACCAGGCTCCGTTGATTGTCAACGGAAAAGTATATGTGGGTAGCTATCAGCAATTGCAGATTTTTGGATTGCTTTCCACGAAATCTGCCTCGAAGAAAAAATAGTTGCGACCCTGACTAGCAACTTTCATCCAAGCCTAGTTGCACGTGTTGTTTACGGCAGCTAGGCTTGAGTAACTGCGAGTTAGATTCGATCTTCCGATTTTTTCTGTTGCAAAAAATCGAGAGTCATGGCATCTTCAAATATCTTCTTACGAAAGGACGCCCAATTGGCAGAATTTACAGACAAAATGCTAAGCAGGCGACATCAGCCGGTGAACCGACTGAGTTGCTATAGGGCGTCGCTCCGTTCGCGCTAACCGATTTCTTTCGGTTATACCTGGCGCTCTTACCGCAAAGCACAAAACCTAACTGGGTGGCGCAGGCTGCAGTTCCTTCGACTCATAATCGACAACACTGCCGCCGCTTGTTCCCCCAGTTTGAGCCGTTGAGCAGGCGTGAGCGAAGCAGGAGCCTGCTGGCGAAATCCCGAGCTTCATTGCGAGGGATCTCACTCGGTCAGTGGTGATTGATCACGGATACTTCTCTGGTAGAAACAGCCTTCGGGCTGGGAGGTTCAAATCCTCACGGGCGAAAGCCCTTCCGTGATCGCTTGTTCCCTGACCTGATCTCTCAACCGCGGGATCTGTTCCGCGCGAAACACATTCAGTCAGTGGTGAAGTTCACGGCAACTTCGCGGCGTGCCTGGTAGCACAGGCCGGGGTTCGAGCCCCCAACCGTGATCGAAGTTCCCTGGCTGCGACGCAACAGCGGCGCGGGCAATCGTGCCCGCGCTGCCTTCACGGGGCGATGGCTCTGAGACAACGACTCCGGACTCGATCCGGTTAGAAAGTAAATATGTGGCAGATTCTGAAGAGTATGCTGGCTGGCCGGAGTGAATTCGGCTCCGGCGGTCTGCTACTCATGATTATTGGCGGACTAAGTGTCTGGTTACGAGCCGTACCCGAGCTCATATGGTATTGGATCGTTCGCCAAACAACCATGATGGTTACTGTGAAGGACGACGATGCCGCGTTCAGTTGGGTGAAGGAGTGGTTTCTTGAACAGAGGTTTCTGAAGCGGATCCGTCGAGTGGACTTGGATACCACCGTACGCAACGAGCGAATTGCCATGATCCCGGCACCTGGGAAGCACTGGTTCTGGTATGGCGGCAGGCCTGTTGAAGTCTGGTTCACTCGTAGCGAAAATACGCA
>Ga0070712_100002287_pt1 | contig 11796 bp, 10 predicted proteins | sample LARL81metaG_FD_71396 | JGI IMG/M metagenome (GOLD analysis project Ga0070712, IMG submission 71396) | Corn, switchgrass and miscanthus rhizosphere microbial communities from Kellogg Biological Station, Michigan, USA - LAR L8-1 metaG | ecosystem: Host-associated > Plants > Roots > Rhizosphere ...
TCGGGCTCTTCGCGCGACTCCTCGCCCTCTTCGCTCGTCTCCTCGGTCTCGACCACGTTCACGCCCATCTCGCTGAACATGGCGAGCACGTCCTCGATCTGCTCGGAATTGACCTCCTCGGAGGGCAATACTGAGTTGATCTGGTCATGGGTGACGTAGCCGCGCTTCTTGGCCGAGCGGATGAGCTTTTTGACTGCGGCGTCGGAGAGATCGAGCAGCGGGCTGTCCGGCGCGCTCTCGGGTGTCTCCTTCTCCGGCAGGTCTTCCTTCTGAGACGTCGCCTTGATATCGCTTGCCATAAGCCTCCACACCCGGCACTGAGCCAGCCCCGGGTCAAGATCCTGCCGCGTAGCCGATAGCCTAAAGGGGCGGCGGCGCCTACCTAAAACTTCATCTGTAGACGAATCTTTCGGTTTCCGACGCAAGTGCGCCGGAAATCACTAAGCTTCGCCAGGAAAGTTTGAGAAGCCCCGCCCTTGCGCGGGGTTTCAGCCCGGCTCAACGGCAAGGCTTTTTTGTGATATTTTCGACAGTTCTGATTAGGGAGCGTATCCATTTGCCGCAGGTCAGCGCCGCGCAGGAGCTTCAGATCAAAGCCCAGACACGCCTCGCCTCTTTGATGGCAGAAAAATTAGTAACGCGAATTTCTGTTCTATCCACCTTGCTCGGGGGCGGCAGAACAACCGAACGACTTCTCCTCCGCATTTCGGTCGAAACACACAAAACGTCACCGGACTTCGATCAACCGGCCGCAGACAAAGCAAAAAATAGGATTAAGCAGCGTTAGGCGAAATTGGTTGTGACGTATTCATCGAAACGGACCGATAGCCCTAAGTCTTACGGCTTGTGTTTGGCAACATCTCACTTCAGGAAAAGCCCGACCGACATATAATCCTGAAGCGCGGACCAAATTTGTGAATGTGGGCGGCGACATGGCAGAGCTTGCTCGCCAGCCAGAGTCTTGATCCGGTTCTTCTTCATCTTGCCCGCCGTCTAGGCCACGACCTCGTAGCCGGCGTCGAGCTGAACGCGATAGCGCGATCGCCGACCAGGCATGCACCATCCGCATCTGCGCCCATCCTGGCGGATTTCATCACCATTATTACAGAAATCTGATTTTCGGTACAGACAAGCCGTGGCTCAAGACGCGCATGCCGCTCTGGCTCGCGATTGTTTAACGCGCGGTGAGCGTCGAGGCTTCCTCCTCGACCGCGGCCTCCTCGGGCACGGCCGCTGCGGTGGTCGTGGTCTCGTGCCACTCGATCGGCACGGGCTTGCGCGTCATCGCGCGGGCGAGGACCTCGTCCATGCGCGAGACCGGAACGATCTCGAGCCCACTCTTGATGCTCTCGCTGATAGACGGCCGTCCCTCTGGTCAGACACGGCGCCACGCCCGACCCACCGACCCGAGCGGGCTTCCAATTCATGTGGGGACTACGCGGGTCTTTCACGGTAGAAATTGAGGCCCATACTACCGAGGCCCCTTACCCCGCCATACCAAACAAGCGCGCGGCATTGCCCCCGAGGATCGCGGCTTTTTCCTCATCGCTGAGCGTCGTCGTCGCGAAGATGAGGTCCACGGGGTGCTCCTCCCAGGGGATGGGATGGTCGCTCCCAAGCACGATCTGACTCGCGCCGACCTGAGCGACCAGATGGCGTAAAGCCTCCGGCGTGAACACCAGCGCATCGAAAAAGAGCTGGTTAAGATATTCGCTCGGCTTCTTTTTCAACTTGATGTCGGGATTGCAATTGCCCGGCGAGACGAAGCAGGCATGATTCCCGCGCGCAGCATAGGATGGCAGATAGCCGCCGCCATGCGCGGCGACAATCTTCAGGCCCGGAAAGCGATCGAGCGTGCCTTCAAATATAAGGTGTTGTAGTGCCAACGTCGTGTCGAGTGGATTTCCGACCGTGTTTGACAGCCAGCCATTGCCCTTGAACCGCTTCGCTAATTCCGGTGTGCTTTGTGGATGGATGAACAGAACCGCGCCGAGTTCTTCCGCCCGTGCCCAGACCGGATGGAATCTCGGTTCTGAGAAATCCTCGCCCAGCACGCTGCCACCGATCGCAGCGCCGCGCAACCCGAGCTTCATCACTGCGGTCTCAAGCTGCTGCACCGCTAGGTCCGGATATTGCAGCGACAGTGAAGCGAAGGCAGCGAAGCGCTCCGGGCGAGAGGCGCACAGCTCGGCGAGCTTCTCGTTCTGCACCTCCACGATCTTGGCGGCGGTATCGCGGTCCTTACGATACCAGAACGGATTGATGGAGAGCACTTCCATGTCGATCGCTTGGGCATCCATACCTTTGAGACGCTCCTCGACGACAATGAAATGCTCTTTTGCGCCCTTCGTTCGCGGCAGAACACGGGACGCCTCGTCGCCCATCAAGGCGATGGCTTCTCGGAAATGGCAATGCGCGTGCACATCGATCGTTTTGATTCGTTTGCCTTTGACGGCTACAGGCAGGCGTTGCGGCTGCGGCGTCTGCGCGAGCGCCGCGGACCGCATTCCGCAGCTGCAAAAAACGATACCCGCCGCGTTCCCAGCCGTTTTGAGAAAGTCCCTCCGCGTTCTCATGCTCTGTCTCTTCCTGGATCGTCGCCTATCGATGGACAGTCTTCAATATACGGTGGTGCGTCTGCCCGCCATCTGTCGAGGCAGTCGCTCTCATCGCCTACGGCCCGCTGCAGACCCAAGTTTATCGTCAAGTGGCAAGGATGCTCGCAAAGGTGCTCCGTGGCGCCAAGCCCGCCGACCTGCCGGTGGAACAGCCGACCATGTTTGAACTGGCAATTAATCTCGAAACCGCCAACCCGATCGGCTTGACATTGCCAATGGATTTACTCCCCCGCGCCGACAAGGTGATCTGATGCGGCGGTGACGCATGCTGCAACGCGAATGTCCGCTTATGGCACAAAGCGTCACTTCGTTGCGACGCACCAGTTCAGCCGCTATTGGAGGTAAAGCGGACATCGGACGAAGCTGCTGTCTGCTTGGTCCGACGCGATTGACCCAGTGCGGACATCATCGCCTCAATAGACACACCCTACCCCCAACCGTAAACTCACCCCAAAATCCCGGTTGCACAAGGCGACCTTTATGGCCGAGGCGCGGCTCGAACGGCGGCTGGCTGCCATCCTCACGGCCGATGTTGTCGGCTACAGCCGCCTGATGGGCAAAGACGAGGAAGGTACCCTTGCGGCCCTCAAGGCTTGCCGCCGCGAACTGATCGATCCCACGATAGCGGAACATCGCGGCCGGATCGTCAAAACGGCAGGCGACGGTGCTCTGGTCGAATTTGCAAGCGCAGTTGACGCAACCCGGTGTGCGATCGAAATCCAGCGCGCAATGGCCGAGCGAAACGCTGCCATTCCCGAAGATTGCCGGGTCGAATTCCGCATCGGCATCAATGTCGGTGACGTTATCATCGACGAGGGCGATATCTACGGCGATGGTGTCAACATTGCCGCTCGCGTGGAATCGCTGGCCAGCCCAGGCGCGATCTGTCTTTCCGAAAACGCCTACAAGCAGATCCAGGGCAAGCTCGCGCTCGATGTGAGTGACATGGGCGAGCAACAACTTAAGAACATTGCGCAGCCAGTGCGCGTTTATGGCGTGCGGCTCGATGGCGCGACAGAGCGCCCCGCGCTCGTACTGCCCGATAAGCCTTCCATCGCGGTTCTACCATTCCAGAACATGAGTGGCGATCCCGAGCAGGAATACTTTGCCGACGGTATGGTTGAAGACATCATCACGTTGCTTTCAGCGTGGCGAACCTTCCCAGTGATTTCGCGCAATTCCAGCTTCGCGTTCAAGAAACAGTCGCGTGACATACGTATCATCGCGCGTGAGCTTTCGGCCGCTTACATCATCGAAGGCAGCGTTCAAAAAAGTAGCAATCGGGTGCGCGTCACTGCGCAGTTGATAAACGCAGAATCCGGGCATCATCTCTGGGCCAGGAAATTCGACGGCGCTCTCGACGATGTCTTTGCACTGCAAGACGAAATCACGCGGCAGATTGTGATTTCAGTCGAGCCAGAAATGGAAAAAGCCGAACTGAGGAAATCGGAGACCAAGCGGTCCACGAACCTGGACGCCTGGAACTATTTCCTGCGCGGCAGGGCTTTCCTTCATCTGTTGACCCCGGAGGACATCGTCCGGGCGAGAGCGATGTTCGAATGCGCCGTCGAGATCGACCCTAAATATTCTGAAGCGTGGGCGGGGCTATCCTGGACATATCAACGTGACATTCTCTTTGACGTCGTCGAGGACCGCAGCGCGTGGGAGGGCAAGGCGCTGGAAACAGCACGCCGTGCCGTCGCTCTCGATACCGGTTCCTCCTTCGCTCATTTGGCGCTTAGCGGCGCATTCATGTGGTCCAACCAGCATGAGCAATCGATCACTGAAACGCGAATGGCCGTTGAGCTCAACCCCAGCAATGTTCCGGCCTGGCTAGCGTTAGGCAACCGGCTCGACATCGTCGGCGAGCACGAGGAGGGAATTGCGATTTTGGAGAAATCTCTTCAACTCAATCCGCATGATCCCCACAATCACATCTATTACGCCCAGCTCGGACGCGCCCACATCAATGCACGCAAATACGAAATCGCATTGAAATATCTGCGAGAGTCCATTCGGCTCAAACCTGACTATGCCAACACGTATCACGTTTTGGCGATTTGCCTCGGGCACTTGGACCGGCTTGATGAAGCGAAAGCGGCCGCTCAAAGATGTGAACAACTTCGGCCTGGTCTGATGAAGCGGCGAGCATACTGGAACATTTACCTTGATCCGGAAGCAAACAAGAATCTGACGGAGGGGCTCCGCAAGGCGGGATTGGTGGAATAGCCTGGGAAAAATGTGTCGATTGAGACTTCCGTAGAGCCCATCATTGTCCGCTTTTGATGCTGTGGACGGTGGCACTAAGCGGACTTAGCCAGCCCTCCGTCCCTTTGTCCGCTTTCGGGCAAAAGCGGACAGATATGTTCTCGTGGCTTCGACTGCATCGATCGTAAATGACCCAAAGCGGACATTGGAAGGACCTAAATCCCGCAGTGCAGCAATCATCTCGGTTGCTAGGCAAGATTCAGAACAATTCAGGTTTGTCCCAAGGACTTTACCGCCGGACCGCCAGACACTCCCGGCACGGCCTCAATAGTCAGAACCGGCCGAGCCGAAGGGAGAGAGAGCATGGATCCTCGCCGGGCTTGTTCGAACCCAAGGAACGACTCGCGCTTGTTCTACTTCGCCGCGGCACTTCCCACGGTGGGCTTCGTGCACGGCGCGGCCGACCTCAATCCGTTCAATGAGGCGGCCCCCGAGAGCAACGTCGAGATAACCGAGCGCCGCCGCGGCATTCCTTTCCTGCACCGCCACGCCTTCTGGCTTGCTGTGTGATATAGCCCGGCGCTGGTCTTACGGCGGTCGCATCGCTGCGAGCTATCGACAGGGCCGGCATCGGCGTCGCGGTCGCACGGTGCTGTGCTATGGTCAAAGCGGGGCTGGCGGGTTCGCCTTACATGAGACGCCGCGATTTCATCAGAATCTTCGGCAGCGCAGCGGCGGCGTGGCCGCTCGCGGCTCGGGCGCAGCAGCTAATGCCCGTGATCGGGCTCCTTCACAGCGCGTCTGCTGAAGCGTTTGCTCCATTTCTAATCGCGCTTCGGGAGGGTCTGAACGAATCTGGGTTCGTCGACGGCCAGAATGTGAGAATCGATTTCCGCTGGGCCGAGGGTCAGTACGACCGATTGCCAACGATGGCAAAAGAATTGGTCGATCAGCAGGTGGCGTTGATCGTCGCGGGCGGCGGCGACCGGCCGGCATTGGCTGCAAAGGCGGCGACCACCACGATCCCTATTGTATTCACTGGAAGTGATGACCCGGTCGGGTTCGGCTTAGTGACGAGCCTCAATAGGCCCGGCGGCAATGTGACCGGCGTGAGTCTCTTTACTTCCGAGCTTGAAGTGAAGAGGTTTGCGTTGCTGCGCGAACTCGCGCCCACAATTCCACGGATCGCTATGCTGGTGAATCCCAGCAATCCGACTGCCGAGCCCAACATTCGGGATGTACAGGCAGCCGCCGATGCCATTGGACAACAAGTTGATTTCTTACGTGCAAGCAGCGAACGAGAGATCGACTCGGCCTTTAGGACCATGGTGGGGCGGCGGACCGATGCCCTTCTCGTTGCACATGATCCGTTTCTGCTCTCTCGGCGGGAGCAGCTAGTAACGCTGGCGGCGTACAACATGATTCCAGCAATCTACGAATTTCGCGACTTCGTTTTGGTCGGAGGCCTAATGAGCTACGGCAGCAAGCTCACGGACAATTATCGTCTTGCGGGCGGGTATGTGGGAAAAATTCTTAAAGGTGCCAAGCCGGCCGATCTTCCAGTGCAACAGCCGACCAAACTTATCCTCACGATCAATCTCAAGACTGCTAAGTCGCTTGGCCTCGAAGTTCCGGCAAAGTTGCTTGCGCTCGCCGACGAGGTGATCGAGTGAAGCGCCGCGAGTTCATTGCCCTGCTCGGCGGCACGGCGGTCGCATGGCCGTTCGCGGCGAGCGGGCAGCAGCCTGTGCGGATCGCCAAGATCGGGCACATTGAGTCCGGCTTCCCCTCCACCAGCCCAAACCTCCTCGCAGCATTCCGACAAGGGCTTCGCGAGCTAGGCTATGTCGAAGGCCAAAATCTCTTCATTGAGAGGCGCTACGGGGAAGGCAAGGAGGAGCGTCTTCCTGAGCTCGCCCAGGAGCTCGTTCAATTTGGCGTGGACGTCATCTTCGCCATTGGTCCGCCGCAGGCGCTCGCCGCCGCGAAGGCGACGAATAGCATCCCGATCGTATTTGTTGGGGGTGGCGACCCCGTCGCAATGGGCTTGGTAAAGAGCCTCGCCCGGCCCGGTGGCAATTTAACCGGACTGACTTTCGTTACCGTCGATCTGGCGTCGAAGCGCATGCAGCTTCTCAAGGATGCTGTTCCTACTGCCAAGCACGTGGCCGTCCTCTGGAACCCGAACAACGTGATTAACAAGCTGGAGCTTGAGAAAGCTACGACGACTGCCGAAGCGCTCGGCCTGACGCCAATGCCTATCGAAATCCGGGTCCTCGAGGACATTGAGGGCGCATTCGTCGCAATGACGCGCCAGCGCGCAGACGCAGCGTTGGTTCTGTCGAGCCCTTTGACATTCCCGAACCGCCCGCGGATCGTGGAGTCAGCGTTAAGAGCACGCATGCCGACATTGGGCGCGCTCCGTGAGTATGCGGAGGCTGGCGTGCTCATGTCCTATGGTCCGAGCTATGCGGACCATTGTCGGCGAGCCGCGACCTACGTGGATCAGATATTAAAAGGCGCTAAACCGGGGGACCTCCCGGTTCAGTTGCCCACGACATTCGAGCTGGTCATCAACCTCAAAACTGCGAAAGCGCTCGGCCTTGAGCTGTCCGCTGCCGTGCTCGCCCGCGCCGACCAGGTGATCGAATAAGGGCTGCTTTGCTGCGATTGCTCACAGCCGCTTGTGGCACAAAGCGGACTTAGCGAGACATCTGCTCGTTTGTCCGCTTTTGGAGCAAAGCGGACATTCAAGGCCGTGCGGCTTTGACCTCGTCAGTCGCCAATGACCCGATTCGGACACTGTCCGTTTGCGGTAAACCTCGACGTATGATCGAATGTTGTTGGTGTTGCGCCTCACTTTAGGGATGGGAGGGACGCCTTTACCGACGTTCATCGCGAGCAGATCATCGCGTAAGGGAATTTTTTAACAAACAGGGAAAGCAATCGAGTAGTCACGACAGTTGAGCCGTGCGCCGACCCCATGCGGAGCAACGTAGTCAGCTCCGAGTTGAGCTCTTAGCAACGCGAGCCAATCGGGTCGCATGCTCTTTTAGAAACTGCTCCATTCGTCCGCCACGACGATCAGGTCGACTCGATTTCACACATTTATCAGCTGGCGTGAGTCTCATCGGAGCAGCGTCCAGGAATTGCGGATCTGATGACCATCCGTAGGAGCCGCTCAGACGTTGGGGCCTTCCAGCCTTAGCCGGAGCTGTTGGATGCTTTCCTTGTTGCATTGTGTCGGGTTTTGGCGAAACTGATTGTTGAAAGGACGTGTCCCGTGGACGAACGCGTCGCCCGCACGATCCGCAGCATTCAAACCCTCGCGGATTTAGCACAATTCGAAAAGAACGCCGAGAAGCGACAAGCCTTAACCGACGAAATGCGCGAGGCTGTACGCGCTCGTTCGACCGAGCTAGGCCGCATATCAGTGGCTGAACGGACGGGACTCGACCTGACCGACCTATCGCCCGCCGAGGAAAAGATTGTCCTCGCAGCTAGTGAATATGCAGGCGTCAAGAAGAAAAGCGGCAGCGGCGCAAGCCGCACGTTCTCTCAGCTTCGCAATCGCGGGCTGGTTGGCGCCGCCGAAGCGTCGGTCATCCGCTCCAAACCCGCGCAAGGCTTCCAAGGACTGTCAGAAGTCGATCTAGCCGATTTGTCCTATGAACAAATCATTGTCGACCATCCGGAAGAGTTTTCTTCGCGCGCGCAATGGTACGCGCGCCGCACGCTTGGATTGACGAATGAGAGTGATAAGCCTCCGGCCACGGGGGCAAGCTTGACGCAGGAGCGCACGGAAGCGCTGCTGCGCTGGCTGGAAGCCCGGAGCGCCGCCGACGGGGGGCACCTCTCCTCGTTCACGAACGCAGAGGCCGCCGCCGCGATCGGGATAACGGATATGCACCGTTCTGGGCGCGCCTTTGGCAACATTCAATCGCGCATTGACTTCGCATGCTATCTCCTTGGATTACCACCGCTCGGGTTGACTGCTGACACACCATTCGACATGGCATGGGCGCAACAAGATCGGTCTTGGGCCTTTCCTATCGCCGACATGCAAGGGGCGGCGCGCTCGCGCATTTGGAGCGCGAAAGATTTCGAGCTTGTGCTGGGCGCGGCTGAACAATTGCCGGGCCAAGCCCATATGTCCTGGCAAAGAGAGCTGTCGGTGAATGAGGCGAAAGTCCGTGCATGGGCATTCGAGATCGAGAGGCTGGAGCCTTCCGCACCGGCGCCGGGCGAGCGAGAAGGGACGACAAGGCAGAATCCGATTTGGTCCCGGAATGAACTGATCCTTGCCCTCGACCTGTATTTGCGGTTCCGCGACGCGCCGCCGTCGAAGGATAGCGTCGAAGTGAGGGAGCTTTCGTCATTCCTGGCAACCATAGGCCGCCAAAAGGGCGGGGGCGAGGCGCAGACATTCCGGAATGCCAATGGCGTCTACATGAAGATGATGAACTTTCGGCGCTTCGATCCGGAATACACCGCCGATGGAAAAGTCGGCCTAGTGCGGGGCAACAAACTTGAGGAAGCGGTCTGGAACGAGTTTGCGGACAATCCGCAAGAGCTCGGAAGAGCAGTTGCTGACATCCGAGCGGGCGGGCGAAGTGCTGGACCGAAGCACGAAGCAAAAGAAGATATAATCGAGCAGGCAGGCGAAGCGCCCTATTGGGTTTGGGTGCTCTTGTCGAGCAGTATGAGGAATTGCTCGCTAAGTGGTGGGAAGAGCTGAAGCAACGCTCTGACGAGCTCGGTAGATGGAATCGTTTGTTGCTCTGGGCGCTGCTTGCGGCATGGCGGGCTAGAGTTCCACCGCCGACCCATAACTTTATCGAAACGTGGTTAGGCGCCATCGGCAAAGCGCGGCGAATTGAAGCCATCCTCTCCGACCGCCGGCTCCACGATCTCATCCGCGAGCGTGAACGGTTCCTGAAGCGAGCGCGGGCGCGATTGGGCAACCCGAGAGCGCTCGATCTTTGGAATGGACGATCCGGCGCGGGGCAGCTGGACTACCGTTGGGGCAGGCCTGTGCGACAGATGCTCGACGACCTGATCCGAAAGCCAGCCAAGGTCAATTAAATGCTTGATCCGGCGGATCGAACCGTCTTGACCGAGGCGCTGCGTGCGCCCGCCGGCTTTCGGCTGGACCAAGTCATCGCGACGACCTACACACTTGATCTGGTCGCTCTTCTCACACTACCCCTCCCATTCACCCTGTCGATGGCATCGGCGAGTCGGGGCGTGTCGATCCGATTGCTCTCCTCGAGGCGCTTCGGCGCTATGCCGCCCGCATGACCGTGTTTTGCCAAGCCGGTTGCATTGGTGCACCGCGCCTAGGGCAGTTGCTCTTCGGTTATCTGGAGTCCTCGGTCATCGAAGCCAAGGCCCGCAGCGAACGCGGCGTTTTCCACCCGAAGATTGCCGTGATCCGCTACACGGCTGACACGCGCGATTCAGGGCCGCACGGAGAGGAGCCTCCGGACCCGCTGGCGGTGAGGTATCGCCTGCTATGCGGCACGCGTAATCTGACCTTCGACAGGTCGTGGGACACGATGCTCGCGCTCGATGGTGAACTGCGCCGCGGTCGCCTTCAAATCATTCGACGCAACCGGCCGCTCTCGGCATTCATTCATGCTCTCCTAGAACTGGCTTCCTCCCCGATCGGTAACGAGCGAAAGGAAACGATAGAGAAGATTTGCGAAGAGCTGCTGAGGGTTGAGTTTCGAGTTCCCGAAAGTTTCAGTCAGCGCGCTGACGATCTCGTCTTCTGGCCCATCGGTGTCGACGCAAAGGATGCATGGCCATTCGGCGGTCGAACGGACCGTATGCTGGTCATCTCACCGTTCGTCGACAAGACGTGCCTGGGTTGGTTGAAGGAGCAAGCCGGCCTGCGCGCGCTTGTCTCGCGATCCGAGGAGATGGATTGCCTACCACCAGCCGCGCTATCGGCCATCGGGTCCTGCTACGTGCTGTCGGATGCTGCCGAATCAGACGTGCGGGAGGACGAGGCAGCTAGCGCTGCAGCCGGGACACATGTTGAGGAGAAGTCCGAGGGAGACATCCCGGTTGATCCATCGCTCGCCAGCCTGCGAGGATTGCACGCGAAGCTCTATGTTGCCGATTGCGGGTGGGAGGCGCGAGTATGGACTGGTTCAGCCAACGCCACCGAAGCGGCCTTTTCCGCCAACGTTGAGTTCCTGATTGAGCTGCGTGGCCGGCGCGCGGATATCGGCATCGATGTCTTGCTCCAGGAGGAGCCGCCGAAGGGCCAGCAGGATAGGCGCGTCCGGCTTCGCGACATGCTCGTGCCATATAGAGAGCCTGAGGTTGAGCAGAAGCTCGACGAGGTAGAGAAGAAGCTGGACCGTCTCATCGATCAGGTCCGCAGGCAACTCGTCGATGCCCGGATGGTCGCTCGTTGTGTGTCCGACGGCGAGCAAGGACGGACGTTCCAAGTGCGGGTTGAATCAGACGCGCCCGTACCGGCATCGCTTCCTGCCGCTGTCGATTGCTCTATCCGCCCGGTTTCCGTCGCACCGGACACTGCCGTCCGTTTTGCGGCCGTCGCCCGTCGGATCGCTTCTTTCAAGTCGCTGGCTTTTGAGTCGTTGACCGCTTTCTTTGCCATAAACGTCACCGCGAGGGAAAAGAATCGTAAGCTCACGCAAGAGTTCGTTCTGAAACTGCCGCTCCTCGGCGCGCCGGAGGATCGCGACGCACGGTTGCTGCTCGCCATACTCTCGAATCGAGAGAGGCTCCTTCGCTATCTGTTGATGCTGCTGGACGATACAGGTCTCGACTCGCGAGGCAAGATGAACGGTGCCGGGGGAAACTGGGGCGAGTGGGATTCGCCGGGGCCGTTTGGTCTTCCGCTGCTGGAGCCTCTCCTGTGCGCCCTGGCCGAGGACCCTGCGCGTCTCGATCATATAGAGCGGCTGGTGAGTGACCTCGAGCGGACGGAAGA
>Ga0070712_100002289_pt1 | contig 11794 bp, 15 predicted proteins | sample LARL81metaG_FD_71396 | JGI IMG/M metagenome (GOLD analysis project Ga0070712, IMG submission 71396) | Corn, switchgrass and miscanthus rhizosphere microbial communities from Kellogg Biological Station, Michigan, USA - LAR L8-1 metaG | ecosystem: Host-associated > Plants > Roots > Rhizosphere ...
GGCCAGAATTGGCATGAGCCGTGCATTGTTAGAAATCGGGACTTGTACTGTCGTAAGTCATTCCCAGGGTTAAAAGTTTGCAGCAGGCGCGGGCATTGCCCAGCGCACAATATAGAGATTGGACAAGGAGCCTGACCGTATGAACCGCACTTCGTTAGTGATTTGTTTAGCAGCCGGCATGATGTCCACCGTGGGTTGCGTAAGCAAGAACTACGTAAAGAATCAGACGACGCCGCTGATCAACAAGACCAACGAGCTCGACGACCTGACCGCGAAGAACACGCGCGACATTAAAGACGTCGATGCCCGTGCGCAGGCCGGCATTCAGGCGATCAACACCAAGACTGCCGAAGTCGAGCAGAAGACGCAGAGCGCCGCTCAGAACGCTAGCCAGGCGCAGCAGATGGCTGATGCCGCCAATGGCCGCGTGAGCGTGCTGACAGATACCGTTGCCAACCTCGACAACTATCACGCCGTCGCGGAGACCTCGGTCAAGTTTGGTTTTAATAAAGACAATCTGACGCCGAAGTCGAAAGAAGCCCTCGACCAACTCGGGTCACAGATTTCGAATACCAAGGGATACATCATCGCCCTCGAAGGCGGTACGGATTCCGTTGGACCCGCAGATTACAACTATGATCTGAGCCAGCGTCGCGCCAACTCGGTCATTCAGTATCTGGCGACCAAGTACAATGTGCCCGCGCACAAGATCTATGTGATTGGCTTGGGCAAGGACAAGCCGGTTGAGACAAACAAGACGTCCGCTGGCCGCGCCGATAACCGCCGCGTCGATGTCCGCCTGATGACCAACACCGTGGGTGGAAGTCAGCAGACGCCAACGGCGAGCAACAACCCGTCGATGTAATTAGTTTATACGCTGAGATCCTTCGCTTCATGCAGGATTTCGGTGCGCGGCTTAGACGCCGCGCAAGCGCCTCAAGTTTACCCTCCTCCCCGGAGGACTTCGCCAACCAGGCCGCTCATTGCCTCCCCCCGAGCGGCCTGATTTTTTGCTTCCGCTTAGCGTCCCCACTCTAACGCGTTGAGTTTGTCTTGCCTTGCGGGAGTAATATTTCAGCCATGCCATATTCCAAATTTTCCCGCCGTTCGTTTGTCGCGATGTCAGCGGCGTTGCCTTGGGCTTTGCGCGGAGTTGCTTCGGGCTTGGCAGCGTCAAAGTCTGTTCCCGTTGGACTCGAGCTGTATTCAGTACGAGACGAGTTGCAGAAGGATCCGCAAGGTACAGTCCGTGCGGTAGCGAAGATGGGATATCAGTGCGTCGAGTTTTATGCGCCTTACTTCGACTGGACCACGGCGCAAGCGAAAGAGATGCGGAAGCTGATGGACGACATAGGCATTCACTGCTACTCCACGCATAACGACGAAGATTTTTTCGGTGCTGAAAAGATTGGTCATGCTACCGAACTGAATCAGATTCTCGGAACGAAATACATGGTGCAAGCCTGGAGCGATCCCAAACCCGACGCGAACAGTTGGAAAGTCCTGGCGGACAAGCTCAATGCGGCCTCCGAAAAGCTGGCAGCTGCCGGACTGAAGGTTGGGTACCACAACCACGACGCCGAGTGGAAGCCGGTAGATGGTAAACGTCCAATTGAGATTCTCGCAAGCAATACGAAGCCAAACGTAATGCTGCAACTGGATGTCGGGACCTGTCTGGAGGCGGGGGCCGATCCCCTCGCTTGGATCAAAGCCAACCCGGGAAGGATTCGGTCCATCCATTGTAAAGACTGGTCCCCAAACCCGAATGTCGGCTATAAGACGCTATTTGGAGAAGGGAAGGCGGATTGGAAAGGAATTTTCCAGGCGGCTGAAAGCGTGGGCGGCGTGGAGTTTTACCTGATCGAGCAGGAAGGCAGCCGATACTCGGAACTGGAAACGGCACAGCGTTGCCTGCAGGCGTATCGCTCGACGCGGGGCGCCAGCTAAAATAAGAATATGCGTATCTGGTTTTTGATCGTGCTGGCATGTGCGGTAGCGAAAGCGCAAAACAGTACTCCTGCGAAATCGCAGAATAACGATCCGACTTCATCGTCGAATTCGAGTCAATCTTCAGGTCAAAACTTGCCTCACAAGCCGAATCTCGCTCCACCACGTTCCGATGGTGTTGACGTACATTCCATGCCGATCGATCCAGGAGAAAGTTCGAGCAAGGCGGATCCTGTTGACCTGAGTCCTCCAGCAGATGATGCTAAAACGCATCCGCAGAGTTCCGATGTGTTGATGGATGAGGGGTCAGGCAGCGCCGAAGAGGTTCTGCCATGGGATCCGCACAAAGCGGCGAAAGACGTGGAAGTAGGAGATTACTATTTCAAACGCAAGAACTATCGCGCAGCCGAAGACCGTTATCGCGAAGCACTGCATTATAAAGACAACGATGCCATCGCCACCTACCGCCTAGCCGTGTGCCTGGAAAAGATGGATCGTCCGGATGAGGCTCGGGAGGAATACGAAAGCTACCTGAAAATTCTGCCCAATGGACCAGAAGCACTCGACGCGAAAAGAGCAATCGAGCGCTTGAAGAGTCCAACCGCAAACGCCAAGGGAGCAAAGTGAGCGTGAGCGCGTCCATCGTTTAAGCGCCCGAGAGTTCCACTTTAGCGCCGCTTCTTCTTTGCCGGTTTTCTGCCGTCGTCATTGCCGTTCCCCAACCGGCTTTGCTCCGCTTCGCCAAGGATGAGGCTCGATGGCCACTTCGGTCCGGCCTCAACGAATCCGCTGCGGCTCTCAGCGATGCGGAGCAGATTGTCTACGGCGTCAAGACAGGCGTTGAGTGCCTGCGTGCGAAGTGCGCCTTCGAAATTGCCGCGGATGATCAGCATCGCCGTTCCATGGACCAGGCACCAGATTGCCATCATCAGCCGGTTGTGTTCTCGAAGAGTGCCTCCCAGTTTTTGGGCCAAACGCTCTCGCATCAGGTTGAATGAAGGCCAGGGCTCGTAGAGAGAAGGCGGTTTTCCGACTCCATCAAATAACACTTGATAAGCGTGAGTGTTTTCCAGGGCGAACTGGAGTTGGCGTTCGATGGCGTCACGCAGAGTCCGCGTGCTGCTCAGTGCGGAAAACAATTCGCGGCGCGTTTTTAGGCGCAGGGCCCGGCGGATGTCTTCGCGATCGCGGTAGCGTTCGTAGACGGTCGGCGTGGTTGTGCCGGCGGCCTTGGCCACGGCGCGCATGGTCAAGGCTTTTTCGCCGCCGCGGGCCCAGAGTCGTGATGCGGCGGTTAGGATGCGTTGTTCCAGCTCAGGATCCGGATGCCGTGGCACCTTGCCTCCCGTTATTTTTTACTTGGACAGCGTATTGTTAACGTTGTATACTTAATGTCAGCAAAAAGAGGCACCTCGCAGGGCGGGTGCTCAATTGGTCGTAATAAAGGCAGTCCTCCCAAGGCGACCGTTGGACCCGCCTGCGTTTCCCCGCCAGAAATAAAAATAGTAAGGAGTGGCAGTTCGATGCAGTCTGAGAGTCAAAAACAGATTAATGTCGTTCGCCTTAAGGCGGATATTGCCGCGGCCAGCGTCGAAATCCTAAGCGCTCATTGTGCGGTCGATCGAGTCCGCCTGAACTATTCGCCAAAGGATGTCGTCTCGCACTCTGACCGGAAGACGTTAAAGCGCTCCATTACCTCCGCGGAAGCTTTGTGCCGATTTTTCACTCAGATCGCGCGGCACCTTGAGCTTCAAGAAAACCCGGGCGAATAAGTCCGGTCACCAAAAAAATCAAAACGACCCGGCTATTTTTCTACCCGGATAAATTCGCCAGTCGAAGCATTCACGGAGACGACGAGTTTGGCGCCTTCGCGGCCTGAGCCGTAGATCACGTGCCACACTAATTCGTTTGAGTTGTGGTTCCAGTCGCAGACGTAAGTCACCGGAGTATCCGGCGCCTTTTCCAGAACCTTGTCGCCTCCGTGTTTTTGCGCCGTTTCTACGGCCTGGTCCGAGTCGATCTTCAAAAAAGCCATATCCCAGATCTGGGTGGATGAATTATTCGCGCTGTAGCTGTCTTCGATGCCGAAGCTGACACCGCGAGAAGGAGCACCATCCGCTGCACTCCCCGACCAAACGAAGGTCTTTGCCGAATGCGCTGTTGGAGAACCAAAACCGGCACGCCAAACTGCCCATTTTCCGTCGTGTCCGTTGCCGTCCGATGTGACGACTGACTCTAACCGATACGGTCTCGCATCCTGGTTCCACGAACGGGCGGCGACATAGACTTTCTGAAAACCGGAGCGCGCTGTCAGAAGCTCCGGTCCCTTTACTTCGGGCTTGGCAGTCTCGGCAGGCTTGTTGGACTCCGATGAGCACGCGGTCAAGAAAAAAAGCAACAGGAGCGAGGCCCCCATGGCGAGAGTAGCCGGACGGAACAGAGACGCTCTTATTTTTGCATTTGAGCACACAACTGGACGACCAAGGCGAGCCGAGTTCATGGCATCCTTCCTGATATCACTTGGTTGGTTTATAGTGGCGGCAATATTGTAACTGAAACTTCTCGAAGCATTAGTAACGCCCCGTGGACACTCATCTGAAGCGCCTGCAAGACGAGATTCATTTGCTGACAACCTCGCTTACTGCGGAGGAACTGAGTTGGCATCCTCCAGGGAAGTGGTCGGCGCGGGAGATTCTCGAACATTTGTACCTAACATATACTGGAACAACAAGGGGGTTCTCGAGAGTGCTTGCATCGGGCGGGTCGCGCAAGCGCCAGAGCTGGAAACAGCGCGCGGCGACCTTCTTGGTGCTTGAGTTTGGATATTTCCCGAATGGAATACAGGCACCTGCATTTTCGCGTCCGGGACGCATGCCCTTGGAAAAGATTGTGAGCGAAATCGGAATGAAGCTCGCCGAGATGGACGCTGTTCTGGCCGAGTGCGCATCGAAGGTCGGATTGAATGCTAAGGCGATGGATCATCCGCTGATGGGGCCATTTTCGATTGTGCAGTGGAGGAAGTTCCATCTTAGGCATGGATTGCATCACTTGAAGCAGATTGAACGCTTGAAGAGATCCATGCCTGGAGCGGCCAGAGCCGACAATCATTCACTATGATTTGTGGGGCGGCTTGAAGAAATCCACGTGAGAATTCCCCTACGCATCGGGTGATTTGGACTGTAGGGTCCCTTCGGCTCCGCTCAGGGCAGGCTCTTCGACTGCGGTTCGCCTTCGCGCGTACGCGAAGTCCAATCCTCGCTCAGGATGACAGGTGGCCGAGCTTGACAGCGCTGCTTGAAGCCGCGCTTTTTCAAAGCTCGATCACCTCACGGTGATTACGGTTCGCGTACGGAGCTCGGGACACCGGCCTTGCGAGCGTCTTCCTTCATGTCATCTAACTTCTGCTTGGCATCGTCGAGAGCTTTCTGCTTGTCGGCGAGCTGTTGCTTGTACTGAGCGTCCTGCTTGTCCCACTCGGCCGAGTTGCGCAGGCGATTACCGGCATCAGCGTACATGGCCGCGGCGCGAACCTGGTATTCCCGCTGCGTGACGTCGAGTTCACGCTGTGCCAGGTCGATTTGCTGCTGCTGAGAATCGATCTTGTCGCTCCATTGTTTGATCGCTTCCTTCCTGGTCGCTTCATCCCCCTGAACAGGGCCGGGATTGGCGGTTGCCTTTGCCTCAGCAGCACCCGGTTTCGACTCGCCTGATTGTGCGGCAGGAGCAGCGGCCTCTTCCGGCCTGCTTTCCGGCGCAGGATTTTCCCCTGTCGACGGTTTGCCTACGACGGAGAGCTTGTCTTCGCGAGGCAGATTGTCATTGTCGAACACCTTGGGCTTGCTCGTTGCGCCGGAATCCTTGCGCACGTGCCGCGCGTAGTCGCCGAGCGGGGTGGCGCTGGACGAGCCGGGTTCAGCCGGCTGAGACTGGTTCTGAGCGCCGGCAACGACAGCGAGGCCAAGAAGCAGCACAACTCCCGTTCCAAAGCTGGTGATATGTTTCATAGCTTTCACCTTGTAAAGCCTCCGTGTGTTCATTGCGGGCGATGGCCCGCTTCCTTGCAATTATTTCGCCGCATGAGCCGAGGCGCGCTCGGCGGTGAGAAACCCGCCGATCGTGCGATCGAGCTGCGCGGCTTCCTGCGCAATGTCTTTTGCGAGATCCTGCGCGAAATCCGGGTCACGATTGTTCGCCAACTGCTGGGCGAATCCGGCGATGGTTGTCAGCGATGTCCGAAGCTGCAATGCCATTTCGGCGGAGATTTCTCCACGCAATTCTTGCTTCCGCCGGATGTCTTCAATTTCACTCAGATCGTTGATCAGGCAAGCGACGCCGAGCAAACCTCCATCGACAGTTGGTATGCGCGATACCGTTACTTGAATCGTGCGCTTCTGTCCCGAGGGACCTTCGTAGTCGGCCTTGATGTCGCGCCGCTTGCAGTCTTCCTGCAATACCGTCCGTACCTCGTCGGCGATACGAACCGAGGTATCAAACGTTTCCTCGGGCAAAGCGCCTTTTCCTGCATTTCGCGAGGGAACCGACGAACTACGGAAGATGTCTTCCGCGCTCATCCCGGTCATCGAGGCAAATCCCAGGATCGCCTTGGCCGCCGGATTTGCTGTCTTGACCAGGCCGTTACTGCCGAACACGAGCACACCGCAAGAAAGATTTGCGAGCACCGACTGACTGAAGCTTTCACTGGTGCGCGCGCGAAGTTGCTCGCTCTGCGTTTGCACCTGAAGCTCGTGCTTCTGCTGTTTCAGTTGCTGAATCACGGTGCCGTACAGATGCACTGGCATCATCCCAAGCGAAGCATTGGCACCGTCACCGAGATCGGATTCCGCTGCGATGTTCTTGCGCAGTCTGCGCATCATGAAGAGTCCGAACACAAAGGCCGACACTGAGCAGACCAGCACCAGAGCTGCGCGGAGAAGGACGGGATTGGCTAGGACGCTCACCAGAGCCTCCCGTACCAGCGCAGAAAGCGGTCTCCAAAGAACAACGCGAAAAGGGCCATGCTGCCCAGGAAAACTCCAAATGGCATCTGATATCCGCGGTAGACCAATTGGGCAGATTGCCAGGCGCGGGCGCGAGCAGCAGCGGCAGTCGCGAACTTCTTCGAGAACCGGTGCGTGCGCTTCAGCCAAACCACCAAAATTGTCATGATCCCGACAATGGACCCCGCTACTGATGCCGTGAAAATTGTAAACACCGTCAGTTTCAGGCCGAGGAAGGCCCCGATCATGGCCATCAGCTTTACGTCGCCGAATCCCATGCCTTCAGTGCCGCGCCAGCGAAGATAGATGGCGCCGGCGCCGTAGATGAACGAGGCTCCCACCGCCGCGCCAACCAATGAATCGAAAAGCGAGAAGATTCGAGCGGCAATATCTCCGCTGAAGGGCAGGTTGACCACTCCGGGCAGAAATTGCGAAACCAGATCATTCAAAGGAACAATCAGACTGAAGATGACTCCCAGTGCAAGCCCAGTCAGCGTGAGCTTGTCGGGTAACAACTTGGTTTCCGCATCGGTGAAGATGAGGCCCAGAATCAGGAATCCGAAAGCGCAGTATTTCAGGGTTGAAAGAGTCAGGCCGAAATACCAGTAACAGAAAAGGAAGAGTGCCGCTGTAAGCACTTCGATCAGCAGATAGCGAGGCGAAATTGGGGCTTTGCAGTGCCGGCAGCGTCCACGCAGAATCAACCAGCTAACTACCGGCATGTTGTCGTAGAAGGCGATCGACTGCTTGCAGTGTGGGCAAGCCGAACGGGGCGTCACGGTCGATAGCCCCAGCGGAAGACGGTAGATACACACGTTCAGAAAGCTGCCGAAGGCAAGCCCAAGCACGAAAATCGCCGTTGCAAGAACAGGGTCCAAGTGGTCTCGATTTTGTGTTCAGCAAGCAGCACGCCCAAGCGCGCCCGCTTCTTTAGAACGTTGAAATTCTGAGTTCTTGGTTGGATTATAAGTCTGGAATTGAGGGTAGGACTAAGGTACTGAAGTCACTGGCCACAGGGCCATCCTGTCAGTAAGCCATTGAACGTGAGGTGCTTAGACCTCCGGACGATTGGTCAAAGGGAATATGGACCGGCTATCTCTTCCGGTATTTGACCAAGTTGAAGGTGAGCTGCGGGCCAAGCTCGAAGGAGGCTGGACGGGTCTGGCCCGCGCTCGCAACTACTTTGCTTGCAAGGTCTCGATATAGTTCACTAGATTCGTGATCCTTTGCTGAACCGGTCCCTCATGTCCCTGGCTAATACTGGAGAAAAGCCGTCCCCAGACTGGCATATCCTGGCTGCCGTGTGACGGGGTCGCGGCCTGTCCGCGGATGACTGCAGCAACGTGGGCCGCCGGATATTGTCCGGCGCCCTTCTTTGTCAGCGCGGTCAGATCGGTCGGCGGGGTTTTCATCGCCGAGGCTGCCGGGCCATTTCCCTTGGCATCGACGCCATGGCAGACGGCACAATAGCTCTTGAACATCTCTTTGCCTGAACTCGACGGCGCATTGGTGATGGGGACGTGCTTAATTTGAGGTGTGCTCTGGGTGGATGTTGCCTGCGCAACGGCGATGGCCGATAGGATCGCCACAATTCCGGCCAGACTGATGAATTTAATTACACGCATGACTTGTTCCTCCGGGGGCTCCGTGGCCCGAAACTGCCACAACAGGCGAGTCTAGGCGCGGGATTGGGGCAGGAATGTGATCGGCATCACAATCGCCTGTGACGCGTGCTGGGGGAGGGCAAAGACTTCGGCGCAGGAATTCTTGACTATCGCGGCAGCTTCCAAAAATTACACAAAGGTCACGAAGGTACACGAAGGAAACTGCTTGCGGCAACTTATCAGGGGAAGGCAAATCGCAATAACTCTCCGTCAAGGGAGATGGCGGAGGAGTCGCTACGGGGGAAAACCCCTTCCCAATGAGGCCAATCGGCCGGAACAAGCCGAGTTTGAGGCTGCGGATGCTGTACCCATCCATCGGCTGTTTCTTCGCGATGAAATACGGAAAATGCTGACGCAGGGGGCTCGCCCCCTGCCGACTTCCATTCGAATAGCGCCGCTGATAGACCCTCAGTGAGAGCTTCGCGAGGATCGAGACATAGGATCCATCCGGCAGCCGTGCTCCGGAGGAATGTGTCGTTTGCAAACTCGGAAGACGCAACCACGACCTTCGCTCCGTACTCTCTAGCCACGTGCTGAGTGGCATCCGTCGAAAGGTGGTCGATAATCAGGATCTCATCGCACGGGCAGAGGGTCTCCAAGGCTCGGCCAAGCCGCAGTGCGTCATTATGAGTATGGAGAACCGCAGTGATCGCAGGCATGATTCGGTTTCAAAGAGTGTACCGGAAGAATAAGGAAGTGGAAGGAAGGGGAGGGAGATCGGTGCAGTCACCGAATCAACAGTGCTCAAAAAGAAAAGGCCCGCTCGGCGCAGGCCTTTCCTTTTCCCACGAACCTCACTGCTGGTTCCCGAGCTTCGGCCGGTTTGCGCCCGGTCCTTGCGCCTCGATCACGGTGATCGGGGCCTGCAAAGTGAAGTTCAGGACGGTTTCAGAAGCCAGCTTGATCTGCTGGCCCTTCGTGACTGCTTGCACGCCGCCGCCGACTCCGCCGCCAGCCGCTGCGCCGATGGCAGCGCCCTTACCACCGCCCGCCAGCGCACCAATGATGGCGCCGATCCCAGCTCCGGCGCCGACCTTTTCCGCAGTATTTTTGCCGCGCGAGCTGCCTTGCTTCTTGTACTGATCGGTCTGGACGTTATACGTCCGGCCGCCCGACGTGATGCTATCGAGCTGCATGATGACCGACGATTGCCCGGCAAATTTACCCGCACTCTTAACTTCGACGAGATGCCCTTGGACCTGGACTCCCGCAGGTAAGGCTTCCTCACCGTCCGAAGTAATAGGTGTATTCAGAGTCGCGTGGATCGTGTCGCCGGTTTGGTTCTTCTCACTGTCAATGGCATCGACTAAACGGACGGAAAGCTGCGTTCCTTGATCGATGATGAACTTCTTCGGTGGCGGAGGAGGCGCGGGTTGCGGCGGCGGAACTGGCTGCGGTTGAGGGGCTGAGGCCGATGGAGGATTGTTGTCCGCCATCTGATTGCCAGCCGAATTCTGCATGTCGTCCTTAGGCGGCGAGGATTTCTTGTGCTTCTTCTCAGTAGATGGCTTCGGTTTTTCCACGGGAGGCGCGCTCTGCTCAACAGGGGCGGCCTGCGTGTCAGCTGGAGCGGGCTGTGCCGCAGCCATAGCCGGTCCTACCGTAAGATTGTTCAAAACCTGTTTGACCCCCGGAATTGATGCGGCTTGTTTGCTTGCTGCTTCCTTCTGCGCCTCATTGTCGACAGTGCCGCTAAGGGTGACGACGCCCTCCGCAGATTGCACCGTCAGTTGCTTCGAGGCCAAGCCGGAGTCCTGGCTGAACTTGCTTTGAATATCGCTGGAAATCTTGGCGTCATCCGCTTTCTTGACGCAGCCAAGCTCCAGACTCATGGTAATCGCGAGAATGAAACACACAATGAGCGGAGAAATCTTATTCATAGCACGACTCCTGAAAATGGGACGTATAGGCAATATTTTAGATGCTTCGTGCCCTTTGTGAAGATGTAAATGCCAGAGTGGCACGGCACGGGGTCCCTGGAACGGTACAGACCCTAGTGGATGAACTTGTAGTCGACGATTGAGGCAGCGAGACCGAGCCGGCCTTCTTCTTCCGGAGGAGCATCTTTCGCTCGCATGACGCGTCCCTGGCAGACGACGCTGCTGTTTTTCTGGCCGGAGATTTCTTCGGGCATCTCGAATACCATTTCGATCAGCGCGTTAACAGGCAACGATTGCGGACCGAAGAAGAGGACGCCGCTCTGGCTGATGTTTTCGATGATGCCTTCGTACCACGTGCTGGTTTTGTTGACGCGGTAGCGCAGAGGAATGTCGAGCTTCAGGCGGCGTGCGCGCGGGACCCACGACGGCCGTTTCTCGCGCGCATGGCTTCGCCGGAGGCCTGTCTCGGGCTTGTGCTCCACGCGCTCGGTCCGGCGCATGGTCGCCCAGTCATATTTGTATTCCGCGGCGCATAACAGGCAAACCTGGTAGTAGTCGCCGTCCGTACCACGACGCGGCCAAGAGAACTCGTGAGAGCAGCGCCCAAGCATAAGCACATCCATGAATTTTTGCGGCATGATGGGTAACTTCCGGGTCAGAAAGGCCTCGGACGCAACGCCATGATCGCGCGAAGGATTGACTTTGGATAGGTTACTTTCGTGCAGGTATGCAAACCTGGGCCAGCTACCCTGATTCTTGAAGGTTGGAGGCTCGGAATTGATGGAATCTTGTGGTCTTACGGTGTTTTCCGCGGAAGTTCCTGTGCGCTGACGGCCTGCCACTTGCCGTCTCGATAGGCAAAAACATCAGTGAATAGGGTCCGGCGTGTGCTGCCTTTATCGGTCGAAACAACCTCGCCGCTTACAATGCCGACGTTTCCGTAGACTCTCACGTGCATGTCATCGAAATGCTTTTGCTCATTAGTATGGGGTGCAGGGTTCTTTCTCATGTATTCGAGCTGTTCGTCTTTGGTGATGATGCCCGCGCCAACTACATGCAGGAAGTCGGGAGCAAGAATGGACTCCAGGGCGGCGGGATCGTCTTCTGATTTCAACCAACGATTCTCGAGTTCGAGTAACTCCTGTTTCTGTTTCTCCTCAGGCGCGGCGGTGTTGCCGGATGTTTGCGCCGAGGGAGTCTCTCCCGCGGACAAAATTGTGCAAAGTGATGTCAAGGCAAGTGTGCTTACGAGCAGGGTTCTGTTTTGCAACATGATCGCAGACTAGGAAAGCGGATGGCGAGGAGT
>Ga0070712_100002300_pt1 | contig 11765 bp, 7 predicted proteins | sample LARL81metaG_FD_71396 | JGI IMG/M metagenome (GOLD analysis project Ga0070712, IMG submission 71396) | Corn, switchgrass and miscanthus rhizosphere microbial communities from Kellogg Biological Station, Michigan, USA - LAR L8-1 metaG | ecosystem: Host-associated > Plants > Roots > Rhizosphere ...
GAAACTGTCGTACAAAGTTCTTCAGCCCACCAGGCATCAGCTTCTACTGAAGAAGTCTTCCGTTCGACTCTCACCCCAAGCCGCCACAGCTCACCGAGGATGGCCCAAATCACATCGTCGACCGCGCCACGGACAGCTTCGCTCAACGGCGCTCCTGGATCAAAACATTCACCAACAGCCCCTATCAACAGCACATTCTCCGGGATAATCGGATGATCCGTATGTTTCCAAGAAGAACCGCGGCTCTAACACTGCAGGGTCCCCACGCTCGAGTTCTGCCCGGCGAAACCTTTCTTTTTGACTCGCTTTCATCCAACGAAACTTCTTTCCTGTTAATTGTTCTTGAAAATAAACAACCAAAACCTCGGCGAGAGCAACTAAGTCAATCGCGTAAACACACGCCACGCATCCACTGGAATGAGCCTCTCTTCTCCGCTTCGACGCATTCCGCAAGTGCCACGCAGTAAGCCAGCCTCTTGGGAGCAGTTGATAACCAGACTTTTGTAGACACTCCAGAACGACGCCTGCCACAAGGGAGCCCTGTAAGGAGGCATATATGAGCCGGTCCGTGTCTTTTTTCCATGCGGTGTTGTTGGTCCTTTTTCTATCGCTTTCGTCGATCCTAGCTCAGGCGCAATTCCGTGCCTCGTTGCGCGGAACGGTTACCGACGCACAAGGCGCGGTTCTTCCAGGCGCGACTGTAACCCTCACTAATACCGCGACCAGTCAGAGGATGACGGCAACGTCCGACGCCAACGGCATCTACCAGTTCAACGCGCTCGGGCCCGCTCCTTATTCGCTCACGGCCGAGCACGACGGTTTTAAGAAGAGAGTGCTCGACAACGTGCAGATCATCCCCGAGCAGCTCAATTCGCTCGATCTTCAACTCGAGGTCGGCGAAGTCGCTCAAACCGTGACTGTTTCCGGAACAACACAAACACTCGACACCGAAACAGCCACTGTCAGCGGAACCGTAACTGCCAATCAGATTCAGCACATGCCCTCGTTCAATCGCGACGTCTTCCAGCTGGCGCAACTTGCGCCCGGAACTTTCGGCGACGCCTCCCAACAGGCAGGTGGAGGAGCTTTCAATCTTCCGGGCAATCAGGGACCGGGTGGAACTCCTGGCGGCTCAGGTGGAATTTTCGCGACGGAGAACGGCCCACAGGTTCAGAATGCGGGCGGGCAATATGAAACCAACAGCATCAAGATTGATGGAATCAGCACGGTCAGCGCCGTCTGGGGCGGTACATCAGTGATCACGCCCAGCGAAGACTCCGTCGAAACCTTGAAGGTAGTTTCAAACGGCTACGACGCGGAAAACGGCCGCTTCACCGGCGCCCAGATTCAGGTCACCACCAAGGCCGGTACAAACCAGGTCCATGGAAGCGCGTTCTTCAAGGCCTCTCGTCCTGGCCTCAACGCCTACCAGGCTTGGAACGGAGTCGGCTCTGACAATCCCGGCACTGCCGCAGCTCGCGGTCTGAACCGAGACGAAAGCCGCTTCAACCAGTATGGCGGCAGTCTAGGCGGCCCGCTCTGGAGGAATAAAATCTTCGCCTTCTTCAGCTGGGAAACCAGTCCTCTGGCCTCCTCCACAACGGCCCAGGGGTGGTATGAAACTTCTCAGTTCGATCAGTCGGGCGCAACGCCCGGCAGCATCGCCGCACAATATTTGTCATTCCCGGGCAATGCTGTTTCCTCCAATGGCATCATCGCGCGCACCTGCGCCTCCATCGGCCTCACGGAGGGACTGAACTGCAACACCGTCGCGGGCGGGCTCGACATCGGCTCACCGATTAAGACCGGCCTCGGCATGCAAGACCTGACTTACGGCGGCAATCCCAGTATCCCCGGTATCGGCGGAGGACTCGATGGCGTTCCCGACATCGCGTTCTTCAACACGGTGAATCCCACCAATACGTCGCAGATGCAGTTCAATGGCCGCGTCGACGCCAACATTACTCAGAAAGATCGCTTGACATTCACCCTCTACTACATACCGGTGACCAACACTGATTTCAACGGTCCCGTCCGCGCCGAGAATCTCTGGCACCACTCTCAAACCAACAACGCATACGCGCTGATCTGGAATCATGTCTTCTCAGGATCGCTTCTCAACGAAGCTCGGGTGAACGCTGCCGGATGGCGCTGGAACGAAGTCGCCAGCAATCCACAAGCGCCCTTTGGTTTGCCTGCCACGTCGATTGATTCCATCGGAAACTCAGCCGGCGCAACTCCGGCGACCATTCAATACTTCGGCCCGCCGGGCCCCAGCGTTTTGAACCAGTGGACCTACAGCTACTCTGACGTCCTTACGAAAATTATCGGACGTCATAGCATTAAAGTTGGAGGCGATCTCACTCGCCTCTTCTATCTGAATGAAGTGATTTACGCCGCGCGCCCAGGGTTCGGATTCCACAATCTCTGGGACTTCGCCAATGACGCCCCGTACGGCGAGGGCGGTAACTTCGGCGGACAATTCGATTCCAAGACCGGCATCCCCTTCGCCAATCGCCAGGATGATCGCGAAAACATCTGGGGAGCCTTCGTGCAGGATGATTTTAAGGTCTTGCCAACCTTAACGCTCAATCTCGGCTTGCGTTGGTCCTACTTCGGCGCACTTTATACCAAGCAGAATAATCAGGATGTGATGGTCTTCGGCGCCGGTTCGAACCCGCTCACCGATCTCCATATCCGCGTCGGGGGCAATCTCTACACTCCTCAAACCACGAATTTCGGTCCTGTCGTCGGATTCGCGTGGTCTCCAAACCGTTGGGGAAACAAGGTCGTCTTCCGCGGTGGGTTTGGCATCAACTACAACCAGAACGAAATCGCAATCACCGCCAACGCAAGCGGAAATCCTCCAAACGCTGTGACGCCTTTCTTCCACTGCGACTATCCTTACACCACGAACCCCACCTGCGCGGGAACCGGGATCTTGTATCAAACCGCCGGTGATGTCCGTTCCATCTTCGGCTATGCCCCGAATCCGGCGGCGATTACTACTTTCGGTCCCGGAAACCTGCCCGCGTCCGGAAACGCCGTGCTCACTGGATTTCAGGGGAATCCCAAGACCATCAGCAATTACCACTACTCTCTGGACATGCAGGATCAGCTTCCTGGAAACAATATCCTTACTTTGGGCTACCAGGGAAACCAGACACGCCATCTTCTCGTGCACAATAACTGGAACGTCGTTGGTGGTTCCTTCGGACATGATCTCAATCCGCTGGTGAACACGATCAACTTCTGGGAAAACACCGGAAACGCGAACTACAACGCGATGATCGCGACTCTCACCCACAACTTCTCGCACACTTTCCAGGCCTCGGCGCAATACACTTGGGCGCGCGCCATGGACGAACTCTCGGGTCCGTATTACGAAGACCCGTATCCCTATGATCCGAGTAACGCCTACGGCCGCGCCAACTACGACGTGCGCGACGCATTTAAGTTATTTGGACTGTGGCAGCCCATATTCTTCCACGGAAGTCACTCTTGGATTGAAAAGGTGGTCGGAGGCTGGTCGCTCAGCGGAATCTGGAATTGGCACAGCGGATTTCCGTTTGATCCCTTCTACAACGCAAGCACAAACTTCTACTATCAAAACAGCGGATACGGTCAACTTCGCCCGGCTGCAGTCGTCTCCGGCTATGGCACAAGCACCTCGAATGGCGCGTTTCAGCAGGCCATCAATCCAAACTACGGTGGCAATGGAACGACATTCTTCCTGCCACCCACGTTTGTGGCCGGTCCTTCGTTCCCTGCCACTGCTCCCGCTCCTGCCGCCGGAATTCATCGCAACAGCCTGCAAGGGCCCGGCTATAACGATATCGACATAAGTCTGGCAAAGGCTTTTGGCTTGCCGAAAAATCGTATCTTGGGTGAGAGTGCGAGATTTGAAATTCGCGCCGACATCTACAATTTGTTCAACACCACCAACATCAATGTTGCTTCGATCGATGGGAGCTTGGGCTCGGTCGATCCAACGGGAGTGGTCACCAGCGTCAACCCAGATTTCGGGGTCGCCGGGGCCGCCCTAGGCAGCAGAACAATCCAACTGCAGGCGAGGTTCAGTTTCTAGACGCATACGTGGGACGACATCATTGTCGTCCCACGTATACTCTCTCTTCTTCGCTCGGTGACATGCCTCACGCCAACGAAGAACGAACTCGTACCTTCGCTCCAGCGAATGAATAAATCGCAACGCAAAGATATGCGGCCAGAGGAACCACGTAAGCCGCAGCAATTCCGTTGTTTTCCGAGATCAAACCCATGATCGGTGTCAGTACCGCTCCTCCAACAATCGCCATCACAAGGAACGACCCTCCGATCTTCGTGTTGGGCCCAAGTTCTTTGAGTCCCAACGCGAAGATCGTCGGAAACATCACCGACATGAAGAAACTGGTCAGAAACAACGCCCACAGCCCGACCCACCCGGGTAATAGCACTCCCATCGCTACCAGAACGACATTGATGACGGCATAGCTACCCAACAACTTGCTGGGAACCAGGAACCGCATCAAGTAGGCCGAACCGAAACGTCCCACTCCAAAGGCCGCCAGTGTTCCTGTCAGAAAGTAGCCCGCGACCTTCTCCGGCTCATGCGTAAACTCCTGCACGTATTGAATGAAATAGCTCCAAGTCCCCACTTGCGCGCCGACATACATGAATTGCGCAATCACCGCGAAAATAAAGTGCGGGTATCGCAGCAGGTCGCGAAAATGTCCATGATCTTCCCTGCTGTTCTCATGCTCGCTCTGAATCGGAGGAAACTTCGTCCGGAGAATTAGGATCGCCCAGATGATCGCAACACTTCCCAGGAACAGATACGGCTTGATCACTCGCAGTGTCTCTGACCGCAAGTACGCCTCGTATAAATTCTGCGCTTTCATTGATTCGATCTGCGCCGAACTCAATTCCACTCCTGAAAAGATAAAAACAGTCCCGATCAACACGCCAGTAATCGATCCCAGCGGATTGAACGCCTGCGAAAAATTAAGCCGCCGCTCCGAACTATCAGGATCGCCCAACTGTGCAATAAATGGGTTGGCTGCAGTCTCGAGAAAAGAGAGCCCGCTCGCAATTACAAAAAGCGCCATCAAAAAGAAGATATATTTACCCGATAACGCCGCCGGCCAAAATAAGTAACATCCTGATCCATAGAGCAGCAGACCTGTAACAAATCCGACCTTGTACCCAAGCTTGCGCATCAATAGCGCCGCAGGAATTGCCAGCAGGAAATAACCCAGATAAAAAGCAAACTGCACCAGCCCGGCTTCAAACCGGTTAATAGCAAACGACTTCATGAACTGCCGTATCAGTACATCATTCAGATTGTTAGGAATACCCCACAAATAAAAGAGCGCGGTCACTTCGATGAAAACAAAAATGTGTCCTGCCGGAAAAAGCCCATGTGCCTGCTTGCTAGCGGTTGGTGACATGCAGTCCCTCGATTGGACATCGCAAGAAAACGATTCGTATCAGGGCACGCCTTAAAGGCGTGCCGCACCTGCATCTCGCACTGACGCGGCTTCAGCCGCTGCACAGTTTGGGGTTAATGTTCCAGCTTGAAGATGCGCTCCATCAGCATCCACTTCTCCCCCAGCTTTGCCTCCGGCAGCGCCTGCTGAAACTTCCACATCAACTGCTCCCACTCCTGAACTCTCGGATTCGCCGCGTCGGCTGCCGCTTTTTGCGCAAATGAAAACGATTCATTCACTTCCATGATCATGAACATCCGCGTGCCGAGCAGATGGATCTCCATGTCCTCGATCCCCGACTCGCGAAGGCTCTCGGTGATTTCGGGCCAGATCCTCTCGTGATACTTCCTGTACTCCGCGACCAGCGTCGGATCGTTCTTCAGATCGAGCGTCAGACAATACCGTTGCCTCATCGGCTCCTACTCCCATTGATTCAGGGATGCCCTAGGTCTCGCCGATGTTGCGAGACCTGGGAAATTTCCAAATCACACTAGGCCGCCAGCGACACCCACCCTGCATTCTTCTTCGACGACTCGATCGCCGCCGAAATGAACCTCATCTCCGCAACACCGTCCTCGACCGTCGGCACTAATAACGACGCCGCATTCGTTGCCCGGCCCTCCATCTTTGCCGTGATCTGTTCCGCCAAGTCCTTGTAGAGCTGCGCAAACGCCTCCAGATAACCTTCCGGATGTCCCGACGGAATCCGACTCGCATGCGCGGCCACCGGAATCGCCGCCGGCCCTGCTCGACGTATCAACATCGGGGCTTTTCCCAGCGGGCGGAACGACAGATAGTTCGGGTCTTCCTGCCCCCACTCCAGCCCGGCTTTCTCTCCATACACTCTCAATCGCAGATTATTCTCATTCCCTGCAGCCACTTGGCTAGCCCACAACATTCCGTGCGCGCCCTTCTCTAACCGCACAAGCATCTGAACGTTATCATCGACTCGACGTCCCGGAACAAATGTTGAGAGTTCTGCAGCAACGTGCTCACATCGTAGTCCAGTCACAAACTCAGTCAGATTGAACGCGTGTGTGCCGATATCGCCTAAACATCCGGCTTGTCCGCTCTGCACCGGATCTGTCCTCCAGAGCGCCTGCTTCTGCCCAGTCTGCTCCAGAGGCGTCGCCAGCCAATCTTGCGCGTATTCGACTTGCACGACTCGAATTGGCCCGAGTTCCCCGTCGGCAATCATCTGCCGAGCCTGCCGGATCATCGGATATCCGGTGTAGTTATGTGTCAACCCGAACACTAACCCAGTGCGTTTCACGAGCCCGGCAAGATCCACCGCGTCAGCCACGCTGGTCGTCACAGGCTTGTCGCAGATCACATGAATGCCGACTTCCAGAAACGCTTTCGCCGCCGGATAGTGCACGTCATTCGGAGTCACAATCGCGACCACATCGATTCTGTCGTCACGCTTCGCTTCCGCCGTCGCCATCTCACGAAAGCTCGCATAACAGCGCTCCGGCGCAATCAACAGTTCGCGGGCGCCAGCACGTCCGCGCTCCGCATCTGACGACAATGCTCCCGCAACGAGCTCATAGCGGTCGTCCATGCGGGCCGCTATCCGATGCACCGCTCCAATGAAAGCGCCCGGACCACCTCCCACCATTCCCAAACGCAGCCGCCGATTCAACTTTCCTGCAGACATGATTTCGAGAATCCTCCCTGTGCGAGCGATCAGTTGTAAATGGAAAGGCGGATCAAATCAAGCACCCGCCAATTCCCCGAGGATTCTACTTCCCACACGCGTTGGGCGTAAGATTTACGGCATAAATTACCGCGTGATGGAAAGGAACGGCTTCGAATGAGTCCAGGATCGTCTTCTCTGTTCAGAAAATTTGCATTCCTCTCGTCGTTATTAATACTGGTTGGAAGCACCTCCGCATCCGACTTCGCTGACATGATCTATCGTTCCATCGATGGAACGAATCTCACTCTTGACGCTCACGTCCCGAAAGGCCCCGGCCCATTTCCCGCCGCAATCTTAGTACATGGTGGCGGCTGGGTGGGAGGAGACAAGCGCCAGTACATTACCTATCTGTTTCAGCCATTGTCCGACGCCAACTTCGCATGGTTCACCATCAACTATCGTCTCGCCCCATACCATAAATTTCCGGCCGACGCTCACGACGTTGAAGAAGCGATCCGCTGGGTCAAGAACAACGCTCCCATCTATAAGGTTGACATAAACCGCATCGCGCTCATCGGCGAATCCGCTGGGGGACACCTCGTCTCCTACGTGGGTGCCAATCATCGCCCCGAAAACAACGTAGCCGCTATCGTCTCCATGTACGGCATTCATGATTTCATCACTGCTTCCATTGCCTGGAAACCCATCCCGGACGAAATTATGAAACTATTCGGCATTTCGTCCGTTGACGCCGACTCCGCACCGATCCTCGTCAAGGCATCGCCTGTCGCCTACATCAACAAAGATATGCCACCTTATCTGCTGATCCACGGCTCCAAGGACGCAGACGTGCCGTATCAACAGTCAGTTGAAATGTGCGACAAGATGAAGAAGGCCGGCGCGAATTGCGAACTCATCACCGTGGAAGGTGCTCCTCACGGTATGGACCACTGGGAGTCCCATCCCGAGTGGCTCGGATACAAGAAGAATTTGATCGACTGGTTAAACAAAACTCTCAATGCGCCAGCAAAGAAATAGCTGCAGTATTCCACCGCTATCGGGGCGACTCCTCGCTTTGTCATTCCCACGCGCGAGCGAAGCGAGACAGAAGGAATCCGCTGCTGGCATGCTACGAGACTAGCGCGGTTAACCCTATCGAGCCTGCTGCAAAAACACAATCTCCGAACTATTTGGCACTGCCAATGAAACGCTAAGGCCACGCTCCATCAACTCCCGTCCGGTAAAACTGCGATCAGGCGACGAGTGGTCATGAAACCTGACCTCGTATCGAGTATCTGCATTCAACCCATGTAGCGCGAAAGTGTGAGCACTCTCCGCCTCACTTGATCCCCGAAATGCGTACACTGCTCCTCGCCTCCGTTCCCGGTCCCAATATTCAATCCCATCCCAATGAATCCCGTCCGGTCGCGGCGAAATGTGAAACAACTCGCTATCCCGAATCAACGGGCGCAACTCTCTCTTGTACAACTCAATCTCTTCCTTTGCGACGGCGTGCTGCTCGGCCGACCAAGAATTCGTATCCTGCATAATCGTCAGCCAGCCCATCATTCCGCTCCGTAGCATGTACCGAAAGTTTTCGATTCGCGGGACCGGCCATTTCTCGACGTAGCTCTCGAGCATCGCCGTAGGTAGCACGTGACTGGTGTCGTAAAATGCGCGACGGTTTGAAAGTGGATCATAAGTATCCGTGATCGAAAAATAATCTCCGTGCGCCGCGCTCCCAAAGTCGACCATCCGCCCGCCGTCATTGCAGATCTCAAACAGCAGTCCGGGATGCTCTCTGCGCAATCGTGAGTAGATGTCATAGTAGGCATGCACCGCGTGGTAACTCACATCCGTCGAGTTTGAACTGTCGACAAAATAAGCGCCCCACGACTTGTACACACACTTGTTCAATGGATCCGGCGCCGCATGCGGATGATCATTTCGATCGCACCCATGCGCCACTAGATATCCATCGTGTTCCAGCATGTCGAGATGGTAGCCGCTCACCACACGCTCGAGTTCGCGCTCGACCCACTGCTTGGCATCAGGATCGCCGATGTCGATCGTCTGCCCTTTGAACGGCTCCGGCTGCCAGTCTGCCGGAAGATCGGTCACCATCCAGTCCCGCACCTTCGGATCGCGCGCATTCAACGCTCCCGGCTCCATCGACAATCCTGCCTGCGTCCAATCGATCCACAACCCAAACTTCAACCCATTTTTATGCGCCTCGTCAGCCATCGCGGCCACACCATGAGGAAACTTCTGCGGATTCGCCTGCCAGTCCCCAACGCTCCGAAACCATCCAGCATCCTGGTGGAACATCTCCATCCCAAGCCCAGCGGCATCCTGCATCATGCGCCCCGCAACCTCTTCGTTGACGTCCATCCCGCCGCCCCAGCTATTGTTCGCCACAAGCGGATAGTGCGGATTCTTCCACGTCTCCGGATTCCCGAGTACCGCTTTCACCCATCGCCGAAGCACGTTCCCTGCGCCGTCTACACCATCTCGAAATCCACCAAGGAAAACGATCGGCGTTTCGAAGCTCTCACCTGCTTCCAGCCGTGTTCGAAACGGCGCTGGATCCGGATTCAATCCGAGAGCAACTTTCAACGAGTCCTTAGACCTGCCTACTGAAATCCGTGTTCGTCCGCTGAACTCGATCCCGGCATACCAGCCATCTCGCGCTGTCGAATTTCTCTGGATCAGGGACCACGGAATTATCTCGCGAGGCTCTTTCTCGTCCAGATCGCCATACGTGGTCGAGGTCCCGACCCAGGCGTATCCTTCTTTCACCGCAACGTCGTGCGTTCCCACCGCGGATGGAGTGTTCGCACCCTTCTCAACGAAGATGTGTTGCAGCGAAGTATTCGGATCTACGCTCCAGTCGGACGCTAGGCTGTCTTGCATCGGAACCCAGATCCCTCGCGGTTCCAGGTTCTCAATCCGAATCTGATGTTCAATGGGTCCATAGTTCTCACGAACTCGCCACTCCCACGTGAGCCGCAGATGTGGTGACGCCGAATCGTAGATGAACGCAATTTCTCGATCGTCGATCTGGCTTGCATCTCGATTCAGCGTCCATGTCACACCCAACTGCTTGCCATCTATTTCCACAGAGTTAATCAGGGCCTCCGAATTCCGGTTCTTCCACTCCGCCTGTCCAGGTACTGACAAACTCACAAGCGTCGGATGGGCCAGTCCTGCCTCGAGTATCAACTGCGTATCCGATGTTGCTATCGTGGCAGTCTGTGCTGATGACAAGATGCTGAAGCTTGCCCACAAAAGCACAGAAGCGATAAGGCAGAATTGATTCGCCATGGCTCAAAAAGTCTAGACGAGACGCAGGCGACGAGCGCAATCCATCATGATCTCTAACTCCCAGGCCGGACGCTGCGGATTCTTAGGATGCGTCCGGTCGCTGGGTATGCGGCCGATCAAGTTCAAGAAGACCGCTGCAGAGTGTTTGTAGGCTGGAACAGGTTCGCGAAACGCGACGTTTCCCAAGTATTGCAGCGCATCAGAGAGCGCGTAGTATCCGGGGTCGCCGGCCTGCCATAGGCGGTCGCGCTCCGCAAATTTTTCTGGCGCGAAGGCTGCAAGCCCCAGCAAGTAGTCCGAACCATATTCAATCATGTTGATTCCGAGATCGTTGCCCGTGTAGATGCGGAAGTCCGGTCGGTGTTTGTCGCGAAGAGCGAGACGTTCGAGTTCTACAAGCCGATTGAGAGAGGAGTGTTTCATTCCCTTAATCTCGGGAATGTCCATCAAGCGGCGGATGGTGTCCAAGCCATAGATCTCGCCGTTCGGAGCAAACATCGAACCCAATTCAAAAGCGAGTAGGTGTGGATAGCCTTGAGCCACCTCCTGGTAGATTTGGCCTACTTTTTCAGCAGACGCTCCATGCAGTCGCGCCGTCTGGAACAGAATGGGGATGCCGTCGTAACGAACGATCGCATCGATTTGGTGCCGATAGAGAGCGACAATGTCGCTCCCCGATTGATTTTCGGTGTAAGCTCCAGCCACAAACGGGACACCTTTGCCGAGAGCTTCGCGTGTCCAGTCCAGCACATTCTCTTTTTCGGAATGGGTCAGATAGTTCACATACCCGGTATCCATGTTGACGGCATTCATGAGTCCGGCTTGATGTATAGAAATCAACTGCCTGGAAAAGGCGTCGACCGCGATTCGGCTATCCCGCCCGTAAGGAAGCAGGGCAGCGGCAATGCCCTGCACCCGACGCCGTGGCTGCTGGTATTTAAGTAGATCCTCAACCGTCATCGTCGCGTTCTTATTCTGGTCTTCGCACGGATCCCGAGCAAATTGCGTTAGTGGTGTTTCAGCACCCTCAGTTTTTCTCCCCACGTCGAATCCTTATAGTAATCGTCGAGTGGATAGCAACCCGAGGGTAGCCCATTGCGTGGAGCAGTCGTGCAATCGCTGAAAGTTCTGCAGATCCGTTTGCGCTGGATTTCGCGTCCCTCAGTCGCGTCCCACAGCATCTCCGGATAGGTCAGCACCATGCGCCCAAGCCCGACGAAGTCAACCCATCCCTCGCGTACGGCGGCCTGAGCGACGTGCGGCAAAAAATCTTGCAAGTAGGTATAGGCAGACCCCGTAAAAAGAAGATCTGGAAA
>Ga0070712_100002303_pt1 | contig 11757 bp, 9 predicted proteins | sample LARL81metaG_FD_71396 | JGI IMG/M metagenome (GOLD analysis project Ga0070712, IMG submission 71396) | Corn, switchgrass and miscanthus rhizosphere microbial communities from Kellogg Biological Station, Michigan, USA - LAR L8-1 metaG | ecosystem: Host-associated > Plants > Roots > Rhizosphere ...
GCGCGCCACGCCGCGCCCGGCGCCCAGGTCTCCGGCGGCCAGGTCTCCGGCGGCCAGGTCTCCGGCGGCCCGGTGCCCGGCGGCCCGGTGCCCGGCGGCCCGGTGCCTGGCGGGTACGCGCCGGTAGCGGCGGGATACGCCGACCCCGGGCAGCAGGCCATGCCCACCTCCGGCCGGCCACTTCCCCCCGCCCCTGAGCAGCGGGATGTCCTCGGCCCGGGGCGGCTGGACCTTCCCGGCCGGGGCCAGCAGGATGCTCCCGCCCCGGGGCCGCGCGACGGGACGGCCGGACCCGCTCAGCCAGGCCCCGCTCAGGCCGGCCAGGCCCGGCCTTCTGCGGTCGGCGGCGCGCGCGCCCGCGTCCGGCGCAGGCAGGCCGGACCCGAGGCGAACGGCTCACCGCAGTCGGGAGGCGGAGGGGCGGCCAGGCAGGGCACAGGCGGCCGCGCCGCGGCCCGCAGGCACGGCCAGCGGTCGTCCGGCCGCCGGTCCGCAAGCCAGCGTCAAGACCCGGCCGGACGGAGCCGGGGCGCCAGCCAGGGCCGGACCGAGGCCGCGGCGCCCAGGCCCTGGTACGAGCTCGCCGGGGGCTGGCAGCGGGCCGATGGCAGCACACACTGCGGGAGCCTGGAGCCGCTGGTGCGCAGGCAGTGGGACAGGGCAGAAACGGCACCGGCCGCGGCCCTGCGCGCCGTCGAGCGCCTGGCCCGGCTGCCGCAGCGGATCAAGGACCTGCTGACAGCCGCCGTAGACGCCATCTACATCGGCCCGGGCGGCGTACCCGACCTCGATGACATGAGCCGCCTGCGGGGTGTACCGCTCCCGTCCGGCCGGGCAACCTGGGACGCCTGCGCGGGCGCCTACGGCGACAGGAAGATAGTGGTCGGCACGCGCCCCTCACCGTCCCCCGACGTGATGTGCCACGAGGTCGGGCACGCGGTTGACGACTCGGATGCGCCGCCCGGCAGGTGGCAATCGGACTCGGCCGAGTTCAGGATGCTCTACGATCAGTGCCTACCGAGCCTGGTCAGCCATTTCCACCGGCAGCAGGGTGTGCTGGGCAGGCGGGAGTTCTTCGCCGACGCATTTGCCGCGATCGCGTCCGGGCAGCGGCCAGCTCTCGTGGACATGCTCGGCGGCAAGACTAGGGTGGCCCTGAACGTCATGCTCTTCTTCAACCGGCGCTACGGCATCTAAGGTGATCTGACGATGTTCGTCATTAGGCTGCCGAACGGGAACCTCATGGTCCCCGAGTCGGCGATCGGCGAGGGCGGTCGGATCATCGGGGATGCCTACGTGGAAATCGGCCCCGATGACGCGGACTATGAGCGGCTGGCCAAGAACGCGCTGACCGAGGAGGAAGTGCAGATCCGCCGCCAGCGCTGGCAGGAGGAAGACGAGGCGCTGCAGCGCGAGTTCCTCGCGTATCGCGCGCAGCGCGAAAATTCGTGGCCCAGTGAGAATTCGTGGTCAGACCCTGCCCCGCACGATGGTCATGACCCGGCCTGACCCTGCTCTGGCCTGACCTCGCCCCTGCAGCCGGCCGGCTGCAGGGGCACGCCGCCGCGCCTGGAACGGCGGCGCATCAGAACCTACCGGCTTGCTTCCACATCCCCGCGCAGCAGGGCGTGGACCTCCGACTCACGGAACCGCCGGTGTCCCCCCGGAGTCCGGATGCTGCTGATCCGGCCGGAGGCTGCCCACCGGGTGACCGTCTTCGGGTCAACCCGGAAGAGGGCAGCGACCTCTCCAGGAGTGAGCAGGCGCTCACTGTTGTCGTCCACAATCATCGCCTCTCTGCCCGTGCAGGTTGTCCCTAAGTGTGCCGACAAATAGGCGTTTACATCCTGAGTTCCGAAAAATTGCCATCTCAGCACCCCTGCCCCGTAGGGTGAGCGGGTGACAGACCTGGTATCAGCGGCGGACATCGCGGCCGCCGCGGACCGGATCGCGGGCGTCGCGGTCCGCACCCCATTGCTGTCTTTCCCCGGCCAGCGGTTCCTGATCAAGGCCGAGTCGCTGCAGCCGACCGGCTCGTTCAAGATCCGCGGTGCGTACGCGGCGATCAGCGCGCTCGATGAGCAGGCACGCCGACGGGGCGTGATCGCCCATTCGAGCGGCAACCACGCGGGCGCCGTGGCCTACGCCGCCGCCCGGCTCGAAGTCCCCGCCGTCGTCGTCATCCCGGCCAACGCCCCGCCGGTCAAGCTGGCCGCGGTGCGCGCGAGCGGAGCCGAGATCGTGACCGTGGCCCCCAGCCTGAGCGCCCGGGTCGCGGCCACCGAGGAACTGATCGCCCGGCATGGTTACACGCTGATCCCGCCCTTCGACCACCTCGGCGTCATCGCCGGACAGGGCACCGTCGGGCTCGAGATCGCGGCCCAGTGCCCGGCGGCCGACCTCGTCGTCGTCCCAGTCAGCGGCGGCGGCCTGATCGCCGGGATCGCCGCCGCGATCAAGGCGGAACGCCCGGAGACCAGGATCGTCGGAGTGGAGCCCGAGCTGGCCGCGGACGCCCGCGAATCGCTGCGGGCTGGCCACCGGATCGCCTGGGACCCGCAGCAGACTCAGCGCACGATCGCCGATGCGCTCCGGATCGAGCAGGTGGGCGAGCTGACCTTCGAGCACATCCGCCGCTACGTCGACGAGATCGTGACCGTGACCGAAGAGGAGATCAGGATTGCGGTGCGCAGGCTCGCCTGCGAGGCTCGCCTGGTGAGCGAGCCAGGAGGCGCCGTCGCGGTGGCTGCCTGCCTGCTGCGGGAGCGGGAGCTGCCCGCGGCCAGCGCGCCGGTCGCCGTCCTGTCCGGCGGTAACATCGAGCCCGCTCTGCTGGCCGCCATCGTGGGCGATGCCGTGGCCGAGCCTGCCGCCTGAACGCACGCAACACGAGCCGCATAAGCTGGGATGGCCATGCGACCTGCACTTGCCTACTCCCTCGCGAGGCTCGGCCTGTTCCTCGCCGCGGTGCTGCTGCTCTACCTGATCGGCGCCCGTGGTCTGCTGCTGTTCGCGCTGGCCTTGCTGGTCAGCGGGATTATCAGCTTCGTGGTCTTGTCCAGGCAGCGGGACGCGATGTCGTCGTCGCTGTCGACCCGGTTCCGGGGATTGCGGGCCCGGGCCGGAGAGTTCGGCGGCCGGCTCGACGAGGGCGCCAAGGCCGAGGACGAAGACTGACCTCCGCGGCTGGCCCGGCTCCTGCCTGCGCGGCAGCCAGGCCTCAGCTGTCCCGGCCCGCCGCCAGCCAGCCGCCCGCAGTGAGCAGGTCCAGCACGGCCGTGACCGCTTCCTGGCGGGACATGGCCGATGTGTCGATGACCAAGTCGGCGTCGGTTGGCTCTTCGTACGGGTCCGACACCCCGGTCAGGCCTTCGATCAGGCCAGCGCGCGCCTTGGCGTACAGTCCCTTCCTGTCCCGCGCGGCACAGACATCGAGCGGCGTGGCCACGTAGACGAGCAGGAAGTCGCCGCCGGCCTGGGCGACCATCTCGCGGACCCGCGCCCGGGCCTGCGCGTAGGGCGCGATGGGCGCGCAGATGGCGATGCCGCCGTGCCGCGCGATCTCGGCCGCGACGAAGCCTATGCGAGCGATGTTGAGATCGCGGTCGGCTCGGGAAAACGTCAGTCCGGCCGACAGGAGCCTGCGGACCAGATCCCCGTCGAGCAGCGATACGGTGCGGTCGCCTCGTTCGGCCAGCTCGTCGCGCAGGTCGCGGGCGATCGTGGACTTGCCCGAGCCGGACAGCCCGGTCATGAACACCACCAGCCCCCGCTCGTACCGCGGCGGCCGGGCGCGCCGCAGCTCGTTCGCCACGGCTTCGGGCGTATGCCAGGACGGCAGCGGGTCGCCGTGATCCAGCAGGCTGGCCAGCTCCTCATCGCTGAGCTCGCCGCGCTCGGCCCCGGGTTCGATCAGCGCCAGCGGCCGCCATACCTCGGCCGCGGGGTCGTAGGCCCAGTCGCCGGGGGAGACGACCGGCAGGGCCACCCCGGGCACGTCCACCTGGCCGGCCCTGCCCCCTGCTTCCGGCACCGCGTCGCTGAACAGATGCGTGGCTCCGTAGGACCGGGCCACCACGGAGATCAGCTCGAACTCGGTGTCGGGACCGCGGCGCGGAGCCAGCGGCACGGGGACCACCAGGGTGCCTGAGGGCAGCAGCTGCCGCGCCGCGAGGACCGCGCGGACCAGTGACTCTCCCGTCACCACCAGGCCCGCCGGCCCGGCGATGAGCGGCAGCAGCAGCAGTCTGGCCTTCATCTGGCCGGCCAGATGCCGTAGCTGGCCGATCTGGCGTCCGTGCAGCGGAGTCCGGGTGGCGTACGCGAGCACCGGCCCGTCGCCCAGCTCGGCCCGGATATCGGCCGGCTTGCGGCGCAACTGCCGGAACGGGCCGTGCTCGGCCTCCCGCAGCGCGGACACCGGCCCGGCCAGCCTGACCAAATCCCCGGCCGGGCGGCCATCGACTACGCCGGCGGTTGCCGGTCCGCCGAGGTCGGTCCGTTCGGTAATCCGGACGATGGCCAGCGGCGCTCCCTCCGGATCCTGCAGGATCAGCCGATCCGCGTCCTCGGGTACGGCCCGGGCCGGCACGTTCAGCGTGATCGGAGCCCGCCATGGCGTCCCATCGGCCAGCGTGCCCCGCTCGGCCAGGGCAGCCACGTCCGCAGAGCCCATGAAACCGGTCAGCGGGGCCAGCGCGCCGGCCAGCAGCAGCTCGAGATCTCCGAGGGAGCGCTCGTCCGGCGCCCAGGCGGGCAAGCTCGCCACATCCGCCTGCGCGCCGGAGGATGCCTCTGCCGTCACTTCTACCTCCCCCGGCGCCGGGTCACTCCGGTCTTGGTGCACGGTGTCTGCCACCCGGGTACCCGATGCCACCGTAGGAAACCATGCGCAGGCCACGGGGTGTGCGGACAGTCATCGCGCTGATACTAGCCCTCGCCTCCGGAGGGACCGACATCGCTTCGGATTTCGCGCCGTCAGAGCACCCGGGCGAACCTGTTGACCGGCTTCCGGATGACGTAGAGCAGGTCATCGTGATCATCAGGGTGCTTGCCCCGGGACATCGCGGCGATCAGCCGGCAGGCCAGAGGCGCGCCCCAGGCCATGCGGGCCGGTCGTCGCGGCCGGTCGCGCAACGCTTGCCGCTCGCCGATCGCCAGGCCGCGAGCGAGGGCATAGCTGTACACGCCTTCCACCGACAACAGCGGCTCATATATAGCGGGTAATGGACCCTCTTGCTCCGGGCGCAGCCAGTGCCAGACTGCCCGCCGTGCGATTTGCGGCAACCTCCGGTCCAGGAGCCCGGCCGCGCATTCGCGGTCCCTGAACCGCAGCAGCAGTATGCCGCCGGGCTTCAGCGCGGCTACCAGCCGGTCGAGCACCAATTCCACATGCTGGATCCGGTCGAGCAGGTGAGCACTGTAAATCACGCCGACGTCACGGGACGGCAGCGGAATGGTCCGCAGGTCGCCGAAGACGATATCCCCCGGGCTCGCGCTGGCCGCTCCATCCGCCTCGCTGTTCTCCTGGTCGATCCTGCGGATGCTGACGTCTATGCCGTGGGCGTGGAGCTTGTCCAGCTCGAGCTCGTCGGCCGGACCGGTGCAGCCGACCTGCAGGAGCTTGATCGCCTCGCCCTCGTGCTGACGCCCGTAGTTATAGATGGACCGGGCGAACATGTCGCTCACGGTCCCATGTAGGTGCGCCGCCCGTGTGCGGGTACCGGCAGCGGACGTCCAGTCCGCCGGCTGGGTGCCCAGCGAGCTGCCGTCGGCTGCGAATCCTTCCGCGGAACCGCCCACTGAAGTCATGGAACTTTAGCGTAGTCGGCTGGATGTCAATTTCGACGGCAACCTTCGGTATGCATGATCGTGTGCCCACCACCACCCTGTATGCCTTCCCAGCCGGCCGGCGGCGCGCGGGTGGCAGTCCCATAGGCCGGGCCGGCCGGCTTCAGGTTGGACCTATCATGGACGCAGTGCCCCGTACTGTGCCGGTCACCGGCTACGGGGCGGGGCAGCGTACCTTTACCGCTCGTCTCTAGGCCCCGGTGCTAGCGGGCCGGGGTACCCTTCTGGCGACGCGGGCGCTTCGTGCTGCCTAACAGAGGAATTATGAGCCTCGCCGGACTTCTCAGCGTCATAGCCGATGACCCACAGCTCAGGGCTGCCCTTGACCTGGCCCGCGCCGGGGCTATCGCGCCCGCCGACAGGGACCTGGCCGGCCCGGCCACAGACGGACCGGCCGGCCCGGCCACGGACGGACCGGGCGGTGCGGACCTGGTCGGACCGGCCGAGCTCCGCCCGTTCCTGGCCGCGGCCCTGGCCGCCCAGGCTGGCCGCTTCGTGCTGGCCGTGACGGCCACCGCCCGGGAGGCCGACGACCTCACGGCCGCGCTCGGCTCGCTGCTGCCGGCCCAGTCGGTGGCGTGCTTCCCCGCCTGGGAGACGCTCCCGCACGAACGGCTGTCGCCGCGCTCGGACACGGTCGGGCAGCGGCTGGCCGTGCTGCGCAGGCTGGCTCACCCGGACCCTTCGGATCCGGTCGCTGGCCCGCTGGCGGTCGTGGTTACGCCGGTCCGCGGCCTGTTGCAGCCGATCGTCGCCGGGCTCGGCGATCTTGATCCGGTGCGGCTGGCCCCGGACCAGGCCGCCGACCAAGACGAGGTGCTGACCAGGCTGATCGACATCGGCTACACCCGGGTCGACCTGGTGGAGAAGCGCGGCGACCTCGCGGTGCGCGGCGGGATCCTGGACGTGTTCCCACCAACCGAAGAGCACCCGCTGAGAATCGAGTTCTTCGGCGACACCGTGGATGAGATCCGCTACTTCAAGGTCGCCGACCAGCGCAGTCTCGGCCCGGCCAACGTGCTATGGGCGCCGCCCTGTCGTGAGATGCTGCACACCCCCGCCGTCCGGGAGCGGGCCAAGGAGCTGGCCGCCGACCATCCCGGCCTGTCCGACGTGCTCGGCAAGCTGGCCGACGGGATCGCCGTCGAGGGGATGGAGGCGTTCGCTCCGGTGCTGGCCGAGCGGATGGAACTGCTGCTCGACCACGTGCCGGCTGGCGGCTACGTGCTGGCCTGCGACCCGGAGCGGATCAGGACCAGAGCCGGCGAGCTGGTCCGGACCAGCGAGGAGTTCCTGGAGGCATCCTGGGTGAATGCGGCGGCGGGCGGACAGGCGCCGATCGACCTGGGCGAGTCCGCTTTCCGGCCGATAACCGAGGTGCGCGCCACCGCCAACCGGCTCGGACTGCCGTGGTGGACGCTCACCCCGTTCGGCGTGGGCGATGCCGAGGACGCGGCGCCCGACGGGACAGGGCTCGAAGGGACAGGGCTCGACGGGACAGGGCCGGAGCCGATCCGGCCGCAGCGAGCGGAGCCCGGGCCCGGTTTCGGCGAGCGGCAGGTGTTCGTCACCGGGGCCAGCCCGGCGGAGTCCTACCGGGGTGACACCGCGCGAGTCTTCCCCCATGTCGCGCGGTGGCTGGCCGATGGCTGGCGAGTCGTCATGGTCACCGAAGGACACGGCCCGGCGCAGCGCCTCACCGAGCTGCTGCGGGGGGAGGGTTTCGGTGCGCGTCTCGCCGACCTGGACGAACCGCCGGAGCCCGGCGTCCCCTACGTGTCCACCGGCCTGATCGGCCACGGCTTCAGCTGGCCGGGGGCCAGGCTTGCGGTGCTGACCGAGAGCGATCTGGCCGGCCAGCGGGTCGGTGCGCGGGAGACGGCACGGATGCCGAGCAGGCGCCGCGGCGGCATCGACCCGCTCGAGCTGCAGCCAGGCGATTACGTGGTACACGAGCAGCACGGCGTCGGCAGGTACCTGGAGATGACCAGCCGCACCGTGGCCGGGGCCACCCGGGAGTATCTCGTCATCGAGTACGCGCCGAGCAAGCGCGGCCAGCCGCCGGACCGGCTCTACGTGCCTACCGACCAGCTCGACGAGGTGACCAAATACTCCGGCGGCGAGGCGCCGAGCCTGCACCGGCTGGGCGGCGCGGACTGGGCCAAGACCAAGGGGCGCGCGCGCAAGGCCGTCCGGCAGATCGCCGCCGAGCTGATCAGGCTGTACTCGGCCAGGACCGCATCGCCCGGGCACGCGTTCGCTCCCGACACCCCCTGGCAGCGCGAGCTGGAGGACGCCTTTCCCTACGTCGAGACGCCCGACCAGCTCGGGGCCATCGACGAGGTCAAGGAGGACATGGAGCGCCCGGTCCCGATGGACCGGCTGATCTGCGGCGACGTCGGCAACGGCAAAACCGAGATCGCGGTCAGGGCAGCCTTCAAGGCCGTGCAGGACGGCATGCAGGTGGCCGTGCTGGTGCCGACCACGCTGCTGGTCCAGCAGCACGGCGTGACGTTCGGGGAGCGGTACGCGCCTTTCCCGGTCGAGGTCAGGTCGCTATCCAGGTTCCAGAGCAACGCGGAGGCCGCGGAGACCCTCCGGGGCCTGGCCGACGGCACCGTCGACGTGGTCATCGGCACCCACCGGCTGCTGTCACCGGAGACCCGGTTCAAGCGACTCGGCCTGCTGATCATCGATGAGGAGCAGAAGTTCGGCGTCGAGCACAAGGAGTACCTGAAGCGGCTGCGCACCGAGGTGGACGTGCTGTCCATGTCGGCCACCCCGATCCCGCGCACGCTGGAGATGGGGGTGGCCGGCATCAGGGAGATGTCCACGATCCTCACCCCGCCCGAGGAACGCCACCCCGTGCTCACCTTCGTCGGCGCCTATGACGAGAAGCAGATCGCCGCGGCCATCCGCCGCGAGCTGCTCCGCGACGGCCAGGTCTTCTTCGTGCACAACCGGGTGGCGTCGATCGGCAAGGTCGGCGCCCGGGTGGCGCAGCTGGTGCCGGAGGCGCGGGTCGCGATCGCGCACGGCCAGATGAACGAGCACACGCTTGAGAAGATCATGGTCGATTTCTGGGAGAAGAACTACGACGTGCTGGTGGCGACCACGATCGTGGAATCGGGGCTCGACATCCCGAACGCGAACACGCTCATCGTGGACCGGGCCGACGCCTACGGCCTGTCCCAGCTGCACCAGCTCCGCGGCCGGGTGGGACGATCCAGGGAGCGGGCCTATGCCTACTTCCTGTTCCCTCCCGAGCGGGCGCTGACCGAGACTGCGCACGAGCGCCTGGCCACGGTCGCCCAGCACACCGAGATCGGCGCCGGCCTGCACGTAGCCATGAAGGATCTGGAAATTCGCGGCGCGGGCAACCTGCTCGGCGGCGAGCAGTCCGGTCACATCGCCGGCGTCGGATTCGACCTGTACGTGCGGATGATCGGCGAGGCGGTCAGCGAGCTGAGGGGCAGCGGGCAGCCCGCCCGCCAGGAGGTCCGGGTCGAGCTGCCGGTCAACGCGCACATCCCGCACGAGTACGTACCGGGCGAGCGGCTCAGGCTGGAGGCCTACACCCGGATCGCGGCGATCGAGTCGGACGACGATGCGACGGCGGTGCGCGACGAACTGACCGACCGCTACGGCCCGCCGCCGGTCCCGGTGCTGAACCTGCTGGAGGTGGCGCGGCTGCGCGAGCGGGCCCGCCGCGCCGGGCTGACCGATATCACCCTGCAGGGCGCGCATGTGCGGTTCGCTCCGGTCCAGCTGCCCGAGTCGCGAGAGGTCAGAGTGCACCGGCTGTACCCCAAGACCGTGCTCAAGCCGGCAGTGCGTACCATGCTCGTACCGGCGCCGAAGGCGCCGGCTGGCGGGTCTCGGGCGTCCGGGCGCCAGGCACCCGCGACATCGCTGGGCGCTCAGCCGCTGCGCGACCAGGAGCTGCTGACCTGGTGCTGCGAGCTCATCGAGACGATATTCGGCGGGCTGCAGCCGCCGGCGACCGAAGAGTGAGAAGGGACCACGTCGTGCTCCGCATTTCGATCAGGCAGCGTCGTGCGGCCAGGCTGGCCGTCGTCGCATTCGGCGGGTGCATCGCGCTGGCGGCCTGCGGGCCGGTCCAGCTGGGTTCCGCGGCTATCGTCGGCGGTGACCGGATCACCTCCTCGACTCTGGCCACTGAAGTCTCCAACCTGAACAACAACTACCACGCGGACAAGGTGCGGCTCGCCTTCCCGACCTCGCAGATGCCCCAGGTGGTGCTGGCCTGGCTGCTCAGGTTCCGGATCCGCGAGGAGCTCGCCAAGCGCGAGGGCATCACCGTCAGCCAGGGAGACGTCCAGCGGGCGATCAGTGAGATCTCGTCCCAGGGAAAGGCGTCGGGAATACCCAGCCTGAGCGCTCTGGCCGTGCAGAACGGCCTGCCGCCTAACCTCGTCAACTCTGACCTCGGCCGGTACCAGGCGATCGCGAACGCGTTCGTCGATCGTCTCGACGGCGGCAAGACACCGCGTTCCTCGACGGCGCAGCAGGCGCTCAACCAGGCGTTCGATCACGCGCAGTGCATGGCGGCCAAGAACCTGAACATAAGGGTCAACCCCCAGTTCGGCAGGTTCGACTACGGCCAGCTGAACGTCGTGGCGCCGGCCAACACGCTGTCTGCTCCCGAGCCAGGCGCTTCCGCGTCACCGAGCGCATCGCCGTCCGCCAAGCCGCAGTTCACTCCGGCTTGCTAGTGGACCCTTCACCCCGGCCGGCCTCCCGCGCCGCTCGCCTCGTGGTGCTGGCGACCAGTGCCCGGGTGGCGCCGGGTCTGCTGAGCGCGCGGGCCTGGGATGCGCTGCGCCGCGCCAGCCAGGTCCTGACCGGGTGGCCGGACCACCCGCAGCTGCCCGCCCTGGCCGAGGCCGGGATCGACTGCCGGGTCGTCGCCGACAGCGGCCCGGACTCGCTGGCCGGCCTGCTTGACCAGGAGGCGTCGGCTGCCGCCCCGGGCAGCGCGGTCTGGCTGGCCGCCCCCGACGGCTGGCTGGCTGGCCCCGATGCCCGGATGAGTGCTCCTGAGGGTCGGCCCGGCCTACTTGACGGCCACCACGCCGCGGGGGAGCTGCTCGCCGCCCTCGGCGCGCTGCCCGGCGGCGGACCCGAGGTCGAGCTGCTGCCTGGCTCTTATGACATGCCCGGCGCCCGGCTGCTCGACCTGGTGGCCACCATGGACACGCTCCGCGTGAATTGTCCATGGGACGCCAAGCAGACCCATGAGACGCTGGCGCCGCACCTGATCGAGGAGTCGTACGAGGCGCTGGAGGCGCTCGAAGACGGCGATCAGGCCGCGCTGCGCGAGGAACTCGGTGACGTCCTGCTGCAGGTGGCGTTCCACGCCCGGGTGGCGGCCGAGCGCACCGACGGCACCGGCTACACCATCGATGACGTCGCGGACGGGATCGTGGCCAAACTCGTGCGCCGGCACCCGCATGTGTTCGGCACGGTCGAGGTTTCCGGCGCCGACGAGGTCAAGCAGAACTGGGATGCCATCAAGGCCGCCGAACGGGCGTCCGCGGACGGCTCGCCCGGGTCGGCCCTGGACGGCGTGCCGTTCGGCCAGCCCGCTCTGGCCCTGGCCGCCCAGCTGCAGCGCCGCGCGGCGCGCTCCGGTGTCCCCGCCGAGCTGATCGCCGCGGCGATCAGCTCGGCGCCCGGCGATGGGTCGGCTCCGGCGCCGGGTGACGAGGCGGCGGCCCTGGGGGAGCGGCTGTTCCTGCTGGTGGAGCAGGCCCGGGCGGCTGGCCTGGACCCCGAACTCGAGCTGCGCGCCGCCTCCCGTCGCTATCGCGACCGTGTCCACGCCTGGGAGCGGTCCCAGTCCCGCCGACCCGCTTAGCGCGAACCATTAGGCGCGTGATAGCA
>Ga0070712_100002308_pt1 | contig 11751 bp, 7 predicted proteins | sample LARL81metaG_FD_71396 | JGI IMG/M metagenome (GOLD analysis project Ga0070712, IMG submission 71396) | Corn, switchgrass and miscanthus rhizosphere microbial communities from Kellogg Biological Station, Michigan, USA - LAR L8-1 metaG | ecosystem: Host-associated > Plants > Roots > Rhizosphere ...
GGACTCATCCGAGACTTCAGTCATCCGCAAAACCCATATCAAAACAAGAATAAGGAGCACGGCCAAGCTCAGAAATATCACTCCTCCGTAATGATGCAAATTGCCGTGCAGGAAGCTGGGGTTCACACGTGTTCCTAGCTCAGCGATGGTCACGATGCGGATTCCATTCTTCAAAATCGAAATCGGGAGGGCGGCGAGGACCAGCACAGCCTTTCGCCACCATGATCGAAGGAAAAGGTGGGCTAGTATCAGGGTTATCAGAACAAGCATCGTGCTCGAGCGGATGCTGCTACACTCCTGCGCCACTTCAATGGTCAACCCGGGGATTGAGAGAACGACACCGTCGCGCACGACCGGTACTCCGATAAGACGGAAAAGCAAACTAGACACCGATGCCGATTGCTGTTGCAGCGCGTCGGTCATCCAGACAACGCCTTGCTCGGGAATCGGAATCATCAAAAAGAGCAAGCATAGTGGGAATACAAGGTGGCGGAATCCGTCAAGAGCCAGGCACAGAACAATACTTCCGAGGCACCAGATCACGAGCGCGAAGATGCCAATAGATAGACTCTCTATCGAAAATTTGTGCCAGGAATGGAGGCCGGTGAAAATACGAACAATCAGAGCTACTGTTAACAGGACGAGACCGAACCAAGTTCTGGTTCCTCGTTCAGGCGAGGCGTCTCTTATTTCGAAGATTATCAAAGCCAAGCTGAGCAGCGGGATCAACAAAATATAGGTGTATGCATCCCTATTGAGCGCAAGCCGCACCGTGGAAACAATGGGACCCCACCAGATAGGAACCGCCGCTACGAGAAGGAGCAGCAATTGAAGAGGTTTCGTTTTCGTCAATGAATTTCCCAGCAATAGATCCGACGCCGTTATATTTTCGCCAAAGTGTCACAGGAATCTACAACACGGCTAGCAAACTTGTCTCGAAGGCCGTAACTTACGACAGCATAGAACGCTCGTCAATGACACTTTGGCGTCACTCGGTGTCACGGATCTGGCTTAGGAGACGCTTGAACTCCCGATAGGGTATCCGGCTGGCACAAAGGATACGGGCTATCCAAACCCACGCTTTGCGTGTTCGCGGGAATGACCGCAGTCGTTTTGTTGGAGAAGAGTTCTACCTTGCTTCCTGCTTTTATGGCGCCTGCCACATATTGATATGTGGAGCCATCTTCCACGTACTTGTCCACACACCCGGTGCCGAGAATGGGTCGACGATTAACTCGCGAGCAGTTCCTGCAATCATGAAGGCTTGTTGCCGTGATCTCGCCCACCCGGCTTTTGTAGAGACAGTAGCCCACGGACTGGTCATCGGCGCCCCGTGACGCACTGCTGGGATTCCATTTCAGAACAACTCGATGGTGCCCGACTACTCTCGGTGCGTCTATCGCCGCTGGAGGGAAATCGCAATCGGGTAATTCCGACGGAGCTTGGACTGCCGCCGCTGTAGTGACGCGTTTGACTGTCTTAGGCTTCTCTGGTTCTTGCGCTGGCCGATTGCAGCCGCTTAGCCCAAACAACATCAGGACGACGAGCGAGGATAAAGAATCTCTTTTCGATCTCAACCCTCGTGGAAGGCGGAACCCTACTGGAATCCTGATACCCATAACTACAAGATCATGCAGTGTGCGGTCGAACAAAAGGCGTGCCAGGTTTGGCACGCCCTCGGTTTTTGCGGGGGAGCGCTGATAATTCTACGCAATAGTACGAGAAGCGCCTATGCTCCGAGAGCGCATGTACATCGCCCCGGCGCAGCAGAATCCCGCGAGGAGGAGATACATCAAGGCTGTTCCCCCTTCGGGGACGGACAATGCAATGAATTCTTGAGCTGCACACTTGCCCTGTCCAGCAGCGCAGAGCGTTCCATTGCTGTTATTGGGAGACAGAACTATCAACTTTGAAAACGTGCTAGCTGAGAAGTTCTGCTGCAAAAGAGCACCCAGCAACCCGCCTGGATTGGCTGCTGCGGAACTCGTACAGGCTCCAAAAATCATATTGCAAAGCGCTGTCGTTGAAATCGGAGCGCCCGAACCGACTGAGGTCCCTGCAAGGTAATTTTGGACTCCCTTCGGATCAAATACCGCCCACATTTCGAACGAGTCAACAATCTGGCTTAGGGAACCGGACGGTGCTGCAAGCACTTGGCCGAAGAGGTAGCCAACGGCGCCGTACAGTTGTGTGTTCGCACCCGCCAATCCCCAAGACGTATTCGTCGAAGTTATGTTGGAAAATGACGTTACGGTAGCGTTCCAGGTGGAACCGATCCGGCTTTCATCGGCGAAATCGTCGCAGATCACCGGAGTGTTCGTTACCCCTCCCACTGTGGCGTAGTAGGGGCTCATGTAAATGTTGTCGTAAACGTAACCCGGCGGGGTACCAGTTAGGGTCACAGAAGTCTGGGCCAAACCCGTGGCTGCCAGGCAAATCGCTGCAACGGCGGCCAGACAGGTGATTTGCACTGCTTTGTTCATTGTTACTCCTCAATCCATTTCGAAAAGAGGGGGAGTTCTTCGACTCCAAGCTATCCACACCTGGGGCCTGAAGCTAACGTTCCCACTTTAGCGCTAAATCAAAAGCTGTCAAGAATGATAATTCTTGCGACCGGTTGCAATGCATTGCAAACACGGGGGTTGGCATCCAGGTTGCATTCAGAGGATTGAGGGTGGTAGCGCAAGTAGCTGATTACATGATGGTTGCTATTGTCGAGGTCACTCATCGTTGCGAGGCCAAGGGGGCACTTTCCGGCAATGTACAAGCACCCTCGATTGTAGTTTAGTGGATATTGGCGGCATGCTTTTGTAGGAGACCCTGGTTGAAACGGCCTGTCTTTTTTCTCATATTCATATTGTCTCTTCTTCCTTTCTTTTCAATAGCTTGTTCCCGGAATCCCAACGTTCGTAAACAGAAACACTTTACGACCGGCGTGGGCTACCTGGACGCCCAGAAACTGGATGAAGCCAGCATTGAGTTCCGCAATGCTATCGAAATTGACCCTGCGTTTGCCGAGGCACATCACAAACTGGGCCTTGTGTACCTGAAGAAAGCGCAGTGGCCGCGAGCAAGCCAGGAACTTTCCCGCGCCATCGACCTCCAGCCGGCAAATCATTCCGCCCGAATCGAGTTGACCAGGCTGTTGATTGCCGCTGGGGGTCTCCAGCAAGCTCAGGAGCATCTCGACTGGCTTCTGAAGCAGCGCCCGGGCGATGCCCAAACCCATCTCCTGAATGCCGACCTTCTGGCCGCTCAGGGACGCTTTCCCGCGGCTCTGCAAGAGGCTCAAAAGGCGGCCTCGCTTGAACCAGCAAATGCTGATGCGTATCTGAAACTGGCTCTGATGGAATTAAAGAGCGATCAGAGCGATGCCGCGGAATCGAACTTCAAAAGGGCGATCGAGTTAAGTCCGACGGCGACTGCGGCCCGGCTGATGCTCGCAAACTATTATCGTATGCGCAGCCGTTTTGCTGAGGCAGAGGAGCAACTACGCGCCGGTATTCAAAAGGACCGCGGAAATCCCGAACCTACTGCCGCTCTTGCGCGTTTATATCTTGCCGAAGGAAAAAGCGATCAGGCGGAAAATCTTCTAATTGGTGCAAAACACGATTTCCCCGACAGCTCTTCCGGCTATCGAATGCTGGGCGACTTCTACTTGGGGATAGGGGAACTGGAGAAGGCCACAGCGGAATATAAAAACCTCTATGAGAATCATCACAAAGATCTCCAAGTGAAGAAGAACTACGCCGATCTGCTCCTTCACACGAATCGCTTCCACGATGCCAGCAAAATTAACGACGAGATTCTGAGGGCGGATCCGAATGACAGCGACGGCCTTATCTATCAAGGGGAACTGCAGGTGCACGATGGAGATTCCAGCGCCGCGATCCGGACGTTCCAAACCGTATTGAAAAACGATCCCGACAATGGACTCGCGCATTATCACTCCGGGCTTGCATTTCAGAAGTCCGGCGACCTCGAGAGAGCTGAGAGTGAGTGGAGAGACGCAGTGAGGCTTCGTCCGGAGCTCGTCGATGCGCAGCGAGAACTTGCGATATTGTCGATGCGCCGAGGAGACATGACGACCCTGTCCGAGGCCAGCAGCCAGATTATCGCCCTGCGCCCGGCTTCCGCCGATGGATATGTCCTGCGCGCAGTTTCTGAGATCAATCGGAAACAGTTCGCGGCAGCAGAGGCGGACGCTCGAAAAGCCATCGATGTAACTCCCGCGAGCGCCGCCGGCTATGTGCAATTGGGTAATCTGAATTTCGCTCAGAAGCGTTTCAGCGAAGCGCAATCGATCTATCGCCAGGCGCTCGATCGAGATCCAAGGTCCAATGACGCGCTCAGGGGATTGATGAACACCTACGTCGCGATGAAACAGACGGACTCCGCCATCGCGGCCGCCAATGTTCAGATTGCCAAAGTCCAGGACAATAGCGGATTTTACGATCTGCTGGGTACGGTGTTGTTTCAGCACAAGAAGGATTTCAACGGGGCGAAAATCGCATTGCAGAAGTCCGCACAGCTCGATCGCAATAATTCGGATGCTCTTATGAAACTTGGCCAACTTCAGGAAGCAACCGGACAAACCGAAGAAGCGATTCGCACATACCAGCAAGGCGCAAGTGACAATCCCCACGAGGCCAGCTTCCACATTTTCCTGGGACAAATCTTTCAATCCCGGCGGGATTGGAGCGACGCCGTTCGCGCCTACGAAAAGGCGCTGGCCATACGGCAGGACGACCCTGTAGCCGCATGCAACCTCGCCTACGTTACCGTGCAGATGGGAGGCGACCTCGATGTTGCCCTGTCCCTTGCCCAAACCGCTCGCCGTAAAATGCCGCAGTCACCAGACGCCGCTGACACCTTGGGATGGATTTACTACCAGAAAGGCGCCTATCGTCCCGCAGTCGAGTCGCTGCAGGCTGCTGTCGCACTGGTTCAGCAGGGCAGGTCACCAGACAATCCCCGTTTTCACTACCACCTGGGAATGGCGTACGGAAAAGTAGGTGAAGCTGCCCATGCCCGAGAGCAGTTTCAGAAATTAGTCAAGATGGATCCTGACTCAGCCGAAGCCGCGGAGGCAACGAAACAACTCTCACACTTTAAGTCCTGAGAGTTTCGCAACAGAGTGTTTGCGCGCATACCATCCTCGCCTTAAGAAGCGTGGCGGTCGACAGCCTGAAGCCGGAGCACTTGCGCTTACCGTACGCCCGCATCGGAATTGGTAGAATGATCGCTCCGAATTTTGGAACCAATCGTCGGAGAGCGACCACATTGCCTAATGACCGTTTCCTCGTCATCGGCTCCGCGTTGGTGCACCATCTCGGCGCCAGCGTTCGTGTGGTTGACAACCTGGTTAATGGACGCCGGGAGACATCGACGATGTGCTCAGCAGCAAAGTCGAACTCGCCGTGGCGGATATCAGAGATCGGGCCTCCATGTCATCGTTGCTTCGTGATGTGGATGTCGTCTTTCACCTCGCCTGTCTTGGCGTTCGGCATTCAATTCATTCGCCGGTCGAAAATGAGGAAGTGAACGCTGCTGCTACCTTGGGACTTCTCGACATCGCGCGGCAACGAGGCATAAAGCGTTTCGTATACACTTCGACATCCGAGGTGTACGGACTGGTGACAACGGTGCCTGTTACTGAAGAGCACCCGACGTGGCCGATGACAATCTACGGCGCCTCGAAGCTTGCCGGTGAAGCCCATACCCGTGCGTTTTGGCACCAGTTCCATTTTCCAACCGTTGTGTTGCGGCCATTCAACGCCTACGGTCCCCGGTGCCACCATGAAGGTGACAGTGGCGAAGTAATCCCGAGGTTTATGTTGCGATGTCTGGCAGGCAGACCGATGGTCATCTTCGGAGATGGGAAACAGACGCGTGACTTCACCTTTGCTAGCGATACGGCTGCAGGCATCCTCGCAGTGGGGCTCTCTGACAGCGCGGTAGGACAGACGCTAAATTTGGGAAATGGCAAGGAGATCACGATATCCCGGCTGGCAACGATGATTGCCGAGGTTCTCGGCCGACCTGATGCAGAGATTCAGTACACCGAGCGCCGCCCCGGCGATGTCGCGCGACTACTCTCCGACAGTTCAAAGGCCAGTAACATTTTCGGATTCAAAACCACAGTTGGTTTGCTTGATGGCCTTGGATATCTGCGCGATTGGTACAAGCATCAGGGAAGGTGGCCCGAAGAACTGCTTGAGCAGGAAGTTCTTCTCAACTGGGAGTCCCGCGACACCGCCGCTCGCATCTAGGCGGCAGAGTCAGCCCCCCTCAAATGTGCGGTCCACGGCGTTGCCCCACCCCTCCGCCGTTTGCCAAGTCCTTATTGGTGTGACTCGGTTGGAGTGTGTTTGAACCAGAAACGGATGCCCTGCACAAATTCCTTCCTTTTTCCTGAGCCGATTTCTTCCGATCTTCCGCGTTAGTCAATAGAGATCGTTTAGCAGCTTTCGGAGAACAAGCCTATGACGAAGTCGCGGGGAAAAAGGTTCAAGAAGATAGCAGCCTGGACCGCAAGCGCGCTGCTGACCAGCGCGGCCGTCCTTATGACGGTAACTATCGGATGGAGACCGCTATTGGGGGCCCGGTCCCGCCCACTGACAGAGCGCTATTTCGAACGCACGCCCCAGCGATTGGAGCGCGGCAGATATCTGGTGAACAGCGTTGCGCTCTGTTTTGACTGCCATTCTCAGGCCATAAAAGACTTTAAGGACGTAAAACCCGGCGAGGCTCCAATATTCGCCAAGATGGGATCAGGCAGGGTCATGTTCGAGGAAGGAAAAGCCCGCTTGGTGGCTCCCAATATCACCCCTGACGTGAAGACTGGGGCCGGAAGCTGGACCGACGACCAATTCGCCCGTGCGATCCGCGAAGGCATTGGACACGATGGCAGAACGCTGTTTCCCCTGATGCCATATGATGATTTTCGCCATATGAGCGATGAAGATCTGGCCTCCGTGATCGTTTACATTCGATCTCTCGAGCCGGTCCGTAATTCCTTGCCGAAGACGTCGATTCCGTTTCCCTTATCTCGGCTCATCAAGTCAGCACCCCGACCTGTGACGTCTCCGGTGATCGTTGATTTTCCTGACCCGATCGCTCGCGGAAAATACCTGACGCAGATCGGGCATTGCGACAATTGCCATACGCCCAAGGACAAAATGGGGCAGCCGCTGCCTGGGATGAAATTCGCCGGAGGAGACCAATTTGGCCCTACCGTCGTCAGTGCGAACATCACAATGGACCCGAGTGGTATCTCGTACTACGACGAGAAACTCTTTATCAACGTGCTACGAACCGGTCACGTTGGGGCCAGAGGATTGAATGCCCCCATGCCTTGGTGGTTTTTCAAGAACATGAGCGACGACGATCTCAAGGCCATCTTTGCCTACCTGCGCACTGTGAAACCTGTACAGCATCGGGTTGACAATGCGGAAGGCGTCACAGAATGCAGGGAATGCAAACACAAACACGGAGCCGGCAAAGACAACGGCAACAAAAGCGACGGCGCTTAACTAAAAGGTCTAAGACCCCCATCGAGGCGCGCCGGCAACGGTGCGCCTTTTCTTCGTTTTCGGGATTCCAACGGCCTCAGACACCCGTCCCGCTTTAGCGACCGCCTTTCATCAGACTTGACCATTTCGTGGCATTCCTCTAGCTTTTGAGGGCTGGAGTATGCGCATCTGCGGAATCCGCCCACACAGAGGCGGAAGGCTTGATGCGTCTGGGACCGAGGGTCATTCATGGTGAGCGCTCAAGGGGCGGTGGGCGTAACGAAGCTGTTGTCGCAATGGGCGGATGGCGATCGGCAGGCGATGGAAGCGCTGCTACCGCTGGTCTATGACGAACTCCGAAGACTCGCCGGATCCTACCTGCGTCGCGAAAATCCCGGGCATACGTTACAAAGCACCGCGTTGGTTCACGAGGCATACCTGCGTCTAGTCGAGCAGGACGTAAGCTGGCAGAACAAAGCTCATTTCTTTGGCATCGCGGCGCAGATTATGCGACGCATTCTTGTGGACCACGCTCGTGCCAAGAACGCCGAGAAGCGGGGAGACGGTGCCTGCCGAGTGACTCTCGACGAGGGGCTCCTTTCGACAGAGAGTTGCGACGTGAACGTGCTTGCGCTCGACCGGGCCTTGACGAAACTTGAGGAACTCGACAAGCAACAAAGTCAGATTGTCGAAATGCGTTTTTTTGGAGGGCTTTCGATCGAAGACACCTCCGAAATACTCAAGATCTCCCCCGCCACTGTGAAGCGCGACTGGGCTATGGCCAAGGCATGGCTTCACCGCGAAATGCAGTCGTAGCTTTAGCATATTCGATCAACTATCCCCCCCACTTAGGAAACACACCAACTGCCGTTCATGAAGGCCGAGAACTGGGAAAAAATTCGAGAAGCGTTCCACGCAGCAGTTGATCTGCCTCCGGAGAAGCGTACTGCATATCTGGATCAAACTTGCCCAGACGCAGCTGTGCGTCATGAGGTGGAGTCGTTGCTCGATGCCCACCGGGAAGCTGGAGATCGGCTGGACGACGCATCGTTAAAGCTGGCGGCCGTGGGAACTCTTCTTGATTCCGACGATCCTTGGATTGGAACTTTCATCGGTCCGTACCAGGTCATCGCACCCATCGGCAAAGGTGGTATGGGCGCGGTCTATCGGGCGGTTCGCGTCGAGGAGCAGTACGTAAAACAGGTCGCAATCAAGCTTTTGCGGCCCGGGCTTGGAGACGACTCGTACCAGCGCCGATTCATGAATGAGCGCCAGATCATGGCGGTCCTCGATCATCCCAACATCGCTCGTCTTCTGGATGTTGGCGCGATCAAGGGCTTGCCTTACTACGTGATGGAGTACATCGAAGGTGAGCACATCGATGCCTACTGTGACCACCGGCGGCTGTCCACTCGCGCTCGGCTTGAATTGTTTCTCCAGGTTTGTTCCGCCGTGCAATACGCCCATCAACACCTTGTCGTTCATCGTGATCTCAAACCGCAGAACATCCTGATCACGAACGACGGTACGCCCAAGCTCCTCGATTTCGGCATCGCGAAACCGTTAGACCCCGAGATATTCCTGCAAACCACGGCGCTGACCCTCTCCAACATGAAGCCAATGACGCCGGAGTTCGCTAGTCCGGAGCAGATACGCGGCGAACCTATCACCATCGCCAGCGATGTTTACTCACTGGGCGTGCTGCTCTATCGATTGTTGACCGGACATTCGCCACATGGAGTGGACGTCACACAACTTCACGAACTGGTAAGGGCTATTTCCGACGCAGAACCGCTTCGTCCAAGTCTTGTCATCGATCGTGTCACACAGGATATCGACGATGCAGGCCGTCCCATTGAATTGTCACCCGATGCGGTTAGCAAGGTTCGCGAAGGCCATGTGGAAGCGCTGCGGCATCGTCTCAAGGGTGATCTCGACAACATTCTGCTGAAAGCTTTACGCAAGGAGCCAGAACGCCGTTACGGTTCGGTCGAGCAGTTTGCAGAAGACATTCGTCGACATCTCGATGGGCGACCGGTAATTGCTCGGAAAGACACGATTCGTTACCGCACTCTGAAGTTTGCGCAACGCCACAAGGCGGGAGTGGCAGCCGCTGTTTTGTTAGTACTGAGCCTGATCGGTGGAATTGTTGCCACGTCATGGCAGGCCCATATAGCAAGAATCGAGCGTGCCAAGGCTGAGCGCCGCTTCAACGACGTCCGACATCTTACCAACGCCCTGATCTTTGACATGGAAGGCGCCATCTCCGAGCTGCCAAAGTCAACAGCAGCACGAAAACTTCTCCTGGATAACGCCTTGAAATACCTGGACAGTCTTGCCCGAGAGTCGAAGGGAGACGCAGGCCTGCAACGTGAGTTGGCATCTGCCTACAAGAAACTTGGGGATGTCCAGGGATATCCGTTTCAAGGAAATATGGGAGACACCGCTGGCGCTCTCGAAAGCTACCGTAAAGTCGTGGAAATCCGCGAGGCCTTGGTCGCAGACAATCCGGACGACAAGCACGAACGCCATGCCTTGGCGGAGGGATATCGCGTTTTCGGGCAAATGCAGATCACGACTGGCAATCTTGTCGGCGCGTTGAGCAGTGCCAACAAGGCACTGTCAATCATGGAACCGCTCGCCAAGTCTCATCCGGATGAGTTCAAGATACTCGATGAATTGGAAAGTGCCTACGAACTGATCGGAGATATTCAGGGCGGGAACGGAGCATCTGCGAACCTAGGCGACCTGCCAGGAGCACTGGAAAATCACGGTAAAGCTCTGGCGGTTGCGCAGCAGGCGCTACGCTTGTTTCCGGATGATCCGGCGGCGCAGCGTGCGGTTGCTATTTACGAACTCAAAATTGGTGAAGACCAGGTGGAGCAGGGGGACCGTACTCTTGGCGTTGAGAACTATCGCAAAGGACTGGAGATCTACAAAGCTCTTGCTGCTAAATCGGATAATCCGAGACTCACCCGCGATATGCACTTGATTTATACGCGCATCGGCAACGCGTATCTGATGGAGGGTAAATTCAAGGATGCGATCGAAAATTACCGCGCCGCCTTGGAGATTCTCAAGCGAACGGGCACGGACGCGCGCGATGCCTTGGCTCGCGTTGATTTTGCAACGACAGAAGCACTAGTCGGCCAAGCGATCGCAGAAGCAGGGGATCGAAGCGGCGGACTGGCGCAACTCAGCCGAGCCATTAACAGCATAGAACACGAATCGGCGCTTGATCCCATGCACGTGGAGATCAACCGGGCGCTGGGGTTGCTCTACGTTTGGCGTGGTCAGATACTCGCTCGGTCCGGCAAGTTGGATGCGGCACTCGCTGACTACCGAAAAACAGCATCCATCTTTGGCAAGATCATCTCCGCCGACCCTCAGGATGCTGATACTGCCATCAACCTCGCTGCAGCCAACACTAAGATCGCGGACACCCTAGTCTCCGCGGGAGATCTAATCGAGGCTTTGGATTCCTATCGACGCGCGATTGCGGTCGCTGAACTCCATGCCCATTCTGTGGCGCCCAACGTGCTTGCCCAGTACACAGTTGCTGACGCGTATAGCGGAATGGGAAATACGTTCCTGAGCCAGGCGATGAAGAGCCGCACACCGGGTAATCGCATGAAACAATTCACCGAAGCGCGAGAGTGGTTCCAAAAGAGCTTTCGGGAGTGGAAGCAAATCCGGAACCCCGGGATAATGAGCCCAGGTGGCTTTGATACTGGAGGTCCACGTTTCGTTTCACAGAAAATCGCCGAGTGCGATGCCAGTTTGAAAGAAATGCTTGTCCCTGAACGCGCTACGCATTAAGTCGAGCGTCGAACGCCGAACGCCGTTGTTTCCCTGCGACCGTACTTCCGCGGACTCAGAATTCGATTCGAAAATCCGTGACGCTCTGGCTGCACGCTGATTCTCTAGGCCGACGAACATGCTTCGTCAGCTTCTTCCGAGGTGAGATAATCGCCCGTTCTTCACCTGCCGAATGAGCACTCGTTTGCAGGAGTTGGATTCTTGTAAATTCTTGTTCATCGAGGAAGGGAACTGTGATTCGGCCCCATGTAGTTCTCTGCTGCTTGATTTGGCTTTCCGCTGGCGCCTCAGCGTCCGAAACGAACGAAGCTGATGCGATCCTGCTTCGGGAAAATTGGTTCATCCAATCGTCGGCCAACTTGCAGGCTGAAGGAGCCGCGATTTCAACGGTCGGTTTCCACTCCAACGATTGGTATCC
>Ga0070712_100002314_pt1 | contig 11737 bp, 12 predicted proteins | sample LARL81metaG_FD_71396 | JGI IMG/M metagenome (GOLD analysis project Ga0070712, IMG submission 71396) | Corn, switchgrass and miscanthus rhizosphere microbial communities from Kellogg Biological Station, Michigan, USA - LAR L8-1 metaG | ecosystem: Host-associated > Plants > Roots > Rhizosphere ...
CCGGGCACGCACGCCATGTGGATCCGCTACTGGCTCGCCTCAGGCGGCATCAATCCCGACAAGGACGCAACCCTCATCACCATCCCGCCCGCGCAGATGGTGGCCAACATGAAGGTGGGCAAGATGGACGGCTACTGTGTGGGCGAGCCCTGGGGCGCCCGCGCCATCGCCGACGGCATCGGCTTCACCGCCATCACCACCCAACAGATCTGGAAAGACCACCCGGAAAAGGTGCTGGGCTTCACCGAAGAGTTCGCTACCAAGAACCCCAAGACGGTCAAGGCGTGCATGCGCGCGATCATCGAGGCGAGCCAGTGGGCGGACAAGCTCGAGAACCGCCCCAAGCTCGCGGAGACGGTGGCCCAGCCGCAGTACGTGAACACCACGAAGGAGATCATTCTCGGGCGCCTCCTCGGCGACTACGACTACGGCGACGGGCGGAAGGAGAAGGACAAGTACTACATGACCTTCTACGACCGGGACACCAACTTTCCCCAGAAGTCTCACGGCGTCTGGTGGCTGACGCAGTTCCGGCGCTGGGGCATGGTCAAGGAGGCGCCCGACTACAAGGGGATCGTGGACCGGGTCCACCGCCCCGACATCTACCGCGAGGTGGCGAAGGAAATGGGCCTCGAGGCTCCCCGCGAGGACATGAAGAAGGAGACCCTCTTCGACGGCGTCGCCTTCGATCCCGCCAAGCCCGAGGAATACGCCAAGGGCTTCGCCGTCAACAGCATGGCGTAGGCGGCCGACCATGTCGCGAGAATCCGCGGCCCGCTTCATCTTGCCCTTCCTCGGTCTCGCCGCCGTGCTCGCGTTGTGGACGGTCGTGAGCCATACCGTCGCCGCCGACCTGCCTTCGCCCTGGAAGACGTGGACGGAATCGAAGCGCTACATCTTCGAGCCTTTCTTCAAGGACGGCGAGATGAACCAGGGCATCGGACGCCTCGCCTTCTACTCACTCGTACGGGTGGCCAAGGGCTATCTCCTCGCCCTCGCCATCGGCACCCCGATCGGATTCCTCCTCGGGCTCTCACGAGGCTTTCATTCGGCCTTCGACCCCATCATCCAGTTCCTCCGGCCCATCTCCCCGCTGGCCTGGCTGCCCCTGGGGCTCGTGGTCTTCCAGAAGTCCGAGCCTGCGGCCATCTTCACCATCGCGCTGTGCGCGATGTGGCCCACCGTCATCAACACCGCGGTCGGCGTGAGCGGCATCAGCCAGGATTATCTGAACGTGGGCCGGGTCCTCAAGTTGTCGAAGTTCAAGATGATGACCAAGATCATCATTCCCGCCTCGCTGCCCTATGTCTTCACGGGCTACCGCCTGTCCCTCGGGCTTGCCTGGCTCGTCATCGTGGCCGCGGAGATGCTTACGGGGACGCCCGGGGTGGGCGGCTTCCTGTGGCAGGAGTACAACAGTCTCGTCTATTCGCACATCATCCTGTCTGTCATCACCATCGGCGCCATCGGGTTCGTCCTCGATCGCCTGATGGGCTTGGTCGAGGCCCGCTTCAAGAGCGTCTGATGGCCTATCTCGAGGTGCGGGGCGTCGAGAAGTCCTATGCCACCTCGGCTGGAATCACCCGCGTGCTGGGCGGCATCGACCTCGCGCTCGACGAGGGCGAGTTCGTGGCGGTCGTCGGCTACTCGGGCTCGGGCAAGACCACGCTGGTCTCCCTGATCGGCGGACTCATTCCGCCGGATGCCGGGAGCATCGTGCTCGACGGCGAGCCGGTTTCCGAGCCGGGCCCCGAGCGCGGCATGGTCTTCCAGCAGTATTCCCTCCTCCCGTGGCTGAGCGTCTACGACAACGTCGCCCTCGCCGTGGACGCGGTCAACCGGGGCGTGGGAGCGGCGGAGCGGAAGCGGCTCACGGAGGAGTTCATCGCCCTCGTCAACCTGACCCCCGCCCAATGGAAGCGGCCGCGGGAGCTGTCCGGCGGCATGCGTCAGCGGGTGGCGGTGGCGCGCGGTCTCGCCATGCGCCCCAAGCTCCTTCTCATGGACGAGCCATTCAGCGCCCTCGACGCGCTCACCCGCGCCACCCTCCAGGACGAGCTCCTGCGGATCTGGGGCGAGCGGCGCTCCACGGTCATCCTCGTCACGAACGACGTGGACGAGGCCATCCTGCTCGCGGACCGCATCTACCCGATGACGCCGGGGCCGGGCGCCATGCTCGGTCCCGTGATCGAGGTGGGTCTCGAGCGTCCCCGCCATCGCCGGCACATGAGCCTCACTCCCGCGTATCAGAAGGCACGGCTCGGCATCGTGGAATTCCTCCGTGCCTGCCGCCGCGGCGCCGCCTGATGAATGCCGTGGGAAATTCTGGCCGATTCGTCGAGATCGCCGGGCTCGGGAAGACGTACGCGACGCCTACGGGCCCCGCCGAAATCGTCCGCGACTTCACCCTGAACGTTGGTGAGGGCGAGTTCGTCTGCATCGTCGGCCATTCGGGCTGCGGCAAGTCGACGGTGCTGTCCATCGTGATGGGATTGAACGAGCCGACAACGGGCGGCGTGGTCATCGGCGGCCGCGAGGTGAGCGGTCCCGGCACCGATCGGGGCGTGGTGTTCCAGTCCGCCACACTCCTGCCGTGGCTCACCGTGCGGGACAATGTCCGGCTCTCCCTGACCCAGGTCCGCCCGCGAGCCGCCGCAGGGAAGGCCGACCCTTTTCTGGCCGCGGTGGGCCTGGCGGGGCAGGGCGACCGCTATCCGCGCGAGCTCTCCGCGGGTATGCAGCAGCGTGTGGGCATTGCCCGCGCCTTCGCCCTCGAGCCGCGGCTCCTCCTCCTCGACGAGCCCTTCTCGCTGCTGGATGCGCTCACGCGCATGGACCTTCAGGATCAGCTCATGACCCTGTGGGAGGCGGAGCGGAAGACCGTCATCATGGTCACTCACGACGTGGACGAAGCGCTCCTCTTGGCCGATCGCATCGTGATGATGACGAGTGGGCCGGCGGCCACCGTGGGGGAGATCCTCGCCGTGCCGTTCCCACGTCCGCGGCGGCGGGAGGAGATCGTGGCCACGTCGGAGTACTTCGAGCTCCGCGACGCCGTGGTGGGCTTTCTCGAGGAGCGCGCCGCCCATGTCTGATCTCCGCGGAGCGGGACCGAGCCCCCCTTCGCGGGTCTCCCCGCGAGAACGGGATGGCCGCGATCAGGCCGAGGCGGGAAGCGAAGAGCCCGCCCGCTGGCGCCGGACGCTCTGCCCCTACTGCGGAGTCGGGTGCGGATTGCGCGTGCAGGTGGAAGGCGGCGCGGTGAAGCGCGTCAAGGGCGATCCCGACCATCCGTCGAGCCTGGGCGATGTCTGCGCCAAGGCGGTGCACCTGCCGCCGGTCCTCTCCACTCCCGACCGGCTGCTCTACCCGCAGCTCCGGACCCGGCGCGACGCGCCGCCCGCGCGCGTTCCGTGGGAGCTGGCCATCCGCTTCGCGGCCGACCAGATCCGCGAGATCGTGGCCCGTCACGGCCCCGACGCGCTGGCCTTCTACGGCTCGGGCCAGCTCCTGACCGAGGAGTATTACGTCGCCTCCAAGCTGGCCAAGGGCTTTCTCGGCACCAATAACTTCGACACGAACTCGCGCCTCTGCATGGCGTCCGCCGTGGCGGGCTATGCGCGCTCCCTGGGAAGCGACGGCCCGCCCGGCGCGTACGCGGACATCGAGGTCGCTGACTGCTTTTTCCTCATCGGCACGAACACCGCGGACTGTCACCCCGTGACCTGGAAGCGGATCCGCAAGCGGAAGCTCGCCGCCCCCGAAGAGGTGGCCGTCATCGTGGCGGATCCGCGGTGGACGGAGACGGCGGACATCGCCGATCTGCATCTCCCCCTCCGTCCCGGCTCGGACGTGGCGCTCCTCAATGCCATGCTCCACGTGCTGTGGAAGGAAGGAATGCTCGATCCGGATTTCGTGACACTGCACACGAGCGGCTGGCCCGCCCTCCGCCCCGTGCTCGCCCGCTATTCGCCGGAGAATGCCGCGTCGATCACCGGCCTCTCCACCGAGATCATCGTGGCCGCGGCCCGCTGCTTCGGCCGGGCCGGGGCAGCCATGACGCTCTGGAGCATGGGGATCAATCAGAGCCATCAGGGCACGGACAAGAACACGGCCATTCTGAACCTGCATCTGGCCACGAGGCAGATCGGCCGGCCGGGAGCGGGCCCGTTCTCTCTCACCGGACAGCCCAACGCCATGGGCGGCCGCGAGACCGGAGGGCTCTCGCACTTGCTCCCCGGCTACCGACACGTGAGCGACCCAGAGGCCCGCGCTGTGGTCGAGCGGCACTGGGGAATTCCCGCAGGACGGATAGGATCGGTGCCGGGCCGCTCGGCCCTCGAGATCTTCGAGGGGCTGCACGACGGCTCGGTTCGCGCGGTCTGGATACTCTGCACCAATCCGGCCGCGTCCATGCCCGATCTCGACTTCGTGGAGAAAGCTCTGCGCCAGGCCGAGCTCGTCATCGTCCAGGACGCCTACCACCCGACGGAGACCTCGCGATTCGCCGACGTGCTGCTGCCCGCCGCACAGTGGCCCGAGAAAGACGGCGTCATGACCAATTCGGAGCGTCGCCTGACCTACCTGCCCAAGCTGGTGGAGCCGCCGGGCAAGGCGCTGCCCGACGCGGTCATCGTCACCCGCGTGGCCCGGGAGCTCGGCTACAGGGAGGCTTTCCCCTACGAGAGCGCGGCCGAGATCTTCGACGAGTTCGCCGCCCTCACCGCGGGCACCGTCTGCGACTGCTCCGGGGTCAGCCACGAGCGTCTCAAGACGGAGGGGCCGCTCCAGTGGCCCGTCCCCGCGCCCACCCACTCCGGGACGCCAAGGCTCTACACGGACCTGCATTTCCCGACGGAGGACGGCCGCGCCCGGCTCATTCCCGTCGAGCACGATCCGCCCGCCGAGGTACCCGACGCCAACTACCCACTCACCCTGACCACGGGCCGCGTGCGCGATCACTGGCATACCCTGACCCGCACGGGAAAGTCGCCCGCGCTGGCCGCCCGCACGCGCGAGCCGCATCTCGAGGTCAACCTGCGCGACGCGCAGCGGGCGGGCATCCTCGACGGGGACTTCGTCGAGATCACCTCCCGCCGGGGCAAGGCGGTGGCCCAGGCGCGGGTCAGCGAAACGATTCGCCAGGGCACCTGCTTCCTGCCCTTTCACTGGGGCCGGCAATGGGGCTTCTACAAGGCCGCCAACAACCTGACCCTGTCCGCACGCGATCCGCGCTCGAAGCAGCCGGAGCTCAAGGCCTGTGCCGTGCGCATCCGCCCGCTCGCCGATGCCCGCCGATGAACAAGATCGAGGCGCTCAAGTCGGAGAAGGACGGCCTGGAGGTCCAGGACGATCTCGTCCGCTTCGCGCGGGAAGGGTGGAAGACCATCGGCGAGGACGACAAGGAGCGCCTCAAGTGGGTGGGGGTCTTCATGCGCCGCCCGACGCCCGGACACGCCATGATGCGCATCCGCATGCCGAACGGCGTGGTGAGCGCCTCGCAGGTGCGCCTGCTCGCCCAGCTCACGCGCGAGTCGGGGCGGACCATCGCCGATGTCACCACGCGCCAGCAGCTCCAGCTCCGCTGGGTCACCGTGGAGCGGGTGCCCGAGATCATGCGGCGCCTCGAGGTGGCGGGGCTGTCGAGCCTCCAGACGGGGATGGACAATATCCGCGGCATCATCGGCTGCCCGGCCACCGGCCTCACCCCGGGCGAGCTCATCGACACGGTGCCGATCGCCCGCGAGTTCCAGCGCATCTTCCTCCGCAACAAGGAGTTCACCAACCTGCCGAGAAAGTTCAACGTCACCATCACCGGGTGCCGCGAGCACTGCACGGGCGGGGAGACGCAGGACATCTCGATGACCCCGGCGGTGGCCGATCTCCACGGCGTGGAGACGCCGGGCTTCAACGTCGCGGTCGGGGGCAAGCAGGGATCGGGGGGCCCCGTGGTGGCGCAGGCCCTCGACGTCTTCGTGCGCCCGGAGGAGGCGGCGGACGCGTGCGCGGCCATCGCCCTCATCTTCCGCGACCATGGCCCCCGCGAGTCTCGGAGCAAATCGCGGCTTGCCTTCCTGCTCGGCGAGTGGGGGGCGGCGCGCTTTCGCACGGAGCTGGAGGCGCGGCTCGTGCGCCGGCTGCCCCGGGCGGGCCGCGACGCGCGCGGGGCAACGCACAGTGATCACATCGGCGTCTTCCGTCAGCGCCAGCCGGGGCTCAACTATGTCGGGCTGAAGACGCCCGTGGGCCGCGTCACGGCGGACCAGCTCGATGAGCTGGCCCGGCTCGCTGATGCGTACGGGCAGGGGGAGCTCAGGTTCACCCCATCCCAGGACGTGCTCCTGCCCCACGTGCCCGATGCGCGGCTCGGCGACCTGACCCAGGAGCCGCTCCTCAAGGAGCTGCCGTACAACCCGTCGGAGATGAGGCGCGGCCTCGTGTCGTGCACGGGCACGGACTTCTGCAATCTCGCCCTCATCGACACCAAGACGCGCGCCATGGCGCTGGCCCGGGACTTCGAGAGACACGTGGGCAAGACCAGACCCATCACCGTGCGCTGGTCCGGGTGTCCCGCCTCGTGCGCGAATCACCACACGGCGGACATCGGGCTCCAGGGATGCAAGGTGAGGGTGGAAGGCAAGGTCGTGGACGGCGTCCACATTTTCGTGGGCGGGCGGGGAGGCCATGACCCGCGCGCGGGCACCCGCATCATGGAAGACGTGCCGTGCGATGAGCTGCCCCAGGTCTTGGAGCGACTGATCCGCTTCTTTCCGCGTCCGGAGCGCCAGGCGCCTCCGCCTGATGCGCCGACGCCAGATTCGCAAACGGGAGACGCACCGTGAGCGTGTCGGGCCATCCGCGCTTCGCCTACCCGGTGGTGCTCGACCTCTCGGCTCGTCCCTGTCTGGTGGTAGGCGGGGGAGCGGTCGCGGAGCGGAAGGTCGAGGGGCTGGTGGCAGCAGGGGCTCGGGTGACCGTGGTGAGCCCGTCACTGACCCACTCCCTCCTTCGCCGCGCCACCGATGCGCACTTTCGCTGGCGGCCCCGCGAGTACGTTGCCGGGGACGCGGCCGGATTCGCGCTGGTCATGGTGGCCACCGACGACGTCTCCGTGAATGTGGCGGTGGCGGCGGAGTGCCGGGAGCGCGGCATCCTGATCAACTGCGTCGACGATCCGACGCGCTGCGATTTCATCCTACCCTCCGTGCTCAAGCGTGGCGCGCTGACTGTGGCGGTGTCGACGGGCGGGACCAGCCCGACCATGGCGCGTCTCGTGCGCGAGGAGCTGGAGGCTCTGCTGCCCGCCGACGTGGCGGCGGTCACGGATGTCATGGCCGAGGTCCGGCGCACCCTCCGCGAGGGTGGGATCTCCCTCGACGCCGAGCGCTGGCGGAATGCCCTCGACGGCGAGCTGAGGCGGCTCGCGGCAGCGGGCCACACCGCCGAGGCCCGCACTCGCCTGCTGGAGCGTCTCGGTGTCTAGGGGGCGGGTGGTGCTGGTGGGGGCGGGGCCGGGCGATCCGGATCTCATCACGGTCAAGGGGCTCCGATGGCTGCGCCGCGCCGACGTCGTCGTCTACGACCAGCTCGTCGGCGCCGCGCTCCTCGAGGAGGCGCCCGCGGGAGCGCTCCGGATCTTCGCGGGCAAATCCTCGGGCCGCCACTATCTCGAGCAGTCGGCTATCAACTCGATACTGATTCACCACGCCGAGGCGGGGCACCTCGTGGTTCGTCTCAAGGGGGGCGATCCTTTTGTCTTCGGCCGGGGAGGGGAGGAGGTGCTGGCCTGCGCGCGGGCGGGCGTGGCGGTGGAGGTGGTGCCGGGCGTGAGCTCGGCCCTCGCTGTGCCCGCGGCCGCCGGCATCCCGGTCACCCACCGCGGCCTCGCCTCCTCTCTCGCGATTGTCACGGGCCACGAGGATCCGGCGAAGCCGGGCTCGGCCGTGGACTGGGAGCGACTTGCCACGGCCGTGGACACCCTGGTCATCCTCATGGGCGTGGGCGCACTCCCGCGCATCACTTTCCGGCTCCTCGCCGCCGGGCGCTCCGCGGCCACGCCTGTGGCTGTGATCCACCGCGGCACCACCGAGGCGGAGGAGACGCTGGTGGGAACGCTCGGCGATATCGCCGTCCGCGCCGCTCACCTTCCATCGCCCGCGGTCATCGTGATCGGGGAGGCGGTGACCTTCCGATCGCTGCTTGCCCGCCCGCTCCTCGAGGCCGTCGCCACCCACCGTCCGTAGCTCCGACCCCGTAGCGACACCCCGCTTGGAGGTACCGGCCTGGCTGCGCTATCCTTCGCCTCTCGAACGCGCGGGCGATTTACATGAGTCACGAGGGGGAGGAGTCACGACATGACATCGGCGATGGTGCTCACGGAAGACGAGGCGCTGGAGCTCCTCGCCTTCCTCGTCACGGCGGCGAGGACGCAGCTCGAGGAGGCCGCGGAATACGGACCGCTGCGCATGCTCACGGCCGCGGGTCGGCTCGCCGACTTCATCGCGGAGCGCGCATCGCCGGGAACGCGCGGGCTCCTCGCGGGGCCGCTCAAGGAGCTGCCCGACGCCGCCCTGCGCTCCGTCGATCCCACCAAGTACGCCGCCCAGCTCGACGTGGTGTGTCGGGCGGTGGGCGAGCATCTCGTCAGCCACTTCGGCCCCGGCCGGAGCGCGCCGTGACCAACGCCGTGCTCGAGGCTATCCGCACCCGTCGCGTGGCGCGGTCGCTGACCGACGCGCCCGTCGAGCGCGCGCTGGTCGAGGAGATCCTGAAGGCGGCGCGCTGGGCGCCGAGCGGAGGCAACCGGCGACTCCACCGCTTCGTCGCCGTGCAGGATCCTATGACCCTCCGTCTTCTCCGGATGGTCTCGCCGGGCATGTTCCAGCATCCCCAGGCGGTGGTGGTGATCTGCATCGACGGCCAGCGCGCATGCTCCTTCGGCATGCTCCCGACCGCCAAAGGGCTCTACGTCGACATCGGCACCGCCGCCCAGACCATGCTGCTCGCCGCCCACTCCCTCGGCCTGGGCGCCGGCCTTGTCACCTCCTTCAGCCGCGCCGCCGCGGGCGCGATTCTCAACCTTCCCGAGGGACTCAGCCCGGAGATGTTCATCTGCCTGGGCTTCGCGGCTCCCCAGCAGCCTTCGGCGATCCGGCCCCGCACTCCCGTGACCTGGCAGAGCCTGAGCCACTGGGAGCGCTTTCCGTAGAGCCTGAGACGACAGCCTGTGCCCGCCCTCCCGTTTCACGCCCCCGGCCTCACCTACAACGGGCTCCACGCCACGACCAACCCGACGCCCGGTAGAGCCCCACCCGGGTGAAGCCCAGGCCCTCGTAGAGCCGCACGCCCGACGCATTCGTGGGGAAGGTCGACAGCACCATCTTGTGATAGCCGATCTCGCGCGCCATCTCGACGAGGCGCTCGAGGAGACGGCGCCCCACTCCATGGCCCGCGCCACTTGCGGTCGACGTAGACGGAAAAGTCCGCCACGTGCTGATAGGCGGGGCGCGCGTTGAAGACGTTGAGGCTGCCCCAGCCCACCACCGAGCCGGCCGACTCCGCGACGATCACGGGGTGGCGGGGCCCGCGCACGGCCATCCACTCGCGCCGCTCGGCGGGAGTGCGAAGCTCGGTCTCGAGGGTGGCCACGCGATCCTCGATGCCCTGGTTGTAGATCAAGCAGATGAGCTCGGCGTCGCTCGCGCGGGCCGGACGGAGGGTGAGGGTGGCGGTCACGGGGCCGAGTCCAGCTCCCGCGCGTCCAGCCGTCCCGCCTGGTGGAGCGCGGCGAACTCGTCGAGCGTCCGGCGAATGCCGTCCTTGATGCCGGTGCGCGGCGCCGGACCCAGATCCCGCTGATAGCCGATATCCGCCAACTCCGATGGAAAGGGAATGGGCTGCTCGACGTGGGAGATCGTTCCCTTCGCGCCGGGCCACGCTTCCTCGATGAGGCGCGTGAGCTCGGCCACCGTGGCCGACTGGCCGTGGAGATTGTACACGCGCGCCCCCTCCAGGACGGCCGTGGAAGCGGCGACGCAGGCGCGCGCCACGTCGTCGGCGAACACGAAATCCGTGGCGCCGCCCCACCGGATCTGAAAGGCGCGGCCGAGCACGGCCGCTTTCATGGCCAGGGTCGGGTCGGCGGTGAGCCCGAAGTCGCGTCCCGGCCCGTACACGGTCAGGGGCCGGAAGGCCATGGAGGGGATCCGGTGCTCCTCCCAGTAGACGCGGGCCGTCTCCTCGTTGGCGACCTTGTAGACGCCGTAGTGCGTGGCGGGCCGGGGCGGCGCGTCGTCCGTCACCGGCCCCGGGCCGTAGAGATGAGGAGGCCCAAAGACGCCCGCGGAGGAGAAATAGGTGACGCGGCTCACACGATCCCGGTGGGCCTTGGCCGCCTCGAACACATTCGCCGTCCCCACCACGTTCACGAGGGCGCCGCGCGGGGGATCCTGACGGCAGAGCGGCACCTGCCAGGCGGCGAGGTGGATGATGCGGTCGGCCCTCTGCTCGCCCACCACGCGCGTGACGCCGTCGCGGTCCGTGATGTCGCCCTTGACCATCACGATGTCGCGCAGCCGGTGGGGCCCCACGATCATGCTGAGGCGCCAGGGATCGTCACCCATGTCGAAAGCGATGAGCCGCTCGCCCGCCTCGAGAAGGCGCTTGCACACCCACGCCCCGATGCAGCCGAAGGCGCCCGTCACCAGCGTGGCCATGCCGTCCTTCCTCCTCGTCGCGCAGGCGGTTTGCCGCCGACTGTTATACACGAACGCGGCGGGCCCATCCTAGGCCCCATTCCCGCGAGAGCTTTCGGTATAATGCGGCCGTGTTCGACAGCCGATTCTTCGACGAAGCGTGGCCCACCATCTCGCGGGGCCTCGAGTCCGAGGCCGACGCCGAATCGGAGGTCGGCTGGATCCTCGGTCACGTGCGGCCTCCCGCCGCCAGCCGTGTCCTTGACGCGCCCTGCGGCTTCGGGCGGCACTCCATGGCCCTCGCCCGCCGCGGCTTCGAGGTCACGGGGGTGGACCTCTCCGAGACGGAGCTCCAGCGAGCGAAAGAGCGCGCGGCGGCCGCCGGCCTGCCCCTCCAGCTCGTGCGCCAGGACATGCGCGACATGGACTTCTCCGGCGAGTTCGATCTCGCCCTCAATCTCTTCTCGAGCATCGGCTTCTTCACCGACGACGAGGATCGCCTCCTCATCGACCGCTTCTGCACCGCCCTCAAGCCGGGGGGAGCGTTCGTGCTCGATACCCGCAACCGTGATTTCGTCACGCGCGACGTGCCGTCGGAGGAGACGGTGCGGCTGCCCGAGGGGACGGCGCGCGTGGAGAACCACTTCGATATGCGCACGAGCCGGATCCGCCAGGACTGGTGGCTGGAGACCGAGGGCCGCCACCTCGGCCGGCTCGAGATCCGCCTCTACTCCGTCCACGAGCTCTTGCGCATGCTCCGCCCCGAGCGCTGGTCGCACGTGGAGCTGTTCGGCGGCCTCGACGGACGGCCCTTCGTTCTCGAATCACCCCGTATCGTGCTCGTGGCGACCAAGTAGCGCCTGGTGACGGCCTTCCATGCGGGTGCGCGAGCTCGAAGGTGGTGAGTGGAGCCTTTTCCGCGAGCTCCGGCTGCGCTCCCTCGCCGACTCACCGGACGCCTTTGCCCGCCGCTTCGTCGACGAGCAGGCCCAGCCCGATGCGCATTGGATCCGGCTCACGGAGTCGGTGACCATGCCGGACGG
>Ga0070712_100002316_pt1 | contig 11735 bp, 12 predicted proteins | sample LARL81metaG_FD_71396 | JGI IMG/M metagenome (GOLD analysis project Ga0070712, IMG submission 71396) | Corn, switchgrass and miscanthus rhizosphere microbial communities from Kellogg Biological Station, Michigan, USA - LAR L8-1 metaG | ecosystem: Host-associated > Plants > Roots > Rhizosphere ...
CTCGCATCATCCGCGAAACTTAGCGCCAGCCTTGGGGCGCCAGGACCACACGATTTCGCCGTCCGCAATATGTTGCTCGTCTCGCAACACGTCGCGTCCATCGCATCCCGCTCCCAACGTCCGTGACGACCGCGAAACGCCCCTCTTGTGAGTGCGGGATACGAAGAGGAAGCCAGCGAATCCTGGCCATGCAAAGCAGATTATTTTTGCGCCGGCATCTGGACGCGCATGTTCGCTTTGAAAGCGCTGTGAAATTTAGCGTTTTGGCGCAGGCGATTTTCCGCCTTTGCGGCCTGCTCGCCGGCATATGCCGTGACGAAATCGAGCTGATTTGCCCGTCAGGCAACCCGTTTCAAACACACAGCGAGGGCACGGCGTCGCGCGCGCATGAACGTTCAACACGCAGGGATTGTCCAACTCCTCGCGAAGCCAGAGGATGCGTTCGGATTGCGATTTACGGAGATGAAGAGCCAGATCCCGGTGAAAAGCCAAGTCCCGGGGATTTCTGTTATCCTGAGAAACCCTTTTTGCGCTTCTTCTTTGCTGCAGCAGGACTGGCCTGTTGAGTTTGCGCCTCTGCTGCTTCCCTGGCTTCCCTCAAGGCGCGAAGGCGCCCCATGTTCTTGCGAATGGCGATGGCTTCCTGCTCGATATCCGCCATTGCTTGCGCCCCCTGTTCCGAGGCAAGCCGCTGCCGGTTGGCTCGCGCGATGCTTTCGGGAGAGGGTTCAGCGGATTTTTTGGTAGCCATCTCCTCATCCCGATCTGAAACAGAACAAAGCCCGCTCAATCCCAGGACCGAGCGGGCAACGGCGCCATTTCAGTACATCCGTGAAAGTGGCGCGAAACGGCTTAACTCAGCGACAGATTTTCTGCGCTTACCTTGCCCCGCATCTTGTCGGTCTTGAGCTCGAACGAAACCTTCTGCCCCTCTGCAAGGCCGGAAAGGCCCGCTCGCTCGACCGCGCTAATGTGCACAAACACATCGTTGCCGCCATCGCTAGGCGCGATAAAACCAAAGCCCTTCTGGCCATTGAACCACTTGACAGTACCTGTCGGCATTTTTTCTTCTCCAAAAGCATTATCTCGCGTGACCATCACGCGATCCATTCAACTGGTCGATGTCTTTGGGAAAGAGCCAGCAGGCACATTCAGAAAGGCACAGCGGCTAATCGAATGTCCCCACCATAGGCTCTTTGCAGGCAAATTACAAGACCGTGAGGATAAATCGACCACGGCTCGGACGATGGACGAGAGCCCGCGCGCAACGTCCGTGACGGTCGAGAAGCCCTATTTTTGCGGGGCGGAATACGCGGATGACCGGTCTGATTTTATGGTTAATTCACGAGGGAATGCGACAGATTGGCGCGACGGGGATCACACTCCGCGCGCGCCTTCCGTCCTTCCGGGGCGCGCGGAACGCCCGAGCCCGGAACCGAACCACCGCTGTTCGCTGTGACTAAGGCGGCCAGGCCATCTCGCGCAGCAATCAAGACCTGTTGCGATGGATTCCGGGGCCGCGCCTCTGGTCGCGTCCCGGAAAGACGGGGGATGTCATCAGTGCTCACGTCAGCAACAGCGCCATACCCGGATCGCCCTTCTCCATCGCCCGCCGGTAGGCCGGACGAGCTCCGATGCGGGCGAGATAGCCAATGATGTTCGGGCAGCGCGCGAGATCGTAGGGCTGGAAATAGCGCATCGTGGTGAGCGGGAAGCCCATCATGATGTCGGCGGTGGTGAACGCGCTGCCCGCCAGATACTCCGCCTCGCGCGTCCGCGCCTCGACGAGATCGAAGGCACGGTCGACGCGGGCTTTGGTGGCGAGCAGGATCGGATTGTCGTCTGCGAGCTTGAGCCGGTTCAGGATCATCAGCCGGCCCAGATTGGCCTGCAGCGTGCCGTTGGCGAAATGAAACCAGTAAAGGAATTGCGCGAAGCCGAGATCATCCGCGCCAAGCGTGAGGCGGCCGTTGCCGTATCTGGCGATGATGTAGTCGACGATGGCGCCGGACTCGGCGAGCACGAGATCGCCGTCGGTGATCACGGGCGCCGAGCCGATAGGATGCAGCGCCTTGTAGTCCGCCTGCGCCAGCATCGTCTTGGCGTCGCGCGTATGGCGGTTCAGCTCGTAAGGAATTTCCAGTTCCTCACAAAGCCAGACGATGCGCTCGGATTGTGACTTGCCGAGATGATGAACGGTGAGCATGGATCCGCCTCACTTCACCATCGCGCCATAGACGATGTCCTGCACCTGCTCGCGATAATATTTCCGCAGCTCGCCCGGCGCCGCCGTGCCCACGACAACGACGAGACGCTCCGTGGGGTCGCAGAAGAATTGCGTGCCGTAGGCGCCGTTCCAGGTGAACTCGCCGGGATTGCCGGGAACGGATGACAGACCTTCGGTCGTCCGCACCGCCACCGCGAGACCGAAACCAAAGCCTCCACGATGCGGCTCGATCTTTGCGACGTTGTTCTCGATCTCAGGGCCCAGATGGTTGGAGGTCATGAGATGCACCGTCTTGGGGCTCAGGATGCGCTGGCCATCGAGTTCGCCGCCGTTGAGTAGCATCTGTCCAAATCGCAGATAGTCGCCGACGGTCGCGAACGAGCAGGCCCCGCCGCAGTCGAACTTCGTCGGCGTGTCGAGCAGCTTGATGGCCTGCGGCTTGCCGGTCAGCGGATCATTCGGGAACGGACGGGCGAGGCGCGCGCGCTGCGCCTCCGACGGCGAGAAGGTGGCATCCTTCATGCCGAGCGGCTGCCAGACATTCTTGCCCAGATATTCGCCGAGGCGCTGCTCGCTGACTTTTTCGACGACAGCGCCGAGCACGTCGATCGAAAAGCCGTATTCGAACGCCGTCGACGGCTGATGCGCCAGCGGCAGCTTCGTGATGCGGTCGATGAAGGCCTGCGTGTCGCCCTCGATCCCTGGCGCGACGCCATCGGGATAAAGGCGCGCGACTGGACTCGAGCTGTCCGGCCGTCCGCCATACATGAGGCCGGACGTATGGCGATAAAGATCGTGGATGAAGATCGGCGAAAGCTGCGTCTCCTGCTTCATCGAGCCATCCGGCTGGGTGACACCAACTTTCATGTCAGCGAATGCCGGATAGTAGTCCGCGAGCTTGGCCTGAAGCGGCAGACGGCCCTGCTCCATCAGCGTCAGCCCGCCGACCGCCGCCATCGGCTTGGTCATGGACGCCAGCGCGAACATCGCATCGAGCGGCATCGCTCCGTCTTTTGCCGGATCGAGCCGGCCGTAGGCCTTGTAGTGCACAAGCTTGCCGTCGCGGGCGATTGCGACCACGGCGCCGGGCACGCGCTTTGCCGCGATCTCGCGCGCGAAGAAATCGTCCATCCGCGCCAAGCCCTGTTGCGAGAAGCCGACATCATCGGGCTCGGCTTCCGGCAAGGGCGCGGCAATTGCGGCATTGAAAGCGATGGCGGCAATCGCTGCCGCGGTCATGACGAGCGTCTTCACTTGCACCTCCCTGAGCAGCGGATCGTTCTCGCTTATGCTGCGATTGAGTGTCCGCCTCACCGTATGAATAGATCACGCCGGAAGGAGCGACAAGTGAGAGTGCCGGGCGCGGCTCCGCATGGGTGCTCTGCTTCAGGCTTGCACACGCGCTGAAATGAGCACGTGTCCGGCTTTTCGGATGTCTCGGCGGCGCCGGGATAACCGAAGTGCGTGTGTTTCAGGTGTAATCACATCCACCGAAATCGAAATGGGCTCGCAGCATCTCGATGAAACGCTCGCGCCGATATTGTGGCCAATCTGCGTGCGTCGACAGACCCACGAATATTGCTCGCGAGCCCGCAAGAGAACGCGGCGGTCGGACTGGACGTCAACTGGAACGGCGCTCACGATTGACTGCGGCGCGGCCGGCGTTCGCGGACCGGCCGGTCTACCGCGCTAACTCGCCCAATTCTCGCGGAATTCGCTGAACAGGGTGACGCCGCCGCAGGCATAGATGGTCTGCCCTGTGATGTAGCCGGCTTCGTTGGAAGCCAGAAACGCGAAAACGCCGGCAATCTCTTCCGCAGTTCCGACACGCCCGAGCGGAATGTGGGATTCGACAACGGCGCGCTTGGCAGGATCACCGGTCCAGGCTGTGTTGATCGGGGTGTCGATCGCGCCGGGGCCAACCGCGTTGACGCGAATGCCGCGGCCGGCAAATTCGAGCGCCAGCGTGCGCGTCAGACCGGCCAAGGCGGACTTGCCGATCGAATAGGCCAGATAGCCCGGCTTGGGGATGATCTGGTGCACGCTCGACGTGTTGATGATGTTGCCGCCGCCTCCGCGCGTGACGAAATGCGCGAGCGCGTGCCGCGCACAGAGCACGGCGCCGGTCAGGTTGACGTCGAGGATGCGCCGATAGGTGTCCACGTCGAGCGCCTCGCTTGGCGACTCCCGCTGGAAACCGGCATTGTTGATGAGACAATCGAGACGCGGCCAGCGCGCCAGTACCGTCTCGAACATCTGCGCGATATCGGCCTCGACGCCGATATCGGCGTGAACGATGCAATGGTCCCGCGCATCATGTCCCCGGCCGGCGGACGCCGCCTGCACATGGGCCAGCGTTTCTTCGGCACCTGCGGGCGCGCCGACAAAATTGATGGCGACGTTCGCGCCTTCCTGGGCAAACCGAACGGCGACCGCGCGTCCGATGCCTTGAGATGCGCCGGTGACAAGTGCGTATTGCCCGACAAGGCGAGATGAGAATTGAGGTGAGGGATTCGTTGGCTGCATGGAAGACATCAATTCCGCCTTTCGTCATTGCGAGCGAAGCGGAGCAATCCGGAATTCTCCTGCGGAGACAGTCTGGATTGCTTCGTCGCGTTGCTCCTCGCAGTGACGACGCCGAGGCGTCACGCGCTTCACCCGATCGCGACGCCGCCGCCGATGGTGCGGTTCAGGACCTGCGTGGTCTTCTCGATGCGCTCGGCGGCTGCGTTGAGCGCGTTCGCGACCGCGGCCTGTGTCGCCTTGGCGCGGTCGGTCGCGGCGACGCGGACGTCGCGCAACGTCTTCAGCTCGTCCTCGAGCTTGCGGATCTGTTGACCGGCATCGACGAGTTCGTCGCACGCGGTGAGCGCCGCCATCACGGTGAGCCGTGCGTCGCCGATCTCGCCGAACTTGCCGCGCAACGCTTCGACACGAGATTCCAGGTTCTCGGCGAGCTTGAGCAGCCGCAACTCCTGCCCCTCCTCGCACGCCATGCGGTATTGCCGGCCGTTGATGGTGACGTTGATATGGCTCATTCGTCGTCTTCCTCGCCGTCCTCGTCGTCTTCCTCTTCTTCCTCCTCTTCGTCGTTATCTTCGTCCTCTTTTTCGTCCTCTTCTTCCTCCGCCAGTTTTTCTACCTTCGCCGGCTTTTCGGCTTTCGCGGGTTTTTCGACGCTCACATCGCCGAGAACCGCACGGATGGTGCCGATCGCCGCATCGAGCCGCTCGGCGATGTCTCGATTGGCGCGTTCGAGCTTGCGGGTCTTCACCAGCGATCCGTCGAGCTCATCGGCAAGCCGTGAGCGATCCGCGCCCAGCGCCTGAATTCGGGTTGCGAGTTCGTCCTCGTCGCGGTCCGCCTCTCGCCGCCGTTCCACGGCGCTTTCCAGCGCGTCGAGCGCAGCCATCAGACGTCGCGTCGCAGCGTCCACATCGGCAGTGGACGGTTCCAAATGACCGGACGAATTGGTCGGACGATCGTTCATGCGGTAAGCAACAGACCTTCTACAGGCCTCCTCGGCAGACGGCAAAAGCCCCGGTTCGGCAAGCCTTTACGCGACGAAGCTTACGTGCCTCGCCCGGCCAGCGCAACGCCGCCTGGAAGCTATGCACCACAAAGCAACTTTTCAGCCCCGCAAAACGTTGGACTCCCGGAACCGAGGTGCTATCCAACCCCTGACCCCCGCATCTTCCCAGTGTTCCCCTCCAGTGGACCGCCCCACAACCAAGCATCTCATTTCAGACGGATTTTCATCATGACGCAGGTCGATCACACCCGTATGGCCAATGCGATCCGAGGCCTTGCGATGGACGCCGTGGAGAAGGCGAAATCCGGCCATCCCGGCCTGCCGATGGGCGCTGCCGACGTCGCAACCGTGCTGTTCACGCAATTTTTGAAATTCGACGCCGCGAATCCGGCCTGGCCGGATCGCGACCGCTTCGTGCTCTCCGCCGGCCACGGCTCGATGCTGCTCTATGCGCTGTTGTACCTCACCGGCAATACCGACATGACGCTGGATCAGCTCAAGCATTTCCGTCAGCTGGGATCGCTGACACCGGGGCATCCCGAGAACTTCCACACCAAGGGCATCGAGACCACCACCGGCCCACTGGGCCAGGGAATTGCCACTGCCGTCGGCATGGCGCTCGCGGAGAAAATGCTCGCCGCGGAGTTCGGCAAGAAGATCGTCGATCATCACACCTTCGTGCTCTGCTCCGACGGCGACTTGATGGAAGGCGTGTCGCAGGAGGCGATCGCCTTGGCCGGGCACTGGAAGCTCAACAAGCTGATCGTGCTCTATGACGACAACGGCATCTCGATCGACGGTCCGACCTCGCTCGCCGACTCCGTCGATCAGGTGAAGCGCTTCAAGTCGGCCGGCTGGCAGGCGGAGCTGATCGACGGCCAGGACCAGGCGGCGATCGCTGCCGCGATCACCCGCGCCAAGGCGTCCAGCAAGCCCTCGATGATCGCCTGCAAGACCACGATCGGCTATGGCGCGCCGACCAAGGCCGGCACCGCGAAGGCGCATGGCGAGGCGCTCGGCGCGGACGAGTTGAAGGCCGCCAAGGAGAAGCTCGGCATCTCGCTCGAGCCGTTCTCGGTGCCCGACGATGTCCTCAAAGCCTGGCGCGAGGCAGGCTCCCGCGGCGTCGCGGCCCGCCAGGAATGGGAGACGCGGCTCGGCGAGCTCGGCCCGCGCAAGCGCGCCGAATTCGAGCGGCGGCTGCGGCATGAGCGGCCGCCGGCGCTCGCCAAGGCGTTCAAGGATCACAAGAAGGCGCTTCTGGAAAATCCGCTCAACGTCGCGACCCGCAAATCGTCGGAAGCTGTGATCGAGGTCATCGCGGCGGCGATGCCGTTCGAATTCGTCGCAGGCTCTGCAGACCTCACCGGCTCCAACAACAACAAGGCGAAGTCGGCGGTGTCGTTCTCCGCCAAGACGCCGAAGGGCCGCTTCATCCATTACGGCATCCGCGAGCACGGCATGGCGGCCGCACTGAACGGCATCTTCCTGCATGGCGGCTTCGCGCCGAACGGCGCCACGTTCCTGATCTTCAGCGACTATGCCCGCCCGGCGATGCGGCTCGCGGCGCTGATGGGGACCGGCGCGGTCTATGTGATGACCCACGACTCGATCGGTCTCGGCGAGGACGGACCGACGCACCAGCCTGTCGAGCATCTGGCGGCGCTGCGCGCCATTCCCAACATGCGCGTGTTCCGCCCCTGCGACGCGATCGAGGTTGCCGAATGCTGGGAACTCGCGCTCAACCGCAACACCGGGCCGACGGTGCTGGCGCTGACGCGGCAGAACCTGCCGCAACTGCGCAGCTCGGCGCCCGCGGACAATCCCTGCAGCCATGGCGCCTACGAGCTGGTCGCAGCGGAAGGTGACGCAAAAGTGTCATTGTTCGCCTCGGGCTCGGAGGTCGAGATCGCGGTGGCCGCCCAGAAGCAGCTCGCCGAGCGCGGCATCGCGTCGCGCGTAGTCTCCGTGCCCTCGCTCGAACTCCTGCTGGCGCAGCCGGCCGAGCGGCAGCAGGCCATCATCGGCAACGCCCCTGTCAACGTCGCGATCGAGGCCGCGGTCCGCTGGGGCTGGGACGCCGTGATCGGCAAGGATGGCGAATTTATCGGCATGCACTCTTTTGGTGCGAGCGCCCCGGCCAAGGACCTTTTCAAGCATTTCGGCATTACCGCCGAGGCTGCAGTTAACGCTGTTCTGCGTCGCCTGGGCTGACGGTTGTTCTCCCCCGGAAAAAGGATTACCAAAGGCCATATTTTCCGCTCCCGCCCGGCAGAACCGGGCGTCCGCCCAAAAACCCTCGTGCGACAGCAGGTCCGTCGCGGGGATGACAAAAGCTATTGAAGGAGACGAGAGATGGCAGTCCGGGTCGCAATCAACGGGTTTGGCCGCATCGGCCGCAACATCCTCAGGGCCATCGCCGAGTCCGGCCGCAAGGACATCGAAGTGGTCGGCATCAACGACCTCGGCCCGGTCGAGACCAACGCGCACCTGCTCCGTTTTGACTCCGTGCATGGCCGCTTTCCCGGCACCGTGACCGTCGATGGCGACTCGATCAGCCTCGGCAACGGCAAGATCAAGGTCTCGGCCGAACGCGATCCGTCGAAGCTGCCCTGGAAAGAGCTCGGCGTCGACATCGCGATGGAATGCACCGGCATCTTCACCGCCAAGGACAAGGCCTCCGCGCACCTGACCGCCGGCGCCAAGCGCGTGCTGGTCTCAGCGCCTGCGGACGGCGCCGACGCGACGATCGTATTCGGCGTCAACCACGAGACCTTGACCAAGGATCACCTCGTCGTCTCCAACGGTTCCTGCACCACCAACTGCCTCGCACCGGTGGCGAAGGTGCTGAACGACACGGTCGGCATCGAGACCGGTTTCATGACCACGATCCATGCTTACACCGGCGACCAGCCGACGCTCGACACGCTGCACAAGGATCTCTATCGCGGCCGCGCTGCTGCGATGTCGATGATCCCGACCTCGACGGGCGCCGCCAAGGCAATCGGCCTGGTGCTGCCGGAATTGAAGGGCAAGCTCGATGGCGTCTCGATCCGCGTGCCGACGCCGAACGTTTCCGTCATCGATTTCAAGATCGTCGCCAAGCGCGCGACCGACGTCAAGGAGATCAACGAGGCGATGAAGCGGGCCTCCGAGCAGCAGCTCAAGGGCGTGCTCGGCTACACCACCGCACCGAATGTCTCGATCGACTTCAACCACGATCCGCACTCCTCGACGTTCCACATGGACCAGACCAAGGTGCAGAACGGCACTTTCGTGCGCGTGATGTCCTGGTACGACAACGAGTGGGGCTTCTCCAACCGCATGGCCGACACGGCCGTAGCGATGAGCAAGAAGCTGTAACAGGCGCGTGCCGTGACCCTTCCGGCCTGGATCGGCATCCCCGGCATCGTCTTGCTGATCGCGTTCATCGCATACGGCTTTCGCCAGGGCATGAAGGTTACGACCAGGCAGGAAGGGAATCCGCCGGAACGCACCGTCCCCTGACCTTTCCATGTTCCGAGTTGTCGCATGAAACAGTTCCGCACTCTCGATGACGTCGACGTGAAGGGCAAGCGCGTGCTGCTCCGCGTCGACCTCAACGTGCCCATGGAGAATGGCCGCGTCACCGACGCGACACGGATGGAGCGCATCGCGCCGACCATCACCGAAATTTCGGACAAGGGCGGCAAGGTCATCCTGCTCGCGCATTTCGGGCGGCCGAAGGGCCGCGACGCCAAGGACTCGCTGAAGCCGGTCGCGGCGGCGCTGTCGCAGGTGATCAAGAAGCCCGTTGCCTTCGCGGATGACTGCATCGGCGAGACGGCCGCGAAAGCGATCGCCGCGATGAAGGATGGCGATATCCTTTGTCTGGAGAACACCCGCTTCCACAAGGAAGAGGAAAAGAACGATCCCGCCTTCGTGGCTGAGCTTGCCAAGCTCGGCGACATCTGGGTCAACGACGCGTTCTCGGCCGCGCATCGCGCGCATGCGTCGACCGAGGGCCTCGGCCACAAGCTGCCGGCCTATGCGGGGCGCACCATGCAGGCCGAGCTCGACGCGCTGGGCAAGGCGCTGGAAGCGCCGACCAAGCCGGTGATCGCGATCATCGGCGGCGCCAAGGTTTCGACCAAGATCGACCTGTTGCAAAATCTCGTCAGCAAGGTTGATGCATTGGTGATCGGCGGCGGCATGGCCAACACCTTCCTGCACGCACAGGGCGTCGGCGTCGGCAAATCGCTTGCGGAGAAAGATCTTGCGGCGACGGCGCTCAAGATCATGGAAAAGGCCGAAGCCGCCAATTGCGCGATCATCCTTCCCGTCGATGCCGTGGTCGCCAATCAATTCGCCGCGAATGCTCCCTCGCATGCCTACGGCCTCGACGCGATTCCCGCCGACGGCATGATCCTCGACGTCGGCCCGCAGTCGACCGCGCGCATCCATTCCGCGATCGACGACGCGGCGACCCTGGTCTGGAACGGCCCGCTCGGCGCCTTCGAGATGACGCCGTTCGACCGCGGCACCATGGTGGCGGCCAAGCACGCCGCCGAGCGGACGAAGGCCAGGAAGCTCATCTCGGTTGCAGGCGGCGGCGATACCGTCGCGGCCCTGAATCAGGCCGGCGTGGCCGGCGATTTCACCTATGTTTCAACCGCGGGCGGCGCGTTTCTTGAATGGATGGAGGGGAAACCCTTGCCCGGGGTCGAGGTTTTAAAAGTACGCTAGATTATTATCGGTCCGTGAGGCCCCAACCGGAGATTGGAAAAGATGGCTCGCATCACGTTGCGCCAATTGCTCGACCACGCGGCGGAGCACGACTATGGCGTGCCGGCGTTCAACATCAACAACATGGAGCAGGCGCTGTCGATCATGGAGGCCGCGTCCAGCCTCGATGCGCCGGTCATCATCCAGGCCTCGCGCGGCGCGCGTTCCTACGCCAATGACGTGATGCTGCGCCACATGATGGACGCAGTCACCGAGATCTATCCGCAGATCCCGGTCTGCGTGCATCTCGATCACGGCAACGAGCCCGCCACCTGCATGACCGCGATCCAGTCCGGCTTCACCTCCGTGATGATGGACGGCTCGCTGAAGGCCGACGGCAAGACGCCCGGCGACTGGGACTACAATGTCGGCGTCACCAAGACCGTCACCGACATGGCGCATCTCGGCGGCATCTCGGTCGAAGGCGAGCTCGGCGTGCTCGGCTCGCTCGAGACCGGCATGGGCGACAAGGAAGACGGCCACGGCGCGGAAGGCAAGCTCTCGCACGACCAGCTTCTCACCAATCCGGACGAAGCCGTGAAGTTCGTCAAGGAGACCAGGGTCGACGCGCTCGCGATCGCGATGGGCACCTCGCACGGCGCCTACAAGTTCACACGCAAGCCGGACGGCGACATTCTCGCGATGAAAGTGATCGAGGAAATTCACCGCAAGCTGCCGAACATGCATCTGGTGATGCACGGCTCGTCATCGGTGCCGCAGGACCTGCAGGACATCATCAATGCCAATGGCGGCAAGATGAAGCCGACCTGGGGCGTGCCGGTCGCTGAAATCCAGCGCGGCATCAAGAACGGCGTGCGCAAGATCAACATCGACACCGACAATCGCATGGCGATGACCGGCCAGATCCGCAAAGTCCTGCACGACCACCCGGAAGAGTTCGATCCGCGCAAATACCTGAAGCCGGCGATGGAAGCCATGACCAAGCTGTGCAAGCAGCGGCTGCAGGAGTTCAACACCGCAGGCCAGGCCAGCAAGATCAAGAAGGTGCTGACCACGGCCGAGATGGCCAAGCGCTACGCCAAGGGCGAGCTCGACCCGAAAGTCGCCTGAGACCCGCCTGGATCGACTGACGTCACGGGCCTCATGGTTCGAGACGGCGCTCTGCGCCAACTCACCATGAGGGTCATGGATCGAGCCACGTAACAACCTCATCCTGAGGAGCCCGCCATAGGCGGGCGTCTCGAAGGATGG
>Ga0070712_100002317_pt1 | contig 11735 bp, 8 predicted proteins | sample LARL81metaG_FD_71396 | JGI IMG/M metagenome (GOLD analysis project Ga0070712, IMG submission 71396) | Corn, switchgrass and miscanthus rhizosphere microbial communities from Kellogg Biological Station, Michigan, USA - LAR L8-1 metaG | ecosystem: Host-associated > Plants > Roots > Rhizosphere ...
CTTGCGGTTGCGCTTCACCCGCAGCTTGCCCTCGGCCACCACGCTGGTGGCGAAGTCGAGCACCATCGCGGGCCCGCCCTTGCCGGGGATGCCGACCGCGTGCGGGTTGGTGCCGAGGCGCCGCGCGGCGCCGCCCCACGGCGCGACGTTGAGTCCGTGCACGGCGTTGACCCACAGCATGCCTACCAGCCCCTGGCGCGCCGCCATCTCCGCATAGTCGGCGAGCCGGCCCACGTGGGTGGTGCGAGACAGTCCGACCGCGGCGAGCCCCGATGCCTTGGCCTTGGCGATCGCCATCTCCGTGCCCCGCCGCGCCACGACCTGACCGAATCCTCGGCCTCCGTCGAGCCTGGCGGTCACCGGCGTCTCCGCCGTGACCGTCACCGGCGACTTCGGGTCGATTCCCCCCGTTTTCACTCCGTCCGCGTATTGCGGGATGCGGATGACCCCGTGAGAATCGTGCCCGCGCAGGTTGGCGAGGACGAGGAGGTGGGCGATCCAGGCGGCGTCGCGCGGCGGCGCGCCGAGTCCTTCGAAGATGCGGGTCGCCGTGCTCTCGAGACGGCCGGAATCGATGGTTGGCATGTCCGATACAATACCGCACGATGAAGGACGCGCACGAGCCCCGCTCCGCCCCGCCCGCCTGGCGATCGCCCGACCTCGAGATCACCATCGGCATCTCCTCCTGCCTGCTCGGGGAAGCCGTCCGTTACGACGGGGGCCATCAGAAGGACTCCTACGTCACCGGCGCGCTTTCGCGCCATTTCACCTGGGTCTCCGTGTGTCCCGAGATGGAGCTGGGACTGGGTGCCCCCCGCGAGACCATCCGTCTCGTCGGGGACGCGGCGGCGCCGCGGCTCCTCGCCACCCAGAGCGGGACAGACCTGACCGAGGCCATGGACACCTACGCGCGGGCGCGCGTGGGCGGGCTGGGCGCGTTCCGGCTCTCCGGCTACATCCTCAAGCGCGCGTCGCCCTCCTGCGGCATGGAACGCGTCAAGGTCTATTCGGAAGCGGGCGTGCCCTCACGAACCGGCCGTGGTCTCTTCGCGCGGCGCCTCATGGAGGAGTATCCGCTCTTGCCCGTGGAGGAAGAGGGGCGCCTGTCCGATCCCCGGCTTCGCGACAACTTCATCACGCGGGTCTTCGCCTACCGGCGGCTGCGCGCGCTCGTGGAGGACGGCGCTCGACCACGGGACATCGTGGCCTTCCACACCGCGCACAAGTTCCTCCTCCTCGCGCACAGTAAGGTCGACTACGCGAAGCTGGGACGGCTCCTCGGCAATCTCAAGAGCCTGCCCCGCGCGGAGTGGCTCGCCCGATACGAGGAGGGCTTCATGCAAGCGCTCGCTGTCGCGGCTACCCCGCGCAAGCACGTCAACGTGCTCCAGCACATCGTGGGATTTTTCAAGCAGCGGCTCTCTTCCGAAGAGAAGCGGGAGCTTGGCGGTCTCATCAAGGACTTCGCCCAGGGCCTGGTGCCGCTGGTGGTGCCCATCACCCTCATCAATCACTACGTGGCCAGGTTCGCCGTGTCCTATATCGCCGACCAGCTCTACCTCTCGCCGCACCCCAAGGAGCTCATGCTCCGCAATCACGTCTAGAGAGCTGGATTCCGTGGTCCACGCGCCCCCTCTCCCGTCTCGCGCAGAGAGGGCATAAACCTTGCCTAGCCACCCAAACTTTCGTAACCTGAACCGGCGGAGTCGTGAAGCACGCGGACCTCCGCAAACGCGTGACCTCATTGGATCTCTTGGCATGAAAGGCCGCCACGACCTGTCGCGTCCGTCCGGCGCCGCGGGCGCCCCGCCGCGTCACTCGCGTGCGGCCCGCGGACCGGCCCGAGACCACTTCCCGTGGGGCTATCTCGCCGCTTTCCTCTTCGGCACCGCGCTCATCTCCACCTTCATCTGGTTCCAGATCGAGGGTGAGCGCCAGACCGCCCTCGCCCAGTGGCAGGCGCACGTCACCACCATCGCCGAAGGTCGGGCGCGTCTCGTCTCCGACTGGTTCAAGGGCCGCCGCGCCGACGCCGACGTCCTCGCCTCCATGCCCGCCGTTCGCTCGCTCATGCTGGACAGCGGCCGCGCCGTGGACGTTCGCGGTCAGATCGTCACGCAGCTCGATCGCGTTGCCTCGGCCTACGGCTATGCCGGCATCTCGCTCATGGATACGCACGGACAGGTTCTCGCGCGCTCCACGGGCGCCGCCGAGCTGGGACGGGAAAACCCCGAGGCTGCCGTGGGGGCGGCCAAGAGTCGGTCCATGCACGTGGACCTCGTCGAGGAGGCATCGCACCGGTACCTGGTCATGAGCGTGCCCGTGTTCGCCGACGGCGGGGTCGACTCGGCGCGGCCGCCCATGGGCGTGGTCTCCTTGCTGATGCGGCCGGAGACTCGCCTCTTCCCGCTCCTGACAGACAACACCGTGCCCACGCGCACCGTCGAGACCCTGCTCTTCCGCACCGACGGGCCCAAGCCCTCCTACGTCTCCCCGCTCAAGGGTGACTCCGCGGGATGGTCGGCGATCGATCGCTCGCTGGAGACCCTGGCGCCCATGGCCCGGCGCGCGGCCAATGGACGGGACACGTTCGGCGAGATGCTCGACTACCGCGCCGCTCCCTCGTTCGCGGCGACACGCTGGATCGTGCCCCCGGGATGGGGGCTCGTGGTCAAGGTCGACCGCGAGGAGGCGCTCGCCGACTTCTATCAGGCGGGGCGGCTCGCCGGCTTCGCCGCGGGCTTCCTCACCCTGGCCCTCGCCGGTCTCCTCTTCAGCCTCTGGCGGCAGGGGCAGCGTGCGACGCTCCTGCGTGATCAGATCAAGCAGGAGCGCGCCATCTTCAACCTCAAGGGCTACGCGGAGAAGATCGTGGCCTCGGTGCCCTCGGGGCTACTCGTGCTCGCCGCGGATCTCCGCGTGCTCTCCGCCAACCGCTCCTTCCTCGAGTCCTTCTTCCTGCGCCGGGACGACGCCATGGGACGCGGGCTCGAAGAGCTCGTGCGCGCCGAGGGCCTCGCCCGTCGCGCGCGCGAGGTGATGCAATCGGGCCAGGCGCAGAGCGACCTGCCCTTCGACTTCTATCTGCCGCATCGTCACGAGACGCGGCCGGTGCGGGTGACCATCACGAGCATCCAGCAGGAAGACGCCCGCCTCCTCCTCATCGTGGAGGACCTGTCCGAGGAGGAGCGCCTGCAGGCGGCGCGAAAGGAGTCGGAGAAGCGCTTCCAGGATCTGGTGCAGGGCCTCGACGCCATCGTGTGGGAAGCGGACGCGGCCAGCCTGCGCTTCTCGTTCGTGAGCCAGCGTGCCCAGACCGTGCTCGGCTTCCCCACCGAGCGGTGGCTCGCCGAACCGGATTTCTTCAGCACCCGCATCCATCCCGAGGACCGGGCCAAGGTCGTGGCCGCCTGCCGGGCCGCCCTCGCCCGCGGCGAAGATCACGAGCTCGAGTATCGCGCCCTCCGGAGCAACGGCAACGTGGTGTGGCTGCGGGACATCGTGCACGTGGTGCCCTCCGCGCCGGGCCGGCCCGGGCAGCTCCGCGGCCTCACCGTGGACCTGACCGAGCTCAAGCGGGCGGACGAGGCGCTGCGGCAGAGCGAAGACCAGCTCCGGCAGGCGCAGAAGATGGACGCGGTGGGCAAGCTGGCCGGGGGCATCGCGCACGACTTCAACAATCTGCTCATGGTCATCCGGGGCGACGGCGATCTCATCCTGCGCCGTCTCCCCTTCGCCCACCCGCTGCGCAAGAACGCCGAGGGCATTCGCGAAGCCGCCGATCAGGCGGCCACTCTCACGCGCCAGCTCCTCGCCTTCAGCCGCAAGCAGGTGCTCGCCCCCAGGGTGCTCGACCTCAACAGCATCGTGTCGGGCATGCAGACGATGATCCAGCGACTGATCGGCGAGACCATCAACCTGGTCACCGTCCCGGAGCCCGCGCTGGAGCGCATCAAGGCCGACCCGGGCCAGATCGAGCAGGTCATCATGAATCTCGCCGTCAATGCCCGCGACGCCATGCCCGATGGGGGCCGGCTCGTCGTACGCACCGCCAATGTGCGGGCGGGCGAGGCACCGGGATTGCCGGGAGCGGCCCGTCCGCCCGCGGGGCCCCACGTGCTCCTCGAGGTCACGGACAGCGGCACGGGGATGGACGCGGCCACGCAGGCGCACCTCTTCGAGCCCTTCTTCACCACCAAGGAGCCGGGCAAGGGCACGGGCCTCGGACTGAGCACGGTGTACGGCATCGTCGAGCAGAGCGGCGGGTCCGTCACCGTGGAAACCGGAGTGGGCCGCGGGACGACCTTCCGGATCTACCTGCCCCAGGTGGAAACACCGGCCACCGCCCCGCCGCCGCGCCGTTCCACTCCGACGGCCGTGCCGCCCGTCCCGCCGAAGCCTTTCGCTCCGGCGCCCACGGCCGCCGTGCCCCTGAGACCGCCCGCTCCCGTCGAACCGGCGCCCCGCCGACCCGAGCCGGCCCATGCCGCGACACCGCTCGAGCCCGCCCTCGTGTCCGAGACGCCACCCGTGCGCACGGAGACCATCCTGCTCGTCGAGGACGCGCTGCGCGTCCGCGCGGTGGTGCGGGAGATCCTCGAGATGAACGGCTATCACGTGCTCGAGGCGCGCCACGGCGCGGAGGCCATCGACATCAGCGAGCGCCATCGCGGACCCATCCAGCTCATGGTCACCGACGTGGTGATGCCGCAGATGAGCGGCCGCGAGCTCGCCCAGCGGCTCCAGCCGGTGCGGCCCGACATGCGGGTGCTCTACATGTCCGGCTACACGGACGACGCCATCGTGCGTCACGGTGTGCTCGGCGAGGGCATCGCCTTTCTTTCCAAGCCATTCACCCCCGATGCCCTCGCCCTCAAAGTCCGAGAAGTGCTCGAGGCACCGCCGCGGCCCGCCGAGCAAGTGGCCGGCTACGGCGGCCGCGCCGCGCCGACCGTCGGCGCGGCCACCGGGCCACTCGGGCCGCGCACGGAAAACCTGGGCCCGGGCCGCCGCTCGCGCGTCTAGCGGCCACCTCAAGGTCCCACGCCATGCCCGCCCGTCCGCTCCGCGTACTGATCGCCAAGGTCGGCCTCGATGGCCATGACCGCGGGGCCAAGGTGGTGGCGCGCTGCCTGCGCGACGCGGGCATGGAAGTCGTGTACACGGGCCTCCATCGCACTCCCGAAGAAGTGGTGGCGGTCGCCGTGCAGGAAGACGTGGACGTGCTCGGTGTGAGCCTGCTCTCCGGCGCTCATATGACCCTGGTCCCCAAGGTCCTCGAGCTCATGCGCCGGGCGGGGGCCGACGACGTCCGCCTCGTGGTGGGCGGCGTGGTGCCCGACGAGGACATACCCGAGCTCCGGGCCCTCGGCGTGAGCGACGTCATCCTCCAGGACACACCACCCGACGAGATCGTGGCCCGGGTTCGCGCCCTCGCGCCCATCCCGCAGGCCGGCTGACCCGCTCCCGCGCCCCATGCCCACTTTCGATTCCGATCGCATCCGGCGCACGCGCGGCGTGGATCTCTCCGTGTGGCCGCCCCGCTACGATGCCACGTACATCCCCGCCCTCAACGATCCGTGCTGGCTGCCCGAGATCGAATGCGCGCCGCCCGCTGCGCGCGACGCGCTCATCCTGGCCAAGCTGCGCGAGCAGCTGCGATACGCGTGGGAGCGCTGCCCGTTCTATCGCACGAAGTGGGAAGCGGCGGGGGTGTCGCCGGAAACCCTGGTGACCCTCGCCGATCTCGCCGCCTTCCCGGTGGTGGACAAGGCCGAGCTGCGCGCGGCGCAGGCCGCGCATCCACCATTTGGCGACTACCTGGGGATCGAGCCCGGCGAGGTGGCGCGCATCCACGGCACGAGCGGCACCACGGGACGGCCCACCGTGTTCGGCGTGGGGACAGACGATTGGACGCGCATCGGCGAGGCGCACGCCCGCATCCTGTGGGGCGCGGGCATTCGCCCGGACGATCGCGTCATGATCTGCTCCTTCTTCAGCCTCTACATGGGCTCGTGGGGCGCCCTCGCCGGCGTGGAGCGTCTGGGCGCGACGGCGTTTCCCTTCGGGGCCGGGGCGGCGGGACAGACCCTGGCCGCGGTGGGCTGGGCGCGCGAGCTCAGGCCCACCGCTTTCTACGGCACGCCCTCCTACGCCCTGCACTTCGCAGAGACGGCGCGGCGCGATGGCGTCGATCCGCGCAGCCTGGGCTTGCGGATCCTGTTCTTCTCGGGCGAGCCGGGCGCGGGCATCCCCGCCACCAAGCGCCTGATCGAGGAGACGTTCGGCGGAATCTGCGTCGATATGGGCAGCATGGCCGAGATGAGCCCGTGGATGACGAATGCCGAGTGCCGGCATCGCACGGGCATACATCTCTGGCAGGATCTCGTGTACACGCAGGTCTGCGATCCCGAGACCTTCGAGCCTCTCCCCTACGGCGCGGAGGGCACGCCGGTCTATACCCACCTCGAGCGCACCTCCCAGCCCATGATCCGGCTCGTGTCGGGCGACCGCGCGCGGTGGACGGACGCGCCCTGCCCCTGCGGCCGGACCTATCCCCGCCTTCCCGACGGGCTCTACGGCCGCTTCGATGACATGATCGTCGTGCGCGGAGAGAACATCTATCCGAGCGCCATCGAGGACACCCTGCGCGCTGTCGAAGGCTTCGGCGGCGAGTTCCGGGTGATCGTGTCGCGGCGGGAGACCATGGACGAGCTGCTCGTGCGCGCGGAGGCCGCCGACCACCTGACGGAGGCGCCTGCCCTCGAGGCCCTGCGCGTCCGGATGCGCGAGCGGCTGCGTGCGCGTCTCGGCGTGCATCCCATCGTGGAGATCGTCCCCCAGGGCACCATGCCGCGCACGGAATTCAAGGCCCGGCGGGTCATCGACGATCGCGATCTCTACCGTCACGCTCTCGACCAGAAGGAGCCTTGACATGTTCGACCGCGAAGAGATCGCGAGGGCGGCCGCCTTGCGCGCGGCGTGGGAGGCGGGGGAGCTTCGGGCCTTCCTCGATCGACAGCCCGAATCGCGCCCGGAGTACCGCACCCTGTCCGGGCTACCCCTCCGGCGCGTGTATACCGCGGAAGATCTCGCCGAGCTCCGCCAGGAGGATCTGGGACTGCCCGGCCAGTATCCGTATACGCGCGGTCCCTATCCCACCATGTACCGCGGGCGCCTGTGGACGATGCGCCAGATCGCGGGCTTCGGCACGGGCGAGGACACCAACGGACGCTTCCGTTATCTCATCGAGCAGGGGCAGACGGGGCTGTCCGTGGACTTCGACATGCCGACCTTGATGGGCTACGACTCGGACGACCCGCGCTCCCTGGGCGAGGTGGGACGCGAAGGGGTGGCCGTGGACACCCTCGACGACGTGGAGGCCCTCTTCAACGGGGTGGACCTCGAGACGATCTCCGTCTCCATGACCATCAATCCCACCGCGTGGATCCTCCTCGCCATGTACGTGGCCCTCGCCCAGAGCCGGGGCTTCGATCTCAACCGCCTCTCCGGTACCGTGCAGGCGGACATCCTCAAGGAATACATCGCCCAGAAGGAATGGATATTCCCCATCCGGCCCTCCATGCGGATCATGCGCGACATGATTGTCTGGTCGGCGCGGAACATGGCGCGCTACAACCCCATCAACATCAGCGGCTACCACATCTCCGAGGCGGGGGCGACGTCGGTGCAGGAGGTGAGCTTCACCATGGCCAACGCCATCGCCTACGTGGAGGAAGTGACGCGGGCCGGCGTTCCCGTGGACGAGTTCGCGCCGCGCCTCGCTTTCTACTTCGTGGCCCAGAACGATTTCTTCGAGGAGATCGCCAAGTTCCGGGCGGCCCGGCGCATCTACGCCCGCATCATGAAGGAGCGCTTCGGCGCGCGGAAGCCCGAGTCCATGCGCCTGCGCTTCCACTGCCAGACGGCGGCGGCCACCCTCACCCGCGCCCAGCCCATGAACAACGTGGTGCGTACCGCCCTTCAGGCACTGTCCGCGGTGCTGGGCGGGGCGCAGTCGCTCCACACCAACGGGCTCGACGAGGCCTATGCCATTCCTTCCGAGGAGGCGATGAAGCTGGCCCTGCGCACGCAGCAGATCATCGCCGAGGAAAGCCGGGTGGCCAGTGTCATCGATCCCCTCGGCGGCTCCTACTTCGTGGAGTCGCTGACCAACGAGATCGAGCGCCGCGTCTTCGAGACCCTCGCCAAGGTGGACGCGCTCGGGGGAACCATCAAGGCGGTGGAGGAAGGCTATTTCCAGAAGGAGATCGCCGACTCCGCCTATGATACGGCCCGGCGGCGCGCCTCCGGCGAGCAGCCTCTCATCGGCGTGAACCGCTTCATCGAGCCGGCCGCGCCGGTGCCCGTGCCCATCCACAAGGTGGACGCTGCGGTGGAGACGCGCCAGGTCGCCCGGCTTCAAGAGGTTCGCCGGCGCCGCGATGGTTCCCGCGTGCAGACGCTGCTCGACCAGCTCGCCGCCGAAGCGCGCAATCCCGACGCCAATCTGATGCCCCTCACCATCGAGGCGGTCAAGGCGCGGGCCACCCTGGGTGAGATCGTCGCTCGACTGCGTGCCGTCTTCGGCGCCTATGTGGAAAAGCCGGTCTTCTAAACCCGAGGGTTCGGCGGCGACTCCCGAGAGGACTGGCGCCCCGACCTGAGGCGGAGGGCCCCCCGCCCGAAGCTGGCAAAATCGTCGCGCACTTTCTTCCCGCTCACGATGACGAGACGGACATGGCGCGCAGGAACACCGGCTCGGCAAGGACGCGGCCGGCCCCCAGCACCGCGCATCGCGACGGATCCTCGCTCACCCTCACGGGCAGATGCGTCACTGTGCGCAGCTCCGACGCGAGCCCCGTCAAGAGAGCGCTGCCGCCCGTGAGGACGATGCCGGAATCGAGGACGTCGGCGGCCAGTTCCGGTGGAATCTGCTCCAGGCACGAGCGCACGGCCTCCAGCACCGCCGCCATCGACTCGTGCAGCGCCTCGCGCAGCTCCTGAATCGAGACGCTGATGGTCTTGGGCAGACCATTGATGAGATTTCGTCCCTTCACCTCTCGCACGAGGGACGCGTCATCGGCTCCCTGCACCGACTGAAGCATCGACCCCACGGCCACCTTGAGCTCTTCCGCCTGAAGGGGTCCGATGAGGAGGCTGTGACCCTTTCTGACGTGCTGGGCGACGGCCTCGTCGAGATCGTCGCCGCCGAACCGTCTGGATTCGCAGCCCACGATTCCCGAGAGCGACATCACCGCGACCTCGGTGGTGCCGCCGCCGATGTTGACGATGGCATGAGCGCCCGGCTCCGACACGGGAAGGCCGGCACCGAGGGCGGCCGCCACCGGCTCCTCGATCAGGTAGACCTTGCGCGCGCCCACGCTGCGGCCCAGCTCCTCCACCGCTCGCTTCTCCACCTGCGTCGTCCCGTACGGGACGACCACGGAGAGCCGGGGCTGCCGCACGTGCCATCGTCCCACCACGCCCCTGATGAAATGCCCGAGCATGTGACGGGCCGCATTCACGTCGGCGATCACGCCGCGGCGAAGCGGGGTGATGACCTGCACACTCTCCGGCACGCGGCCGATCATGGCCTTGGCCTTCCCACCCGCGGCCAGCACGGCATTGCCCTGCATGGCGATGACCGACGGCTCGTCGAGGGCCACCCCCACGCCCGGTACGTAGACCCTGGTATTCGAGGTACCCAGGTCTACGGCCAGGTCGATAGCACCCAGATGAGAGGGGTTCAAGGCTCGCGGCAACCGTCGCCGGGTCTTCCGTGACAACACGCCGCCATAGACTCCGCGTACAAGCAACCCGCGTGCCTGTTCGCGAAGAGCCGCTCCCCGGCCTGAATCCGCCCATCTCGCCGCACGCCCGGCGTGCACGGAGACATCAGCGAAAGAACTACACGGCGCTCTTACGCGTCCCGCTAGTAGTTCTTACACGCCGCTAGCTCGCGAGCCAGGCCGGCGCCACGCCGAGGCGCCGCAGGGTCCGCGCCACTCGCTCGGGTGTGCCGAGATCACACCACGTCAGATCCGGAACCTTGGAGACGACCAGGGGCAACGATTCGTTTTCGAGCACGGAGTGCGAGAAGTTCGCGGTGGGCGCGAGCATGCAGGCCTGACGGATGGCCCACGGCTCGTGCTGAGTGCCGAGGAAGAGCTCCATGCGGCTCAAACGATCGTGCAAGAGAGGGACGCAGCGTCGTCCGGCCTCGACGAGAGCCACCGCTCTGGACGCGAAGACGAACATGTTCCACAGGTAGCCGGCCTGGAAGAGAACCTCCGCCTCCGCCTGGGGCGGCTTCTCTACGAAGCGGCGGACCTCCTGCAGGGGACCTCGCGGCGTCCACGCCACGGTTTCCCCCGGCTCGATCCAGCCGTATTCCGGCTCGGCGTCCGTGGCCTCCGCCGCGAGCACGATCATGGACTCCGGACGCTGGCGGACGGCCCGGGCCACGTCGGCCACGTGGCACATGAACGCGGATTCCTCGAGGATGAAGTGATCGGAAGGAAAGACCGCTATGGCGGCCTCGGCATCCCGCGCCTTGATCCAGTGGGCGGGCAGGAGCACGCCCGCCGCGGTGCCCCGATCATAGGGCTGGGCAAGGACATGGGGCCTCGGCGCACCACGGAGCTCCGCCTCCACGAAGTGGGCATGGCTGGCCAGCGTCACCACCACCGTCCGCTCCGGAGGAACGAGCAGACCTACCCGATCCAGCGTTTGCCGGAGCAGGGAGCGCGCGCCCACCACGGCTGCGAATTGCTTCGGGCGCTCGTCCCCGTACAGATGACGGGTGAGCGGGCGCAGGCGCAGGCCCTCACCCCCCGCGAGGATGACGGCCCAGAGATTTCCCTTCTGCGGTGGCTCGATACCGACGGGAAGCAACGATGGTGCGACGAGGACGGACCCGTTCATACACTCCTCCTAAAGGATTCACATCGCGTTACCCACTCGTGCTCGGGGAAGACCAAGGCAAACCCGAGCGGCTCCGAGAAGATTCGACGAGGACCCGACCGGCCGGACGATGGCGGGAGCGGGCTTTGCGCCCGCGCCCCGGCGTCGCGTCAAGAGGTCAGGCGGATCTTAGAGGGACGGGGGGCTGCGGGTATCGTCGGGACGGAGGAGCCGCGGCGGCAGATCGCTGGGCTCGAGACTGACCACGGCCGCCGCGACGAGCGGGGCGCGTTGGAAGATGCGCGGAGATGAGTCCGGCACGGCGCCGCTCAGGGAGACGATGAGATCGATCACGTCATCGAAATCGGCCTCGTCGTAGAGGCCGGGGCGCCACGTCTCATCGGGCGGGCTCGCGTGAGCGAACGCCACGAGCGTGAGCAACGCCCCGCCGAGTAACGGAACGAGAGCGAAACGGCATCGCATGCGTGAGAGGCTACGCTCCGATGCGCCTCCATGCAAGTAAAGTTCGTGTGACATGTAAAGGAGTGTGAAGACCTCGCGCCGTCGGGCCTCTATCGCCTAACAGCAGCGGGATCGAGTGTACGGCTGACGCCGCGATGACCCGCCGCGTCCTCTTGATTGCGCTGATTCGGGTTCGTGGAAGGCACCAATTGAGGGAGACGCGGGGCGACGGCGCCGACGATGGGCGCCCCGCGGACTATTCCGCGGCTACCTGATCCCCACCCACCCAGGCCATGAGCAGCGTATAGCTCACCGCGAGCACCACCGGGCCCACGAAGAGGCCGATGACGCCGAAGGCGAGGAGGCCG
>Ga0070712_100002328_pt1 | contig 11701 bp, 10 predicted proteins | sample LARL81metaG_FD_71396 | JGI IMG/M metagenome (GOLD analysis project Ga0070712, IMG submission 71396) | Corn, switchgrass and miscanthus rhizosphere microbial communities from Kellogg Biological Station, Michigan, USA - LAR L8-1 metaG | ecosystem: Host-associated > Plants > Roots > Rhizosphere ...
AGCAGCCACGTGTCGACCGCGACCGAGTACGTGCTCGTGTACGCGAAGGATCACGAGAAGGCACAGACCGCGGTGCTGCCGAGGTCGGACTCGGCAAACTCGCGCTATCGGAATCCCGACAAGGACCCCGAGGGGGTCTGGCGCGAGCACGATCTCTCTGCGCGCACCCCATCGGACGAGAATCAGTATGGGATCCAGTCTCCCTTCACCGGGAAAATCCACTATCCGCCGGGAACGCGCTCCTGGTCGTATCCACGGCGCCGGATCAAGGGTTGGCTGGAAGAATGGGGCTGCCAGTACGCTTCACGGGATCTGGGCGACGGTCGCGCCAAAGCGCTGGTCGTCAAAGTCGGTGAGGGCGACGAGCTTCCTGCCGCCGTGACCGCGGCGGCGGAACGTCGGCTGGAGGAGCTCAGTTGGCCGTTCTTGTGGTTCGGATTGGATGGCAAGGGTGGCCCCCGCGCCAAGCGCTACCTGAATACGGTCAAGAAGGGCATGGTTCCGATCACCTATTGGGCGGACGAGGATATGGACGAACAGCTCGTGCTCGACTCGACCTCGTGGGACTTCGAGGAGAGCGGCCTGAGTCAGAGCGGGATCAAGGAGCTAGCGGCGGTGGTCGGCAAGGACCACGACTTCAACACTGTGAAGCCGCTGAAGCTGTTCACGAAGCTCATCCAGCTCTGGTGCCCGTCCGCAGGGCTCGTGCTCGATCCCTTTGCAGGGTCGGGGACGACCGGGCACGCTGTGCTCAACCTCAACGCGGTTCAGGAGTCGAACCGCAGGTTCATCCTCATCGAGCAGGGCCGGCCCGAAAAGAGCGACTCATACGCCCGCTCCCTCACCGCGAACCGACTCAAACGGGTCGTCAGCGGCAAGTGGGAGATCGGCAAGCAGGAGGGGACCGGGGGTGGGTTCCGGGCAGCGCGCCTCGATCAGAGGATCGACGCCGAGGCGCTGCTGAAGATGGAGCGCGAGGAACTTGCCGACACGCTGATCGCCTCGCACTTCGACCACTCCGCCCAGCGCCGCGATTCTCTCATCCGGGTTCCGGAAGACTGCGACTGCGAGTACCTCGTCGCAAAGACCGCGCAGGGAGAAGGGGTGTTCCTGGTCTGGCGCGGCGCCTCGGGGAACTCCGACCTTGACGAGGAGACTTATGACGCCTGTGTCGCCGAGGCCACGCGAGCGGGCCTGGAGGTCCCTTACCACATCTACGCGCGGCTGAATCGATACCAGGCCAACACCGTGGTCTACTACCCGATCCCCGACCGGATCCTGATGGACTTCGGCCTCAGCCTGAGCGGCGAGCCCTACTTCGAATCGGACTAGCCGATGATCCAGCTGAAGGAGTTCCAGAGTCTCGCCGCGGAGCAGATCGCGGAGCGATTCGGCGCCTACGCTCAGGACCCGCCGATGCGCGGGACGAAGAAGGACTTACGGCCGGTCCCGTTCTTTCAGGCACTGTCGTCAATCACCGCTTCGGGCAAGACCGTCATCCTCGCGGACGCCGTCGCGGCGATTTGCGCCGAGTCGCCGATCGCGCCGGTGGTTCTCTGGCTCTCAAAGGGGAAGGTGGTGGTGGATCAGAGCTACGAGAACCTCGCCAGCGGCGGTAAGTATCACCACCTGCTCGGCTCGGCCCAGTTCTCCTACCTAGCGCAGTACGACGGCATCGAGGTCGCGGCTTCGGAGGTCCCTCTGGTCTACTTCGCCACTGTCGGTACCTTCAACGAGCGTCAGAAGGAGAAGGGCGACCGGTTGATCTTTAAAAGCGAGATCGATACCGCCGAGAAGAGTATTTGGGAGGCGCTGAAGATCCGCGTCACTGCGGAGGGGATACGCCGGCCGCTGTTGATCGTCTATGACGAGGGCCACAACCTCACCGACCAGCAGATGGACCTGCTCCTCGAGCTGGCTCCGGACGGTCTGATCGCGGCCAGTGCGACGATGAGGATCCCCGAGAAGCTGGCGGCCGAGATCGATGCCCTCAAGGCTGCTGGCTGGACCGACGAGCAACTAGTGACGGTGGTTGACGCAAAGGCCGTATCCGAATCGGGGCTAGTCAAGTCCGGGGTGATCCTGGCCGGGTACGAGGCGCCGATGGAGGAGACGGTTGACTCGCTGGTCGCGGACATGAGGAGGCTCGAGCAGGAGGCGAGCCAGTTCGGGGTCGCCGCGCCGAAGGCCATCTACGTGTGCAAAACGAACATGGTCGAGGGCAACAGCCTGCAGAGAGATGACCCCAGGCAGCCCTTCCTTGACCGGCGCTCCCCGCCGATTCTAATCTGGAGGCACCTGACCGAGTTCTGCGAGGTTCCTCCTGAGGAGATCGCCGTTTACGCCTCGCTGCAGACGAGCAAGGACTTCCCGCTGCCATTCGATTTCAACCTCTTCAAAGGGGGGGAGAAAGATTACGAAGCCTTCTCGGCAGGCGCCTTCAGGCACATCATCTTCAACCTCAGCCTGCAGGAGGGATGGGACGATCCACTCTGCTATCTGGCCTACGTCGACAAGAGCATGGAGTCGTCGATCCAGGTTGAGCAGATCATCGGTCGTTTGCTCAGGCAGCCGGGTGGCAGCCATGCCCCCACTGAGGGCCTGAACACCGCTCACTTCTACGTTCGCGTCGATAAGAAAGGGACGTTCAACGAGCTGCTCGGCAAGGTGAACAGAAAGCTCCGCGCCGATGCACCGGGCATCCGGGTGATGACCGCCGCGCCGGGAAAGGCGAAGCCGCAGGCGTTGCCGCCAAAGGAACAGCGGCACATCTTCGAAACGGCGTACGTGGCCGACGACGCCGTCGCCCCGATCGAGGCGCTGATAGACAGCCTGGTCGATTTCCGCGGCGACAAGGGCGAGAACGTGACAAGCGCTGGCGGGCGCACGATCGTCCAGTACCTGATCGGCGATGGGGCTGAGCCGGTCTTCGAGTGGGAGGAGTTCGAGCACACGAACTTGGTCGTCGCCAGGTGGCTGCTGATCCGCGAGATCGTCAAGCGCTTTCCGCTGGCCCTGGGGGTGACGCCGACCGCCGCGCCCAAGCTTGACGCAATGGTCGGTTTCGGCAGTAAGGCCCATTACCAGATCGCCCAGGTGGCGAGCCAGATCGTCGATGCCTATGTCGACAACGTCTTCCTCAAGCAACGGTCGGTGGATGAGTTCCCGATCGGGTCGGCGTTCGTTCGGGAGGACGAGATGGACCTATTCGAGAACGCTCTTCACGAGGGCTACGACGGCCTCAACCAGATGGAGCGCGAGTTCGCCCAGGCGCTCGACGCGACTGGCCTGCGATGGTTCCGGAACCCGTCGCGGAGCGGGTACAACATCCCCTTGATTTCCCTGGGTAGGACCCGGAATTTCTTCCCCGACTTCATCGTCTGGAGCGGGGATGACGTGGTCGCTGTCGACACGACGGGAGACCACCTGCTGAAGGAGAAGACGGCTCGCAAGCTGCTCGCGATCGCGCCCGCGAAGGGGCAGGTGGGACGTTTGCTCGTTCGTCTCGTTTCCGAAGGCAAGTGGACGCCGGCCGTCGACCGGGTCGACTCGGAGGGGTACACGGTCTGGGGCAGAAAGCAGGATGGGAGCCTACGGCCGACCCACGTGGATTCGATCGGCGCCGCGGTTGAGCGAGCGCTCAAATAGCCCTTATGTCTTGGTAGGCGCTGGGGATGGCCCTAGCCTGCGGCAGTCTCGTCTGTGACGGGTCAAACGAAACCCGCGCTTTCCGCGGTTTTCGCTAGCCGAGGGGGGAGAAATGGGACCCGTCGCGTCTTAGGGGGAAAAGGCGAAACATGGGGACCTCGCGTGGGATGGACAGCTGGACGAATTGAAGGGCCGTTTTCTGCCCGCGCTGCGATTGCGTTTGACCTTGGGGAGGACTTCGTTGAGCGAGTGCTCGCGACCGCCGTCCGTGGGGGCGTCATTTATGCAGCAGTTCGTTCGGCCGACTCAAGCGATGTTTTCGGTTTGATCGTGTTGACTGAGCGAGAGGCCGGCGTTCTCTATACGAAGTCTGTCGGTGAGGACATGGGCCCGGCGGAGGAGAGTTGCCCAGCTCAAATCCTTGACTTGCTCACGGAACCATGCGGTGAACGAGCACGCGAATGGCGCCGTCGCTGTCGTCTTACATCCTCCAGGGCATTCCCTTCACCTGCGTGACATCCGCGTCGACGTCGATCGTCCCGAATTCACCCTGAACCCCACCAACTGCGACCCCCTCCTTGGAGCCAAACCATGAGGCACAGATCGGTCTGGGCGGTGGCACTTGCCCTTCTCTTCGGCGTACTCCTCCTCGCGGCTGATTCTGGCGCCGAGACCGCCGGCGGCGGCAACCTCCGGGTTGACTTCAGCGGCAAGCTCAGCCCCCACGTTCTGCCACGCCACGGCTCCCAAGCCGTCTCCGTCACGATCGGCGGCCATGTCCATACCACCGACGGCTCCTCACCGCCTCAGCTCCGCCGCATCGAGCTCGCTATCAACAGCCATGGCCACATCGACTACCGGCACCTGCCCGCCTGTCGTTTTCAAGACATCCAGCCCTCTACCGATGCCAAGGCGCTGCAGGCCTGTGGTGACGCGCGGGTGGGGGAGGGGAGCTTCTCCGCAGACGTCGCCGCAAGCGGGCAGGCGCCCTTTCCCTCCCGTGGGCGCCTGATCGCCTTCAACGGCGTCCTCAGCTGCGCTGAACAGCATGCTCTCCGCGCCGGCAGGCCGCTCTCCAGCAGGCTCAGGATGCTGCGGGCCGGCCGCAGTGTGGCCACTGCGCCCCAACCTGGCCCGAATCGCGCCCGAGGCCGCTTTCCGAGGTGTCACAGCGTCCCGGTCATCTTCGCCCACGTCTATGGAACCGAACCCCTGCCCACCTCCTACACGGCGCCTTTTCTGATCGGGCACTCGGCAGGCCCCTTCCCCACCACGCTCACCGCATACCTTCCGCGCGTGACCGGCAAGGCTGGGTTCATCACCGGCATTGAACTCAGCCTGCATCGCACCTTCAGATATCACGGAGAACGGCGTACCTACCTCGCCGCCGGCTGCCCGGCGCCCTCGGGGTTTTCTCTTGTCCCCTATCCCCTGCTTCGCGCCACCTTCACCTTCGCCGGCAAGAGCGTAAGTGCGGTCCTCCACCGCACCTGTCGAGCCGCGGCTGACGACCACGGCGGGCCCATGAAGGGCAGGAGCCGGTGGGTCCTGGTGCTCAGAACGCCGCGAAGCGCACGAAGCTGGCCGCGCCGGCGACCAGGCAGTAGATGGCAAACGGAGTAAGGGTGCGGGTCTCGAAATAGCGGACCAGGTAGCGGACCGAGAGGTAGGCGGTGACGCCGGTGACGAGGAAGCCGACCGCGACTTGGCCGTGGATGTGTTCGCCGGCGCTGCCGAAGAGGGAGGGCACCTTGAGCACGCCCGCGGCGAGGATGACGGGGGTGGCGAGGAGGAAGGCGAAGCGGGCTGCGTCCTCGTGCGAGAGCCCGCGCCAGAGCCCGCCGACCATGGTCACGCCCGAGCGGCTGATCCCGGCCAGGAGGGCGAGGATTTGTAGGCTGCCGATCAGAACACCCTCTTTGTAGGGGAGGCGGGAGATGCGGACGTCCGAGGCCTGGGCGGAGAGGAGCTCCTCCTCTGAGCGCCCGCCGCCGGAGCCGGGGGCGGCCGGCGGCCCCGTGACCTCGTCTCCCATCGTCGAGGGCAGCCCTCCCGGATCCTCCTCGGTCTTCCGCCGCGCACGCTCGCCCGCGAGCAGGATCAAGCCGTTGATGAAGAGGAGGAGGCTCGCGGCGACCGGCTTGGCGAAGACGGTGCGAAAGACGTGCTCGAGGGCGAGGCCGGTGATCCCGACCGGGATCGTCGCCAGGACGATCAACCATGCCAGCCGCTCGTCGGGGTCGACGGCGCTGAAGGCGCGCTCGCCGAGGCTGCGGCCGACGCTGCGCAGGAAGCCGCGCACGATCCGCACCCAGTCCCGCCAGAAGAAGATCAATAGCGCCAGCGCGGTGGCGACGTGGAGGGCGACGATGAAGGCGAGGTAGAAGGAGGACTCGCTGTGGGCCTGGGAGGACTGGGTGACGAGCGTCTGCCATTCGCCGCCGATCCAGGCGGGGACGAGGACCGAATGGCCGAGGCTCGAGACCGGGAAGAGCTCGGTGACTCCTTGGACAAGAGCGATCACGATTGCCTGCAGGTAGGTAAGCATCGGGCTCCTCGGAGATGGTGGCTGAGATGGGGCGCGGAGAGGTTAATGCTGGAGGCAGCGGCACCGCCTTGCGGCAGGGAGACCGTCTTCGGTCGTCAGCTGGTCGCGGCGACCGTTGTCAAGGGGTAGCCGAGCTCGGACACCCGGTGGGGCAGGTCGACGTGCAGCCAGTGCGAGAGGTGGCTCGGTGGCGTCTCGATGATGATCTCCGAGTAGGGCCGCACTTGCAGCTCGGCGATGATGTCGTCGTATGCGTTGGGGCTGTTGGCGACCCGCCCGGTGACTCCCTCGCCGATAGCGCTTTGCAGTTGCGGCAGCGCCTGCGCCATCAGGGCCTCGCCCGCGGTGGTGTCGGGGCTGTTGCGATCGAATGCGAGGTGGTCGGGGTTGGGGACGAGGACGAAGAAGCGCGCCGCGCCCTTCGCCGCCCGCTCCCGCACCGCCTCCAGCAGCGCGGCGGTAGCGTCGACCTTGTTGAGGACGACGAGCACCGCCGGCACGCCATCCGCTGAGGCCGCTGCTGCAGTGGGCAGTGGCCCGGAGCGGATCACGTCCCGCTTGCTGATCGCCAGGTAGACGACCAGGGCGAGGATCGTCGAGAGGAAGATGATCGAGGTCAGGTTGGTGCCGAGCCCGAGCCCGCCTTCTGCTCGCGGCGAGGCGAGGTAGTCGCCGATCGAGGCGCCGAGCGGGCGGGTGAGGATGTAGGCGAGCCAGAAGGAGAGGATCGCATTCATCCGCAGCCCGAAGTGGAGGATGGCGACGACGACGATCGCGCCGGCGAAGATCCCCAACGCCGCCAGGTAGCCGAGTGCGAGCTGCTCGGAGAGGAAGTCGCCGGCCGAGGTGCCGAGGGCGAAGGTGAAGAGGATCGCCAGCCAGTAGAAGGCCTCGCGCCGGGTCGTGTAGATGGTGTGGACCGAGAGCGTGCGCTCGACCGCGTACCAGCTCGCGAACACGCACATCAGGATCGCGGCGAAGGCGATCGTGGTCGTTTCCAGGGTGACGCCGTAGTTTTCGACCAGGTTGTCGCTGACCAGCGTGCCGACGACGCTGATCAGCACCACCGCCAGCCAGTAGATGCCGGGGACGTACCTCTGCGCCCGGAACTGGAAGACGAGCACCCCGATCAGCAGGGCCCCCATGATGTAGCTGGTGCCGCTGAGGCCGAGGCCGAGATTTTCGTTGAGGTTGTCGGCGAAGGTCTCTCCCACCGTGGTGCAGAGCACCTTGATCACCCAGAAGTAGACGGTGATCTCGGGGACCTTGTTGAGCATCTTTCGCGCCCACCACTTGGCGGAGCGCTCGGACGGCGGGGCGGCTGGGGACAGCGTGGCGGAAGTCATGGCGCGGCAGAGTGGAGGAGGCGGTTAAATCCAAGATGAAGATTCGGGCGTCTCAGCGAATGTTTCTTGATGGCGCATCGCCGAGTGGTGCTCGGCTGAAGGCGGGGCGGTTGCCGGCGCGGACCGAGCGGTAGAGGATCGCCAGGACGAGCACCGGCGGCAGCACCCATGCCGGCAGGCCGGTTGCCGTGGCGAGCGCGGTCAGCGCCAGCGAAGTGGCCACGGCCACGGCGACGTGCCAGTCTTCGCCGACGACGAAGCTCCATACGGCGATGGCGGCGCGGCCGATCATGCGCTCCCCACCGCCGTCTGCGTGCGCTGGCGCAAGTCGCGGACCATCGCCAGCGAGGCGGCCAGGATCAGCAGGAGAAGCGGCGCTAACGCTGCCTCGCCTCCGGGCCACGAGGTACCGGCTCCCTCGGCGCTCCAGAAAACGCCGAAGGTCGTCAGCAGCACGCCGACCGCGAACTTCATCGCGTTCTCCGGAACTCGGGCCAGGGGCGCCCGGGCCGCCAGCCCCGCAAGGACGACGAGAGCGACGGCGAGCGCCGCGGCGCTCGCGGCAAGTGGGATTTCTCCGCGGTTGGCGCCGAAGGTGACGACGATGAAGGCGACCTCCAGCCCCTCGAGCAGCACCGCTTTGAAGGAGATCGCGAAGCCGTAGGAGTCGAAGCCGCTCGCCGCCGGTGCCAGTGCCGCCGCTTCGCGCTCCTCGGCGAAGATCGCCAGCTCGTCGTGCAGCGCCTTCGCCCCCGCGGCGCGGAGGATCGCCTTGCGCAGCCACTGCAGGCCGAAGATCAGGAGCAGGCCGCCGACGATCAGTCGCAGAACTTCGATCGGAATACCGACGAGCGCCGGCCCGGCGACGCCGACTATTCCCGCCAGGGCCACCAGGCCGGCGCCGACCCCCGCCATGGCCGAGGACCAGTGCCGGCTGGAGCCGACGGCGAGCACGATCGTGAACGCCTCCACCACCTCGACCGCGCTGGCAAGGAAGACCGAGACGCGAGACCGGCTTGCCCGCCGCTCATCGTCTGCCGGAGTCGTCGGGTGCAGGCTTGTCCATGCCCTACATGGTGGCTGACGGGGCCGGTAATGCCCACGCCGGCAGCCCCATCGACCTCTTACTTAGACAGCACCGATATCTTCCGCCGACCATGACCACTCCCAAGCCCACTGCCGCCGCGCCTGGCGCCGCTCCGGACTCCGACCGCCTCATGGGGGTGCTTCGCAACGCCGGGTCTGAGCTTCGGGCTGTGTTTCGAGCGGAGACGCCGACCCACCGACGTTTCCGGGACCACCTCACGGTCATCGCCCTCGCCACCATCGGTGTCGACCTGGTCTGCGCCGTGCTCGCCTATTTTCTCGAGCGCCACGCAGCCCAAACCGAGATCAAGACGCTGGGCAGCGCCTTCTTCTGGACCTCGACCCAGTTGCTCACCGTCTCCTCCTCGATCAGGGACCCGATCTCCTTCGGCGCCCGGGCACTCGACCTCTTCATGGAGGCCTACGCGATCACGGTGATCGCCACTCTGGCGGGGGCGACCGGGGCCTTCATTCAGAAGCGGGGTCGGGAGTTGGAGGCTGGGAGTTGAGCAGACGGAGGGTGGCTCGAAGATGCGTAGCCGGGCGGGTGGGCGGCGAAGCTGTCGTCTATTGCGCTCAGAACTACTACTGCCCGGGCTGGACCGAGCTGCAGGTCCAGCATCGTGCGGCAGAGAAGGGTGCCGCCGTGCCGGCGCTGCTGGCTGCTTGCGATGCAGTCGGTGCCGATGTCGTTGCCTGCGGCGACCATCTCAACGACCTTGGCCTCTTCGCTGCGGCGACGCGGAGCATCGCTCCGGAAAACGCCCACCCGGCCGTGCTTGCGCGCGCCACGATGGTCGTCGGATCGAACGACGATGACGGGGTCGTGCGGCACCTGCTCGATCGCCCTACTGGGTGGGACCGGCCGAGCGGCTCGACCGTCACGTCCTCGACGCCTTCAGCACCCCCGCCAACACCCTCGTCAACGAAGTCGCCTACGTCGGCTTCGAGGTTGTCAACTTCAGGCCGGACTGGGTGTTCGCGGGCGCGATCGCGGTCCTGATCGCGCGGGTGCAGTGGTGGGTACGGGACGCGGTCCTCGCCGCCGCCCTCGTCGCCGGCACCGGCGTCCTCGCCCTGAAGGCCCTGCTCGCCAATCCCCGTTACCAGCCAGTGCCGGTCGATTCCAACGCCTACCCGTGGAGCGACGCCTTCCCGAGCGGGCATGCAGCCGGATCGCTGGCGATGTCACTTGCCTTCCTCAGCGTCGTCCCGTCCTCGTCGCGACGTCCGACCGCCGTCGCCGGCATCCTCTTCACCCTCTACATCAGCCTCGGGGTCCTGCTGCTCAACTACCACTACCCCAGCGACGTCGTGGCTGGCTGGCTGCTCGCCGCCGGGTGGTGGTTCTTCCTGCTGGCGGCGCTTCCCAGCTAGGGAGCTCAACGGCCACCATCCTCGCCAGCCGCAGCGCCTCGCGCTGGCCGAGGAAGGGCACCATCGCCGCGAAGACGCATTGGGGCGCCAGCGCCGGCAGCCGCTCGAGGGTCCCTGCGGCGACTTCCCGGCGCACCAGCGCCTCGGCCCCTCCCAGGCCTCCGAGCCCGGCGTGGACGGACTGCTCGCCGAGGCCCGAGTTGCCCCATAAGCGCTCCAGCATGACGACCAGGAAGCGGCGTCCGGTTTCGTAGCGACGGTGGACCTCGGGCGGCGCCATCTGGCGGCCGGCGATGTAGGCGACATAGGCGAAGTCGGGGTTCGCCGCCATGAAATTGAGGATCCGGGCGATCGCCAGCGCATAGCTTTCGGCCTCCGAGCGGTCGGGAGAGTAGAGCTGCCCGACGATTTCGACCACGGACACCAACGGGACCTCGACCACCGCCGCGGCGGCAGCCTCGACGCTGGCGAACATCGCTTCGAAGCTTTCGGGGTCGATCCCGGCCCGCTCGCAGATCGCCTCGACGTTCAGTCCTTGGTATCCGCGCCGGCGCCACAGCGCGGCGGTCGCCTCCAGCGCCCGCTCGCGCTCGCTGGCCGCGGCCAGGCTGGACGACTCCGACATCTCTTAGATGCTGGCTGCGGCGCTTCGCATCTCGTCCGCGGCCCGGTCTGGGCCCATGAACGGAACCAGGATCGAGAAAAGGATCTCCGGCAGCATCTGCGGCAGCCGCTCGGTGCGGCCGGCGTCGACCTCGATGAAGATGATCGCCTCCGCCGCCCCGACCGCCAGCAGCTCCACCTCTCCGGGCAGCTCCTCGTCGACTTCGGAGTACTCGCGCCCTTCGCGCATGAAGGGAACGAAGCGCCCGAGCAGGTCGACGTAGCGCTCGTAGGCCGCCGGCTTGATCCCTGGGAACGAGCGGGTCAGCGCCCGCGCCAGCCGTGGCTCCGCCGCGAGCTCCTCGAGCAGCCCCTCCAGGCCGCTGCGGATCCGCTCCGGCCAGGGCTCCTCGCCGGAGCAGCTGACGCTAGCCCGCGCCACCACCTGGTCTGTCAAATGGTCGTAGGCGGCGAACAGGCACTCGTCCTTGCCGTCGAACTCGTCCGCGAACTCCACCCCGGAGACGCCGGCTGCCGCCTGTGCCCTCTCGACCGATGCCGCCTCGTACCCCGCGAGCGCCAGCTCATCCAGCATCGCTCGCAGCAGTTTTTCCCTTCGCTCAGTTTTCAGCATTTCCCCGTTGTCCCTCCTCCGCGGCCACCTCCGCGGCCTGCTTCGCTTGACGGAGCGCCTCACCCTGGCCCACGAAGGGGACCAGCGCCGCGTAGACGAAATCGCTCAGGAGCAGCGGCAGCCGCTCTGCCCGACCCTCTGCAAGTTCCCGCCGCACCACCGCCTCGGCCCCGCCCAGGGCTGCACGCCCGCGCCCACTGCCGCTCCCAGTCGGGTCCCCCACGCGCTCCAGCATCAGCGCCAGCACCTGGGCCGCGGATTCGTAAGCTTCGCGCATCCGCCGCGTGCCACCCTGCCGGGACTCGACGTAGCCGAGCCAGGCGAAGGCCGGCTGGGCGGCCATCAGCTCGAGAATCGCCTTGATCTCGAACTTGCGACGTTCGACGACGTCCGCCGTCGCTGGGTTGGCGATCGCGATCCGCGCCAGCGCCTCGGAGACGATCTTGTTCAGCGCCGCCA